>WNFH01003536.1_pt1 | contig 13236 bp, 13 predicted proteins | sample 5400411 | NCBI WGS metagenome assembly WNFH01 (sample SAMN13153347, study PRJNA577476) | soil metagenome | isolation source: 200 cm saprolite under Douglas fir tree site 2 hole 3 | place: USA:California | collected 2015-04-18
GGAACTTCCTTCAATCCGCCGGGATACCCGCTGTGCGAGTAATAAACTTTTTGCTCAATCTTGTTGCCGGTCAAGCGAATCTTGTCCGCATTGATCACCACTACGTGATCGCCCGAATCCAGATACGGCGTAAAACTCGGATTGTCCTTGCCGATCAGCACCCGCGCCACTTTGGTCGCCAGACGGCCCAGTACCACGTTCGTCGCATCCACCACGAACCAATTCTTGCCCACTTTCAGCGCTTCGGCTTCTTCACCCTTGGCTACGTACGTCCTCATCGCAATCAGTCACACCTTTCCCTGTAGAGACAAACATCCATTCTAAGGACCGGCCCCACGAATGTCAACGTAATCGCCTGATCCGTGGAGCAATTTCCGATTCGCGTTTATCAGGTACTTCACCTAGTTGCTCTCGCTCGAGCGATTCGTTGACTTGCGCTGCAAACGCAACCTAACATTGCGGCCTATGGCGGGTCCCGACACGTTCATCAGTCAAATGATCTCGCACTACCGCATCGTCCACAAGCTGGGAGGTGGAGGAATGGGCGTGGTATACAAGGGCGAAGACACACGCCTTCGCCGCCCCGTCGCTCTGAAGTTCCTGCCGCAGGACATGGCCAGAGACCCCCTGGCGCTCGCTCGTTTCCAGCGCGAGGCACGGGCCGCTTCTGCGCTAAATCATCAGAATATTTGCACCATTTACGACATCGGTGAACAAGACGGAAGAGCATTCATTGCCATGGAGTATCTGGAAGGCCAAACCTTAAAGCACATCATCACAGGCCGGCCCACCGAGTTTGAGAACCTGCTTAACCTATCCATAGAAATCGCCGACGCTTTGGACGCGGCGCACTCGAAAGGCATCGTCCATAGAGACGTCAAGCCTGCGAACATATTTGTCACTGAGCGTGGTCACGCCAAAATTCTGGATTTTGGTCTTGCCAAAATGAGCTCCGCAAAGAACTCGGGCGCCGATGCGGAAACATTGGCTACACAGCAAATAGACCCGGACCATCTGACGACTTCGGGAAGCATGCTGGGAACGATTAGCTATATGTCTCCGGAGCAGGCCCGCGGAGAAGAACTGAACGCGCAAACAGATTTGTTCTCGTTCGGCGTCGTGCTGTACGAAATGGCTACCAGTGCACTCCCTTTCCGTGGCGACACGCCCGCTGTAGTTTTCGAGGCTATCCTCAACCGCGAACCTGTTTCGCCGGTACGCTTGAATCCAAAAGTTCCGCTGAAACTGCAAGAGATCATTCATAAGGCGCTGGAAAAAGATCTTGGCCTTCGTTACCACTCGGCAGCAGACCTGCGAACCGACCTAAAGCGGCTGAAGCGTGAGATCGATTCTGGTCCGAGGGTGGCGGTTGCGGACGCAACAGCAGGTTTGAGCGAGATCGCTACTCATCTTGCGGCATCAAGCGTGACATCCCCGGTCGCCCAAACGCCCACTGACCCTTGGTGGCGGGGGCGGTTGGTGGTGCTGCCCTTTGAGAATGGTAGCGCAGATCCGAACGCGGAGTATCTCAGCGACGGGATCGCCGAGAGTCTGATCAACAGCCTATCGCGCTTGCCCCATTTGAAAGTGATGTCCCGCGATTCCGCTTTCCGCTACAAAGGGAAAGACACGGATGCACAAACAGTGGCGCGAGAGCTAGGAGTTCGAAGCGTTTTGAAGGGCAGGGTCACACAGTTCGGCGGCAATCTGGCCATCAGCGCTGAGCTGATCGATGCCACGGACAGCAGCCACATCTGGGGCCAGCAATACAGCCGTAAGCCGGCGGACATCTTCGCCCTCCAGGAAAAAATCGCCAAGGAAATCACCAAGGCGCTCCGGCTGCGTTTGACAGGGCAGGAAGAGAAGAGCCTCGCCAAGACCTATACCACTAGTCCCGAAGCCTACCGAGGCTATCTGCAGGGCCGCTACTGGTCGAACAAAAGAACCGAGGACGGGATTAACAAGGGTATTGAAAGCTTTCAGAAAGCCATCGCAACAGATCCCACCTATGCTTTGGCTTATTGCGGATTGGCAGACTGTTACAGCATGCATGCCAATTACGGTTTTTTGCCTCCCAAAATTGGTTATTCCCGCGCCAACGATGCGGCCCTCAAAGCGCTGGAACTGGATGACACTCTCTCTGAAGTTCACGTCTCATTGGGATTTATCAAATCGGACTACACCTGGGACTGGTCAGGTGCGGAGAAGGAATTCCAACGAGCCATCGCCCTAAATCCGAACTACGCGACTGCCCACCAGTGGCACGGCTATGACTACCTGGCACGACAGTATGATCGGGCCATCGAGCAACTGCTCAAGACCCGGGAAATGGACCCAAGTTTCGCCCTCACACGAGAGTATATCGGGCTAACGTATCTCGAAAAGGGCATGTGCAAAGAGGCTATAGAACAGTGCGAAGAGGCGGCCGCGCCTGTTTCTGCCAGCCCATACGCAGTAGCGGCACTAGGATACGTCTATGCCCTCTCCGGGAAAAAGGACGAAGCACAAAGAGTTCGCGACCGCTTAAAGTTATTGTCACAACAAGAATATATTTCGCCGAGATTTATCGCCACTATCTATGCGGGCCTCGGCGAGAAAGACAAAGCCCTCGAATCGTTAAGCGCCGCTTACGAAGACCGCTCTCTGCAAATAGGCCCAGGCATCATCGCGGACCCGACCTATGATTCGCTGCGTGCGGAACCGCGATTCCAGGATCTATTGCGCCGCACAGGATTGAGCAATGACAACTAGTAGTGGTTTCTCCGCCATCGCAGAGCCAGCACTTGCTCCTGGCCTCGTCGAACGCGTGATGACAAAGCTCGGCCTGCGTCGGCGACCAGCGCTCGACCTGGCTGGGCTGAACGCCCTATATGCGGCCTTCTCCGCCGGCATCCCCTTTGACAACGTCCAAAAGCGCATCTGGTTCGCGAGTCCTCAAACCACCCCGCTCCCCAGTGGAGATCCCAACCAGTTCTTCAACAATTGGCTGCAACATGGCACGGGCGGAACGTGCTGGCCCCTCAACGGTGCAATGTACGCCTTGGCATATGCGCTCGGCTTTAACGCCCGCCGTATCGTCGGCTCGGTCATCGTCGAGGGATACCCACAAGGCGCCAATCATGGTTCGGTGCTGGTGAACCTGGACGGTATCAGCTATTTGGTCGACGCATGGATGGCCTCGTTCAAGGTCCTGCCGTTAGTGCCAGGCAAGTCCTCGTCGACCGGTGATGGAATCCACGATGTACGCGCCGTGCCAATTGACAGCGGCTTTGAGATCATCACCTACGCTGGCTTTAACCGTGAACAGCCGCTGCGATTCCGCCCCGAACCCGAGTATGACCCGATCGATCACGCCTTCTTCCTCGCTCGTTACGATCGGACGAAAGCAGTTGGATTTTTCAACGATGCCATTTTCGTCTGCCGTCATTTCCCCGAGTCGATCCTCACCATGGGCCGGAAGAGTAAATTTCACCTGGCAGCCGACGGCACACTAACCAAAACCGAACCCAGCGAAGCCGAACGCAAGACCTCACTCGTCGAAGAGTTCGGCCTCTCGGAGGAAATCGTCGGCAAGCTCCCGCCCGATGTTCCCGGAGGCGTCGCACCTCCCGGACTATGATGGCCACTGGGCTGATTGGCGGGTGGCAAACTCGTTGAAACAACGACTACGAACGCGCTCACGCCCGCTTTGCCAATAGATAGCCCCACCCGACCCGTATTGGTGTATAACCGTGCGCAACCGGCGGTCAAACCCAGACACCGGTCTAGAAAATCACGGAGAGATTAAAGATGAAAAAATCACTGATCGTGTTGGCAGTCGCAGCTTCAATCGTAGTCGCCGGTTTCGTGGGCGTTGCGCAGGCTCAGAAAGCTAAACAGGTCGTCTACGTATCTTCGGAGAAAGCCACTTATACACCGAGGCCTGGGGGCGGGCCTTCCATGCAGGTACTTCACGGCGACCCGGACAAAGGTCCTCACGCAACATTCACCAAGTTCGAGCCTGGCTTCGATGCTGGCTGGCACACCCACACCAACGACGTTTCCTGCGTGGTCATCAAAGGCGCCTATCTATACAAGGACGAAGCCGGCGAAAAGCGTGTCGGCCCCGGCGAATATATATTCATCCCTGGCGGCCACAAACACTGGAGCGGCGGCGACAAAACCGAGGGCGCTCTCTTTTATCAGGAAGGCTCCGGCAAGTTCGACCTTATACCTGCAAAGTAGCCAAGACAGGCAGCACCGTCGTAAGTCAGGTGACGAGTTCCGGCGTGGACCCACGCTTTCGGTCCTTGTCTGCCCACCGCTTGCCCGCCGCGGCGGGCAGGCGGGAGGCGTGGGTTACAATGATTCACATCGACCATGCCTTCCCTTCGCCGCACACAAACCATCTATGTCACCCTCGACCCGTTTCTTTCCCTTCGCGGAATTGTTCTCCATCATTTCGACCAATTCCTTGAAGGTCTCAATGAAGCGGAGTTCCCTTGCATCTGGCTGACCGGTTTGACCCGCGCACAACTGGATGAGCCGCGCCGCCGCCTGGGCCACGAGGATCCCTTCATTGGAGAAAGCGGCTGCGGAGTTTATCTTCCCGAAGACTATTTTCACTTGAAGTCCGGCAACACCATTCGCCTCGGCCGCTTCACCTGTATTCCTATCGCCAAGCCGCAGCCCGCCGCAGCGGAAGCTCTCGAAGAACTCTCGACCGATCTCGACATCGCAGCAGTTTCGCTTCGCAGCCTCTCGCCGCGGGAACTGGTGCAGAACACCGGTTTGCCCGCCAGCGAAGCCGAGCGCATTCGCATGCGCGATTTCGACGAGCTTTTTTTCTTTGCCGGAGCATCAGACTCCGACATCGCGAAATTTGCTGGTGAAGCGAAAACCCGCGGCTTCACTCTGCAAAATCTCGGTTCTTTCTGGTCGTTTTCGGTTGGCGGGGATTATGCCAAATGCATTCGCGAACTCGGCGCACTCTACGACCGCGCGCTACGCTACCATGCGCTTCGCGTAGGCGTCGTCGTGACGCCGACCGCCGAAACCACGAACGCAGTAAATTCCGATATGCGGCTCAAGTCTCTCGCCGCGGCCTGCGATCGAACAATTTTTCTCGCGGAGCGGCAGCCGTCATCGGACTCTCAGAATCTGGACAGCCTCGACGACCTTGAAGAAGCCGATGAGGTTGAAGAAGTTGATGAACACGATTCCACAGGTGAAATCCACATACCGGCAAGTCCCGAAAATCCAGAGCCCCACTCTGCGAACTCCTTTCCACTCCACTCGCCCGACCTTTGGGAAAGTGTTTTGGCCTCGCTACTCACGCGCCGGTAGGTGTGATTTTGCGCGGCTGTGGCGCTGTTTTGATAGTACCCATAGGACTAGTTTTCGCTTCGCAATTGTCACGATTCGTGGCCCGCAGCGCTCAAAAAGGAAACTCCGTTACCTAAGGTCCACTGTACAAATTCCAGTAAAGCGACCCGGCAATTTGACGCAACGCGAGAAAATGCTGAATTTCGCCAATGAATTGCGGGCCCTGCTCAATGGCCGCACGGTGGAACTGAGATTGCTCCAATGTGCTCGTCCTCACCGAAAGCTTTGCAGCGTGAACAAAGCTTCGTAGCACTAGAGGTACTAGGAGATCCTTTATGTCTTGGTTGGTTCGCGCCCTTCGTCTCCCGGCAGCTGAGTCGCACACCAATGTCGCGCTTGCGTTCTGCGTATTTCTGATGGGCTTGCTGTCGGTCGCCATCATCTGGCAAGCGCAGATCATCGCCAATCAGCGCGACGCGATTCGGTTTCTCGAAACAATGAAATTCGGCGGCTAAGTCCGTCTCGCTCGCTCCAAGATGCCTGCATGAACTGAGCGATTGCGTGCGCGTTCCTCGCTACAGATTCAAAGTAAGTTGCCGTATGTTCAACTTTTCGACACAATTCCGATGTGCGCAGTCTGGACATTTTCCTGCATTGGTGTAACCTCTCGGACGCGGGGGAATTTTCGTTGGGGAGACATTCAGTGAAAAAGATTTTGATGATCGCAATACTCGCGGCGACTCCGTTGGTGACGCTTGCTTCGCAAGAACCATCGGCGCAGCCACAGGCGACGCCCGACACCAGTTCGAAAAGTGTGACGAATACTCACCATGCGCGGCGTCACCATAAGCGCACCAAGAATTCGCACCACATGAAGCGGCACCGTGCTTCGAAACAGCACAGCCAGCCAACCTAACCGTCACACAGCTCGAATTGCGCGTATCTCGCGCAGACTCGCAAACTGATTCTTTGCACAAAACGTCGAAGACTATCTTTGCAATGCAAAACGAATGCAAAACGGGGAGCCAGGCGGCTCCCCGTTTTTGCTATTTTCGCTTTGTCGCCCTCGCAGCCCGCGCATTACTGCGCGAGTTTCGCGTGAGCGACGCGCACCGCGTGCGCGGTGTGATTAGCTAGTGTTTCGCTCTAAGCCCGGTGGAGCCATACCGCCTCTTTCCGTGGCAAGTGAGCTCACGACTTGGATTTACCCCCGTGCAACGCGGAATGCAAGAGAAATCGCAACACAAAAATGCGGTTGATTTTTTCCAACAGAGGAAAAACGGACTCGCTATTTGCCGACCGGACTACGAACGCTATTTTACAAACAACGATTCGCGTAGTTGGTCGCGCCCTACAAACGATTTCACGGTTCTGAATCTTCCGAAGAGATCCTGAATTTCGCGATTCTGGTAGACGCGTTGCGCCGCGCAAGGGGCCGTAGCGCCGATCACCTGCAGCGTGTTCGAATCAGCGACACGGTAGCGCTGAAAACTTTCCGGCTTCTTGCTGTGGAACATTGCAAAAACAATGCCGCCCGGCCGCAAAATTTCTGTCAGGCAGCTGACGGTTTGCTTGGCGACCGCAGGCTCCAGGTAGTCCAGGTTGTCCCACAACAAAATAGCGTCAAACGATGACGGGGAATATTGCAGGCAGGCCTGCACAAATCTTGCTGCGCGCCCGGTTGGTGTCAGGTCAATCGCTTCAGTCGAAGTCGCCGCCTTCTGCAAACGTTTTTCTTCTTCCGCCAGAAAGTCTTTCCAGGAATGAAGTAAGTCGTCGGATGTAACGCGAAAACCTCGCTCGATGAAAAAATTCAGCGTGGTCTGCCAAGCCGGGCCCAAATCCAGAAGCGTTCCGCGTCCCAGTCCGCCCAGGTTCCACAGAAATTCCTTCAAGCCATTCGAAACACGATTGGTTTCCGGAACCGGCGACGGGGTGCGTTGTGGACCGATCGCGATCGGCGGCGCACCAGCTCCTCTTTGATGGCCGCCGGCGTTCGCAGGCGGCGTCTGCCGCGATATATTGCGGCTGGCGCCACTATTTCCGATTCCCAGTTTGTTCAGTAGCCCCATGAGTTAGATCACCGCTGAACGCGAACTTGCCGCCGCGCTATTGCTCTTGCCGGACTCACTCGCGTCGGCTGGCACGCTTTTTGGCTTGGCTTCCACAGTGCGCGATTGCGCTTTCCCTGCTTCCACTTTGCCGCGCAGCAAAGCTCCGTCTTCGATCGCCAGGCGCTCGGTTCGTACTTCGCCGGTCACACGTCCCGAATTCCACAACTGCACTTTTTCCGTTCCTTCGATTTTTCCATCCACCGTGCCGCGCACGATAACCTCGCGCGCAGAAATGTCTGCCTTCACTTTCCCATTCGGTCCAACCGTCACGCTGGCGTTGCCGAAATCCAACTTACCTTCCACGGTTCCGTCCACGAATAAGTCTTCCTTGCCGGTAATTTCGCCCTTAATTCGAATCCCTTGGCTGATGCAAGCCGCGGCGCGCGGCGACACTGGCAGCGGCGAGGGCGCTGCATTTTGCGCTGGTGCGCTAGGGGCGGCACTAGCCGGAGCGATAGCGGTACTAGCGGGCGGAAAACTGGTGTTCGCGGTTCCGGGAGCAGTCGCTTGCGGCGCTCCTTGCGGCTTTACTTCGTCTTTCCTCCACATCAGACACCTCGACGGAAATGGTTGGATTTTCGAAGTCGTCGGGCTGGAGGGCGGCGCGACTCAGAAACTTCAAGATAGTACAGGGTTTAGCGTATGTAAAGTGGAATGCAGCGGCGGTCCTTGGAGGTGCCCGGTAAATCAACACCCTGTCGGCTGTTCTTGAGGCTAGCAGGCCCACAACAAATGGGTGCTGAGCGGGGGGCGGCGGCGACTTTTTGGGCCGTGGTTTAGCGAAGTTCCCACCACGCAACCACATACCCCCCGATCTCATGGAAGTAGCGCTTAACTGACTTGCGTTGCTCCCACCAATGCTCGGGATCGTAGTCTGCGTCGCGCGCACCGGCCATTCGGATGCTGACGTCTTTAGCGAAAACTTTTCCCAAGATGTACTTGGCACGTCGCGTGTGGTAATTCGAGGTCACAACAATCACGTTTTTCCAGTTCTTCTCTTGCACCAGCTTCCGCAAAGACTCGGCTTCTTCCTTGGTGTTGTCGGCGTCCTGCGGAAATGGAAGGATGTTTTCCCGCGGAACACCCCGCTCAACCAGATCATGGGTCATCAGCTCCGCGATTCCAGCATTTGGGCGCAGACGTATTCCGCTGGCCACCACTAGCGGCGCGAGCTTTTGCCGAAATATCTCGGCGGCGCGTGTCGCGCGGTCCGCATAAAAATTGTCGTCGCTTAAAATTATGATCGCGTCGGACTTCTCAAGCGGATCCTCTACCACCAGGCTTTCGCCGGCAAAGCGCAGCAGCGGGCGCCGCGCCAGGTAAATTCCGCCCAGCAGCACGGCCAGAAAAACCAGCGCAATCAGGGTGGAAATGATTCCGCCACGTTCATCGCGCCATTTCGTGTATTTCATGAATTTGGATCGATGGCGCGCAGTTGCTCCGCCGCCTGCTCCGGCAACACGGCATTGAAATAGGTTTCCTTGATGCTGTAGGACTTGCTCTTGGTCTCCACGATAGGAAGAATTTCGATGTGCCAGTGAAAGTCGTCGGCCAGCGTCTTCCAATAACCAGCCAGTTCGCCTTTTTTGCTGCGCGTGCTCGGACCGGTGTGCACCACCAAATGATAAGCGAGCGAAACTTTTTCCAGCCGGCGCAGAACCCTGCCCAGCAACGCTGCGAGTTGCTTGCGGTTCGAACCAGCCTTGGGCTGTTCGAACAAATGATTGTGGCGGCGGTGCAAAATCCATACTTCGAACGGAACTCGCGAGGCGTACGGGCATAGCGCGTAGTAATCACCCTGCACATCCACGATCCGTTTGGCTTTTTTTTCCTCTTGCCGGACGATGTCACAAAAAACGCAGCGTTCTTTTTCCTTGAACCACTCGCGCGCTGCTCGCAATTCATATTTTATGCGACGCGGTACAAAAATCGTGCCGGTGATTTCCGAATGTGCGTGCGCCCACTCCTCGCCAGCCAGCTCGCCTTGATTTTTGAACACACTCACATATTTCAGCCGCATATCCTTTTTCAGGTCGGCGATTCGGGAGACCCATACCGACAGTACGCGATCAATCTCTTCGTCGCTTAATTGCGAGAGGCGCTTGTTGTGATCCGGAGTTTCCACCACGATTTCGTGCGCGCCAGTTGAGCCCATGCGGTCGTACATGCCATCAGGCAGCCGACCAGGCTCGCCTTCGATGCGGTACAGCGGATCAGGATGCGCCAACACCCGCACTTGCCAGGCACCCTCCGCAGGACTGGTCAGGATCGTCTGCTGCTTGTCGATTGCCGGGCGTTCGAACGGACAAGCGTCCGATCCGGCAGGCTCGCGCTGCCCCACCACCACCCAGCTCTGTGTTATAGGATCCCTGCGAATTTCCATTTCGGCTTCTTCCACCCTGGAGCAAGACGCTGTTCGCTCAACCTCTCGCTCAATTTTTCGTCTTTCTACCGTTGAAAAAATTGCTTTCGTCGCGCCTTAGTTTCTTAACGCCTGCCGGCAATGTCAAGCCGATCGACCGCCGTGCTGCTCATTCCTCGGCATTCCGCGGGTCCCTTGCGTGCTATTCTTCGGATACAGCCGACCGCAACATGGACGATAGCGATTACATGAAGCTCGCAGTGGAGGAGGCGCGTACTGCCGCCGATGCTGACGAAGTGCCCATTGGGGCGCTACTAGTGAGCCAAGGAAAAATTCTTGGGCACGGGGGAAACCGCACGATTCGCGATTGCGATCCGACTGCGCATGCGGAAATCGTGGCCCTGCGCGAAGCTGCAAGACGCGAAGGAAATTACCGGCTGAGCGGCGCAACCCTGTACGTAACGCTTGAACCGTGCGCCATGTGCGCCGGCGCCATTATACAGGCGCGTGTGGCGCGGGTTGTCTATGGCGCGGACGATCCGAAAGGCGGCGCGGTGCGCACGTGCTTTGAAGTGTTGACCCATCCGAAGTTGAACCACCGGGTGGAGATCACCGCGGGGATTCTGGAGCAGGAGTGTGCCGCGCTTTTGCAGAAGTTTTTCACCGCACGCCGTTGAGTGCCGCCCTCTTCGCGAATTTTATATTGCAGAGCACCCACTGCCAGCACAGCATTGTGGCTCCGGCAATTCCTCTGCTAATCTAGCTTCTCCGTCCGCGGAGAGGTGGCTGAGCGGTTGAAAGCACTCGCCTCGAAAGCGAGCGTACGGGAAACCGTACCGTGGGTTCAAATCCCACCCTCTCCGCCATATCTTGGATTGTCTTTTCATTCAGTTAGGCTTCCCATTCGCCAAGTGTACCCGATTTGTACCGATGATTTTCTGGTTTAGAACCGGATCAAGCTTCCATGCGCTCGCAACGTCAGCTTCAAGCTGCTCTTGCCGCGAGCGTACCCAGGGGTTGTAGTGCCGCTCAGTGACCCGCACGCTTTGATGCCCCAAGAGAATCGAGACGCGCTCGATGGGCACGCCGGCGAGTAGCAACTCCACTGCGAATGTGTCACGGAAGCGATGCGAGATCGCGTTGCCCTCGCCCTTCGAGACTTTGGCCAGGTCGAATACTTTCTTCAGCCGCATCTGCCAATGACAGATCACGCTTTCGCGTTTCCCCTGCCCGCTCCAAAAATATCGCGTGTCCGTAATTCGCGGAGTCGCTTCGAGCGCATCTAGGACCGAATCCGGAAGAACGGTGTAGACCGGCACACCTGTTTTTTGCGTATAGAGAAACAACCGTTTGCCGTCGAGTCGGTCCGTTGTCAGCGTCACGGCATCGGACACACGCATACCCGTATAGCGCATCAGAACCACGAGAGTCTTGAGTCGGTGCGCGTTGAGCTTGCCCTCGATCGGCGTCGAGATTTGCAGCCCGTCGCAGGCCGTCAGAATCTTCACCATCTCGTCATGCGTGAGCGGCATCGTCGGACGAATCGAAACTTTCGGCAGTTTGATTCTCGTCGCCGGATTCGACTCCACCCACTGACGATCATGGGCGAACCGGAAGCAGGCGCGCAATCGTTCAAGTTTCTTTCCGGCCGTGCGCGGGCCGTCTTTCCAGGTCGCGCGGAATTTGCTCAGCACATCGAGGTCGCATTGCGCGAGCATCTTAAATCCGCGCTCTTCGCCGTAGGCTTTCATCTGGCGCCGAAGCAGTTTGTATTTCCGCACCGTTTGGTGAGACAGCTTGCGGGCTTCGAGATCGGCCAGCAGGCTTGTCCAAGCATCGGCCAGAGTGACAGCGGCGCCGCGCTCGATTACCCGGTCCTTCGCTTCCCACTCGTGAACCTTCTCGTTTGCTTTCTTCGAGTCGCGCGTGCCGATAGACAGCCTGACTTCGCGGCCGCCGATAACGCCATCCACCCAGAATTTGCAATTGCACTTCTTCTGCACTTCTCTCCGGCCTTGGAGAAATTAGGACAAGTTTTTTTGTGTCGCCGATAGAGGGTTAGAGTCATGCGCGCATTCTATTCCCTAACTTCAGGTCGGCGTTGCTGAAACGTGAGTACACGCGCTCGGCGACGGACTCAGGAATCCGCAATGTACGAAATCTGCGCGACGAGGAGCGCACTGGATTCTCGAACACCAGCACGCCAGGCTCTTGTTCAAACATCCGGCGCACTGTGTCTGCGCTGAGATTCCACAGTTCGCCCAACTCGGCCGGCGAGTAGTGCCGCTCGCACATCCGCGGCTCTGCCTCACGATGCGGAACCTGCACGAGTTTTGTTGCCGTCCCCATCGCCTAGACGCTTACGCTCCCATTCTCGCCATAGGCCGTTTGTAGGACTGGAAACAACGGGGTAAGGGGGAGAGTCGAGAGAGGCGTTTTTCGCGCCTGCAAGTCCTTTATTTTCGATTGAATACAGACAGTTTTTTCCACACCTGGACTCAAACGATAATTCTTCTGCTGTAGCGTCTTCGCCGCGCGGCATTCCTCGCTGTTCCGATACTTGCGTGGGCGTCCATTTTTGCGAGTCTCGAACGCTCCAGTTCAGCTACCGCGCGCTGATTGTGGAGCGCGTGAAGGCGGGACTACGAAATGCGCGCGCAAAGGGCAAGCGCTTGGGGCGTCCACGAAAGATTCTGGACACGAAGAGGATTGCTGCGCTTCGAGCGCAAGGACTCGGGTGGAAGCGGATCGCCGCCGGGATGGGAGTTGGGGTTGGAACTATCTATCGCGTCGTCCTGGAGGGTTCCAAAACTCGGGAAAAGATTTTTTGAACCGGAGCCAGGCGTCTCCACAGACTAACCATCCCAATGGGGGGCCCAGCGGGCTTCGAGGATACAATCTGGTTAGTGGTAGTCTATCCGGCACGGCATCGCGAGGATGGTCAGCTTCCCCACAGTCTGTCAGCGTGTCATCGCTCACAAGCGCGCAATCGTTTGGTCGTTGGTCTTTGCTTGGGCTGCCTTCCGGGTCGTTCACCCCGACGAGGACGGACGCTTCTTAGACTTGTTCTTCCTCGCCCTCCTGGTGATGGTTATTGCCAGCCAGCTCTTTTGGATTCGCCGCATCCTCGACATTGGGGAGCGATTCATCCCTGGGAAGCCCCGGCGCGCCGGGCTCGCGATGATCACGGGTGCTGTCTATCTGTTCTTCTTCACTTACAGCTTCACCCACCTGGGAGTGATTCATCAGGCTACGATGGGTCATATAGCCGGCCCCGCCGACCCGAGACTGCGCAGCGTTCTGATCGACGGGGTTTTCTCGTGGTGGTTTGTCGGGTCGTGGGTGGGCTTCGGCTTGGTGATGGTTTTCTGGACCGTGGATCGTGCGGCGCGCGCCCTAGCCTGGGTCTACAGTCGCGCGCACGGTGCCGCGGCAGCTCACGTCGCCGCTCCGAAG
>WNFH01004182.1_pt1 | contig 13227 bp, 11 predicted proteins | sample 5400411 | NCBI WGS metagenome assembly WNFH01 (sample SAMN13153347, study PRJNA577476) | soil metagenome | isolation source: 200 cm saprolite under Douglas fir tree site 2 hole 3 | place: USA:California | collected 2015-04-18
CCTCGAACATCGACACGAATCCTCGAACACTCCCTCGACCAACTCCCCCGTAATCGCCTTCCAAGATTGAGCAGGTGCGCCACCATTGAGCCTGCTGGTAAATGACCTGAAGAGTGGGCAGATGTTGCCCTCTGGGCGGACATATTGCCCTGAATCATAAGCAGCACAGCCATTAGTTGTAGGTCAAGCCGCTCCACAAGCGAATATTTACCTAGCATGTTTGTAAATGCGAACAGCAAGCCTGAGTGCAAAATAGGAGCGAAGGAGCAAGGGGACTAAGACCACTCACCGCTCAACGTGTGCTACTTTACAGCCGAGTAAAGTCCCGCCAAGGGAGAGACAGATGCCAAGGAGACAAAAGGGAAGGAACGCGAAGAGTCCAGAGAGCGCGTATCCTCCATCACCGAAGAGTTGTCCATGCGTGAGCAGCAGAAGGAAAAGGAGACACCCGCCAAAGGCTCCAATCCCACCGCCCAGACCCGTAATCCACCCGGCTTTGAACCCGGCATCCCAGCTTTGGGTCCACCAGGACACGATCCAAGCAGAGATGGCCGAGACAAGCACATACGCCGCCACAAGAACGCCCAGCGGCCTCAGCAGATCACGGGTGTATAGGCTCGGAAAGAGGAAGAGATGAATGCCAGCTAAGGCGGCTCCACACACCAGTCCGAGCAGCCAGCTTTTTCCGTTATCTGAGATGCGCATCGAGATATCCTTTCTTCCAAGAACGCTTAGGTCATGCTCTGCGGCGAGCTTCCTTTGAAGTTTAGGAATAGTATATCAGGTGAGAAGTGGTTTCTCCATACAAAGCAAGATCGATCCCCTGTTGCGCGAAATGCACGCTGCTCTGACCTTCCGAATTTCCAAAAACGTGAGGAATCATCCGCTTCTGAGGCTAATTCTCTGGCCTTGAATAGCTGTGCTGCTTATGATTCAGGGCAATATGTCCGCCCAGAGGGCAACATCTGCCCACTCTTCAGGTCATTTACCACCTGCTGTGGGGCATCTGTGCTCAAGTGAGAGGAATCAATACAATAGAGAAAGATGAATACCACTGGTATTTCATCGAGAAGCAACATTGTAGTGAGGACATATTTCTCTTTGGGAGGATTTCATGGAAACAGAACCGAATGCCCCATTAACTCGCCCCGGCACTCCAGGTCTTGATGTTTTCAAGATTGCTGGGCAATCCATCTCGGGATATCTTCCGAGCTTGAAAGGTGCTGAGCTGCGTCAAGTCCGGCAACCGTACACCTCTCTGTTAGAACTGAGCTTAGCGTTGTATCTGGAGTATCATCCTCAGGTGCGAACCTTTCAGCGTGGGGACGCTAGCCCAGCGTTTGCAGAGGCTCATCGCTTGAGTGTTCCTCTGGGAACTCCCTACCGCATTAGCTATGTCTACGAGGGAAAGACCCACGACTACCTGCCTGATTACGTGGGCACCCTGTGCGATGGAGGACTGCTCATCGCTGAAGCTGGCCGAGCAAGCGAAAAGAGCCAGGGACAAGCTCTCGCAAAAGCTGAGGCGGCACGTCGCCTTGCTCAACTCAAAGGAGGTGTGTACTGGATTGGCACAGACCACAATCTCTCTGTTCGTCGCCACAACAATTTGCTGTACTTGCACGCTCGGCGTCAACACTTTCGTGCCTACGACGACATCGCTGCGGCTGTTTTGACCCATTGGCCCGCAGGTTCGGCTCATTGTGTGAAGGAGTTCCTCCAATCCCTTGGGCCAACGTTCTCTGAGGCTGAGGTCGAAGCAACGGTGTGGAAGATCGTTGCAGATGCGGCAGCCGAGGGGAGGCTCCTGATTGATTTGACAGAAGTGGAACTCTCCCGCTCAACTCCTCTTGTACTCCTGGACAAAGATGCGGCCCCTATCCTTCCCTACCCACTCCCCTCGACGCTTGAAGCACCTGAGCCACCTTCGATTGAACGGCGTGAACCTGATTCAGGCCGCGATGACCACTCCCTTGAAGAGCGTGACCTCATTCCTGGACCGACGTTTGATGCATCCGTCTTGGAAACGGCAGAAGAGCAGGCTCGCTTCTCTCGGAATTTGGCAGCAGTGATGGCTGTCCTCTCTGGACAGACCGTACGAGCCACCGCGCTTTTGCACCACCTGGCACCTTCAACCCTCTCGCGCTTAGTCCACCGGACGCAAGCGTTGGGGCAGATTGCCTGTGTCCCTCATGGAGCGTACCATCGTGAGCGTGTTTTGCGCCCAGAGTTTCAAGAGCTGATTCGCAAACTCTACACGCATCGGATGCGCCCAACGATGATGGCGGTCTACGAAGATGTGCGCCTCAAGCGCCTGGCGGAAGAGTTAAGCAAGCGGGAGGGCACGCCAGTCCAGACACCGACCTACCGGCAAGTCCAATATTTCCTGAGTTCCATTGCGCAGACCGCTCAGGTTGCAGAAGCTCGTTCTGGCTTGAAATATGCGCCGCGAGAACGGATGTCGGCATCCTCCTTCGTCCTCTCTATCGCCTATCCTGCACATATCTGCCAGGTCGATGAGCATACCCTCGACCAGTTGGTAGTCGCAGAGGATGGAACGGTGATCACGCGCAGGGTGCATGGAGCGGTGCTCATCTGCGTCAAAACTGCCGCGATCCTCGGGGCCATTTTGTCGATTGATAGCCTCAATGAAGAAGACTACATGCGACTCATCAAACAAAGCCTCGAGCCGAAGGATCGTCTGGTGGCCTTGTACGAATGCCAGCATCCCTGGCCTTGTTACGGCAAACCAGCGGTCATTTTTCATGATCGGGGGAAGATCTTTACCTCCGAACGAGCAACACAGGTGCTAGTGGATCGCCTGGGTATCGTGACAGAACAGGCTCCCCCGTATGCGCCATCGGCAAAAGGAACGGTGGAAGCTCTCTTTACCTGGACAACCCGTAAGTTCGAGCATCGGCTTCCAGGAACCACCAAGGCAACTCCCCAGGACCGGGGAACCTATGAGAGCGCTCGTGAAGCAGAAAAGGCTGGAATGACGCTGGATGTGTTGGAGAAATGGTTTATCCAGGCCATTGTTGACGGCTACATGCAGGAATGGAATACGTTGCGCCGACAGACCCCCATCGCGTTGTGGGAGGCCAGCGTGCGAGAGAAAGGGGTGCCTCGTTGGATGGGATCGCAAGACGACTTGAAATTGCTGCTCATGAAAGCCGTCAATCGGAAAAATCCAGAGACCGGTCGCTACGCCATTACCCAGAATGCGCTCTCTTTTCTAGGGCGACGCTATGTCAGTCCGGGTCTCCTTCAGCGATTACGAGGCAAGGAAATTGATATCTACTACGACCGACGCGATATCTCGGTCATCTATCTGGTTCTGGAAGGGGAGTTGGTTGGAGAGGCCCTCTGTACGGAATTCATGGGACGCCGGGTCAGTGTTTGGGAAGCGAACGCTCAGCGACGAGCGGATGCCGCCCAGAAAAAAGAAGCCAGTCGGGTGAGCTTAGAAAGCCGACAGCGTATTCAGGAACAAGCCACTGCCGGTCGCCGCGCCCTCTCGCAAGAAAGAAAACGCTTAGAGCAGCAACGCCTCTTTGATCAGCAGCGAACGGACATCCACCCGTCTCATGTTCAAGACACCTTGCAAGCCCTCTCTAACGCCTCTGCACCGTCTTCATCAGAGCGGTCAAAGCTCTTGATCCCAGCCATTCCTGAAGAGGACACCGTGCAGACACCTCTTGTGCGACTCGCAGTCCGAAAATTGGAGGAAAACCATGACTAATCCCTCTCATCGCCCCCCATTTGCACCGCAGAAGGTCTTTCTCGAAACCGCCTTTGAGCAGAGGTTTCAAGGTCTCTTACGACACGCCTGGCACAATCGCTCCTGGCATGTGATCGCTGCTCTTCCAGGCAGCGGAAAATCGTTGGGCATCCAGGATTTGGTGTTGCGCAGTGGAGCACGCAAGCAGGCAACAGGGATCACCTCGCTTCCTGTGGTTGCCATTCGTTCGCCCAAGAATACCACACGAGAACAAGCTCTGGGAGTCGCTCTTTGTGCAGCCTTCGGGACCGTTCCATCCATGAATTGGCAGGTTCGTCGCACATGGTTGGTCAAAGCGATGGCCTCAGCTCACGTCGAGTGCATCATCATCGACGACGCTCAAGACCTTCCCCTTCCTCATTTGGCTTTTCTCAAAGAACTGACCGACAATCTGGCCGCATTGCCCTACCAACGCCAAGTGGGTCTGTGTCTTGTGGCTGCCGCCATTGGGGATTTGGTCCCATTCAAGGAAACGTTTGCCGGACCTGAAATGCTGTGGCGGCAATTTCGGCGTCGTATGGACGCTGAGCGTCCGTACTGCATCATCCAGGGGCAGACAGAAGAAGAAATGCGTCATATTCTGACCACCTTTGAGGAAATCTACCGCGATCAATTCCCTGGTCTCCGTTTGCATCGATGGACCAAGCCCATTTTCACTTGGCTGACTCATCCCACGCTTGATCCCGATGCAACAGGCCGTGTGACGATGGATGCGCTGACGCGATTTGTGACTGGTGCCTTGCGCCGGGCCTATGAGCAAAAAGCGATGGATGTGAATGAAACCATGCTGGAGGCAACGGCTGAATTGATGATTCTGCGGCGTGACGAGGTCGTAGCCATCGATGACGTGTTAGCAGAAGAGTTCCCACAGGAGGAAGAGGAGTGACTATCATCCAGATCGCTGATCCAGCCTGGGAAAGGACCTTTCCGCATCGCGTTGAAGCGAGACCTGAGGAATGGCTAGGGGGCATCTTTTTACGATGCGACGAAGACAATGGCTGGGACAGCGGAACAACCATGACAACTTTCGTTCGCGCACTCCATCTCGACAAGACAGCACGATCCATGAGCCTCGTTCTCCCTCCTGCCTCGATGGATCTTCGCCCCCTTGCCGGATGGCTTGCCGTTTCAGAGCAATCCCTGCTGGCGACCACCTATCGTGTAGAATTGTCTCGCCTGTATGAGACGCCTCATCCTCATCCGCAACTGTTCTCTGCCGGGATAGGGGTTCATTTCTGTCCGGCCTGCATGGCAGAAGGGCGAATGCTTCGGCGAAGCTTTCTCTTACCGCATGTCTGCTGCTGTTCACGTCACCAGTTGCGTCTTCAAGGCGTCTGTGCCTGTAGCAGGAGTCTTGTTCCCCCGAAAACAGGCTTTGCTATCCTCGATAGCCTGGCACAAGTATCGTATGAAGCGGGCGTACTCCAAAAATGGTTTTCACCAGGAAGCCAGCCATTCACCTGTCGTGCATGTGGGTTGGATTGGGCTCACTTTCCACGGGTGGAGGCCGACCCAAAGCTTCTCGTCCGTGAGCAGGCCATTCTTGCATGGTACGACTTCTTTTTCTCCACAGGGACGCTGCATGCGCTCAATCAGGCAGTGCAAATGGTTCGCCGAACTCTTGAGCAAAGACAAAGCAAAAGCATCAAGTTATTGAGCGGTCGTCTGAGCCAGGTCACGTTTTCCACCGCCGAGAAAACGTCATTGGGCCGTCTTGTCGAGGTCCTTGTGAGCTTACGGCTTTCCCCTGATATGATTGAAGCAGAGGAGCCAGCCGTGGTTTGGCGGCCCATGAACCGACAGGTCTTTTATTGCTCTCTGCCTGACTGCCCCCATATGAGGTCCAACAGCACCTCTTGCGAAGCAAGGAGAAATGAGCCGTAGTCCCCTCTGAGCGGATGCGGGACCTGCTGTTCGATGATTGATGTTCACGGTGTTCGATGATTGATGTCGAAAATGGTGAACATCAATCATCGAACACCTTCTTAGCTCATCTTTATTTGAGTTCGAACATTCCTGTCAAAAGGTTAAACACCAATCTTCAAACAACCAGCCTTGGTACGCTCAGTTGTGTTCAAGAATTGGTGTCAACTACCACCCCTGCTCCTCTGCTTGAAACACCAGATCCCGGAGGAGATGAACCAGGCAGAGCGCATGCTCACAGTCATACAAGAAGTACGATCCCCAGGCATCATGGATGCTGATGCCTTTGAAAACAGGCAAGATCCCAATCGCGTTCAACGCGTCTTGTCCGCGGCTCTGATCCACATGATAATGGGTGAGGGTCGCAGTACTCGTGACATGCTCCCAGTATCTCTTCCCAGCCACCGACAAGCCCGTTTCGTCTTGATGAATAACGGCGGCTTCGATCAACGCCTCTTTGATCTGTTGCTCGACGGGAGCCAGCTCGGAGGCCGTGCGCTTGATCAGTTCCCCCACCGTTCCTTCACTCATTTGGACCCCCAACAGGTCACGGAGGACTTCACAGGTGCGTTCCAACGGCAACAACTGCTGGTGTGTCAAATAGACGGCCACCGCTGCGATCAGCGGTCCGTACTGGATGGGGGCCGCCACTCCTGTGGGGAAAGAGGCCAGCGTGATGTGCTGACAGCGGGGACACTGCTTTTGTTCTGCGCGGTGTTCCTGCACGATCAGCCGTGGCGATGGCATGTCCACCACTTGCCGACGAAGGATGACGCACGCCTCGACCTTCCGCAAATCGTGCTGACAGGACGAGCAGACGGTTACCAGATGCTCAATCACTTCATCTGGCGCGTCGGACAACCGCAAGGTCGTTCCCTGGTGTCCCTCTTGCCCTCCGGTTTTCTTCTCGCTCTTTTGGCGCAAGCTTTTTGGCTGCCGCGCAAAGCGATCCGAGGAGGGGGGCAAGCTGCTATTGTGGCTATCTTTCGCAAGCCGATCTTGCAAGTCTTTCACTTGCTGGGTCAAACAAGCAATCTGTTCTTGCATCTGCTGCATCAGCAGGCTCTGCTGGGAGAGCAGGGTTTCCTGCTGCTGCATGCTTTCATCACGCTGTGCCACTTGTTCACGCAGGCGCTGATTTTCTTCTTCAATGGTCATGCCTTTACTTTACTGGGTTTCACGACCTTTGGCAAGTCCCGAGCGGACCTAGGCAGTTACAATATCTGAAGAGTTAGGAGCAAAAATAAAGGGGCTAAATCTCATAGTAGCGTCTAAACTCATCATTCGCGTAATGGAAAAGCAGTTTGTGGAATTTCCCGAGCCAGAGCAGCATAGAGGTCTGCGGGCAAGCCCAACAAACGGAGAATCTGCTCTTGCACCGGTGTCAGCGGCGTGACGTGTCGAACCAGCTGATCGGGCAACTGCACCTGGGTGCAGGTGATCGGCACAAAGGCTTGCAAGAGCCGTTCGGCCGTCGGAGTCGCGGTGGCTCTGCGCGGGTTGTCCTTGTACAGACCAGCCAGTGTCGCCCCCTGCTGTTGCAACGAGCGACGCACCACAAACTCCATGAGGGAGAGCACGCGTAAGGCCACACTCAGCAGATGCGTCATCCCGACCACCTGGTCGTCCCGTTTCACAAACAGGGGTGCAATCGAAAGCGGCGCTCCTTTGAGGCGTCCGAAGCCGCGTTCGATGTGGTACTCGTGGCGGTATTCCCGCACCGCGTTCTCGAGGCGGAGGCGCTCCTGGGGCGCGTTGGTGGCATACGCGCGCCAGCCCAACGTCGACACGAGGTTGGCTATCGCCTCCTCGTTGCGCGTCACCATCGTGATCTGGTAGCGCACCCGCTCGCTCACCTGCTGCTGGCGGTTGGCCCCACCCCGTCCGCGCCCGACAAACTTGACCGTTTGTTGGCTCTCTCGTGTAGAGGTGTAGGTGAGCAGGTCTACGACACGATGCTTGACCAGCACCGCCTCGGCCGCGCGCTGCAACTCCGCCTCCTCGGTGATCTGGCGTTTGCCACGTCCCACTGGCGGGGTTAACGCCAGTAGGGCCGCCTGGGCGTTGTCCAGGCGTTCTTCCAGGTGACGGCGCTGCGTTTCGGCATAGGCGTGGGAACGCACGACCAGCACGCGTTCCTGCCAGGTGAGTCCTTCACAGACACACGCCCGGCTCACTTCGTAGCCCTGGGCCAGCACCTGCTGCTCATCGTCGGACGGCACCTCCGTTAATGCATGCCCTTGCGCCACGCCTGTTTCAATCCAGTGCGGCATCTGCTGTGCCGTCTCGCCCACCAGTGCCAGCGGGGTCAAGTAATACTGCTCGTGCGCCACCAGATGCGCACGGGTGGCCAGCGCACTCATCTTGCTGTCTCCCACAAAGAGCAAACCGGTTCGCCCCAGGCACCTCAGCACCCGGTCAATCATCGGGATATACAACCGATCATCGGCCTGTTCCCCCGACACCACCTCCAGCGCCAGCGGCAGACCCAGGGGATCTAAGGTGGCCATCATGGCCTTGATCTGCCGCAGCGTCGGATCATCTTTGCTGTGTCCAAATTGCCACAGGCTGTCTTCACCCCCGTCTCGATACCCTGACACCGTCGTCGCATCCACGCGGATCGGCTGCTCCTCCAACTCGTACACCCGCACCAGATGCTCTCCCAACTCCTGCTCTATCGCCTGCCAGCGGGTCGCATCCGAGAGATGCCGCAGGACAATCGTCAGCCGATCATCCGTGAAATCGGTCTCGCGAATATCCAATCCCGTGACCTGTTCCAGCGTGCTATGCGCTTGCCGCACCCAGTCCCGCACCGTCAATTTGCGATGATCTCCTTGCGAGACGATGTGCGCCAGCCAGATACTGGCGGTCCATCCCCAACTCAATCCTTGCTGTAACCAATGCCGTGGCAGATGCCGATCCAGAATGCCTGGCAACTCCATCTGGTGCATCAGCCTCAAGAGCACTACAAAGTCATCGATGCGCTCGGTTGTTAGCGACAGTTCTTCTTTCATGCTCCTCAGTATGCCAGAAAATTCCTCTTTTGCCTAGTTCATTACGCGAATGGTGAGTCTAAACGCAACTTAATACAGTAACGTTTTTAGTCGAGGTATTAGATCATACAAGAGTTCTTAGGCGGCGTCAGGCGTGGGAAGTTCGAGTATGGCGTTAGGTTTTCACTGGTGGCTCATTGGCAGGACGATACCAGTACATAAGATACTGCTCAATAGCAAAGATCAATTCGCCATTAAAGGAACGGTGATACTTTCGCGCTGTCTCTTTTAATTGGTCATAGATTGAGGCTGGAAGCTCGACGGTTCGTTTTATTCTTTTCTCAGATGTTTTCGTTTTCATAGGGTATTTCTGTGGTATACCAGTTGTATTGTAGAGGTTTTTCTGTGGGTAGTCAAGAGAAATTAGTGTTTATGCGGGTGTGGGATACTCTCAATTTTTTCGAGTTCTTCAATCCGGCTCTCATGATCGTGTACTTTTTTCGTGAGAGTTGCCTTCAAGTCTTGTATGTCTGCTCTTGTTGCTACTGTTTCTTGTAGTTCTTGTTGTCCCGCTAAAACAGCTTCTAACATCGTTTTCTGTTGTCCTTGCGTTTGTTTCACATTGGCTATATCTTGTTTCATGTCCTGTACATCTTTTTTAACTGACGCTACTTCTCTCCATGTAGCCATGTCTCGTTTGATTGGTTCGGTTTCAGCCTTAACCTCTTCTCGGACAACCTTTCTCATTTGTTCTAGTAACTGGTCATTATTCGCCATAGCAGAGGTTATTATAGCATTTCGCTGGTTGCTTGCAATTGCATCTTTTTGTGAAACCGCTTATATATTTTCTTCCGTCTCTCCCTGACTGCCTCTAAGACTTTCCGGCGTTCTTCTTTTTTCTCCCGCGCTAATAGTGATGGCGGTATGATTGGTTTGAGGTTATAGCTGGTCATAGGTTGGTTGGATTATACCAGATGAGGAAGTAGTGAAAAACAGGAAGTTATTTTTTCCGTCTGACTGCTTTCTTGAGAAGTGATCCGGGTCGAAACGCGGGGATGCGTACTGCTTTGTACTCAACGGGTTTTTTTGTTTTAAAGTTACGTCCTGTTCCGCCTTTATGGATGCGGCTGTAGAATGTGCCGAACCCGAGAAACTGCACTGTTCTCCCTGCTGCTAACTCGCTCTGAATACCTGTTAAAAGTTCTTTGAGGACTTCATTATACACACGCTTGGTGAGTTGCTGCTTCCGGTTCTTTTCCGCGACTCGTTTCACAAAGGATGTTTTATTCATAGAGTTACTAGTATCTAATCACAGGTCGCTTGCTTTGTCAAGGCCTATTGTCTTGTTTGCCGCGACAATTACCGTCTCTGTGGCGGGTTTCTGCGCTTTCTTAATACATTCCTGATGGTCATATCAATATACGTTGTCTCACCTGTTGGACGCTCTGCTTTCTCGCGCTGCCCTAAAGGAGATGATAAAAATACTCTCCTGGTAAGATCAATATTATCTCCTGTCCAGTGTAAGAGTTTCATCACTAAGGGACGTAAGAATTATTAACTATCCCGGCTAGCTGGCGAGGACCCATCGATATCCACAAACCACTTTCTGAGAGATGGCAAGCGCTGGATCTGGCTTTCGACCAAGTCCATCGCCTCCTTGGTCAATTTAACCCCCCACGGGATGTTTGCCTTTCCAGGTCATGGTGCTGGCATACTGGATCACCGCTTCCAGCGAATCAAGCAAGGCTCCATTCCAGTGCTGTTCGAGAATCCCCCAGCAGCGTTCGATCGGGTTGTACTTGCTGTGATAGGGCGGATAATAGGCCAGGCAGACCGTGAGATGATAGGACTGCGCAAACTCCACGAGCCGCTGCATGAACTGAGTGCGCCGACTGTGGCTCTCTGGACCATTGTCCAGATTGATGAGCAGGGTCGTGATGTGGGAAAAGCGCTCTTTAACCCCCTCCCACCAGTCGATCAATCGATCCACCAGGCAATCGCTGGTCACTTTGGACGTCACCCCATACAGAAAGAGCTCATCGGAGACGGGCAGGAGAATGCCTACGGGGGTCACTGTCGCTGCTGGCTGAAAGTCGTGGTCAGCTGCCTTGGTGGGGACGCGGCTCTTGCCTCCTCGGGCAAAGGGGCCGACCTTGACTGTCGCCTTGGCATCCATCGAGAGCCGTAAGACGTGCTCATCGCCGTCCGCTTCCTCGTTAGCCTGCTTCACCTGGGCAAAGATGGCATCGGTTTGCGGGAGTTTTTTTGGGGCTGACTCTTCGCCACTTTTTTGGGATAATAGCCAAGATCATTGAGCTTGGTCGCGATGGTCTCGGCGGTGGGCAATTCCTCGTCGGTGTAGCCGAACTTTCCGAGCAACTGGCGGCGCACTTCCGCTGCCGTGAGCCGCGTATACAGGCGTGCGGTGCGCAACTGCGGGTCCGCTTGGCTCTGACCATCGACAATGGCGGTGATATCGCTCAATAAGTTCGGCAGATGGGCTTCGCTGCGCTTGCGGCCACGCAACGAAAACGCATCCTCGCACATGATCCCCCGCTCCACCTCATGCATTCCTTTGCGGATCGTCCCGCGATTCCAGCCCAACTCTCGTTCCGCCAACCGCTGACCACCTTCACCCAAGGCTTGAACGGTTCGCGCCATGAACATCCGGCGCACGCTGCCTTTGAGATCCTTGGCCGTGTGTAACAGCAGTGCTTTGACCTCCTCGGTTAATTCCATTCTGCTCCCTCCAAGAATACTTTTCTTGGAGCACTATACCACACCGGGACAATTTAGTTTTCGAAAGTCCCTTAGTGCTGCCTCACAGGTATCATCATGGATATGAAAGTTTAAAAAAAGCTTATTAACAATGCAGAATCCTATATAGAAATTCTCGAAGTCTGATAAGGCAGAGCCATCATAACGCGGATGTTTGATACGCTCCTGTAAGACCTGTTTATTTTTCATCATCGCTTCTATAGTTTTTAACTCTGCCTCAAAATGGCGTTTTACTCCGAGTCCTCCTATCTCAACTAGTTCTTTATCCTCGATGATTGACTGGATGGCCTGATATGCCTCAATATGGATAACATCGGTATACGAGCCAGAGATAGTTGCAAAATGCCGTGAGGTAATTGCTTTGTTACCAATTGCCATTGCGAATTTCGGGTCGATTTTCAACGCTTCGTCATAGGCGTATAGTGCTTCTACTCCTCGACTAAGATAGTCGAGGCAATTTCCATAGTTTACCCATATCTGTTTCTCTAAATATGGGTTTTGATCTTTCACGGCGCTAAGGGCGTTCCGAAAAAACGTTTTTGCTTTCTGTAAGTTTTCACTTAATGGAATATTTTTTCTATCTTTTTTGTACTCATATAAACTAAATAAGTCTGAACATGCATTTCCTAATTTAGAATTGAGAAGGGCGATTTCTTGCTTTTCAGAAAGTCTTGGGAGAAGTTTTTCTCCTTCCTCAAGAGCTTCTCTTACGACGTTTTCATCACGTAGTTGGAAGCCTGACTCTATCTTGTGAAGGATATCCTTCATTTGCTTTTTTAAGGCAATGTCTTCTGATGTATTCATATCCTTGTGACCACTTTTCCATCGTTTCGTGCTGGTAGGGACAACTTTACCTCAACTTGTGAGGAAACGCAAGAAAAGTAGAAAAAAGGTTAATGTGAAGTACCCCAAACCCCCAGCCACCAAAATAAGCCTACATAAGCGATTCCTTCATGAAATTTCAATGCCGGCTGGTAGATTGTTATGTTATACTGATCAGGCAATTTACCCACACGTGGTAAGTGAGTTAGATACGAGGAGGACACAGCTTTGTTTGATTTCGATTACCCCAAAGTGAAGCATTCGCTGGGTCAGGCCGCTCTGCAGGACCCTTATCCCGCATGGATTCTGGATTCTCGGGGGGTTATCCATGCTGCTAATTTGATGGCATTCTGGCTGTGGGATACGATCAACCCCGGAGAGCCCATCAGGCCTGGTGCTCTACTGGGTAACAGCGCATTTAATATCTTCGCCGGCAATTTTAAGCGTATTCCAGTCGAGGGGAACAGCGAGTTCTACGCGAAGAAGTCGGCGGTAGTGAAGCGTCTGAGTAACGAACCGGGGACAGATTCGTCTTTGTATGCTCCTTTCATAGCTGCGATGAAAAACGATCCGCTACGCGCGCAAATCTACGAGCAGGCCGTTCTCTACCCCGATCGTGAGTGGGACTATACTTTCAGCATAGCACCGCCAGGCATCAGGGGTAACAGTAATAGCGAACTGCTGGCATTTCAAGTTACCATCTTCCGTCTCGAAGGACATGACGGGTTTCTTGCCACATATACGCCGGCCAGGGCTACCCTGCAAGTCGTTGAGGAACTGTATAGCCGACTTACTGATCAGTACAGCGACAGGGTATTTATTCAACCAGGCGACACCCGGGAAGGTGATGTCGAAAGTAAGCAATCGCCGGGACCCTCTGAGAGCCTTTACCATGAATATTACCCGGCGATAATCCATGATCCGCTATGG
>WNFH01003504.1_pt1 | contig 13222 bp, 13 predicted proteins | sample 5400411 | NCBI WGS metagenome assembly WNFH01 (sample SAMN13153347, study PRJNA577476) | soil metagenome | isolation source: 200 cm saprolite under Douglas fir tree site 2 hole 3 | place: USA:California | collected 2015-04-18
CCGCGGGCGAAGTGGACGGTCCCACTGATGCCGCCCGATTGGACGACCATCGAGAGGCCGTGGTCTCGAACGATGTCGCGATACCCTTTGGCGAGATCGTCGCCAATCTGCTGGGCGTGCCGCATTCCGGCCCGCGTCAGGACTTTCGTCATCGTCACGAGGCCGGCCGAGATGCTTACGGGATTCGCGTTGAAGGTCCCCGCGTGACCGATCTGCCCGGGCACTATTTGGTCCATGATCGACGTGGTGCCGCCCACGGCCGCGAGCGGAAAGCCGCCCGCAATCGACTTGCCGAGCACCTTGACGTCCGGGGTGACCCCGAACGCCTCCTCCGCGCCGCCGTACCACTTGCCACAGGTCTTGACCTCGTCGAAAATCAGGAGCGCGCCGATCTCCGTCGCGATTCTACGGAGGCCGTCCAGGAATCGGGGTTTCGGATGGACGTACCCCATGTTCATGGGCACCGGTTCGAGGATGATCCCCGCGATGTCGTCCGCGTGTTCGGTCGCCAAGGCCTCCACCGCCGCGAGGTCGTTGAACGGTGCGACGACCGCGCTCTGCACGAGTTCCGGGAGGAGGCCCTTCGACGACGGCACCGGATTCGGTCGCCTCCGATCTCCTTCGACTTCTTTCTTGGGCTTGATCGACACCATGAGGGCGTCGTGGGATCCGTGGTAGCAGCCCTCGAACTTCAGGATCCGGCGACGGCCCGTGACCGCCCGTGCGAGCCGCACCGCGAACAACGTCGCGTCGAGACCGGTCATCGAGAACTTGAGACGGTCCAACCGGAAGCGCCGGCAGATGTGTTCCGCGAGCGGACCGGCGTCGACGGATTCGAAACCGAAGATCGTGCCGTTCGACACCCGCTCGCGCATCGCTTTCGCGAGGACTGGGTGGCTGTGGCCCGCCACGAGCGCGCCGAACGCCATGCAGAAGTCGATGTACTCCATCCCGTCGGCGTCCCAGATGCGGGAACCCTTCGCCTTGCGAACGTAGAGCGGGTAGGGATCGACGAGTCGGTAGTTGCTGTTGACGCCGAAGGGGATCCGCTTCTTCGCGGCCTCCCACGCCTGCGCGGATTTCTTCGTCCGCCGGCGAAACGCTTGGAGTTCTTCCTCCCATGATTGCATGATATCGATAAGTCGGCGCTCGAACGCTCGCATACTATAAACGGTTTCGCGCAATTATGTGAGACTTGTGAAGCCGTCCAAGCACGACCCCTCGCAGGCGGAACTGTTGAAGTTCGATGGAGAGTGGGCGGAGGCCGCAAGATCGCGAAATCTCGAACGGATCGTCTCGTTCTGGGCCGACGACGCCGTGATCTATCCACCCAAGCAACCTCCGATCGTCGGAAAGGCCGCGATCCGCAAGTCCGTTGGCGAGAGCCTGAATATTCCCGGTTTCTCGGTTGCTTGGAAGCCGAGCGACGCGGTCGTCTCCGGGTCAGGCGACCTCGGGTACACGATAGGGACGAACACGTACCGCTTCCCCGACGCGCAAGGCCGCCCAACCACGTCGCAGGGCCGATACGTGTGCATCTGGAAGAAGGGACCGGGTGGCCGATGGCGCTGCGTGGTCGACGTCTGGAATGAAGCTCCGACGCCTGTAAATTCAGAGAAATAGCTCCGTGTATCCCTGCCGGCTGCCGATTCTGCGGGCGCCGCGAGCAGATTAAAGGGACCGCTGGTGTTTTCGGAGCGGTGCCGTTCGACGTTGTGATCCGCGGAGGTCGCGTCCTCGACGGCGCAGGATCACCGTGGCGCATCGCGGACATCGGAATCCGCAACGGGAGAATCGCGAAGGTGGGGCGTGTCGGTCGTGCGAAATCCGCGAATTCAGTCGATGCATCGGGGAAGTACGTGGCCCCCGGTTTCATCGACATCCACACCCACAGCGACATCGGAATCCTCGTGGAACCGACCGCAGAGTGCGCGGTCCGCCAGGGCGTCACGATGCACGTGATCGGGAACTGCGGCGATTCGCCCGCACCGATCAGCGATCCATACCGCGAGCTCGCCGTCCGCCGCTTTGAGTATTACGTTCAGGCGCGAGATTGGAACTGGTCCACGTACGGCGAGTATCTCGACTTCATGGCGGCTCAGGGTGTCGGCATCAACATCGCGGGTCTCGTCGGCCACGGGAGCGTTCGGCTCGCGACGATGGGCTTCGAGGAGCGGCCGCCCACCCGCGACGAACGGCGACAGATGAAAGCTCATGTCGACGAGGCGATGCGAGCGGGCGCGTTCGGGATGAGCACCGGCCTCGTCTACCCGCCCGGATGCTTCGACGATTGTCGAAGCCGTCCGAGAATGCATCGAAATCGGCGAGCGCGCCGGCTGTGCCGTCCAGATCAGCCACAACAATCCGAAGTACGGGGGCATCGGGAAAGGGAAGGAGGTTCAAGCCCTCTGGGAAGCCGCGAGGGCTCGCGGCGTCGACGTCCTCGCGGATAACGACGTGCACACGGACTTCGGGCCGCCGCTTAGTCACGCGCTTCCTCAGTGGACCCAGAAGCTCTCGACGGAGCAGCTTCTGACGTCGCTTCGGGATCCGACGCAACGGGAGGCGCTCAAAGCCGAGGTCAAAGCGGACAAGCGTCCCGGCGCAGGATACGTCGGGCTGCTCGTGCACGAGCGATTCGATCGGATCTGGCTGTTACGATGCCCGGAGAACCCTTCGAGGGAAGGCCAGACAATCGCGCAACTCGCGAAGGATCGCGGCGTGGACCCGTGGACCACGTACTTCGACACGATCGTCGAAGAGCGAGACCGGGCCGTGGGCCTATTCGACTACATGGACCCGGAGGAAATCAAGTCCACTCTGCGGCATCCTCTCGTGATGATCTGCTCCGACGGCTGGGTTGCACCCAAGGACGAGCGCACGTCGCCCACGGCGCCGTACCAGCCGTGCACATACGGCGAGTTCCCTGGAGTGATCGAACGCTACGTCGTCAAGGAACCCGTGCTTCGGCTCGAAGAAGCGATCCACAAGATGACGGGGCTGCCGGCATCTCGGCTCGGACTCGCGGACCGTGGCCTCCTTCGAGCCGGGTCCTGGGCGGACCTCGTCGTCTTCGATCTGCCACAGGTTCGCGACCGTGCGACCAACCCGTGGCCTCACACCTATCCGTTCGAGAACTATCCCCACGAGTATCCCGAAGGCATCGACTGGGTCTTGGTGAACGGTACCATCGCGCTGGAAGACGGCCGACCGATGGGTGCCCTCGCGGGACGCGTCGTGCGCCACCAGGAGTCGACATGACCACCAAACCCGTGGAGAAGCGGTTCTCGGATGAGCGGATTCAAGGGAGCATCTCCCGAATCCTTCGGGAGAACGTCCTCTGCTCCATGTCGACGGTCAGCTCTGGGACCCGTCCGCACATCAACACCGCGTACTTCTGCTACACCTCCGACCTCGAGCTCTACTTCTTGTCCGACCCCTCATCGCAGCACTGCCGGAATCTCGAGCGCAATCCGTCGCTCGCGATGACGATCTTCCGGTCGGCACAGGAGTGGGGCGGCCCGGATCGAGGGCTCCAGTTGTTCGGGACGTGTCGACGGACGCGCGGCCGAGCAGCGAGGGAAGCGGAGCGATGCTACGCCGCCCGGTTCTCGCCGTACGCGAAGTGGATGGCGGGCCTTCGTCCGGCTGAACGGCAACAGGCGGCCCTCCTCCGATCGTATGCGTTCTACCGATTCCTTCCGAGGCGGATCAAAATCCTCGACGAGCGAGAGTTCGGCGGCGCGATGTTCGTGACTGCTGCGGTCGTGCGGGGCTCACATTCGAAAACGGTTGTGCATTGGAGCGCCACGGAACGCCTGTCACCCTGACCGGGCCGATGCGCGGACGCGTCGCCAAGAGACATCAAATAGGCGTAGCCCGGATACGCGGCAATCGGATGTCCCCGGTTCTCATCACGGAGAAGGATGTCGAAGGCCTCCTCCGAATGGAGGACGCGCTGGAAGCGGTCGAAGAAGGGTTGCGCGCCCTAGGGCGAGGCGAGGCGACGAACCGGCCGCGCCAAAGGGTGGGAACGCGCGAGGCGACGGTGAACATCATGCTCGCGTCATGGCCGGCGCGCGGATATGCCGGGTTCAAGTACTACACGACGTCCCGCACGGGCATTCGATTTTGGGTTCACCTGTTCGACATCGCGACCGGAGAACTCGTCGCGGTGATTCAAGCGGACCGACTCGGCCAGCAGCGCACCGGGGCGGCGTCCGGAGTGGCGACGAAATACCTCGCGGGATCCGATGCATCGACCATCGGCATCGTCGGCACGGGATGGCAGGCACAAGGTCAGCTGGAGGCGGTGTGTGCCGTCCGCCCGATCCGACGAGTCTGCGCCTACGGTCGGGACAAGGCCCGTCGCGAGGCCTTCGCGAAGAAGATGTCCTCGCTCCTGGGAGTGAGAGTCCGAGCGGCATCATCGGCTGAAGAGGCGATCCGAGACGCGGACGTGGCCATCGCCGCGACGAATGCGCCTCAGCCGGTCATCCATGGAGATTGGTTGCGTCCCGGATCCCACATCAATGCCATCGGAGCGAACCGCCTCGAGACCCGCGAACTCGATGACGCCGCGATCGGTCGATGCGCGTTCGTGGCGACGGACTCGATTGAGCAGGCGAAGGCGGAGGGAGGCGACCTCGTGGAGCCGATGAAACGCGGCCTGATCGCCTGGGACCGCGTCCATGAGATCAGCGAGGTTGTCGCCGGCAAGATTGCGGGGCGGACGAAGGCCGACGACATCACCTTGTTCAAGTCCCACGGAATCGCGATCGAGGATGTCGCGGTAGCCGCGCTTGTTTTCGAGCGGGCCCGGGATCGCGGAATCGGCAAGTCCGTTGCTCTCTGACACGGGTACGACAATCCGGTTTGCCGTCGCAATCGAGCGTCGGGTCCCTTCTGATCACCAATCGACCGCGGCGTCACGGCTCTGTCTCACGGAGGCGCTCGAGATACCGGCTCACCGGATTGAAGAAGATGAAGACGACCGGCAGGGCGAGGTAGATCAGGAGAGCAAGAGTCGTGCTGATGAAGGAGACCGCGATCGCGACTGGGGTGATCACGGGACCGATCGCGAGCCACAGCCGCACTTTGTGGACAAGCGCCGGGTCGAGGCCCGGTTCAATCAAACCCCGATCTCCCGTCATGTACCACCAAATCAGGTATCCCAGGGCCGCCAACAGGCCAAGGACCGCGCCGTAGAGGCTGAGGGCGATCGGATCCTCGCTGTGCGCGCCCATGACCGACGCGGCGAACGGGACGAGCGCGATGCCCATCAGAAAAAGGATGTTCAGCCACACCAAGGTGCGGTTCACGCGCAGGACGAAGTGGAACACTTGGTGGTGGGCGAACCAATACACCCCGAGGACGATGAAGCTGATGACGAACGTCGCGAACCGCGACCGAAGGTCGAACAGGACCTGCCCCAAGCCTCCCGGGCCGAGGGTATCGGGGGCGCGCAGCTCGAGGACGAGAATCGTCATCGCGATGGCAAACACGCCGTCCACGAGTGTCTCGAGGCGGTTCTTCGGTAGCCCGTGCGCCGTTGGCCTGCCCGACTCCGTGGTCCTCCCCCGCGGTCGGCACGTAGGACCGGACCTTAAAACATCGGTGGGGGCGAAGGGTCAGCGGCTACTTTGGCGGAGAAATGCGGACAGACCGCACTGCTGCCGCCATCGCCTCGATGAAACCGGGGTCCGTGTTTGGCGAGTCCGTCCGATCGAACGCGAGGCCTCGTTTCTCCGCGAACGCACTCGCCTCAATATCCAAGTCGTAGAGGATTTCCAGGTGGTCGGAGACAAATCCGAACGGGACGACGAGGACGGCCCGCTCTCCGGCTCGGCTCATCGCGTCCAAGGCGTCCTCGAGTGGTGGGCCGAGCCACGCCTCCTCGGTTCGGCCCGCGCTCTGCCACGCCATCCGAGCCCGCAGCGGCGGCAATCGCCGGAGCACGAGGGCCATCGTCTCCGACAGCTCCCGTTCATACGGGTCCCCCTCCTCCATGAGCTTCTTCGGGAGGCTGTGGGCCGTGAAGACAACGGCGGGATCGGGGAATCCTCGCTTCGCAAGCTGCTCGAGGCCGTGGCGCACCTTCGCCGCGAACATCTCTATCAACGCGGGCTCCGTGTTCCAGCTCTCCACGTAGGCGATGTCCGGATGCGTGGCGATTGTCGAAAGGGCGCCATCGACGGCAGCGAAATAGGCGCCCACACTCCGTCGGGAATAGTACGGGGTCAGCGGCAAGACCACGAGCCGGTCGAAGCCGTCAGCGAGGACTTCGGGGAGGACGTCCCGGATGTACGGCCGCCAATTCCTCATGCCGACGTAGCACCGGTATGCCCCCCCTTCCTCGTTCAGCCTCGTCTCCAACGCCTTCGCCTGGGCCCGCGAAATATCCAGGAGCGGCGATCTGCCGCCGATCCGGCGGTATCGCTCGCGAAATTCGTCGACGAGTTCGTCGCTCGTCGGTCGGCCTCCTCGGATGTCGAGGAGGAATGGAGCGACCTCATCGAGCGAGTTCGGTCCTCCGACGGCGGTCAACAGGATGGCCGTCGGTCCGCCGTCGGTCTTCGACACGGCAGCCCCTCAGGTCCTTCGAGTCGATTCATGCACAAGGCGCACGAGCGCTCGCAAGCCGTCCTGCGGCGTCTGCGGCAAGACTCCGTGGCCCAGGTTGAAAACATGGCCGGGACGGTTTCCGATCCGCTGCAACACGTCCTCCGCGGCCGGGCGCCACGCGTCCGGCGTCCCCAGGAGGGCCGCCGGATCGAGATTCCCCTGGATGGCTTGACGCTCGCCAATCCGACGCCACGCCGCATCGATTGGGATCCGCCAGTCGACGCCGATGACGTCCCCTCCGGCGGAAGCGAACGATTCGAGGAACCCGGCGGTCCCCGTCCCGAAATGGATGGACGGGACTCCTGCCTCGCGAATTTCGTCGAACAGGCGGCGCGTGAACGGGGCCACGCTCGTGTCATAGTCCCGAGGGCTCAACGCACCGGCCCAGCTGTCGAACACCTGGAGGGCTTGGGCGCCGGCCTCGGCCTGAGCGCGAAGGTACGCCGCGGTCCCGCTAGCGAGGAGGTTCATCAGCGCGCGCCATTCGTCGGGATGATTGTGAAGGAACGATTTCGTCGCGGCGAAATCCTTCGAGGCCCCTCCTTCGATCAAGTAGCTGGCCATCGTGAACGGAGCGCCCGCGAAGCCGATGCACGGGACCGCCGCATGGGAGCGGGCTCGCCGAATGGTCTCGAAGACGAACGGAAGGTCTCTCTTCGGATCGAGCGGCTTCAATTGGTCGAGATCCTCGGGCGTTCGGATTGGAGGTTCGATCACGGGGCCCTCGCCGGCGTCGATTCGGACCCGGACCCCCATCGCTTCGAGGGGCAACAACAAATCCGCGAACAGAATCGCGGCGTCGACCCCGAGTTCGTGGATGGGCTGCAAGGTCACCTCGGCCGCCAGGGCAGGCGACTTCGCGATTTCCAAGATGCCGTGCTTCGCGCGGATCGCCCGGTAGGCAGGCGACGATCGACCGGCTTGGCGCATGAACCATACCGGCGTGAAGTCGACCGGCTCGCGCCAGCACGCGCGTAGGAAGCGATCGTTCAAGAATTCCGTGCCTCCCGGAATGCGACAGTAGCCGATTCGATCGTCTTCTCGATTTCCGGCGCATCGTGCGAGGAGGATACGAAGAAACTCTCGAACGGGGCGGGCGGCAAGTAGACCCCCCGTTTCAGGAGGGCCCAGAAGAAGCGTCCGTAGGCGGCCCGGTCCATCTCCTGGGCGTCGCCATAGTTTCGAACGGGCTCCGGCTGGAAGAAGAGGCCCATCATCGACCCGACGCGCGGCACATGCACATCGACTCCCGCGTCGTCCGCCGCGTCGAGCAGGCCCCTCGCGAGTTGGTCGCTCCGTCGCTCGAGTCGCCCGTACAGTTCGGGACGCAATTGATTCAGAGCGGCGAGGCCCGCGGCCATCGCCAGCGGGTTCCCCGCGAGGGTGCCCGCCTGGTACACCGGCCCGAGCGGCGCGACCCACTCCATGATATCGCGGCGGCCTCCGTAGGCTCCAACGGGAAGGCCGTGGCCGAGGATCTTCCCGAGACACGTCATGTCCGCCGCCACGCTGTATTTCTCCTGGGCACCTCCCGGCGCAACGCGGAAACCGGTGATGACCTCGTCAAAGACTAGTAGGCTCCCAAACTCCAGCGTGATGCGACGAAGACCCTCGAGGAATCCGGGGTCGGGTGGGACGACGCCCATGTTCCCTGCGACTGGCTCGACGAGGACCGCGGCGATATGATCGGCCTGGCGTCGGAAGACGTCCTCCACCGAACCAAGATCGTTGTACCTCGCTACCAGAGTGTCCTGCACCGCATTCTTAGGGACCCCTGCCGAACCCGGAAGGCCCGCGGCAGCAACTCCTGAACCGGCTTTCACAAGAAGGCCGTCCGCGTGTCCGTGGTACGCGCCCTCGAACGTGACGATCTTGTCGCGACCGGTGAAGCCCCGGGCCACGCGCACGGCGGACATGGTGGCCTCGGTGCCGGAGCTGACGAAGCGGAGGAGACCGATGCTCCGGAACCGGTTCTTCACCGCCTGGGCCAACCGGACCTCCGACTCCGTGGCAGTACCGAAACTTGTGCCGTGGCCGGCGGCGCTCCGGACCGCACGGACGACCGCGGGATTCGCGTGACCGAGCAACAACGCGCCCCACGACATGCAAAAATCGAGATATTGCTGTCCGTCCGCGTCCCAGAGAAATGAGCCTTTCCCGCTCACCATGAACCGCGGCGTTCCGCCGACGGACCGGAACGCGCGCACCGGACTATCGACGCCGCCCACGAGGCTCTCCAACGCTTCCGCAAAGAGTCGCTCCGATTCCGGCGCCCGGGGCACCCCTCCCGGTTCGGATCCCATGTCAGATCCCCAGCGCGTCGAGCATTTGCTCCGGCGTGGACAGGATACACGTGAAGATCGGCGTCTCCCGCTCCGTGTACTTGCTCGCCTCGCTCGAGCGGAGCTCCATCACGAGGTCGAGGAAGTCGAGAGGGTCGTCCGCCTCGAACGATAACACGAACTCCTGGTCGTCGAGGCCGAACGAATAGGCGGTGTGAATCTTCACGTCCGGGTACTTGTGGCCCACGCGGAAGTGATCCCGCATGATGCTCTGCCGCCTTTCGAAAGGGATCGAGTACCACTCCCGTTTCTTGACGAACGGGTACACGAACAGGTACCGGCTCCCGAGCGGCGCAGGACTCGTCGCGAGGCCGTCCTGCCCTTTGTGCGTGTGGCCGCCCAGGTACTGCGAACGCTTGCTCGCCGCGAGATACGCGTACGCGGTCTCGAGATAGTGGCCGAGTTCCGTCGAGGCGATCCGCCGGGCCATCTCCCGGAACGTCTCCAAGCGCGGATCAATCGCCCAGACCATGAAGTCCGCGTCGGCCCGAATCCCCTGGAGCGAGTAACACCGGAGGGTGACCTCTTCCTCGAGGTCGTGGACGAGCGCTGAGAACTCGGACTTCTGCTTCTTCTTCCGTTCCGAATCGAGGATCCGCCAATCGGGTCGGACCTTGAAGAACGTGTACTTGAGGAACTCGCGGGGTCCGCTCTCCTCCCCGGCGGCGCCGGACTCGCTGCCCGAAGATGGGTCCGTCATGCGGATCCCTCCCGCTGCCACCGTGCGAACGCTTTCGCGTGGTACGTCAGGATGAGGTCGGCGCCCGCGCGACGGATCGCGGTGAGCGTCTCCTCGACGACCGAGCGTTCGTCCACCCATCCCCGTTCTGCGGCCGCCTTGATCAGGCTGTACTCCCCGCTGACGGAGAACGCCGCGAGCGGCGCGTCGAATCGCTCGCGGGCGGCCCGGATCACGTCCAGGTACGCGAGGGCCGGCTTCACCATGACAATGTCGGCCCCCTCCTCCAAGTCGAGGGCGATCTCTCGAAGCGACTCACGCAGGTTCGCCGGATCTTTCTGGTAGGTGCGGCGGTTGCCGAACCGGGGGACGGAGTCCGCGGCCTCCCGGAAGGGGCCGTAGAACGCGGAAGCGTGCTTCGCGGCGTACGCGAGGATCGCCGTCTCGTCGAATCCATGGCGGTCCAGTGCCGCGCGGATCGCGGCAACCTGGCCGTCCATCATCGCGCTCGGAGCCACGAGGTCCGCACCCGCCCGCGCGTGGCTTACCGCGGTCTTCGCCAGGAGTTCGACCGAAGCGTCGTTGTCGATGCGCCCGTCGCGGACTACCCCACAGTGACCGTGGTCCGTGTACTCGCATAGGCAGACATCCGTCATCACGACGACGTCCGGCACGGCCGCCTTGATCGCCCGGATCGCCTCTTGCACGACCCCGCGTTCGGCGTACGCCCCCTGGCCTACCGGATCTTTGTCCGTCGGCAGACCGAAGAGAATCACCGCCAGGAGACCGAGCGCCGCGAGTTCCTCCGTCTCCGAGACGACCTCGTCAATCGTCAGGCGAGAGATCCCGGGCATCGACGGAATCGCCGCATCGGTGCGCGGATCCTCTCGGACGAAGAGCGGTTGCACGAGATGGCTCGAATCGACCGATGTCTCGCGGACGAGCGCCCGAAGGGCTGGCGTCCGTCGGAGTCTTCGGAGACGAGAACGGGGACGCGGGAGGTCAGCCATGGGCTCGAACCTCCGCCACGCTCTCGATGAGGCCCGTCACCGTGTGTTCGCGGGCGACCGCGCCGATTCGGAACCCGACGGAACGCGCCGCTTCTGCGGTGACCGGACCGATGCACGCGGCCTCGGCTTCCTTGAATAACCGTTCACGCAAGTCCTGTGGAAGGAGGCCGACAAGATGGGTCGCTGCGGATGCGCTCGTTAAGAGCACAACATCGATCCGGCTTGCCTGCCGGATCAAGTCAACCTGCGGCCTGGCCGGAATCGCATCGTACGCATCCGCTTCGATGACCTTTCCGCCGCGCCCTCGCAGCGCCTCCGCAAGGCCCTTCCGAGCGATGCGGGACCGGGGCAAGAGAATCGTCCGACCGCGCACGTCTCCGAGGGCTCCCGCGATTGCATCGGTCAAGAACTCCTCCGGCATGGAAGAAACCGAGAGACCGGCGGCTTCCGCCGCGACTTTTGTCGCGGGTCCCACGGCCGCAACGTTTCCCGCGAACGGCGTGAGGTCCACACCGAGGGCCTTCGACCGGTCGACGACGGCCTCGACTCCGTGGGCGCTGGTGAAGACGACCCAGTCCAGTGTCGGCCAGAGTCGAAGGCCGCGGTCCAAGTCCGCGAAATCCTTCGGCGGAATGACGCGAATCGTCGGGAAAGGGATTGCCTTCCCGCCCTTCTCTCGAACGGATCGAACAACTCTGTCGACGAGATCCTCCGACGTCACGACGAGGAACGTCTGCCCATGCAACGGGAGGTCGTCCATCTACGCCCCTCCGGGGAGCAGGTCTGCAACGCCTTGTCGGACGAGTTTTTCCCATACCGAGTCAACGACCTCCTTCCATCGCGACTCGTCGCCGTGATCCTGGGAACGGACCAGACGACGGCCTTCGGGATCCGCGAGCACCGCCTGCAGGGTGATGCCGCCGTCGAGTGTCGCGAGCGCGCCGAACGGAGTATTGCATCCGCCGCCGATGCGTGCGCTGAGGGCTCGCTCCGCATCCGTCGCGCGTCGCGCTCGGGGATCGTCAATCGCCGCCAACAGGTTGAGAACGGAATGGTCTCCGCTACGCGCCTCGACGGCGAGCGCCCCTTGGCCCGGAGCGGGCGTCATCACGTCGGACGGGAGAGGCTGTGCGACCCGATCCTCGATGCGAAGTCGTCGCAGGCCCGCGGCGGCGACGATCACGGCGTCGAAAGCCCTCGAGTCGAGCCGGTGCAGACGCGTGTTCACGTTCCCATGGAGATCGATCACCTCGAGTCCGGGCCATCGGGACAAGAGCTGCGCGCGACGGCGGAGACTGCTCGTCCCAACGCGCATGCCCGGAGCCAAATCATCCGGGGTCAGCCCATCTCGGGCGACGAAAGCATCCCGCGGGTCCTCCCGCGGCGGAATCGCTGCGATCACGAGTCCCGTGGCCATTTCGGTTGGCAAGTCTTTCAAGCTATGAATCGCGAAGTCGATCCGGCCCGCGAGAAGGGCGTCCTCGATGCGCTTCGTGAAGGCCCGCTTGCCGTCCAGGGCACTGCCCAAGTCCTCACGGTATCCGTCGTCGCCGTGAGTCCGAATCACGACCGTTTCCATCTCAAGGTCCGGATGGACGGAATGCAATCGGACCACGACCTCTTCCGTTTGCGCGAGCGCGAGGGGGCTCCCGCGCGTCCCGACGCGCAGCGTCCCGGTCATTCGTTTTCGCCCCGGAGCCCGGCGACCATCTCTTGAACGACTTCGGCACGTCTCTCTCCCGGGACAGAGCGCAGGCGCTCGGTTGGGCCATGCAGGAAACGATTCACCAACCGCATCGAGAGCTTGTCGACGATCGCCCGATCCTCATCCGAGAGATCCGGAAGTCGAGCAAAGGCCTCCTCCAGCTCATGCCGTCGCACGGCCTCCGCGGTCTTTCGAAGAGCCGCGACGTCCACGGATGCGGCCGGGCGCAACAATTCGATCAGGCGTTCCGACTCCTTTCGAATCCGATGATCGACTCGAGCGAGGGCAGCCGGCGACGGCGGATTCTGACCCCAGGGCGCGAGGCCGTCAAGATCCAACAGATGCACTCCGGGCAGCCCGCGACAACTCGGATCTACGTTCCTCGGAAAGCCGAGATCGATAAGCCAGATCGGCCGACCCTTGCGTCGACGAACCGCGGCGCGGACCATTTGCTTCGTGATCAGCGGGCGCCGGACCGCGGTCGCGGCGAGGACGACGTCGACATCGGCGAGAAGAGTCGGCAAATCGGCCCATGGGACGGCTTCCCCGTCAAGACTCTTCGCGAGCTCGCGGGCCCGCGGATGATTCCGATTCACGACACGGATCTCGGCACGCGGTCGCAGCGCCTTTGCGGCGATCCGAGCCATCTTCCCTGTCCCGATGACGGCGACGATTCGATGCTCGAGGGGGAGGACCGCCTCGAGGAATCGAATGGCCGCGTGGCTCGCCGATGCGTCGCGCGGGTTGAGCCCGGCAATCGCTCGGATGGAGGGAGCGATTCGGGCGGCTTGGAGAAACACGCCAGCCAGGGGGCCGTTCGCACGGATCCGGGTCGGTCGGCGCGACGGGGCGTTCCGGATTT
>WNFH01002335.1_pt1 | contig 13217 bp, 13 predicted proteins | sample 5400411 | NCBI WGS metagenome assembly WNFH01 (sample SAMN13153347, study PRJNA577476) | soil metagenome | isolation source: 200 cm saprolite under Douglas fir tree site 2 hole 3 | place: USA:California | collected 2015-04-18
ACCGAGCTGCTGCTCTCGCTGCCGGCGCCGCGCGCGACTTATTTTTTCGGGAAGTTCGCCGGCTACGCCGCTGTGGCTCTGATCCTCGCCTTGCTCTGCGCGCTGCCTCTGGCCTTGTTCACGGATCCCGGCGGACTCGCCATTTGGGTCGTTTCTCTCGTTTGCGAGCTTCTGATCGTGACGGCGATGAGCCTGTTCTGCGTGCTCACGCTCACACAGGTGGTTCCCGCTTTTGCCGCCGTAGCGGGGTTTTACCTGCTGTCGCGCTCAATGGGAGCGATGCAAATCATCGCCGGCGCGGCGCTCCAGGAGCCGACGCTCACCGACCGCGTGGTGAACGCCATCGTTGAGTTGATCGCGCTCCTGCTGCCGGCGCTCGACCGGATGACGCAGACGACTTGGCTGTTGGATTCGGCGCCCGGCGCAAGCACGCTCGGCGCCATCGTGGGCCAGACCGCGATCTACCTCGTTCTGATCGGCGCCGCGGCGCTGTTCGATTTGTACCGCAAGAATTTTTGAGCCGATGGCAGAGCGATCGATCGCGAGAGTTCCCCGTCTCGTTCTCGCGCTGCTCGCGCTGGGGCTCGCCGCGCAGATCGGGCTGAAGGCAGGTTCCCCGCCGCCCCGGGCGAAGGCGGAGGACTTGTCTCCCGCTCCAGGTATTGCCGCGCTCAGGCTCGCGAGCTTCGGCGAGCCGGTCGCGCTCGCCAAGGCCTTGATGCTCTACCTCCAGGCGTACGATTATCAGTCCGGCAGCAAAGTCCCCTATCGCGACCTCGACTACGGCAGGCTCGAGACCTGGCTCGCCCGGATCCTGGAACTGGACCCGCGCGGCCAGTATCCCCTGCTCGCCGCGAGCCGGCTGTACGCCGAGGTGCCGGTCGAGGAGAAGCAGCGCCGCATGCTCGAGTTCGTCTATCGCCAGTTCTTCGTCGATCCCAACCGCCGCTGGCCTTGGCTCGCGCACGCCGCGGCCATCGCCAAGCACCGGCTCGGCGACCTGCCGCTCGCGCGCCGGTACGCGGCCGCCATTCAGCGCCATGCGACCGCCGATGACGTCCCCCTCTGGGCGAAGCAGATGGAGATCTTCATCCTGGAGGACATGAACGAGCTTCAGACCGCCCGCATCATGATCGGGGGGTACATCCAGAGTGGAAAGGTGAAGGATCCGGCCGAGCTCAGGTTTTTGGATGAGCGTCTCAAACGGCTGGAAGCACGGATGGTCGGCGAAGGGGAAAGAAAGTAGGGTGACTGTCGAATAGTCGTCGAAAGTGTGTATTATTCAACAAAGGGGGCCGATTGGGCCTCATGACCGGCCTCGATCCGGGCGTATTCTCGGGTACATTTCTTGCTTTTTCAGAATAATCTTAACTCCAAGTAGAGGGGGTTTAAATGAGAACTACCGCTAACGACAACAAGAATTCGGCTCAGACCGGTTTCACCTTGGTCGAGATCGCGATCGTGCTGGTGATCATCGGATTGCTGCTGGGCGGCATCCTCAAAGGCCAGGAGATGATCACGCAGGCCAGGATCAAGAACGTCATCAACGATTTCAACGGCATCACCGCGGCGATGAATTCCTACCAAGACCGCTATCGGGCGCTCCCTGGGGATGATATCAACGCCGCCAGCCGCTGGGCCGCATCTTTCGCCGGGGACGGTAACGGGCAGTTCAATCAAGGCGGAGGAGCCGAGGTCTACAACAACGTTCCGACTGTCGCACCTTCCAGTAGCACGCCCGAAGTAAACAAATTCTGGTGGCACCTGCGGCTTGCCGGGTTCGTGCCCGGGCAAACTGCCGCCGTTGTCGCGGCGGTTATACCACCCGCGAACGCCACCGGCGGCATCCTGGGCGTGCAGACCGGCGGCATGGGATTTACCTCCAACATCATCTGCTCGAGCAATCTGCCGGACAAGATCGCCATCGCGGTGGATACCCAAATGGATGACGCCACCAGCACGACGGGCCAAGTGCGGGGTTTGCTGCAGACCTCCGGACCCAATCCCGCGGTGGCGATTCCCACCAGCGCTTACGCGGAAACCGGCGTCAACCTGTATTTGCTCTGCAAAAACCTGTAGCTTCGGCGCCCCGCAAAAAGCCCGCCTCGCGCGGGCTTTTTCATTTCCGGCGCTCAAGCGCCCTTACTCCTGCGGGCCGGGCGCTGCGTCGCGCATGCTTCCGGCCATGAGGAGCAGCGGCTCGATGGCGCCCGGGGCCGCAGCGAGTGCTTGCTGGAGAATCGCGATGGTAGCCCGACGCTGGTGCGGAAATGCTCGCAAAGCGCGTGCGAGCAGACCACGCGCGTTTTCCGCGTCGCCGTCGAAGGCGAGGAATACCGCACGCCGCACCACAACGGCGTTGGCCGGCCAATAGCGCACGACGCGTTCACTCACGGCCAGCTTGGCGGCGAGGTCGCTTCGCTCCAGCGGCATGCCCATGACGATCCAGAACTCCGCCAAGGGCGCCATCAGGCCGTGCGCCAGGTCGCGCATCGTCGCGGCATCGCGTTGCGCGTCTGCGGCAGGGGCCAAGGTGACGGTCGTTCCAGCAAAGCGTGTCGAGTCGAGTCGAACATAATCCTTGAGCAAGGTTCCCAAGGCAACCGCAAGCACCGCGCAAGCGACCGTGGCGACAATCCGGTTCCGACGCGACACGGCCCTGGAGTCTGTCTCAAGCGTTGCACCGGCTCCCATCAGCAGCGCGGCCACGCCGAGGAAGTGGGCGCTCCACATCGGAAACTCGATCAGGGAATGGATGAGTTCTATTCCTGCCCCGGTGATGATCCACCACAGGGCTGGCTGCGGATCGGCGCGATAACGGCGTGCGGCCCGCCATGCCCAGACGCACAGGCCGCCGAGCACCAGAGCCGCGCCAACCGCTCCGGTCTCGGCAAGGAGGTGCAGCACAAGATTGTGAGGCGAGGTCCAGACTTCGCCGCTTCGCGTGAGGGACGGATCAAGCCCTAACTCGAACGCAGCACCCGCGAACTCGCCTGGGCCAACTCCGGCAATGGGCGCCGCGCCGAACATGCGTAGCGCGAGCAAGTATGCCTGCCAGCGCGGGCCGGCATGCTCAGCTGAGGAACCCAGCAGGCGATCGAACGCGCCCTCGCCCGTCGGACCGAGGTGAAGCGCGCCATTGAACCAGGGCACGGCGAAATGCGCGGCCAGCGTCGCGCCCGCGACCGCGTACGCAGCGAACTTCAGGCGCCGCGCTTCGGCCCCTTTTTGAATGCGCCCCATGAGCGGACCGAGCGCCGCAATCCACAGTGCGTACAGCAGTGCGCTGCGCGAGCCGGACAACGCACTGCTGAGGACGAGCAGGGCCAGGGCTGGAAGCGCATACGCCGTCAGGACGTGCCCGCGCAGCCACAGAAACAGGAGCGCGCTCTCGCCCAGTGCCAGGTAGTTGGCGTAAAGGTTGGCCTGCGCAATATTCCCGTAGGCGCGGTTGCCGCGCAGCTCGGCGATCACGTCCTCGAGCAGCGCGGGTCGTCCGTAGAACTGGATCACGCCCGACAGCGCATTCGCCAAGGCGCCGGCTAAAAGAAACGCAGCCAGCACGATGACAACGCGCTCGAATCCGAGCGTGGCCACCAGCTGCGCTCCAAGCCACATTATCAGTGCCGCGTAAAGGACGTAGAGCGCGGCAAGCAGAGGGAGCTGGGGATAGGCTTGGCCGCCGCCCGCTGCCTGCAGTGCGAGAAACAGTGCGAAGGCGATCAGCCAGCGTGCCGGGACAGGCAGGGAGACAATGGAGACGTCACGCGCGGCGAGCACCGCCAGCGCGGCGCCGGTACCCAGCGCCCCGGCGAGCCACTCGGCTTGGAAACTCAGCACGGGAAGCTGGTGATACGGTGGCAGAAATGGCAGCAGGCACAGGCTGCCCGAGAGCAACAGGCTGATGACGTGGGGTTGGGCTGTCGTCGGTTTCAAGGTCCGTAACCACTGCCTCTCGCGGCAGTCAAAAGAGACTACCCCTTCAACAAGCGCATCTCCGCCGCGGCGAGCTGTTCCGGCGTGCCGAGCAGCACGATCACGTCGCCCTCCTGCAATGCCGTTTGCGGATCCGGCGAAATCATCCGGAGCTCGCGGCGCCGCAGCGCCGTCACCCGCACGCCGAGCTCATCCAGCTTTAGCTCCCCGAGGCGGTGCCCGGAGGCACCCGCGCCCGGCGCAAGCGTCACCGAATGCAGGCGCGGCTCGCGCCCCTCGTCGGGGTCTTCGGCTTCATCGGTGCCTCCGTGAAAGAAGCCGCGCATCAGGCTGTAGCGGTGCTCCCGCACTTCGCGGATGCGGCGGACCACGCGTCTCAAGGGCACGCCCAGGAGCACCAATGCGTGCGAGGCGAGCATCAGGCTCGACTCGAAGGTCTCCGGCACGACCTCGGCGGCGCCGGCCGCGATGAGCCGGTCCATGTCCGCGTCGTCCAGAGTACGCACGACCACCGGCAATGCCGGGTTGAGCGCGCGCACGTGGTGCAGGATTCGGAGAGCAAGCTGCGTATCCGCGAAGGTGATCACGAGCGCGCTCGCGCGCGCGATACCCGCTGCAACAAGCGTCTCGTGCCGCGAGGCGTCGCCGTACACGACCTTCTCGCCCGCGGCAGCGGCCCCGCGCACGCGCTCCGGGTCGGTGTCGAGGGCGATGAAGTCGATGTGCTCCTGCTCCAGCAGGTGCGCCAGGCGCTGCCCGGTGCGGCCGTAGCCGCACACGATGACGTGCCGCTCGGTCGCGAGACTTTCCACGGCCACGCGATGAAGCGCAAGCGATTGCAGCATCCATTCCGCGCTCGACCAGCGCAGCACGAGCCTGTCGCTCGCCTGAATGATGAAAGGGGCGGCGAGCATCGACAGCAGCATCGCCGCGACGATGACCTGGGAAAAGTCGCGATCGAGCAATGCAAGCGACTGCGCCTGAACGATGAGCACCAGGCCGAATTCGCCGGCCTGGGCGAGGGCGAGTGCGGTGCGCAGGGCCGCGCCGGGACCGGCACCGAACAGGCGCGCGAGCGCGGCGACCAGCGCAAACTTGAACGCGACCAGCAGAGCGGTCAACGCCAGCACCAGCGAAAAATTGGCCGCGACCGCCCCGAGGTCGAGTCTCATGCCCATGGTGACGAAGAACAGGCCCAACAGCACCTCGCGAAACGGCCTGATGTCCTCCTCGACCTGATGCCGGTACTCGGTTTCCGCTATGAGCATCCCGGCGAGGAAGGCGCCCAGGGCAAGCGAAAGCCCGGCCCGGGCCGTGAGCCAGGCAAGCCCCAGCGTAATGAGCAAAACGTTGAGGATGAACAGCTCGTGCGAGCGGCTGCGAGCCACGATGTGGAACCAGCCGCGCATCAGCCGCTGTCCGACAAAGAGCAGCACCACAAGCACCACGGCAGCCTTGGCGAGCGCAAACGCAAGACGCTCGGCGAGCTCGCCGCTTCCCTCCGCGATCGCGGGAATCACGATCAACAAAGGCACTACGGCGAGGTCCTGGAAGAGCAGGACGCCGATGATGTCGCGTCCGTGAGCCGTCTCGAGCTGAATGCGCTCGGCGAGAATGCGCAGGACAATCGCCGTGGAAGACATGGCGAGCGCGCCTCCGACCGCGAGGCCGGCCTGCCACGACGCGCCCGCAAACGCGGCAGCGGCGAGCACCGCGGCGAGCGTGAGCACGACTTGGGCCAATCCGAGGCCGAAGACCGCGCGGCGCAGCTGGAAAAGCTTCGCCAGGCTGAACTCGAGCCCGATCGAGAACATCAGGAATACGACGCCGAATTCCGCAAGCTGCCGCCCTTCTTCGGTGTCCGGAACCCACGCCAGCGCAAACGGTCCGACAGAGACTCCGACCAAGAGATAGCCGAGCAGCGGCGGCAAATGCAAAGAGCGAAAAACCACGACCACGAATACCGCGCTTGCAAGCAGGATCAGCACCAATTCAAGCGTGTCGCCCACTCGGAAGTCCTTGTTTCTTTTGGTTCACGCGCGAAAAGTGCGGCATCCCTCTGGTATACTCGGCCCTATGATAAAGGGTGCATCCTGCGCGGGCCAGCACGCTTCGTAAATGAACGATCGATCGAAAAAGGCGATTTCGACCTCGGCGCTTGAGCTGGCGCGCAAGGTGCTCGCGATCGAGGCGGACGCGATAACCGGCTTGATATCCCGCCTCGATGAGCGTTTTCTCGATGCAGTCGGTCTGATCCTCGCGTGCCGAGGCCGAGTGGTCGTAAGCGGCGTCGGCAAGTCGGGGCACATCGCGCGCAAGATCGCTTCCACCCTGGCGAGCACGGGGACGCCGGCCTTCTTCGTGCACGCCGCCGAGGCGGGGCACGGTGATCTGGGCATGATCACGCGCGAGGACGTGATGCTCGCGCTCTCGAATTCTGGCCAGTCGGACGAATTGCTCACGATCATTCCGATGATCAAGCGCCAGGGCGCGAAGCTCATCGCGCTGACCGGCAACGCGGACTCGGCGCTCGCCAGGGAAGCCGACGTGCACCTCGACGCGCGCGTCGCGCAGGAAGCCTGTCCGCTGAATCTTGCGCCGACGGCGAGCACCACGGCGGCCCTTGCGCTCGGTGACGCGCTCGCGATCGCCCTGCTCGATGCTCGCGGCTTCAATGAGAAAGATTTTGCGCGCGCGCACCCCGGCGGCACGCTCGGCAGGAAGCTTCTCACGCACGTGTCCGACGTCATGCGCACCGGTGACGACGTTCCAGCGGTGTCCGAAACCGACTCCTTTTCCGACATGCTGACCGAAATATCCAGGAAGAGCATGGGCATGACGGCGATCCTCGACCGCGGGAAAAAGGTCGTCGGAATTTTCACCGACGGCGATCTGCGCCGGACACTGGAGCGCAAACCGGATGTCCGCTCCCTCAAGATCGCCGAGGTCATGACCCGCAACCCGCGCACCATCGCCCCGCATAAGCTCGCCGCCGAAGCGGTCGAATTGATGGAGCGCCACAAGATCAGCCAGCTGCTCGTTGTGACCGACACCGGGGAGCTCGCCGGCGCTCTCAACATGCACGATCTGTTTCGCGCTAGGGTCATCTGATGCGCGAGGACGTTTTGGAGCGGATGCGGCGGCTGCGGCTGATGATCTTCGATGTCGACGGCGTGCTCACCGACGGAACTCTGTACTTCAGCGAGACCGGAGCGGAATTGAAGGCGTTCAATGCGCGGGACGGCCACGGGCTCAAGATGCTGAGAGAGAGCGGGGTCGAGGTTGCCATCCTTTCCGCGCGCCGCTCGCGCGCGGTCGAAGTGCGCGCCGCGGAGCTCGGCATCACCCTCGTGGAACAAGGCGCCGCGGACAAGGGCGCGGCTTTCGAAAGGCTGGTCGGCCGGGCGGGCACCTCGGCCGCCGCAGTCGGCTACATGGGCGACGACGTGGTGGATCTGCCGGTACTCGCGCGATGCGGTTTCGCCGCCGCCGTGCCCGAAGCGCCGGATATCGTGCGCGAGCGCGTGCACCACGTCACGCGCGCCTCCGGCGGCCGCGGAGCCGCACGCGAGGTTTGCGAGTTGATCATGCGCGCCCAAGACACGCTGGAGCGTGCCATTGCACGCGAGCTTACATGAGAACGCGCGTCACCCACTTGCTGCCGCTCGTGTTGATGCTGTTTCTGGCCGTGCTGACGCTTTGGCTGCAATACGCGGTGCTGGGGGATTCCGGCGGCGACGCAAAACCCGCAAGCCACGATCCCGACGCAATCGTCGAGAACTTCGCCGTCCAGCGGCTGGACGAGTCCGGCAAGCTTCGCTACACGTTTTCCGCGCCGAGAATGGTGCATTTTTCGGACGACGGTTCGGGCGAAGTGATCTATCCGCGCATCGTCCAGCTGGCCGAAAACGGCGCAAACCTCGTCGCGACGGCCAATCGCGCAACCGTCAATCGGCAGGGCGAAGAGGCGTTCCTGTACGGCAATGTCCTGTTCCTGCGCGAGGCCGCGCCTGGACTGCCGGAGTTGCGTGCGCGCACCGAATTCCTTCACATGCTTGCCGAAAAAGGAGTCTCGCGCACTGACCACACCGTCACCATCACCGAGGGACGCTCGGTCTTGACCGGGGTCGGCATGGTCGTCGACACGAAGAAACACCATTTCATGCTCCAGTCTCAGGTCAAGGGCATCTTCGATGCGCCGCACCGGGAATAAGGCGCGCGCGGCCGCCGCCCTGGGCCTTGCGACATGGTGCGCGCTGGCGACGGGCCCGGCGCTGGCCGAGCGGTCCGATCGCGACAAACCGGTGAATATCGAATCCGACAGCATGATCGCCGACGAGGCGAAGAAGGTCGCCACCTTTGAGGGGAAGGTCGTGCTGATCCAGGGCTCGCTCATCATTCGCGCCGACCGGATCGTCGTGCGACAGGACAGCGACGGCTTTCAGCGCGGCGTTGCCACCGGGAAGCCCGCGAGTTTCCGCCACAAACGCGAAGGCCTCGGCGAATACATCGATGGGGAAGCGCTCAGAATCGAGTACGACAGCAGGACCGACCGCGTCGAATTCTTCAACAGCGCGCGGCTGCGCCGCGACAGCGGGGACGATATTCGAGGCGACTACATCTCCTACGACGCCAGAACCGAGCGTTTTACGGTGAAGGCGAGCAACGAGGCGTCGGGGACCAGCCGCGAGGGGCGCGTGCGCGCGACCATCATGCCGAAGAAGCCGGCTCCCCAGACCCCGGCTTCTCCCGGGACCGGCCGGCAGGACTAGTCCCCGTGCTTTCCGAGCGGGGCGCGAACCCGATGAGCCAGCTGCAAGTCCATGGACTCAAGAAACGATACAGCTCGCGAGTCGTAGTCAAGGACGTGTCTCTCGAGGTATCGAGCGGCGAAGTTGTGGGGCTGCTGGGTCCGAACGGCGCAGGCAAGACGACGTGTTTCTACATGATCGTGGGCCTCGTCGCCGTGGACGACGGAGCGATCCACCTCGACGGCAGGGAAATCAGCCATTTCGCGATGCATCGCCGCGCCCGCATGGGGATCTCCTACCTGCCCCAGGAAGCCTCGGTGTTCCGCAAGCTGACCGTCGAAGAGAACATCCGGGCCGTGCTCGAGTTGCAGCAGCTCCCGGAGGAGGAAATCGAGTCCAGACTCACCGGGCTGCTGCGCGATCTGAACATCGCGCATCTGCGGCAGTCGACCGCGCTGTCGCTCTCGGGCGGCGAGCGCCGCCGCGTCGAAATCGCCCGCGCGCTCGCGACGCGCCCGAATTTCATCCTGCTCGACGAGCCCTTCGCTGGCGTCGATCCGATCGCGGTGCTCGACATCCAGAAGGTCGTCCGTTTTCTCAAGCAGCGCGGCATCGGCATCCTCATCACCGACCATAACGTGCGGGAAACGCTGGGAATTTGCGACCGCGCCTACATCATCAACGACGGGCTGGTGCTCGCCTTCGGCAAACCCGACGAGATCGTCTATAATGAAAACGTAAGACGCGTTTATCTCGGCGAGAACTTCCGGTTGTAGGGACAGCGAGGCCCGCGATGCACGTCCCGTTCCCATTTTGGCCCGTCTGAGCAGGGCGATCCTCCTCGCAAGGCCCTCGCGTCCTTTCCCGATGAAGCAGACCCTACAGCTGAAGCTCTCGCAGCACCTGACGCTGACGCCGCAGCTTCAGCAATCGATCCGCCTGCTTCAGCTCTCGACGCTGGAATTGAACCAGGAGCTCGAGAAGTTCCTGACGGAAAACCCGCTGCTCGAGCGCGAAGAGACCGACACCGAGGTCCCGGCCGCGCCCATGCGCATGAATGGCGAGCCGGCCGCCGCCGTACAGGGGCCCGCGGAGGAATCAAGCGCGGAGAGGTCCTCTCCCACCGACACCTTCTCGGCCGAAATCGACTGGGTCGGGGACGCGGGGCCGAGCGCGGGTGGCGGCCGCGACGACGCCGACGAGAACGATTTCTTCCAGCTCCCTGCCGAATCCCCTAACCTGCGCGAGCATCTGCTCAGGCAGCTCTCGCTGACTCAGCTCGAACCGCGCGACCGCAACCTGGTGGCGTTCCTGATCGAAGCGCTCGACGACGACGGATATCTCACGCAGCCCCTGGAGGAGCTCGCGCAACTCTTGCCCGAGGAGCTGGAGCTCGAACCCGAGGAGCTGCACATCGCCCTCAAGCATTTGCAGAACTTCGATCCCACGGGGGTGGGTGCGCGAAATTGCGGCGAGTGCCTCGAGCTGCAGTTGCTCGTGCTTCCGGAGTCGGTGCCGAGCCGCGCCCTCGCCCTCGCCGTCGCGCGCGCGCACCTCGAGCTTCTTGCAGCCCGCGACTTCGCGAGGCTCAAGAAGGCGCTGCAATGCGGGGACGACGAGCTGCGGGCAGCCCAGCGCCTGATCCAGAGCCTCAACCCGCGCCCCGGCGCGGCTTTCGCGTCGACTGAAACGCGTTACGTCGTGCCCGACGTCATCGTCAAGAAGATCAAAAACGTCTGGGTGGCGAGCCTCAACCCCGACGCACTCCCGAAGCTGCGCATCAACCGCATGTACGCCGATATCCTTCAAAACAACCGCAGCCAGTCCGGCGGCCAGCTGTCGCACCAGCTTCAGGAAGCGCGCTGGCTGATCAAGAACGTACAGCAGCGGTTCGAAACCATTCTGCGCGTGTCGCAGGCGATCGTCGACCGGCAGCGGCACTTCTTCGAGCACGGCGAGGTCGCGATGCGGCCCCTGGTGCTGCGCGAGATCGCCGACACGCTCGGCCTGCACGAATCGACCGTATCGCGCGTCACCACCCAGAAATTCATGTTTACGCCGCGCGGCATCTTCGAGCTCAAGTACTTCTTCGGAAGCCACGTCGCCACCGAGACGGGCGGCGCCTGCTCCGCGACCGCGATCCGGGCCCTGATCAAGCAGCTGGTCGCCGCCGAGGACGCGCGCAAACCGCTTTCGGACAGCAAGATCTCGCAAATCCTGAGCCAGCAGGGCATCGTGGTCGCCCGCCGCACCATCGCCAAGTACCGGGAGTCGCTGCAGATCGCGCCCGTCAGCATGAGAAAGTCTCTTTGAGTGTGAGGGGATGTTTCCCCTCATTTTGTAAACCGGTCCTTTGCCGGGAAAGGCGCCTCGCGTGAATCTGACCATCCGCGCACGCCACATGCCCGTCACGCCGGCGATCCGCAGCTACGTCGAGAGCAAACTCTCCAGGATCCGGCGGCATTTCGATCACGTCATCGACGTCAACGTGATTCTCACGGTCGACCACCTCGCTCAAAAGGCGGAAGTCACTTGCCACGTCGCCGGCAAGGACATCTTCGTCGAGAGCGACGACCCGGACCTGTACGCCGCGATCGACGCTCTGGCGGACAAGCTCGACCGCCAGATCATCAAATACAAAGACCGCCGGAGTGCGCATCCCCACGATGCGCTCAAGCACCGCTCCCCCTCGGATTAATCCCTTAGTGTAGAATTCCACGCCTTTCCGGCCCGCCGGGCACGGTTTCTGCGTGCGAGGTTGCCGAAAATCGGCCGATTCTGCACAGTCCTCGATGAACCTTATTGCGAAGCTTTTGCCTCCGTCCAACATCCTTCTCGACCTGGATGTGACGAGCAAGAAACGCATGTTCGAGCAGGCGGGGCTCCTCTTCGAGAACAACCAGGGCGTGGCGAGGAGCCTCGTGTTCGACAGCCTGTTCGCCCGGGAACGTCTCGGCTCGACGAGCCTTGGCCAGGGGGTCGCTATTCCCCACGGCAGGATCAAGGGTCTGAAGGAGGCGGTCGGCGCTTTTGTCCGCCTTGCTCAGCCGGTGCCGTTCGACGCCCCGGACGGCAAGCCCGTCGGTCTCGTGTTCGTGCTGCTGGTGCCCGAGCAGGCGACCGAACAACACCTGCGGATCCTGTCGGAGCTCGCGCAGATGCTGAGCGATCGCGAGCTGCGCGAAAAGCTCTCGACGGACACCGACCCGAGCGCACTCCATCAGCACATCACCGCCTGGCAACCCCATGTTGCAGATCAGCGTCGCGCAGCTGTATGACGATAATCGCGACAAGCTCGGGCTCGCCTGGCTCGGCGGAACAGCGGGCGGCGGCACTTGGTTGCGGCGCGACAGCGCCGACGGCGCAGCGCTCGTAGGCCACCTCAACCTCATCCATCCGAACCGCGTTCAGGTCCTCGGCGACCACGAGATCGCGCACCTCGCCGCGTTCGGGGAAGCCGATCTGTTCGCGATGCTCGGCAAGCTCTTCGCGGTCCATCCGGCCGCGGTCGTGATCGCCGACGGAGCGCCCGCCGACGTGCGCCTGCTGAAAGCGGCCGAAGCGTCGGGCACGGCGGTGTTCGCCGCCGATATGCCGGCTGCGCAAGTCATCGACCGGCTGCGCCGCTACCTCGGCAAGGCGCTCGCCGAAACGACCGAGCGCCACGGCGTATGCATGGACGTGCTGGGGCTCGGGGTTCTGATCACCGGCGACTCGGGGGCCGGAAAAAGCGAGCTCGCGCTGGAGCTGATCAGCCGCGGCCACGGGCTCGTCGCCGACGACGTGGTCGAAATCTCGCGAATCGCGGTCTCGACGCTCGAGTGCCGCTGCCCCCCGGTGCTGAAGGATTTTCTCGAAGTGCGCGGTCTGGGCGTGCTCAACATCCGCACGATCTTCGGCGAGACCGCGGTTCGGCCGAAGATGAACCTGCGGCTGGTGGTGCATCTGGATCGGCCGGGCGCCGCCGAGTCCGAGCGGCTGCCGCTGCATGAGCTGTCCGAGGACATCCTCGGAGTGACCGTCCGGAAGGTCGTGATCCCGGTCGCCGCGGGCCGCAACCTTGCGGTGTTGCTCGAGGCCGCGGTGCGCAACTACATCCTGCAGCTTCGCGGCATCCACTCGACGGCCGAATTCACGCAGCGACAGCAAGCGGAGATGAAGAAAAGTTGAAGCGGACGACTGAAGTCGCCGCTTCAACTTCGCGCGTTCGAGCCGGCCTATCGGCGGCTCAACGCGCGGCCACGCCGCTCAAGAGAATCCGGAAATCGGATTTTGCGCGGCTCCCGGCATTCCGCTAAGGTATCGGGGTGCAACTGGTCCTCATCAGCGGCCTCTCCGGTTCCGGCAAGAGCGTCGCGCTCAACGTCCTCGAGGACAGCGGCTACTACTGCGTCGACAACCTCCCGGGACAGCTGCTCGAGCAGTCGGTGGAATTGCTCCGCCGCGCCGGCCACGACCGGGTTGCAATGAGCATCGACGCGCGCACCGGCGAATCGCTGGAGCTCGTCCCCAAGTACGTCTCCGCGCTCA
>WNFH01002336.1_pt1 | contig 13217 bp, 11 predicted proteins | sample 5400411 | NCBI WGS metagenome assembly WNFH01 (sample SAMN13153347, study PRJNA577476) | soil metagenome | isolation source: 200 cm saprolite under Douglas fir tree site 2 hole 3 | place: USA:California | collected 2015-04-18
TGCCATTGGCGGTCGTCGAGGAAATCCGCCGCCTGCGCGCCGATGAAATCGAAGACGTCGGCGGAAAACTGCTGACCAAGGTGCGCGACGTGGTCACAGAGGTCGTGCGATTGGATACCTATCTGGGTTTGCCGCCTCTCGAACCAATCAATGGGTACTTCCGAATGGTGGTGGCAAATGCCGGGAACCGCAAGATTGGCCTGGTCGTGGAGGAGGTTCTCGGCAAGGACGAAATCGTTATCAAGAACCTGGGCGAATACCTTCGCCGGGTAAAGCTCTTCCCCGGTACGACGATTGCCCCCGATGGCAGCCTCATTCTGCTGATCGACCTGAACCGCATGGTGGCGACCGAGCCGAACGAGCGCCGGCCGATACAAGCCAGCGCCAGCGCCGCGCGAATCTTTGCGCCGGGCTCGACAGCGATTGCGCGCGGAAGCATTCCTTCCGAGGCCATCGACCGCGTCGAGCAAGAGCGCGTGATCGTAGTGGCGGACGACTCCATCAGCGTGCGCAAATTCGTCGGCCGGATGCTGGAGAAGAACGGTTACCGCGTGAAATTGGCGGCGGATGGACTCGAAGCCGCCGAACTGGTGACGCAGCACGGCTGCCATCTGGTCATCACCGACCTCGAAATGCCACGCATGACGGGATACGAATTGATGGTGCAGTTGCGCCAGACTCCTTCCACGCGGCGCATTCCCGTGATGGTCGTTACGTCGCGCGCGGGGGCTAAGCATCGCGATCGCGCGATGAAGGAAGGCGCCACTGCATTCCTGACCAAGCCGGTCCAGGAGGATCAACTGATCGCGGCGGTCGAACAACTTATAGGAACGGAAGCGCCGCGCCCCGTCGTGCCGGTAGCGTAAACAAACCATGGCGACCATCAACAAAAAGTTTCGCGTGCTCGTCGTCGAGGATTCCGCGTTTATGCGGAAGGTCCTTGAGGGGATTTTCAATGCGGACGAGCAACTGCAGGTCGTGGGCAACGCCAAGGACGGCCGCGAGGCCGTTGCGATGGCGGAATCACTGAAGCCTGATGTCATCACCATGGACATCAATATGCCTCACGTGGACGGACTCCAGGCCACCGCGGAAATCATGACTACGAACCCGCGGCCAATCGTTATCGTCAGCTCTGAATCGCGCGAAGGCGCAGCAAGCACGCTTCGAGCGCTGGAACTCGGCGCAATTGAATTTGTCGCCAAGCCATCGAGCGCCATCGACCTCGATATGCAGAGCGTGAAAGACGAACTTTTGCGCAAGGTACGGATGGCCGCCAAAGTGCGCGTGGTGCGCACGGCATCACGCCTGGCTTCGACAATTCAGAATGCGAAGGGTTCCAAGACTCCGCCGCCCACGCCAGCGAGCGTCCGCCCCGCGCCTACTTCCGGACTTGATCAGCGCTTCCCGGTAGTCGTGCTGGCAGCGTCGACAGGCGGGCCGGCCACCGTCATGCGGATCGCTCCCGGATTCACGGGAGACTTCCCTGCTGCGGTGATTCTCGTGCAGCACATGCCCGCGGCATTCACGACGCAATACGCTGCGCAGCTCGCGGAATTCACTGGAATCCGCGTGAAAGAAGCGGAAGCCAATGAGTCGCTTCAGCCGGGAACGCTCTACATCTGTCCGGGCGGCCAGCATCTTCGCGTTACACCGACGGGTCGAATCCAGCTTGACGGGACCAGCGGCCGCATCAACGGCTACTTGCCGAATATTGACGTCACCATGGAATCCGTTGCCGCCTTCGCCGGCCCACTGAGCATTGCGGGCGTGCTTACCGGCATGGGTAACGATGGAGCTGGTGGCGCAAAGGCCATCAAGGCTGCGGGCGGCCTCGTACTGGCACAGGACGAAGCAACGTCCGTGATTTTCGGAATGCCGGCTGAAGCCATCAAGACTGGCGCGGTCGATCAAGTACTCGGTATCGACGACATTTATGCCGCCATTGAAAAACGCGTCCTTGGAGTTTGCCGCACGGCACCCGCGGGAGTTCGCTAATGCGGCTGGCGGCCCCAGTCAAGGCGAGTCCGGCAAAGACGGAACAGATCATTCTCTTTCGCGTCAGCGGCCAATTGTTCGCCGTCTCTTCCGCTTCGGTACAGGAAGTGCGCAGCGCCGACAGCATGTCAAGTACTGCGACCGATATCAGTGCGCCCGGGCTTCGAAAAGTTCGCCACGTCCTGCGGCGTGGGGACAGATCACTTTTCATCGTCAACGGCGCCATGCATTTTGGATTGCATGTGGCGGAGGGAGCATTGCTATTCGTGTTGCGCAAGACGCGCACGGCCCTCTTGATCGATGGCATCGAGAAGATGACAACTATGACGCGCCTGCAGGCGCTTCCACTCTCTTTCTGTCACGAAGAGCGGCAATGGTACCGAGGGCTGACGGCTCTCGACCAGACCGTTGTGCCGGTGGTGCATCCGGAAGGTTTTTTGTCGCCCGAAGAACTGGCCCTGCTCGATGCAGCTCTTTTGCAAGCGGACAAAACCGCAAGCAAAGATCTGGAAGGGACAAATTCCGCGCAATGACGGTAGCGATCGAACTCGAGCTGCAATCCTTCGTCCTGCTACGTCTGGGCGAACGGCGGTTTGCCGTTTCGGCGAGTCAGATTGCAGAACTTGTGGCTCCGAGCCGGGTGTTTCGGTTTCCACACCGAACCCCGAAATTGGAAGGCGTGATTCTGCGGCGAGGCCGGATCGTTCCGGTATGCGACGTTTCGGAAATGCTGCTCGGAAAGCGCCTGACGTCGCGCCGCTTCTACCTGATCGCCTTGCGCAACTACGGAACACAAAAGGAATGGGTGGCGATGCCCGTCACGGGTGAATGCGAATTGATCAATGCGGAGATGATGGCCGCGGTTGAGTCCGACGCGCCGCACGTCGCGGGCTGGCTGTCGCATGACGGCGACGTGATCGAAGTCTTGAATCTCGACGCACTCACCCCCGGCCCGGAACAACTGCTCGCGGAAAGCGCGACGCGGCAAAGACCGGAGGCGCAGCCGTGATTCCCGCCGGGCGTCCCGTCAAGCTTCTTCTCATCGACAGCAACGTCTATTTTGCAAAGCGGCTTGGCGATGCGCTGAAACGCGAGGGTTTTGAGGTGGTGTCCAGTACGCAAGCGGCTTTCGCGCTCACCACGCTCGAATACGACGCGCCATCCGCCATTTTGTGCGCGACAAACATGCGGGAGATGGGTGCCCTGGAGATTGCAAGAATTCTTCACACGGATTCGAAAAACGCCAATCTGCCCGTGATCGCGCTTGGCGATGGAAGCCAGCGCGCGTTGATGGAAGCATTTCAGGCCGGCTGCGACGATTACATCGACCGCAACCAGCAGCCCGCGGTCCTTGCGGCCCACGTGAAGCAGATCCTCGTGAGCAAAGCGGAGGGGTTTCAGCCCACCCAGATGCTGGACCAGTCCGACACGAGTCTCAGCGGCAACTTGACGCACCACGACCTCACGGGCGTGATGCAGATGCTGGGACACGCGCATCAGACGGGCGCGTTGCATATCAACGCCGGCGAAACGGACGGCGTGCTGTTCTACGACGCCGGAGAGATCACGCACGCGGAGTGCGGTAATTTGTTTGGCGATGAAGCCGTCATTCACATTTTGAAGAGCTGTGGAAACAGCAACGAAGGCGTATACAAATTTACCTACGGGACCGCTTCCACGCAGCGCACCGTGTTGCGCTCCGCCACCGATCTTATGCTGGATGCCATGCGCGAATACGACGAAGGTACGCGTGACATGGCGGACAAGGAAGCGCTATGAGCGAAGCGATGACCATTCCACCGCTGGGCGAAGTTCCAGCCAAGCGGACGCCCACTGTCTATTTCATCGACGACAGCGCCACCATGCGCGAAGTCATCAAGATCGCTTTTCGCCGCGAGAATATAAATGTGATTACCTGTGCCGACGCGGCCTCGGCGCTGGCACAGTTCGAGCAAAACCGCCCAGACGTCGTGATCACCGACGTGATCATGCCGGATCAGGACGGTTATTCCGTCTGCAGCCAAATCAAGCAGCATCCGGAATTCAGCCAAACGCCGGTCGTGCTGATGTCCGGCGTCGTCAATAAGAGTGTCGCCGACAAAGCGGTTTCCGTGAAAGCGGATGAACTGATTCGCAAGCCCTTTCAGCCGCAAGAACTGATTGGCCGTGTAAAGAGCCTTCTGGAACCGAAGAGTGCAACACCTGGGCCGGTGGCTGAGCGCTCAACGCCTTCGAACGCTTTGAGCAATCTTTTTTTGCCGCCTCCGGTCCCGGTAGCGCTCCGCCCTGTTGCGCCTCCACCGCCAGCCGCTGCGACTCCCGAATCTGCCTGGCCACGAGCGCTTGCCGAAGCGTTTACCCCGCGGCAACCTTTGCAGCCACAACAGGATCCCCAACAATCGAATGCCTCCTCGATTCGGCCTGCTCCGACAGCGTCCGACGTCCAGAAACTTCGCGTCGAGATTTCCCATTTGGACTTGCTCGTAAAGAAACTACAAACGGAACTTCAGATCGAGCGGCAATACAACCAAGCTCTTGAAACACAGATTCGCACTCTCACGGAAGTGAGCTAGCTGCGCGAAAGCCGGCCTGTTGTTTCATTTAGTCCGTCTAGCCAAACTGCGCGGGCAGTTGACGCTCGAACTCGGATTCAGTAGCCTCACTTTGCGCCTTTCACTTATTGTTTTGCAGTGCTTGTTCTGATCAAGGAGAGCCTCGGTGGGCAACAAGAGCGATTCCGCCATTTCTCGACGTGAATTTGCGCGGCGCGCAGCCTTTGTTTCTGCAGCTGCATCACTGTCGTCGTCAAATCTTCTCAGTTCTGAGTCTATCGCGGCAGCATTGCCAGCGCAGCAGCCGGTGGACGCGCCAAAGCTTTCACCGGAAGGCCAGGCCGAGATCGAATCGCGGATTCAGGCCATACTTGCTCGATACGGCACTCGGCTCTCTGACGCTCAGAAAGCCGATATTCGGCGGCTAGCCACCGAAGCCCAGCCGCCGCTCGATCGTCTACGCGCCTTTGCGACGGACAATGGAGATGGACCAGGGCTGTATCTGAAACCTTTGATGGAGCGCGAAAAGAAACCCTCCCCGAAGCCGGCGGCGTCAAGACCGGTAACCGCGCCGAAAAATTCCTGAGGAGCATCCCGAATGCCTGGCGACGAGATTTTCTATCTCTCTGTAAGCGAACTCGCGAAACGCATCGAATCGAAAAAGCTCTCGCCCGTCGATCTGACGCAGGCATATCTCGACCGCAGCCAAAAGCTCGGACCTCGATTTAACGCCTACGCCCGCTTGACACCCGAGATTGCTCTCGAACAAGCCAGGGCAGCGGAAAAAGAGATCCAGCGCGGCCACTACCGTGGCCCGCTGCACGGGATTCCTTACGCCGCAAAAGACCTGCTGGCAGTGAAGGGACTTCCGACCACGTGGGGCGCGAAGCCCTACGCGAACCAGGTATTCGACTACAACGCGACAGTGATCGAACATCTGAATCGCGTGGGCGCGGTGATGATCGGCAAAGCGGCCATGATTGAACTCGCCGGCGGAATGGGCTATCGCTTCGCATCGGCATCCCTGCAGGGTGAAGCCAAGAATCCCTGGGATACCACTTGCTGGACTTCCGGATCGTCCTCCGGCTCAGGTGCGATCGTGGCCGCAGGCCTGGCGGCCTTTGCGATCGGCACGGAAACTTGGGGTTCGATCGTCTGCCCTTCGGCCTTCTGCGGCGTGAGCGGTCTACGGCCGACCTACGGACGCGTCAGCCGTTACGGCGCGATGGCGCTCGCGCCTTCGATGGACAAGATTGGCCCGCTGCACGGGATTCCTTACGCCGCAAAAGACCTGCTGGCAGTGAAGGGACTTCCGACCACCTGGGGCGCGAAGCCCTACGCGAACCAGGTATTCGACTACAACGCGACAGTGATCGAACATCTGAATCGCGTGGGCGCGGTGATGATCGGCAAAGCAGCCATGATCGAACTCGCCGGCGGAATGGGCTATCGCTTCGCATCGGCATCACTGCAGGGTGAAGCCAAGAATCCCTGGGATACCACTTGCTGGACTTGCGGATCGTCCTCCGGCTCAGGCGCGATCGTGGCCGCAGGCCTGGCGGCCTTTGCGATCGGCACGGAAACTTGGGGTTCGATCATCTGCCCTTCGGCCTTCTGCGGCGTGAGCGGTCTGCGGCCGACCTACGGACGCGTCAGCCGTTACGGCGCGATGGCGCTCGCGCCTTCGATGGACAAGATTGGCCCGCTGGCCCGAAGCGCGGAGGACTGCGCGCGCATCTTTGCCGCAATCGCGGGGCATGACCCGAAGGATCGAGGAACGGTGCCCATCGATAAGGGCGCGTTCACCTATTCACCGTCTATGGAATTGCATGCACGCCCGCTAAAGGTCGGGTGGCTCACGAATGCTTGGAAATCCCTCGAACCCGGCGTTGCCAAGCCCATCGAAGCCGCCACCAGGATCCTCAAGAAATACTTTTCGAGCGTGAAGGACGTAGCCTTGCCCATTGGTCCCTGGGAGGAAGCTGGCAACATCATCGTTGCAGTGGAATGCGCCGCTTCTTTCCGGTCGCTGATTCGTTCCGGCCGAGTTAGCGAATTGACCGATCCGCTGGGGCAAATCGCCGGCTATGTGAACGAGCAGTATTCCGCTGCGGACTATTTGCAGGCCCTAAAGGTGAGAGAAGTCGTCCAGAAGAAAATGGATTCTTTGTTTGATACCTTCGACGTTATCGCGGCGGCCGCGCAGCCCATTGCAGCGACGCCGCTGACGTTGAATCTCGAGACCGATCTAACTTTTCCCGATCCGCTCGGCGGCATTGGCAATATTTGCGGACTTCCAGCAATATCCGTCCCCTGCGGATTCACGGAGAAGAATCTACCGGTCGGACTGCAATTTGTGGCGAGAGCGGGCGACGATTTTGCGGTTATCCAGGCGGGGCGCGCCTTCCAATCCCACACGGACTGGCATAAGAAACATCCAAGGATTCATTAACTAGCATGGCAAAACCGCACCAGTGCCATGCGCCTGTAGGCCGCCGCATTCCAGGGATGCCGAAAAAACGCTTCAACCTGAATCCCGAATTGTGTTTGGCGGGAAGATCTGTCCGGTCAAGTCTTCCGCAAAACCTTCACCAAAATTTATCTTGACTTTTGTAGCATTATGACATACTTAACCGTGTAGATAACTGGGTGTGGAGTGCGGGAGCTTGCTCCCGCTTTTCTTTTTTAGGCAGCAATTGCGGCCTTGCAAGCCCAAAACAACTGAAATCGCCTCCTTTAGAATCAATTACTTACGAAATGCAAATTCTATAATTCCCTTCTTTTGATATTCATACAAATTGCCCGTGGGTAGGGGGGGGCATCTTTCTTCCCCGAGGAGGATAACCGGCAACTTCAGGCTGGTTTCAGGATTTCATGAACGGCGCGAAGCAGCGCCCAGCGACTGAAGGGTTTCGCCAGTAAATGCATGGAGGAGTCGCCGCGCGCAGAGTCTACGGCAGCCCGTTCGCTATAACCGGACATATATAGAACGCGAATCTCCGGGCGACTCTGCAGCAGTCGCGCTGTCAATTCCTGGCCGGTCATCCCGGGCATCACCATGTCCGTGACGAGCAAGTCGATCGTTCCTTCATGTTTGTCCACCATTCTCAAAGCTTCCGCCCCGTCGTGCGCTTCGATTACGGTATAGCCGCCGGATTCCAGAAACTCGCGCGCCACTCCGCGCACGTCCTCCTCGTCCTCGGCGAGCAAGATCGTTTCCGTTCCCCGTGGCGCATCCGACACCGGCGGCGTTGCCCCAACGCGCTCTACTTGTTGGTCGACTTGAGGGAGATAAATCTTGAAGGAAGTCCCTTTCCCCACTTCGCTGTAAACCCAGATAAATCCGCCGCTCTGCTTCACCACGCCGTAAACCGTGGACAGGCCCAGCCCCGTGCCTTTACCTTGAGGCTTGGTCGTGAAAAAGGGCTCAAAAATATGCGCCTGCGTTTCCGCGCTCATTCCCGTACCGCTGTCCGAGACCGCCAGCAGAATGTAACGGCCCTCACGGACAATGGGATGCACAGCGTTATAAGTGCTGTCCAATTCTGCATTCGAAGTCTCGATAAGGAGCCGCCCTCCGTCCGGCATGGCGTCCCGGGCGTTGACAGCCAGATTCATGATCACCTGTTCCATCTGACTGCCGTCCGCGCGGATCGCGCCCAGATCCTCCGAACAGCGGATGACGAGCTCGATGTCCTCGCCGATCAACCTGGGCAGCAGCCTGCCCATTTCTTCGACGACGTCATTCAGATTCATGACGTGCGGCTGCAAAACTTGCAATCGGCTGAAAGCAAGAAGCTGGCGGGTCAAAGCCGATGCGCGATCGGCGGCGTGGTCGATCTGTTCAATCTTTCTCGAATAGTGTTCTGAAGGAGGGAGGAGGCTTAGGAGAAGCTCCGTGTGTCCTTTGATGACCATCAAGAGATTGTTGAAGTCGTGGGCAACGCCGCCCGCCAGCCGTCCCACTGCCTCCATTTTTTGCGACTGGCGCAACTGCTGTTCGAGAAGCTGGCGCTCGCTGATGTCCTGGGCCACTACCAACCGGACATGCCTTCCTGCGTACGCCAGGTCGTGAGAGATACTTTCGACCTCAATCGCCTTGCCGTCTTTCTTGCGATGCTTGCAATGACCATGATGGAGACCTTCGTTCGGGATCTGCTGCACTTGATCAAGATATCTTGCCCGTTCCTCCTCCGGGCGAAGGTCGAGAACGCTCATTTTTTTAAATTCATTCAGGGAATATCCATACTGACGAACAGCTGCGTCGTTCACTTCCAGGAACCGCAGCGTTTCTCTGTCCATGACCCAGGTGGGGAGCGGATTGTAGCTGAAAAGTAGCCGGAACATTTCTTCGTTCTTGCGAAGCTCCTCTTCGGAGCGACGCCGTTCTATGGCAAGAGCGATGTGCCCTCCGACGGAGCTTAGAAACTCCAGATCACGAATGTCGTATGCATTTTCGCTCTGGTAATGCTGGACGACGAGAACACCGATGGTCGCTGTGGGTGTCTTGAGAGGAACGCCGAGCCACGAAGGCGACGGCGAACCAACGAGTTCGACTTCCCCTTCGGCCGCGAGCCGGTCGAATTCGCTCTGCGAAATCAACATCGGTGATCCCCTGCGGAAAACAAACGCGGTGCAGCTGCGCCCTACCTTTTGCGGTACCGGCGCCACATCAACCTGGTCAACGAAAAACGGAAATGTAAAAGTATCTGCCTCCGGGTCATGGAGGGCGACGAAGCAGTTCTCAGCGTAGAGAACTTTCTTCAGCGCTTGATGGATACCCTGCAAGAGTTCGTCGAGGTTTGCGGTTTGGTTGAGGGCATGCACGATCTCGGAGATGACCTGTCGCTCCGCTTCCATCCGGTGAAGATCGGTGACGTCCCGGAAATTGACGACAATGCCCCCGATGGCAGGCAGGTTGGTATGATCGCTGGCGGCAGCATCGAACCAGCGCCAACTCCCGTCTTTGCTCCGCAACCGGCAGCGGCCGCCAAATGCCCCGCCTCCGCTGGCGGACAGACTGCGAAGACGTTCGCGAACTTCATCGGCATCGTCTGCGTGAAGGAGGTCGACAATCGCTGTTCCGGCAAGACCTTCGCTCGGATGGCCAAGAAGGCGCGTAAAACCTGCGCTGGCAAATTGAATGGTTCCGTCCGGGCGGAGAATCGTGAGCAGTTCTTGGACAGAGTCCAACAACGTGGAGAGTTGCTCCGGGCCCATGCCGGTGCCTTGCGCAAAGGGGGCACGTTGGTGCATTTGGTGGCTGCTCGCGACACCAGCCTGCGCAAACGTGCACCGCGGGCGAGGGTGAGACCTGCATTCTCCGTTAGAAATTAGCGTTCTAAAACGGCCCTGCGACGAGAGAACTGCCTAACTATGTTCATTTTACGAAGTCTTCGCTTTCCGGAAAGCTGGTACGCATGAGCATGCCGCGAAATGATGACTATACGGGAGGATACGTGTACAGCTAAAAATAGGTGTCTTTTTCTCATACTCCCCGCGTGTTACGCTCCCTCGGTTCGAAAGTAACGAGGACAAATATCCTTGGAACTACATACCTATGCACACTGAGGAGGTAATCCTGCGATGCACGATACTTGGAAAGATATGTTCGTCTTGGGGCTTCCCCTGGCGGAAAAAATCCTCCGGCCCATCATCGTTTATGCCTTCCTGGTGGTCAGCCTCAGGCTCTCCGGGAAGCGCGAACTCGTTCAGCTCAACCCGTTCGACCTGGTGGTACTGCTGACACTTTCAAATACGGTGCAAAACGCCATCATCGGAGAAGATAACAGCGTCCTGGGCGGAATCATTGGCGCTACGTCCCTGCTCGCCACCAACTATCTCGTCGTCCGCTTCCTCTACGATCACAGGAAACTCGACCAGTTGGTCGAAGGCAGAGCTGACGTATTGGTTGAAGCCGGCAAGGTGCGCACGCGGAACTTGAAGAGGGAGCTTATTACCGTGGCGCAGCTCGAAGCGGCAGCACGGAAGCAAGGCTTCAGGTCGCTCTCCGAAGTCGCTCAATGCGTGCTCGAGCCCGGCGGGACGCTTACATTTCTCGGGAAGAAGCCAACCGGCGAGGACATGCGCCACCAGGAACTGCTTGGGAAGCTGGACCGTTTGACCCAAGAAATCGCGCTGTTGAGAAGCTCACAGCCGCCGGCCCGTGCTTAGCCTAGTGAAGAAAGAATCCTGTCGCCGCCAGGACGACGCCCAAAGCACCGATAAGCACGCCGCCGAACCAGAATCCCTTTCGCTTGGTCAGAAGCGTGATTGAGCAGATGACCAGCCCTATTTCAAGAAGCGCCTCTCCACCATCAAATCGGTCGGCTTGCCGAACGGTCAAATCGCGCTCGTCTTCCAAATTCTTCGCCTCTTTGCTGACATCCACTTTGTCGCCTTCGTAGTGCTCGACTTCCTTTGCGTATTTCTCTTTCAGTTTTTCTCCCATCTCCTTGTTCAGCGGTGCCACCAGCTTAACCACGTCGGAGAACCCCTGGGCTTCGTGGAGGCGGACGCTCTTCGCCTGGTACTGTGTCCAGCGACTGGCGGCCTGAGTTTCCAGCCGCAAACCTTCTGTGTGCGCCCGATGACCGAGCAACGACACACCGGCAACCAATACCGCCATTATTGAGATCGTAATCGAGACGGGCAGGACAAGCGGATTATTCTCGTCCCCGTGATGACTCTCCGGCAGTTCAATACCCTCGCTCATGAATCTACGCTCCTTCTGGTGGATTAACCCGCGGAATCAGACGAAATGACTTGCAACGCCTCATGCGCCGCCGCCAGCGTGCGGTCAATATCCTCGGACGTGTGGGCCGCAGAAACGAAAGTCGCCTCAAACTGTGACGGCGCCAAAAATATGCCCCGATCGAGCATCTCGCGGAAGAACTTAGCGTATCGCTTGGTGTCCGAGCGCTTGGCATCCGCGTAATTTCTCACTGGTTCCGGTGTGAAGAAAACTGTTGAGAGCGAGCCGATGGCATTGACCTGCGCCGGAATTCCGGCATCTGCCAGTTCGGCGCGAAGACCAAAAACCAGCCGCCGCGCCAGTTGTGTCATCTCTTCGTACAAACCGGTCTTTGTGAGCTGTTTGAGAGCAGCAATACCGGCGCGCATCGCCAGCGGGTTCCCCGCGAGCGTGCCCGCCTGATACACCGGACCGAGCGGCGCGACATGGTCCATCAAATCTGCGCGTCCGCCATAAGCTGCCACGGGAACCCCGCCCCCGATGATTTTCCCGAGCGTCGTAAGATCCGCTTCGATACCGAGAAGTTCTTGCACCGAGCCATTGTGCAGGCGAAACCCTGTGATCACTTCGTCGACGATGAGCAGCGCCCCATTCTTTTTACTGATTTCAAGCAATCCCTTCAAGAATCCGGTCTGCGGGAGAACAACCCCCATGTTCGCAGCGATGGGCTCGACGATGATGGCCGCAATCTTGTCCTTGTGCTGCAAGAATGTTCGCTCGACTGCATTCAAGTCGTTGAACGGCACGTTCAGCGTCAGTGCGGCGAGTGCCTGCGGCACTCCTGGGCATTCGGCGATTCCAAGCGTAGCGAGTCCGGAACCCGCCTGCGACAGGAAGCTGTCCGCGTGTCCGTGATAGCAGCCCTCAAATTTGACGATGAAGTCTCGCTTCGTCACCCCTCGCGCCAGCCGCACAGCGCTCATGGTCGCTTCTGTGCCGCTCGAGACAAAGCGAATCTTTTCAATGAAAGGAATTGCCCGCGTAATCAGCGTGGCCAACTCCAGCTCCAGCTCCGTCGTCACCCCAAAACTTGTTCCCCGGCGTGCCTGGTCGGCGATTGCTTCGCTGATGGCTGGATTCGCATGTCCCAGAATCATCGCGCCCCAGGAACATACATAATCGAGTAGCTCGTTTCCGTCCGCGTCGTAGAGGTGCTGCTCGCTGCCGCGCTCGATAATCAGCGGCTCTCCACCTACGGACCGGAACGCCCGCACGGGACTGTTCACGCCGCCAACCAACACCTTCTCGGCACGCTCGAAAATCTCCCGCGAACGCTTCCGCTCGCGCTTCAATCGGGGTTGCCCTGTGCTCATGTTTTCTCGATTAAATTATCACGCCTTCAGCCAGCGTGCGACATCCTTGGCATGGTAGGTAAGAATGATTTCCGCTCCGGCGCGCTGAATTCCCGTCAGGATTTCCAGGACAACTCGCTTTTCATCCAGCCAACCCTTCTGCGCCGCGGCTTTGACCATGGCGTACTCTCCGCTAACGTTGTAAGCACCGACAGGAACATCGAACGCATCGCGCACCCTCCGAATGACATCCAGGTACGCCAGCGCGGGCTTCACCATCACCATGTCTGCGCCTTCTTCGAGATCAAGCTCCACTTCCTTCAATGCTTCCCGCGCATTCGCAGGATCCATCTGATAACTGCGCCGGTCGCCAAACTGCGGAGCCGATTGGGCCGCTTCCCGGAAGGGTCCGTAAAACCCAGAGCAGTATTTCGCGGCGTAGGAGAGAATGGCAATGTTCTCGAACTTGTGTTCATCCAGCGTTTCACGAATCGCCCCCACCCGCCCGTCCATCATGTCCGACGGGGCCACGATGTCGGCGCCAGCGCGGGCGTGCGAGAGCGCCTGCTGGGCAAGAATCGTCACGGTGGAATCATTGGCCACTTCGCCGTTCTCGACAAC
>WNFH01008122.1_pt1 | contig 13216 bp, 14 predicted proteins | sample 5400411 | NCBI WGS metagenome assembly WNFH01 (sample SAMN13153347, study PRJNA577476) | soil metagenome | isolation source: 200 cm saprolite under Douglas fir tree site 2 hole 3 | place: USA:California | collected 2015-04-18
TCGAGGAACTCGAGAAGAATCCTCCGCTCCGCCAGAGTGGCAACAGCATCCGGATTGACTACGTGAATCTGCGCAACGTCTCCGTGGACTACGAGATCACGGTCCCGGAGAACACTACCGTCCGCACCCATAGTGGCAGCGGCAATCAATCGGTGGAAGGCATCAAAGGCAATGTCGATCTCGAGGCTGGATCCGGTGATATGCAACTCTCCCGTCTGACCGGCGACCTGCATTTTCAGACCGGCTCCGGCAATGTTCGCGGCCGGCAACTGTCTGGCCCGGCGAGAGTCAAGGCCGGCAGCGGCGATATCGAAGTCGAAGAAGTGGGCGAGGGCGACGTGGACATCCGCACCGGCTCGGGCAACATCACCGTGAGCGGGGTCAGTGGCGGATCCTGCGTGTCCCCTCAGAAGTTGGCTTCGACGTGGACATCTCCTCCAATTCCGGAACGGTGGTGGTGGATCATCCAGTTACCACGACCGTGCAAGGCCGGGTTCAGGAGGAGCGCAAAAGTGTAATCGGCAAAGTGCGCAACGGAGGTCCAACCATCTCCGTGCACACTGGGTCCGGCGATATCCGGGTAGATTAGAGTTGGCAGATGGCAGATCGCAGGAAAACCAGCAAGAAGTCTTTCCTGCTATCTGCAGCCTGCCTCCTGCAACCTTGCCTTTATGTTGCTCAAAGAACTCATCACGCAAGGATGGCTCGCGCTGAACCGCAACCGATTGCGGTCTGTGCTGACCATGCTGGGCATTGTCTGGGGACTTGCTTCAGTGGTGCTGTTGCTGGCCTATGGCCAGGGGCTCGGCGGCAGTGTGATCCACGCGTTCATGAACATGGGTAACAACGTGATCGTTCTCTGGCCGGGGCAAACCAGCTTGCAAGCCGGAGGCCAGCGCGCCGGCAAGAAAGTCGAATACGAGTATGCCGACATTGAGGCGATTCGCGACGAAGTCCCCCTAGTACGCGCCGTCAGCGCCGAGATTGATCGTGATTTCGGCTACAAAGTCGGCACGCGTGTCGTTTCCATGAACACACGCGGCGTCGAGCTTCCCTACGGGCAAATGCGCAAGCTCGATATCGAAACCGGACGCTACTTCAACGAAACCGACTTCCTGGAGCATCATCGGGTAGTGATTCTCGGCTACAACGCCGCCAAAAAAGCCTTTCAGGGCGCGCCGGCTGTCGGGGAAAGAGTAAGCATCGGCGGACTGGATTTTGAAGTGATCGGAGTGATGCGAAACAAAATTCAGGACTCGATGTACCAGGGCCCCGACAACGAAAATGGCTTCATCCCGTTTCCTCTCTTCCGCGATCTGAAAAATATCAAAGATCCGGACATGATTATTTTTCAGCCTCAGGCAGCCGAACTAAACAAGAAGGGGGCCTGATCGGCGTGGTCACGCTGGCGGTGGGCGGCGTCGGCGTCATGAACATCATGCTGGTGTCAGTGACGGAGCGTACCCGCGAGATCGGCCTGCGCAAAGCCATCGGCGCGCGGCCCCGGCATATCCTGACGCAGTTTTTGCTCGAAGCGCTAGTACTGACATTCTTCGGCGGGATCTTCGGCATCCTGGTCGCCCTCTTCCTGACCTGGGCGATCCCACCCATGCCGCTTTATAGCGAGTTCTACAAGACCGCCAATCACGAAGGCGACATCTTCCTGCGGATCTCCTCCGTGGTGGTCCTGATCTCGTTCGTGCTGCTCTCGATGATCGGCATCATCTCCGGCTTCTTTCCTGCCCTGAAGGCGTCGCGCATGAATCCTATCGAGGCGTTGCGGTACGAGTAGTACTGGCGACGGGATCGTCTCATAATCTCACGAGGATTATTCGGGTGCGGTTTCAGGTCCTGGGCTTACCTAACGATGTTTGAGATTGGGCGGCTGCGAGCTTCCCGGAAGCCCGTTTCTGGACCGCGTCACGTTTCATTTCGGGCTAGCGACCACTCAAAAGAGGGTTCCACAACACCTCCAGGGCAGCGGCGTTAGAAAACATGGCGGAAATGCTCCCGTGGAAACCCCGTAAAGGTTGGCCTTCTTGATCTCCACACATGGCGTTAGGAATGTGTAGTTTTCTAACCAACGATTCGCAGACCTCGACCTTGACACGGCGGAGGTCAGGGATTCAGCCCCCACCTGCTTACCAGCTATTCACCTGCCAAAAATCCGCCGAAGGGGTCCTGGCGCGGAGCGGCCCTTTCTGACAAAATCAGTCCCATGTCAACCCAAGATTCTGTCCTTCGTCCCGATCCCGTCCAAGGTAGGTGCGAGAAGAAGGGAAATGCTCAGTTTTTTCGTTCTGTGGTATGAAGGGGCAGGATAAATATTTGGTTGGTACGCACGCTTGAGATCGTCAATATCTTGAAGGTCGCCGGGTCAGCGGGAAAGGCCCTTGTCCCCGAGTTTGCAAGCACCCATACACCGGACGCGGCGTTTGCGTCCATGTTCCCGGTCTCCTTCTGATCGTAAACTGAATTGACGAGACGCATGCTATCGTCTCGGATCCTCGTTCTTCCAATTCAAGACTGGTGTCCGTCTTGACGGAGATGGTTGAGAAAGGAGCGACTATGTTCAGACTCTGCATCGCCAATGTCGTGTTGCTCGGATCGATTCTAGCAGCGCAGCAGAAACCTCAACCACCTGCTTCGACCTATAACCCTCCGCAGTCCAAAGAGGCCGCCGGGGTGTCGCCCAGCGAATCGGATAAGCAGCGCCGGGAAGCCCCTTCCCTGCAGGTCTCGGAACAGAACGCCCGCGCAGCAGTCCAGTCATTCATAACATGGGCATCCGCCTCTAGCGTGCGGGAGAAGGAAGAGGCCCGTCGCCAGATTGCGGCCGCCCGCGAAAACAAGCCGGTCGCCGGCGCTTTGTGTGAAGAAGCCTTCCGGGCACGGGAGCAAGATCACAGCCGTGCTGTCGTCGTGCTTTCCATCTTAGGGGAACTGCGCAGCGCCCATGGGGAGGAGTGCCTCGGCCGCTTCTTACATCTTCCGTTCCCCGAAAAAGGCACGGTGATCGATGGCGAAATTATTGAGCAAACCGCGCTGGGTACACTTCAGGCGAAGGCCATCGACGGGTTGGCCTACCTTCACAGCCGATCCGGAGATGAAGAAGTGCTCTGGGCTGTCTCCAAACATCCGTCACGAATTGTGAGGGGCGAGGCCATCGAGGCCTATTTGTGGAACCACGACTATTCGGCGGAGGCGCGTTCGGTGCTTGAGTCGCGAGTCCGGGAGAATGAAAGGATTTTCCTGGATCGAGTGCACCGCGATCCAGCAGAGTCGGCAGAGTCCTTTAACCAGAGGCTGGCCGTATATCTGAAGGAACATCCCGACGCTGTAGCGCCTCCGCCGCGTCACTCAAAGCCGAAAAAACGCGCGCAGGACGACTCAGATCAGCCACCAGCACGATAGCACAGGAGAGGAGAGGTGATTATGCATATCAGAGCCGTCGCGCTCGCGGTCACGCTGTCACTCGTTTCATCATCGATTGCCGCCGCCGCCGTTTGTGATCAGACCCGAACCAGCCAAGCTGAGCGGGACCTCTGGAACACGCACGGTTGCTGGCAGGCATTTTTCCTTTGGCAATACCAGGCTTACGACATGCGGCAGGGAGATTGGACTGGCCGCGGGTGGGAGGATGCCTGCAACCGGAATATGGAATATCCAAAGCACTGGAATGCGTCGTACCTCCTCACGTATGGCCTGGCCGACAATTGGCAGTTCTCATTCCATGGCACAGCCGATTATCGCGGAACCGCCGAGCGATGGGATAACGATTACCACGATGATATCTACCACACTCCTTCCGACAGGACAGATATCTTTGGAGCATGGGTTTTTCACTTCTTCGGATCTAACGAAGTGCAAACCGCCTGTCCCCTCTACGACCCGAATGTGGCGCCCAACGCAAATCCGGCGTCGCGGGGGGGAGATTTCATGCATGAGGGTTGGCACGGTTGGATGGACAAATACAACTGGAATAACGGATCTTGCGCCGGCCATCAATGTGGGCCGACCGGGAATTGCACGATTTCGAACTGTGACTATTTTTATTTCCACGGGATCGGAGCTTACGCGTTCGGCGCCATGTGGCAGACGGACGGAACCGCCAACCGTTTTCACTCGCCAAATCAGGTGCAGGTCGAATATCTGTGCGATGTGGCGGACTTTCCACAATGGTGGGTTCCCGCAAGCGTTCGACAAGCAGCACAAGTAGACGCAAACCAGCGATCCTCACAAAGATTCATCAATGGACCCGGGTATTTCTGTGGCAGTCCTCGCCCCTGGTGAGACTGCAACAGGTGGGCATTCTGTGACCTGCAAGTAGGAAGAATCGGCAAAATCTGGAAACTATCCTGCCAGCCGTCGGTTTTTCGGATATTGCCGTTGCCCCGTTGTATCAGCGCGGAGGACCAGCGAAACCTGCCATCAATTCGCCTTCAAAACTAGACTGTTTAGGGACCTTTTCGGAGGCCAGAAGATGCGAAAAGGCTGGATGAGAAAAGGGGTTTACAATTCCTCGCTGTCAAAGCGGAACACCAAATGGCCCACCTTTCTAGGCCGGGAATGGGGAGGCTCATGGACGCCAGACCACTAATAAGGCTGCTCAATACACTCAGAGTGTTGTGGAAGCACATCACACTGGCTGCTTTCATCGTACTGGTTGCCCTTGTTGTTCTTCCTCGTGCCAATGCAATGGGTACGCAAGCTGATATTCGTAAGGCGGTGGCTGGTGCTCTTTTTGCGACCGGCACTGTCAGTTTGTTGTACGACTACCTATTCGTTCGTCGAGTCATCGGAGGGTATTTTGAACTGGTTTAGACCGCAGCAAGCCTCGAACTGGAGAGGATATTCGTAGATCGAGCACAAGCTTTGGATGACATTGCTGCGGAACTTCAACGGGCGAACGGGAACATCAAGATCATGTGTGTTTCCGGCTCAGATTTCTTCGGAGAAGGCAGCGCAGCACGAGCAATCTCCGACCTGGTTAAGGAACGATACAGCGTACATCTTCGGTTTCTGCTTCTGCCCAACATGCCTTGACGTCCTCCCGCTGCCGCCTGATACTTTCGTCGGCCCCCGGACTCCACTTCGTCGAGGCACGAGGCAAAGATTGGCACGAACTTCGATTATCACTCTGACCACCGATTTCGGACTCAACGATCACTTCGTAGGCGCGATGAAAGGCGTCATCCTGGATCTTGCGCCTGACGCCCAGATCATCGACATTAACCACTCCGTCCAGCCTTTCGATGTGCTCGATGGCGCGCTCACCATTTCGCAGGCCTACTCCTACTACCCTTCCGGCACCGTGCACATGGTGATCGTCGACCCGGGAGTGGGGACGGCCCGGCGGCCGATCCTGCTTACTGGCGACCGCCACCAGTTCATCGCACCCGATAACGGAGTCCTCTCGCTGATCTATGACCGCGAAGAACGGCTCTCGGTGCGGCACATCACTGCCGAGCATTACTTCCTCCAGCCTCGCAGCAACACCTTTCACGCCCGCGATATCTTCTCGCCAGTCGCCGCCTACCTGGCCAAAGGGGTCGAACCCGACCGCTTCGGAGACGAGATCACCGACTACGTCCGCTTCGCCGCTCCCCGTCCCAAACCGATTGATGAACGCACACTGCGCGGCGTCGTCCTGAAAATAGACCGCTTCGGAAACCTCATTACCAATATCACCCCCGAAGATCTGCCCGTACTATTCGAAGCGCAACCGCCTGCTTTCAAGATCACAGTGGGTAGTAAGGGTCAAGCCACCCGCATGTGTACGAACTACGCGGAGGGCGCGCCCGGAGAAGTCTTCGGCATTTTGGGGAGCATGGGCTTTCTGGAAATCGCAGCCAACCGTGGATCCGCCTTCCAACTCCTGGGCGCAGGCAAAGGCAGCGAGGTGAACGTTGTAATGGAAGAGCGCCGCGGCGCAATACCTGTTAGTTCAAGCTCAGGGGCGCCATCGTAGTTCCGCCACTCTTCTTGATTCCGAGCGCAATCGGCTGCGGCGGTACTTTAAAGGGACTGGAGTCTCACAAACTCTTCGCCTTGGGATGAACGTAGCGATCCATCTCACCCGTCCACTTTAAGAACCGCCACAGGCTATGCCGCTCGGTCCACAAGAATTCCCAGAACTCCAGGAATCCGATCTGGGTCATCTTGACGCCGGTGAAGGTCTCGATGCGCCAGAGCAGGTAGGGACTGCGCCAGGGCGCAATCCGATGGCCGCGAGTGGAATTCCAGAGAAAACGCAGCATCTGCCGCATCGGCATTTAGTATAGCGCCCGTGCTGAAGCAAGGCCGCACTACCGTAACGTCACGCGCCCGCGGAGTTATCAGTTGCCCTGATTCACGTGTGCTTAAATGTTCGCAGAACCGAGATCCTCAAGATGGCATACCAGCCCAAACCGGCCAGCGCGCCAGTCGCTTCGAGTTCGCATCGCAATCTGATCTTGTGCCTGCTGCTCGTGGCGGGCACGCTTGTCATCTACAATGCCGTCAACCAGAACGGATTCGTGAACTACGACGATGACGTGTACGTCACCGCCAACCGGCACGTCCAAGCCGGACTGCACTGGAGCACGATCCGCTGGGCCTTCAGCACTTTCGACGCCGCGAACTGGCATCCGCTGACCTGGATTTCCCATGCGCTCGACTGTCAGGTCTTCAAACTGAATCCCGCGGGGCATCACTACACGAACGTGCTGATGCATTGCGCCAACGTCGTGCTGCTGTTTTTGTTATTGGTGGAAGCGACGCAACGAACGTGGCCTTCGCTGATCGCCGCCGCGATCTTTGCGGTGCATCCGCTCAATGTGGAATCGGTGGCCTGGGCCGCCGAGCGCAAGAACGTCCTCAGCATGCTCTTCCTACTGCTCGCACTCTGGGCTTATCAGCGCTATGCGTCGAAGCCCAGCATCGCGAGATATGCCATGGTCTTTGTCTTGTTCGCCTGCGGACTCATGGCCAAGCCGCAAGTCATTACGCTTCCCTTTCTCCTCTTGCTTTGGGACTACTGGCCTCTGCGGCGATTGCAATTCGGTTCTCCGCAGGCCGGCGCGATCGAAGACCGTGCCCGTTCGCTCGGCTGGCTGTTTCTCGAGAAGGTTCCGCTGCTCGCACTCTCGGCCGCCAGCGCCGTCGTAACCCTCGTGGGACAACAAGCTGGCGGGGCGGTTCGCTCGGCGATCGAGTATCGCCCCACGGTGCGGATCGAAAACGCGATCGGCGCGTACTTCGACTATGTTGGAAGACTGCTCTGGCCGCTCCGTCTGGCTCCTATGTATCCGCATCCCGGAGACTCCCTGCGCGCATGGCAAATCTCGGTCGCCGCACTGTTCCTGATCGCAGTGACCGTGCTGGTCCTTGCCTTTCGAGAGAAGCGCTACCTGGTCGTGGGCTGGTTTTGGTTTCTGGGAGCGCTCGTCCCGATGATTGGCCTCGTCCAGGTGGGACAGCAGGCCACCGCTGACCGTTACATGTATCTGCCTATGATCGGCCTGCTTGTCATGTTGTGCTGGGGCCTGGCGGATTGGGCGGGCGAACGGAAGACGCACGTTGTCGGTCTGGCCTGTGCCGCCTCACTGGTGCTCGCCGCTCTCGGAGCGCTGACCTATCGGCAAGTCGGGTTCTGGCATGACAGCGAAACGCTGTGGACACACGCTGTCGCAGTCACGAAAGACAACTACGTCGCGCACATAAACCTCGGCGAAACTTTCCTCAATCAGGAACGCACTGAGGAAGCTGCCGTTCACTTTCGTGCTGCCGTGCAGATCCGACCCGGCGATCCGGTCGCGCACCTGAACCTGGGAACCTGCGAGCGTCGCAACAAAAATTACGCCCCGGCGCTCCAGGAAGATCAAGCCGTGCTCCACCTGACCTCCGACAAAGGTCTGCGGACCTATGCGCTCGTCAACCTGGGCAGCGACTATCGCCACTTAAAGGATTACTCTCGAGCCAGGGAAAGCTATCAGGCAGCGCTGCAACTCAACCCCGAGACAGCTCGCGCTTTCGTTGGTTTGGGAGTGCTGGCCGAAAAAAGCGGAGAGTTTGAGGAGGCCGTAAAGAACTACTCGCGAGCGGTCGAACTGGAGCCGAGCGACGTCGGCTACCTGCTTCTATCGCAGGCGCTCCAGCAGAGCGGAAAGGCCGCTGCCTCGCGGTCCGCACTTGAAGCCGCGCAACATATTTCACCCGACTTCGACCGCGCCCAGCAAGCGGTCCGCGACCTGCTGGCAGAGTAATCCCCCGGGCGCATCCTCAAATCTTTCGTTGCGATGACTGATTCAGCCTAGCTTTTCTTGCCCGTCACGGCATAGAAGGCAGTCGCCTCCTGCTCAACGTTCCTGCTGCCGCATTTCGGGCATTTGATTTCGGTGTCGTGCTGCTGCAAGGTGAGATGCAGCTCGAAGGTTTTGTTGCAATCGTTGCAGACGTAGTCATACACGGGCATGGGGGCCTCCCGCTTAATGCCATTAGAATTGTATCGCTGAATTCTGCGGATTTCATCGATGAAAATACCGAAGGGCCGAAGCTCGTGCTTCGGCCCTTTAGTCGAGATCCCGCTGCTATTTCGTCACATCCACGCTGGCCCGGGTATTTTCCCAGTCCATGTGCAGCGTACACTTGCTGCCCGCCTGATCGAAACCGATGGTGAAGTTTTCCACGGGCGCGCTGGTCTTCGAAACGCTCATCGGCACGCGCGCCAGATCTTCGCCTTCACCTGGATAGTCAGTTCCCCACTCGCCCGTCTTCTTGCTGATGACGAGCGTCCACTTGTCGGCTTCCGGAACAGCGAAGATGGTATAGCTGCCGCCGGGGACGTTCTTTCCGCCAACGACCACCGCGCTATCCGTAACAAATGTGGTTGCTTCGCGGCTGATGAGTTTTTGGATCATTGATACGCGGACTGGAATAATCAATCTTGACGCTCTTGCCATCCGAGAACTTGCACTCTGCGCTGGCAGGCGGACTCAGGCGCGGCGATTTATCTTGCGCCATGCTCGTCGGCGCAGCGACAAGGACGGCGACGGCGAAAACCACCATTGTAAGGAGAGCAAACTTCTTCATAACAATTCCTCCCAAAAAATCTTTCTTGGCTTTGGCTTGCAGCTCGTAGCTCGTAGCTCGGAAACCGGGCTGCCCAAGAATTATACGCACTCCTGCATCTACAATCTCTCCATGGCCGTCTTCGACGAAAAGCAGGAAGAACTCGAACACTTCGAGACCCGCATGGGCATCCCTCGCGGACGCCTCGCGGTCACCATGGACCTGGTTACTGACGCGATGGCCCTGGTCGGACAACATGGCGTCTACTGCCAGAGCCAGCGCTGGCCTGGCAAACCCGTGATGGACATTCAAATGATCATGAAGAGTCTTACTGACGCGAAAGAGCTGATTCAGAGCGTCATGGAGGAACTGCGCACTAAAGCCCCGTCCCCGGCGGCACCTCCCGGCGGGCCGTATTGACGGCTACAATTTGAGGAATGGAGCGCAAGGTTTTTTGGATCGCTTTCACGGTCCTCGGACTGCTCGCCGATTTTCTGTTTCCGCTCTGGTGGGCGCTGGTGGCTACTATTCCCATCGTCTACGTTTCGTGGTGGGTCGCCTATCGCAGCGACTGGTTCTAACGTCTGAAAGCTTCGGAATAGCTCCTCGCGGAGAAGCGCGTCTATCACCTGTACAGGGAGACACGGCACGCCGCGTCTCTACTTTAGGGCGTTACCGTTACCATCACTACGCCATGCGACGGCACGGTCGCACCAAACTTGGCTGTAAATTTACCAAGCTCTTTGTGCTGCCAAAGGTCGCGCACCGCCGCGCTCAGATGATCCGGGTTGCCGATTTCTTCCCAGTTCACCACGACATTCTGTTCGGAGGGGCCGCGATTTAAGAGGATCACCGCACGCCTGCCATCTTTCAGTTGTTTCACCCACACCTCACGGTCGCCGCTTTTGGACACGCGCCTTCCCTGCATCCCCAGCGGATCCTGGTTGATTGCGATCACTTCTTTATTGGTCAGGATGTCGCGAATCTCCGGACGCATGTTTCTGAGATCGTTGCCCGCAATTAGGGGCGCGGCGAGGATGGCCCAGAGGCTGAAATGCGAACGGTACTCGACGTCCGTCATACCTCCATTTCCAACTTCCAGCATGTCCGGATCATTCCAGTGGCCGGGACCGGCATACGAATAGAGCTCAGCTTCGGCGTCAATGATGTCCACGACGCCATAGCTGCAGCAGTCGCCGGGCTTCCACTCTTTCTTTCCTGACCATCGGTCCTGAATATCGCCCGTCGTCCGCCAAAGATTGCCGCCCACTTCTTTTCCCCACAACCAGGGCTGGGCCTTGCCCCATTCACAGATGCTCAACACAATCGGACGCCCGGCCGCATCCAGCGCGGCACGGATGTTGGCATAGGACGCCTCGGCATGCTGCGTAGTGGTGTTACACCAGTCGTATTTCAGATAATCGACTCCCCATGCGGCATATTGAAGCGCATCCTGATACTCATGACCCAGGCCGCCCGGCCGGCCGGCGCAGGTCTTCGATCCGGCGTCAGAGTAAATGCCAAACTTCAAATCCAGCGAGTGTATGTAGTCGGCGAGCGCCTTGATCCCTGACGGAAATCGTTGCGGATCAGCGACGATGTTGCCGTTCTCGTCCCGGCTCACCTGCCAGCAATCGTCGATCACCACGTACTGATAGCCGGCGTCTTTCATGCCTGACTTCACCATCGCATCAGCCATCTCCCTGATCATGTCTTCGCTGACGTTGCAGGCAAACTTGTTCCAGCTGTTCCATCCCATGGGCGGGGTGAGAGCAAGTTTGGCGGAGACAGTGTCCTGAGCAACCAGGGACGCAGTGAAGACGAGTGGTGCCAACATCACAAGGACGACGCGTTTCGTTGACATGGTGTTCTCCGAAAGCTCGCGCGGAATCAGACGGAGCAGTGCCTGCCGCTGAATTGCAAGGTCTCCCAGAATTGTCATCCTGAGCGAGGCGAAGGATCTGCTTGTGTCGATTTGGAGCGGGTTCCTTCAGATCGCCGAACTTCTACGCCAGTGTGTACTTTCCTCGCTCAATCGTCTTTTCCGCGATCTGTTTCCGCAACGCAATCGTGTGGAACGGCTCATACTTCGCCAGACGCCGCAGGATTGCCAATTGCGTCCGAAGCATGTCGCCCCGCTTCGATTTTCTCCAGCGCGTGCGTCAGGTAAACGCGCGTCATGGCAATTGGCAGTGCAGCCGCGGCTTCGCCTTTCTGGTCGGCGATTTTCTGTGCGCGCAGTACGGCTGACTCCATGGCGTAAATCTCGATCGTCATGTCGGCGATGGCGCCCATGACTTCCTGCTGATCCTGGATCGCCTGCATGTATTTTTGCGTCGCCGCCCCCGCCACAAACAGGCCGAGCTTCTTGGCATTTGCAACCAGTTTGCGTTCTTCTGCCAGCGGACCTTCGAAATCTTCACCGGCCGACGGCCCGCTCAGCACTTCGTCCATCAATTTTTTGATCGCAGGCATGAGCGGCAATTGTCCCGACATGGCCCGCTTCAGCAGAAATCCCGTAATGATGAGCCGGTTGATTTCGTTCGTGCCCTCGAAAATGCGGTTGATGCGCGCATCGCGATACGCCCGTTCCGCCGGATATTCTTCGACGAAACCGTAGCCGGCGTAAATCTGCACAGTCTCATCCACGACGTAGTCAATCATCTCCGATCCCCAGACCTTCAGGATCGAACATTCGACCGCATACTCCTCGATCGCCTTGCGCGTCTCCTTCGCAGCTTCGGGACTTGCCTTGTCGATGCTTGCAAGCAGATCATCCATCATTCCGACGGTCCGAAATACCAGCGATTCGCCGACGTAAATCAGCGTCGCCATATTCGCGATTTTTTCGCGCACCAAACCGAAATCGGCGATCACCTTTCCGAAGGCTTTGCGCTGCTTGGCATATCCGACAGCATTCTCGACCGAGACCCTGGCGCCACCCACACACATCGCGCCGAGTTTGAAGCGCCCGACGTTGAGAATGTTGAAGGCAATCACGTGCCCCTTGCCGATTTCGCCCAGCAAATTTTCGACTGGCACCTTGCAGTCGTTCAGAATCAGCGGACAAGTGGATGATCCACGAATGCCCATCTTGTGCTCCTCGGCACCGACCGAAAATCCGGGAAAATTTCTTTCGATCAGAAACGCCGAGAACTTCTCGCCATCAATTTTCGCGAAAACTGTAAACAGGTCGGCAAAGCCGGCGTTGGTGATCCACATCTTTTCGCCGTTCAGAATGTAGTGCTTGCCATCCGGGGAAAGCACGGCGCGAGTGCGGCAGTTGAGCGCGTCCGATCCGGAAGAAGATTCCGAAAGCGCGTACGCTCCAACGATTTCTCCCGCCGCCAGCTTCGGCAGGTATTTTTGTTTCTGTTCTTCGGTACCGAAATAAACGATCGGCAACAATCCGATGCCACTGTGGGCGCCCCAGGTGGTGGCGAATCCGGCGTACTTGGCGATGTGGTCGGCGATAATGGCGGCGGTGACTTTGTCCAGTTCCAGTCCGCCGTAGGCTTCAGGTATTTCAACGCCGCTGAGGCCGAGGTCGCCCGCCTTTTTCAGCAGGTCGCGCGAGACCGAGAAGTCCTTATGTTCGATTTTCTCTACCTGGGGCAGGATTTCATTGACCGCGAACTCTTCCGTGGTCTGTCCAATCATCTGCTGTTGTTCAGTGAAGTCTTCCGGAGTAAACACGTCGGCAGTCTGCAGCTCTTCCAGCAGAAAGCTACCACCGAGGATCTTCGTCTTGGAAATTGCAGTTGTCGCCATGAATGAAGCCCTTCTGACTCTGAAAGTGGCGACGGATCACGCCGCGCCGCTCTTACCTTTGACAGTCAAAGTGTATAAGCTAGGGGTGCAATTTTCTAGCTGAGGCGAACATCGCTATGGCAATCGAAAGTCCACAGCTCAATCAGGCCAGAACGGGCGCGGGCAGGCATCTCCGTGGTCTGGCGGTCGCAGCACTTTCGTTTGGTGCAGGATTGCTGATGGCGTTGCTCGCCCTATTGATGGTCGGGCGGGCTGCGCAGAGTTGGCCTGGCAGTTTGTTGGGCTCCTGGTTGCAGAGAGCCACTCATACGGACCTGAGCCAACCTACGGTCGTCGACCGCATCCAGAAACTGCAGCGGCTCGAAACCGTGGTCTACACCATGGACAAAATCGT
>WNFH01009813.1_pt1 | contig 13212 bp, 11 predicted proteins | sample 5400411 | NCBI WGS metagenome assembly WNFH01 (sample SAMN13153347, study PRJNA577476) | soil metagenome | isolation source: 200 cm saprolite under Douglas fir tree site 2 hole 3 | place: USA:California | collected 2015-04-18
GCGGTCGAGCAGCTTAGGGCAGCGGTGCGCCTCAGTCCCTATGATTCAGGGCCGCATGTCACGCTGGCCGAGGCCTTCAGAAGGGCGCACAAGGCCGATGAGGCCCGGGAAGAGCTCAGGAAGGCTCAGGAGCTCAACAAGCTGCAGGCCGACGCCGGACGTTCCCGGATACTTTTGGCGAGCGCCGTCGAGTACTGCAACAAAGGCCAAACCAAAGTCGCCATCAGCGAGCTGCGGGAGGCGGTCGGATTGAGCCCCGAGTACGCTGACGCCCAGTTTCAGCTCGCTCGGGCCCTTAGGCAAAGCGGAGCACCCTTCGCCGAAGTTGAGATGGCGCTAAGGCGGGTCATTGAGCTGAGTCCGGATTTCGCACGGGCTCACCTGGAGCTGGGGCTTCTGCTAGAGACGGCGGGACAGAGGACGGAGGCCGCAAAAGAGCTGCGCCGTGCCCTCGAGCTTGCTCCAAGTTTGGTCGAAGCCCATCGGGCTCTTGGGAAAGCCGCGCTCGCGGCGCATGACTGGCCGGCGGCCGCGTCGGAGTACATCGCCATCCTTGCCTGGAATCAGAACGACGCTAAGGCGCAGCGCAATCTCTCGTATGCACGGGCACAGCAGAAGCGAGAGCGAAAGTAATCCGAAGGTCAGGTGCCGCGTAGGCGTGGGAACTGGCAAGGAACAATTCCATCTCCCTCTTTTACCGCGATCACCCGGTCGCCCTTGATATTCTGCAGGCGGGTCAAGGTTCCGCTCGGCCACCGGATCTCCACAGAATCGACGGTCACCCTGTTTCCCAGGCCAAAGTGCACCCTCGGATCGTGTGCCGACTGGTAGCTGGCGCCGCCTTTGCGCTGCTCGGACAGTACCAGGTCCCCTGCCACCACTTTGACCCGCGCTCCCACTCCATCCCGATTGGACTTAGTTCCGATCAGGAGGATCTGCAACCAGTGACTTTTATTGCCGCCCTCGTTCCGCAGCAACTGCGGCGCCTGCCCGTTGTTACTGACCAGAACGTCAAGGTCGCCGTCATTATCAAAGTCTCCCAGCGCAGCGCCTCGGCTGACGCGCGGAAGTTGGAAATCCGGCCCGAGCCGGTCGCTGACGTTCTCGAAGACGCCTCGCCTCGTGTTGCGGAACATGAGTTTGGGCTCAGCGTGGTAGGTGCCGGCGTGGTAGAGCTCGATGTTATCCAGGATGTGGCCGTTGGCAAAGAAGAGGTCCCGGGCACCGTCATTGTCATAATCCATGAAGCAAGTGCCGAACCCGCTCAAGTGAAACGTGGCGTAGGCGAGCTTGGCTTGGTAGGTGGCGTCTTCAAACGAGCCGTCGCCCAGGTTGCGATAAAGGCGGGCCTGTTCAAAATCCAGGTGAGTCACGATCAGGTCCAGCCACCCGCTGCCCGTGGTATCGGCGGCGTCGGTCCCCATGCCGGCTTCGGGCCGGCCCTCACTGCTGACAGCGACTCCCGCCAGATAACCAACTTCCCGAAAAGTGCCGTCGCGGTTGTTGTGGAAGAGGAAGTTCGGCATAGCGTCATTGGCGATAAAAATGTCCTGCCAGCCATCGTTGTCGTAGTCGAAGGTAACCACACCCAGCCCGTTGCCAGGCTTCGAGCCAACTCCCGACGATTGACTAACGTCCGTGAAGGTACCGTCCCCATTGTTGTGGTACAGCGTCGGTCTCTGGCCCTGATACACATCAGGGTGGCAGTAGCCGCGATATCCCGGCTTGTGTTCGCCGCACCAAGCGTTATTTTCCGGCGACCAGTTCACATAGTTGGCGATCACGATGTCCAGTCGACCGTCGTTGTCGTAGTCGAAGCACGCCGCGCTCGAGGCCCACTTGCCGCTGTTCGAGACTCCGGCGCGTGCCGTCACGTCCGTAAACGTTCCGTCGCCATTGTTGTGGTAAAGAATCGAGCGGTCGTAGCCCAGAACGTAGAGGTCGGGGAATCCGTCGTTGTTGTAATCGCCGACCGCTACGCCCATGCCGAACAGACCCTCAGCCCCGACGCCAGCCTTTTCGGTGACATCCGTGAACGTGCCGTCACCATTGTTGCGATAAAGCGCACTCCGCAGGGGCTGGGTTGGCTTGTAAAGGCGGGTCGCTGCGCCGTTGACAAGGTAAAGGTCCATCAGGCCGTCTTGGTCGTAATCAATCCAGCCGCAGCCGGAGCCCATCGTCTCAATCATGTACTTTTCCGTTGAGGCAGCATTGTCATGCCGGAAGGTGATGCCGGCCGAATGGGCGACGTCTAGGAAGGTGACCGGATTGGGTACAGCAGTCTGGGAAACTGCGCGAGCCGGAAAGCAAGACGCCCAAACGATGGAGAGCGCCTTGAGCAGGTCCCTTCTTGAAGTGTGAAATTTAGCCACCACTCAATGGATCCAAGAGCCAGGCCTCAGAACCGGAGAGCCTTGAGCTTACCATTGAAGAGCACTTGGTTTCGGCTGCCACCCGGAACACCCCGCACATCAATCTTGCGCGGACTCGGCGCAAGCATCTTCGATCCTTCTGCCAGGCTCAGATTCAATTCCCGGCTTCGGTCGCGCCAGGAAGCTCGCAGCCTCATGAACTCACCGCGCCGGAAGTTGAAGCTGACTCCGTCGTCCTCGTATAACTCGAGTTCGCTGTCGGCGCCTGAGTAGACATTCAGCGTCAGTGCGCCGTCGGCAGGTTCGGTGGTGTACTGCTTGGCAGGCCCCATGGGAATAATTGCTCCGGCCCGCACGTAGAGCGGCAAGGTGGCAAGGTCGACGGCCCGCGTGATCTCGCGCCCGCCTTCCAGCCTTTCCTCTGTCCAAAAGTCGTACCAAAGGCCTGGAGGCAAGTAGAGCGTGCGTGAGCTCGCCGCCTTTTCCGTGACCGGGCATACCAGAATGTCGCGGCCCCACAAGTACTCATCGCCGCGCTCGAGGGCGTGCGGGTCGTCCGGATAATGGAGCCATAGCGCCCGCATCACCGGCAGGCCCGTATCGTGCGCCTCGCGAACCGCAGTGTAGAGATACGGCAACAGGCGATAACGCAGGTCAAGGTATTTGCGGCAGATGGGTTCGACCTGCGGGTTGTGAAGCTCCGAGCGATCCGGAAGGCCGGACCGGCCGCTATAGCCCTCCAACTCGGTCGGACCATACTCGCCCGTGTCCCATCCCCAGGGGAGGCGGAGCTTCCAAGTCCGTCCATGCGAGCGGAAGAGCGGGCAGAAGGCGCTGAACTGAAACCAGCGCACGAAGAGTTCTCCCGTCAGTTCCGGCGTGGTCACAAAGCCACCCGTGTCGGTGCCCCAATAGGGCATTCCGCTCAACCCTGTGTTGATCCCGACTTGGACCTGTGCTCGGAGCGTCTGCCACACCGAATCAATATCGCCCGACCAGAGCCAGCCATAACGCTGCATTCCGGCATAACCGTTGCGATGAAGCGCGAATGGTCGCAGGGTGGGCCGCTCCAGCTGGGGGCCTTCCCAGTACATCCGGTTTCGCACCAGGCGCGACTCAGCGGGCAATCCGTCGCCTTCGTCAGGCCACCACCCGTCTACTCCCAGGCGGAATACTTTCAGATGCTCGTCCCAATAGCGTCGCGCATCATCGGCAGCCTCGCGATCGGCGTCACGGCCCGTAACGCGGCCACGCAGGTGTTTGGGTGGGTTGACAACGTGGAGGACAATTCGGAAGTGTTCCGCGTGCAGCTCACGGATGGTCTCTTCCGGGTCGGGGAACACTCGGCTATTGAAGGTAAACGACCCGTGACCCGTGTTCCAACCCGAAGGACAAAAACCAGTGCCGAGGTATATGAGGGCATCACAGGGCAACTTCTTACCACGAAATGTCCGGGCTTCGTCCAGCACTTCTTCACGGCTCACGAGAGTGCGATGCGACTGGAGGTAGCCAAGGGCCCAGACGGGCGGCATATGGGGAAAGCCCGTCAGTTTGGCGTATTCTTTCATAATCACACGAGGATCTGCAGCTGCGGTCAGGAAGAAATCGAGCGGAACTAACCGCTGACCGTCTATGGGAGCGAAACACCCTTCCGCTCCCGTGAGGTCGAAGCTGCCTGAAGGCTGATGGAAAAATAAAGCCCAGCCGGCTGAGCCAATGAGCCAGGGGATCGGCATCCTTGCGCCGGTCACATCCAGGTCCGGACCCGCCTGTCCGTTGTCCATGGGATAAGCGTGCCCGCGCCGGTCGAGCTGGGGGCCGCCTTCCCCGAGTCCAAAGAGGGGGCCATCGTTTAAAGAGAAGCGGACCGTGCCATCGCTCACGCTAATCCTCAACTGCCGGACGCGCAGCGAGCTGCGTGGAATACGTCGATCTGGACACCGTTCTCGAGGTGCGAAAGCACAAGGCGGGTTTCATCTTTGCGCACGCTGAGCGAGTTCTGGACAGACCTCACTCTCGCGAGTGGCGGCGGCCACTCTCGCTGCACAAGCGCCAGGCTCTCCTCCACAACCCGCACGGTACCATCGGCGGAGATGGGAACTAGGCTGACGCGCAATGTATAAGGCGTGACGGCAACAACTTGCAACTCGACAGGTTGGCCTGCGACTTTCAGAGGAAAACCGCCTGATCCAGCTTGCCTCGATTGCAACTCCGCAGCGTTGGAGGGTCCCACGAGAGCGCCGGCTGCTCCCGCTGCCGCAAGTTGTGCCAGCGCCGCGCGGCGTGACAGTAGCTTCCCCATCCGGCCCAAGTCCTCCTGCTTCATGCGACACCCGCTCGCTGCTTGGCGCGCAGAATGATTTGCTCCATCACGTCACGATAACGGTCGAACGTATCGTCCACTACGGTGATCGTTGGGATCTGCAGATCGCTTGGCGAAAGTGCCTTCGGATCAAACCGCTGGAAACCGGATTCGTGCACGCCGCTCGACCCACGCCCCGGCGCGGGACGACTCAAGTGCTGAAAAGCCCGGGCGTACTTGTTGAAGGCTGGAGGATACGCACGTTCGGAAAAGACTTGGTAGACGGGGATGAAGGACATAAGCGCATCGTAATGCATCTCGCCGCACGCGAGCACCTGCGGGTACTTGCGCCGCAGCTCCTCCACCAGGCGGCGCGATCCTTCGTGCATGTCCGCCTGAGTATTGTTCTCCCACCCTCCTGCTATGTCCAGGAAGTAGGCATCCACGTTGAAGCGCTCGATCACCTGCGCTATGCGCTCCTTCAGCCAATTGCGCCACGAATCGACACCGAGGTTCATGTAAGGCATCCCTCCTTCCATGTACCGATCGTTGTCCTGACCTGCCACCACCAAGTGCCCCCTTCATTTGCAGTGACGGGAGTGGGCTTGAAATAAGATACGGTAATGGATACAATACTGCATTCTCTTTTGCAAGAAGCGTATCGAATTCCGGAGGAAAGATTGCAGTTACCTTGGGTTGCGCGAGCGGGGTAAGCCGCTTCTCCCGCAGTTCATCATATCGGTTCGCAGCAAGAACTGAAACAATCCCCACGGGCCTGGGGCGAAGGCTCAGGGATTGCGGAGGCACTGCTTGGCACTGATGCGAAGTTTCTTCCTTGTTTCCTCTCAGAGCCGGTGGCTGCGCGAGCGCGCGCAACGCTATCGCTTCGTGCGCCGTGCCGTCTCGCGATTCATGCCGGGTGAGACGGCCAAAGAAGCGCTGGCTGCCGCCTGCACTCTTCGTAGCTCATCGATCGGCACGGTTTTTACCTACCTGGGCGAAAACATCACGGACGCTTCGGAAGCCGAGCGGGTCACCACTGATTACCTGGGCGTGCTGGAGCACATCCAGAATCAGGGCTTGGGGACGGAGTTGTCCGTCAAGCTCACGCAACTCGGGCTCGACCTCGACAAAGAGCTTTGTTACGCCAACCTGGTCAAGATCATCCAGCACGCTGGTGAGAAGAGCGTAGTGTGGATCGACATGGAAGCCAGTAATTATGTCGACGTCACGCTAGAGGTCTACTGCCGTGCTCGCCAAGCCTATCCGAACGTCGGCGTGTGCCTGCAAGCTTACCTTTACCGGACCGCCGCGGATCTGGCGTCTTTGATCCCGCTGGGCCCGGCCATCCGGCTGGTGAAAGGCGCCTACAAGGAGCCGCCGGACCGCGCTTTCCCGAAGAAGAAGGACGTCGACGAAAACTTCTTCGCTCTGGCCGGGAAGCTGATCTGTGACGAGGCCCGCGCGGCAGGCCTCCGCGCCGCCATCGCCACGCACGATCGCAGATTGATCCAGCGAATCATCGACTACGCGAATTAATCCAGCGAATCATCGACTACGCGAACTCCCATAAACTCGGCAAGCAGGCCTTCGAATTTCAAATGCTCTATGGGATTCAACGCGCCGAGCAGCTCCGCCTGGCGCGTGAAGGCTGGAAGTCGATTGTGCTGATTGCTTACGGGAGCTACTGGTTCCCGTGGTATATGAGGCGCCTGGCAGAGCGGCCAGCGAATGCCTGGTTCGTCATTCGCAGCTTGTTTTCCACTTGACCGCGGAGATGGAGAATGCCAGACGGCGGCCAAGCCGCAACTTGTGACGCAACCGAGGCGCGAGACACCGGCTTTATCCGTGGGCTGGGCCTGTTTGACTCGGTCATGATCGTGGTCGGAGTCATGATCGGCTCGGGCATCTTTATCGTCTCGGCCGACATGGCGCGACAGATTGGAAGTCCGGGCGGCCTGCTTCTCGCCTGGGTGTTTACGGGCGTTTTGACGATTGCCGCCGCCCTCTCCTACGGCGAGCTTGCTTCGATGATGCCCCGCGCGGGTGGCATGTATGTTTACTTGTGCGAGGCCTTTTCGTCGCTCTGGGGATTCCTTTACGGCTGGACGCTCTTCACCGTTATCCAGACCGGTACCATCGCGGCCGTCGCCGTGGCCTTTGCGCGGTTTCTCGGCGTGTTGTGGCCGCGCATTGCTGAGGACCATTACTGGGTCGCGCCGTTTCACGTCTCCACTCGCTATGCCGTGTCGCTCTCGACAGCGCAAGTGGTAGCCATTCTGGTTATCGTTTTGCTTACATGGACAAATAGCCAGGGGCTGAGTTACGGGAAGGCAGTTCAGAATACGTTCACCCTTGCGAAGGCGGGAGCGCTCCTGGCACTCATCGGCGTCGGCTTGTTTGTCGGTTGGAATTACGCGACTGTGCGCGAAAGCTTCGGGAACCCCTGGAGCATTCATGGGAACCCGCCGCTTGCCGGAGGGCTCGGCGTCATGTCGGCCTTCGGGGTGTTCGTGGCGATATTGGTCTCGCAATCGGGCTCATTGTTTTCGGCAGATTCGTGGCACGACATCACTTTCGCGGCAGGTGAGGTGAAGAATCCGGAGCGGACCCTTCCCCACGCGCTGGTGTTGGGGACCGTGATCGTCATCGTGCTCTATCTGCTGGCCAATCTCGCGTATCTTGCAAGCCTACCCTTCTCAGCCATCCAGAGTGTACCGTACGACCGTGTTGCGACGGCCGTCGTGCAGCGCGTCTTCCCGGGCGTTGGCCCGACTATCATAGCTGTGGCGATCATGGTCTCGTGTTTCGGTTGCATCAACAGCCTGGTACTTGCCGGTCCGCGCGCGTATTACGCCATGGCACAAGACGGCCTCTTCTTCCGGCGTGCCGGTCGGCTGAATCAGGCCAAGGTGCCGGGATGGTCGCTGTGGATTCAGGGGAGTTGGTCGATGCTGCTCGTCCTGCCGAGAATCTATGATCCCGCAGCGCGGAGGTATGGAAATCTCTACAGCAACTTGCTCGATTACGTGATCTCGGCGGCGCTGGTCTTTTACATCCTGACCATCGCCGGACTCTTCCGCCTTCGCACAACACGGCCGGGGGCTGAAAGGCCGTATAGGGCCCTGGGTTATCCCTTTGTGCCTGCCCTCTATATCCTGGGCGCCGGTGCGGTTCTGATAGCGCTCTTTGCCTGCCGTCCTTCGACGACCTGGCCGGGACTGCTGATCGTGGTCACTGGCGTGCCCGTCTACTGGCTGGTGGCCAGGCGGAATTCCACGGCAACCTAAGAAAGGAAGCCCCGCGCATTGCCAGCTCACATTCAGCGACAAGCAACCTGCAGCGGTCTCATACTGGCGGCTGCGACTGTTCTCGCCTTCGCCCCGAACATCTCAGCGCAGCCTGCTTCACGGGTCACGCCCGCGGACCTTCAAGGCCTCACTTGGCGCGCTATCGGACCCGCCGTGATGAGCGGGCGCGTCACCGCTGTGGCAGGGGTCCCGGGCAACCCGAGGATTATCTATGTCGCTCACGCATCCGGCGGTCTCTTCAAGTCGGTTGACGGAGGGGTGACTTTTCGGTCGACCTTTGACCAAGGCGGAACGCTCTCCATCGGCGCGTTGGCTGTCTCGCCGATCGCCGGCCGTCCGGTGGCGCTCTTTAAGCCCATGGCCGCCGTGCGCTTCGTTCGGACGCCCGCCACAGCGCTCGCGGTCCGCGCCGACCCGCGCTGGAAGTTCACACCTGAGGAATTCGCGTCCCATCAGCGCGCCGGCTCGACTGATTGAGCAAATCGCTTATCTCCGCCACCTTGTCGACAGCTACCCCGGCCCCCCGACCGGCGCACAGCAGAAACAGATTGACGAAAGCGCGGGGAAGCTGGCCCAACTGCTTGCGCGCCTGGGAGGGGCTGTTGACACAAAGCTCGCCCAATTCAACGCTCACCTGCGCGTGGCTGGAATGCCGTATGTCGGCTGGGAAGTGAACTGAACTGCATTCCAGCCTCGGGACGTGTCGTAATCTGCGCCCCGAGACACCCCAGGGTCGACGTGCGCCGCACGGCGAGGCCTCGCCTAACGATAGTCGCTGTAAGCTTCCGTGGTAGGAGGGGAAATTCACTTGACAACACAGCTCAAGTGAATTAAAAACCGGTCTTTGAAACTGGATACAATTTTGAATACGTTCTGAAAGGTTCTACCGGTGTTAAGGGCAGGGCGGCTGGGGCGCTCCGTGAACGGGCGCGACTGGGTTGATCGCTCTGGGGGAGGCTTGCTTTGCACTGAACCCCGCCCGCATGCTCCGGTTTAGGTTCAAAGCGCCTTCGCAGACTATGGCAGACCAAGACACATTGGGTATCATTCCGAAAGCTGATTCAGACCGAAGGAGAAACCTATGCACGCCTCTCATCGCGTGAGCCGAAGGGAGTTTGTTGGCGTTGCAGCCGCAGCGGCCGGGGCCTCGTTGCTTCCGGGCGAACTGTGGGCCTCACCCGCCCAGGCAGTGCAAGGCCGTTCCAAGGGTCGTGAAAGAGTGAACTGGAGTGTTAAACCATTCCCACTCAGCCAGGTCCGACTCTTGGCCGGCCCCTTCCAGCAAGAACAGGAGACCAACCGGCATTGGCTGCATTCACCGCCTTCGGACCGCTTGCTGCATACGTTTCGGCTGACCGCCGGGCTCGCGTCTTCGGCCCAACCCCTCGGGGGCTGGGAGAAGCCTGACTGCGAGCTGCGCGGGCACTTTGCTGGCGGCCACTACCTTTCTGCCTGCGCCTTGGCATACGCAAGCACGGGGGATGACGAGTTGAAGAAGAAGGCCGACGGCATGGTCGCCGAACTCGCGAAGTGTCAGACAAGACAAAAGAACGGCTACCTGAGCGCTTTCCCGGAGGAGTTGTTCGACCGTCTTCGCAACGGCCAAAACGTCTGGGCGCCTTACTACACGATCCACAAGATCATGGCCGGGCACCTTGATATGTACACCTACTGCGGCAACGAGCAGGCTCTGGCAACTGCAGAAGGCATGGCGGGGTGGGTGAGGCACTGGGTCCAACCGCTGAGCGACGAACATATGGCGCGGGTGCTTGGTGTCGAACATGGCGGAATGCTGGAGGTTCTGTGCGATCTCTACGCCGTGACCGGTAAGGAAGAATACCTTTACACGGCCCGCCGCTTCGATCACGGGCAGGTTTTTGATCCGCTCGCGGAGTACCGTGACGAGCTGAAGGGCCTTCACGCCAATACGAACATTCCCAAGATAACGGGTGCGGCGCGCCAGTACGAGCTGACGGGTGACCGGCGATATCGCAACATCTCGAATTATTTCTGGGACGAGGTCGTGGCTCGTCGCACCTACTGCACGGGCGGCACGAGCAATGAGGAGCATTGGGAGGCCGAGCCCGGGCGCTTGGCGAAAGAGCTCGGCCAGAACATGGAAGAATGTTGCTGTGGGTACAATATGCTGAAGCTGGCTCGACACATCTTCGGCTGGACGGCCGACCCACGTGCGATGGACTACTATGAGCGCACGCTCTTCAATAGCCGTTTAGGGACCCAGGACGCCGACGGGATGAAGAGCTACTTCCTGCCGCTGGCGCCCGGGTATTGGAAGTATTACAACTCGGCCTACGACTCCTTCTGGTGCTGCACGGGCACGGGCGCGGAGGAATTCGCCCAGTTCGGTAACACGGTCTTCTTCCACGATGACAACGGCATCTACGTTAACCTCTTTGTCGCTTCCGAGGTCAACTGGCCCGAGAAGGGAATCCGGCTGCGGCAGGAGACGAATTTCCCCGAGCAGGAGGCGACGTCGCTGATCGTCCGGGCGGCAAGACCTGTTCAGGTGAGCTTGAATGTGCGCGTGCCTTGCTGGACGCCGCGTGGCGTCGCGATTAAACTGAATGGCGAGGAACTGCCGGTTTCTTCAAGCCCCTCGAGTTATCTCGAGTTGCGGCGGGTTTGGAAGGATGGGGACCGGGTCGAGGTGGCATTGCCGATGTCGCTCCACGTCGATCCTCTACTGGGCGACGAAAGCTGGCAGGCAGCAATGTACGGTCCTCTGGTGCTCGCCGGAAGACTTGGCGCCGAGGGTCTGACTGAATCCATGACGCGCATCGGCTACGATACGACGCCGGGCGGAAAACCCAGGCCGGCGCCTGTGATCCGGGCTCATGCCTCCGACGCGTTCGATTGGGTTGAGGCCGTTGCCGGGCAAAGACTCAGTTTCCGCACAGCAGGCCAGAGCGAGAGCATCTCCTTGGTCCCGCTCTACAAGGTTTCCGGCGAACGGTACGCGGTTTACTGGAAGGTGCAAGTCTAGCCGAACGCTCGCGGGGTCGGCGCGCTGGACGGTTCTGGGCCCTTCCTCCTCAGAAGCCGGCAGAAGGCCTGGCCGATACCGTGGACAAAGGAGGATCTCGAGACCACGTGGCTCGCGCCCGAGCGTCTGCTGCTGTTTCTCCAGATCGCCGAACCCGACGATCGCATACAAGTAAGCATGACGCTGGACGGGAAAGTGGTAGAGCTCAAGAAAGCCTATTCCTCCATCCTTCCCCATCGCCCAAGCTTCGTCGGCTTTTATACCGATGCCTTTTCGCTTGAGCCGGACCATGAATACCGCGTCGAACTCAACCTCCCACTGTTGCAGCCTGGTCAGTTTCAGGGATTGTTCTGCGAAATCGTGGAGTCCGAATACGCCGATCGGATCGATCCGTAACTGGACAGAGCACCCCGTCATCGAGCTGGCCTTCGAGTCCACACGCCTTTGCGCGCCTCATTCCCTGGCGCTCGTACGGCGTGCAGTCTCAAAATCCGCGATTCCAACCCGCACGACTGTGTCTCTTGATTCGGATGACGGCTTCTCCGTCCAGACTCCGTAGACGCGCCCGCCGAGTGCCGCGATGCCCGTATAGTCGCCGAGGAACACCCCTTTCGGATCGAAGGGCTCATCGGTCCACGCATAGTTGGTGAAGTGCTGCCCGCCATCCGTGGATCGCGCCAGCACGACCGTCGACTTCCTGTTAGAAGGATCGCGGCGCCGGTCATAGAAGATCAGGTTCGCCGCGCCGCTGCTCGGATCCACCGCCAGCCAATGGAAGAACTGGTCGCCGCCGTTGTGGACCGGATCGGAGTTCACGCGAACGGCCGGAGTCCAGGTTTGGCCGCGGTCGCTTGAGGTGGAGCAGAACACGTCCACGTCTCCGTTACGGTAGTCGCTCCAGACGACGTAGAGCCGCCCCGTGCTCGGGTCAATCGCGATCACGGGAAAACCGTTGGCTCGTGACACATTCTGAATGTGAAACATGATGGGAGCCGTCGGGATGATCTCTCGGGACGGCTCGAAGCTGCGGCCGCCATCGTGTGAACAGGTGAAAATAACGTGCTGGCCGTCGGCCCAGACCACATACAACGTGCTGTCGGTCCCTACAACTCCCGAAAATCCTTCGAGGGCACCATTGTCATCCCGCGGTAGACCACGCTGGGTATTGATTTCAATGGGCTCAGACCACGTGCGGCCGTCATCCGTCGAGCGCGAAAACAGGATCTCGGAGTCCTCGAGCGTCCATCGAGTCCAACCGACGTAGAGATTTCCAGAGTATGGTGCCGTGCTGTCGTCGACGACGAGGTACGGCTTATCCTCCCAGGGCACGCCGGACCCAGTGGGATGCTTGATGAGGGCAGTGTCGTGAACTTCCCAGGTCTTGCCGCCGTCAAGGGACCGGCGGATGAACAGCCCGTTGCGCGATGAGTTATGCGCCCAGTAGTTGTAAGTCCCGAGCTTATCGAAGGCCATATAACAGAGAATCGCATGGCCATGCTTATCATAGACCACCGAGACGTCGCCCGAGACACGGTAATCCGGGGGTTCGACGCCGGATGCCGTCGCCCAGTGCATTCCACCGTCGACCGAATAGGCGATATGCGCATTGTCTTGATAAGCTGCGACCACCTGTCGCGGGTCGCGCGGGTTGATGCTGATGGACGGTTCCGTGAAAAATCCGGGGTGCGGAGTCAGATCCATGATTTTGCGGGCCGGTGCCGCAGTCAGATTCTGGCTCTCTGCCGGCGGTGCGGAAATCGTGACGAGCATGCAAGCACATACCACCCAACGCATTCTTCCCTCCCTTTGACCAGTTGACTTTTTGTCCCGCCCGAACTGCTCTAGCCCTTCACCGTGCCGCGGCCGGTCCGGGCGGCAAATGCTCCTCCAAATATCGCGCGAGCATCACACGCAGATGGAACTCGGTTCCTGAGCCCTCGGACAGGCTGTGCGTGCGGTTGGGATATTCCATGAAGTCGAACTGCTTTCCGAGTTCAATCATCCTGTTAACCAACAGTTCGACTCCTTGGTAGTGCACGTTGTCGTCACCCGAACCGTGCACGATCAGCAGGTGGCCGCGCAACCCCTCGGCAAAGTTGATCGGTGAGCCCGCGCGGTAACCTTCAGCGTTTTCTTTGGGCAAACCCATGTACCGTTCCTGATAGATCGAGTCATAAAGCCGCTGGTCCGGCACCGGAGCGACTGCCATCCCCACGCTGTAGA
>WNFH01002341.1_pt1 | contig 13208 bp, 8 predicted proteins | sample 5400411 | NCBI WGS metagenome assembly WNFH01 (sample SAMN13153347, study PRJNA577476) | soil metagenome | isolation source: 200 cm saprolite under Douglas fir tree site 2 hole 3 | place: USA:California | collected 2015-04-18
ACCTGCGGCGTGAGCTCCATCACGATCTGCGAGGCGACGAAGTTCGCGGTCGCATATTGGGTCGCGCCCGAGAGGAAGTTTCCTTTCGCGTCGGTGTAGTCGACGTGGAACGCCAGGGTCGTCCGGGTCCCGTTCAGGACGGTCGGCCTCGCCCCCAGCTCCAGGGAGAACGAACGCGAACCGGGGCCGACGTTCGTCCAGTTCCATGTGTATCGTGATCCCACGACCGTGGGCCGGACGCCCGACGTGTCGGTGATGTACAAAAAGCCCGAGGGGAGCGGGAGAGAGAGCCGAACGTCGCCTGCCACTCCGCTCCCCAAATTGACCAGGAAGATGCTGTAGAAGATCTGCGTGCCCGCCTCGACGTTGGCGAGGGTCGGGGTCAAACTGAGCGTCATGTTGGGCAGGGACCCCTCTGCGCGATTCGATGTGATCGTCACCGTCGGCAGGAGGTTTCCGTACGCGTCGGTGTATCGGATCGTCCCGTCGATCTTGATGGGGTCGTGGTCGCGGATGCTTGAGTCGACGGACGTGTTCACGAAGATCGAGGACCTGCCCATGGGCACATTCGAGAGGGTGAATTTCACGTCGCTCGAGCTCGAGGCGCTGGGCACGATGCTCGCGTTGAGGTAGTGAAGGCTCGGTGAGAAGGTCAGGTTCACCCAGGCATCTCGGGCCGCCTCGTTGCCGACGTTCGTGAAGCTCACGGTCGCGGCGAGGATGTCGGTCGGGACGACGCTGGTCCGGCTCAGCCAGATCGCCCCCGATGCGAAGTCGGGCGCGCCCACCAGGACGGACCGTGCCGCGAGTCGAGGCGGCATCAGGTAGCCGTTCTGATTCGTGTAGTTGAGCGAGACCACGTTCGTGAGGATGGAGCCGCGGACCAGGCCCATGCCGGCCACCGCAGTCACGGTGAAGGTCCAGGTTCGAAGGCCGGGCATGTTCGTGAAGCGGAAGTAGAGCGATTGTCCCGAGATTGTGACGTTGGCGCCGGTGATGTTCGTCCGCGCGTCGTCCGAGAGGTATGTCAGGCCTGCCGGGAGCGTGTCGTTCACCCAGAGGGTTCGCGCCGCGTCCCCCGTATTCTGCAAGGTGATTTGGTAGCTAATCGACTCCCGCAGGTGGATGATCGGCTTCAAGGAGGCCTTCGTCAGGCTGATCACGGGCCCGCTGACAGCGACGTCCGCGTAGGCTAGCTTGACCGGCCAGGAGAATCCCTTTTCGTCCGTGTAATTCAGGTAGACGAAGTTCCTCAGATAGGGGACTGGAGGGATCCCCGACCTGACTTGAACGTCGATGCTGAGCCGATAGTTCCCGGGCCCGAGGCCGGTCCACGACCAGTTGTAGTTGCCGCCCATCGCGCCAGGATCTGAGGAAGAAAGGAATATGAGTTCTGCCGGCAGGCTGTCGTTGATCCAAACACGTCCTGCCCGACCCGATCCGGTGTTGTTGAACCAGAGGTTGTACGTGAAGCGGTCCCCGCTCCCCACATTCCCGCTCGTCGCGCTCTCCCGGAGGGTAAAGGACGGCACGCGGACCTGCGCCGACGAATCTGCGATGTCGATGACGCCGTTCGACTCGGTCGCGGTCACCCTCACCCCATACGTGCCCTCCGAGAGGAGGGGAGCCAGGGCGAATCGATAGACTCTCCACGCTGAGGGGCTGGAGGGGTCCGTCGCGAGGAGCGCCATCGCCGTGTAGTTCACGACCACAGCGCCGGAGGGCGCGGTCAGGTTGATGCGGGCTCCCGCGATCTCCGAGCTGCCGAAGGGGTCCGACACGTTCGCGTGGACCACCAAGCTGTCGCGGGGGGACCAGACGGTTGTCGAGCGTACGGCGTCGCGCAAATCGACGAGATCGATCCGCACGTACGTGGTCGTCGTCACGTCGACAAAGGACGCGGCGAAGGTTGCGTTCATCGCGAGGCTGGCGTCCGCGGTGCTCACCGCGAGGTTCCGGACCGTGAGGCGAATTCGGCCTCCCGCGGGGAACGCGTGGTCGAACGCCGGGAACGAGAAGAGGAACGGCTGGTAGTCCGTGACGGCATTCGTGGTGATGGACTGTTCGGCGTACGCAACGGGGGTGACGGTGACGCCGTTCCAATCGGTGAAAGTGAGGTTGAGCCGCAGGGTCCTCACATCATGGGTCCCGGAGTCGATGAACAGGGTCGCACTCGCGGCCAACGCTCGGAACGAACGCGTGAGGACCGGATTCAAGTCGAAGTCGTGGGCGCTCCCGTCCCGCCGGAACGTCTCGTTAAATAGGCTCCCGGTCCCACCCGAGGGGTTCACGGGGCTCAATTGCTGGGACGCCCCAACCGCCTTCGGGCTCAGGTACAGTTGCTTCGATTGCGCCCCGACGAGGACCGAGGCCTGGGCCGTCCCGGTCTGGATTGACCCGGTCCCATCCGCGAAGGCCCATGCGAAGGATTCCGTCAGGATCGTGCCCGGTTCCGTATCAACTGGAACCCGAAACTTCAGGTCGAAGGACCGGCCGCCGTTCGGGAGGTTCGGGAAGGTGAAGGACGGCCACGGAGTCGTCGAACCCGCGGCGTTTGCGGTGTCGGAAACATAGACGAGGCCGGGGACCCTCGTGTCATTCAGCCACGTTCGGGTCGCGGTCGTGTTCCCTGTGTTGTTCAGATACATGCGGAACGTGACGAGGTCTCCCGGGTTCGGCCTCGGCCCCGTCGCCCGCAGGGTGGCCGAGACCTTCGCGTCGGTCTCCCGGCCGTAGGTGACGAAGTACATGTCCGTCGCGGGGGAGGCCGCCGACCAACTGCCGCCTCCGAAGTTCGTCATCGCCCGGCCGTTGGGATAGGTGTCCGCGCCGCTGTGGTGCCACTCGTAGCCGTTGAACAACGCAGTCGACGTGGCGACGATCCAATACCGCGACCCCACCGTGAGGCTCGGACGCTGCGCCGGCGTAAACGGGACAGGGTAATTCGTGACCAAGGTGGAGGCGATGGTGACCTGGGAAGTTACAAGGGCCGTGCTCGAGGGCACGCCTCCCGAGTCCGTTCGGATCCCGATCGTGACGGAATTCGACGCGTCGCCCAGGTTCCGAAGACGCAGCGTGAGGTTCCACAACTGATACGAGGCGGACGCGACGAAGGATTGGGCAATGCTATCCGTAGAATCCGCGTTGAGGTGGTTCGTCCCGCTGATGACGGTGTTCGATTCGAAGACGTGTTCGCCGAACGCCGCGGCGGGCGTGGATGTAAGCGGAAGGAGGGCGACGGCTGCCAGGACGACGAAGAAAGTCACCGCTAAGGGTGAGGTGGGCAGGCGTCGACTCACTCGAGAACCTCAGCTCTTTCTGTGCCCCGCCCCGGGTATGACCTAAGCGCCTCGGTTATCCACCCTGATATTTTTGACCCGGTGGCGGTCGAACTCGAGTCACTGGCGGTCCGCCGGGGAGCAACTTTTAGTCTGAGGAGCCCTTGAAGCGCCCCCATGAAGTCCCTCGGCCTCGATCCCCCCATCCTCGACGCGGTTCGGGCCCTGGGAATCGACGAATTCACCGAGCCCCAGGTCCGGGCGATCCCGCGGATCTTGGCTGGGGCCCACGTCCTCCTGGTGGCCCCGACGGGCATCGGGAAGACGGAGGCCGCCTTCCTCCCGATCCTCCAGGGCCTCCTGCAGGAGAAGCCGAAGCCGACGAGCTGCTTGTACATCACGCCGCTCCGCGCTTTGAACCGTGACATGCTCCGCCGGATGACGTTCTTCGCAGAGCGGCTCGGGATCCGGGTCGCGGTCCGTCACGGGGACACCTCCCCGCAGGAACGCGCCGCGATTACGCGCCACCCGCCGGACGTGCTCATCACGACCCCTGAGACCTTCCAGATCCTCATGACCGGGCGACGACTGCGCGAACACCTGAAGTCCGTCCGTTGGGTTGTGATTGACGAAATCCACGAGCTCGCCTCGGACGAGCGCGGGTCCCAGCTGGCGGTCGGCCTCGAGCGATTGCGAGACCTCACGGGGCGCGAGTTCCAGCGGATCGGGCTCTCGGCGACGGTCGGCACGCCCGACGAGGTCGGTTCGTTTCTCGCCGGGGTGGACCGTCCGGTCGAGGTGATCCGCGTCCGGATGCCGAAAGGGATGCGGATCCGGGTCGAGATGCCGGACCCGGTCCCGGCAGATGCCGAGATCGCCGAGCGTCTCCGTCTCAAACCCGGTCAGGCTACGGCTTTGCGGCGCTGCTACGAGCTGATCAAGGGGCACGAGTCCACCCTCTTCTTCGTGAACACCCGCGACACGGCGGAGTTCCTGTCATCGCGCCTCGGCGCCTGGTACCAGGATCCGGGGATCGGCGTCCACCACGGCAGCCTCTCGAAAGAAGTGCGGGTGCAGATGGAGGACGACTTCAAGTCGAACCGGCTGCGAGCCCTCGTGTGCACGTCCTCCCTGGAGCTCGGCATCGACGTAGGGAGCGCGGACTTCGTGCTCCAGTACAACTCGCCGCGGGAGGTCTCGAGGCTCGTCCAGCGGATCGGCCGGTCGGGGCATGGGGTGGGCGAAGTCTCCGAAGGCGTCATCCTCGCGACCCATGAGGACGACGTCGCGGAGGCCTGCGCGATCACCCGGCGCGCCCTCGACGAGGAGATCGAGGAGCTCGTCGTCCGGCAGGACAACCGGTCCGTCCTCGCGAACCAGCTCGTCGCGACCGCCGTGTCGGAGCGGTTCGTGTCCCTCGACGACGCCTATGCCACGATCCGCCGGAGCTGGCCGTTCCGCGCCCTGAAGCGGGTGGACTTCGACGAGGTCGTGGCCCAGCTCTCGGACATCCGGGTGCTCTGGTCCCGGGACGGACGTCTGGGGCGGAGCTCGAGCTCGCTCCCCTATTTCTTCGAGAACATCTCGATGATTCCCGACGTGAAGACGTATCGGGTCGTCGACATCTCGTCCCGCCGCGCGATCGGCACCTTGGACGAGTGGTTCGTCGCGGAGAATGCGAAGCTCGGGCAGAGTTTCATCATGCGCGGGACCGCGTGGCGCTTCGTCGAGTTCAAGGAGGACCACATCCTCGTCGAGCCGGTGCGGGAGATCGGGGACGTGCCCTCCTGGGTCGGGGAAGACATCCCGGTCCCCTTCGATGTGGCGCAGGAGGTCGGACGCCTCCGCAGGGAGCGAGACCTCGCGGCGTACCCAGTGAACGAACGCGGGACCGCGAAGTTCTTCGAGTACCTGGCCTCCGTCGGGGACGTGCCCCTCGGCACGGACAAGCGGATCACGATCGAGAGCGGAAGGGACGTCCTGATCGTCAACGCGTGTCTCGGGTCCAAAGTGAATGAGACGTTGGCCCAGCTCATCTCCTCCCTCCTGAGCGCCCGCTTCGGGCAGTCGGTCGGCGTGCAGACGGACCCGTACCGGATCGTCCTGGAGGTCCCTCGCGCCATCAACCCGGCGCAGATCGTCGAGATCCTGCGACCTGAGGACCCGAACGCCCTCGAGCCGCTCCTCCGCGTGATCATGAAGAACTCCTCGTTCCTGCGGTGGGCCTTCGTCTACGTGGCGAAGAAATTCGGCGCCCTCCGGCGGGACGTGGACTGGGAGAGCGTCTCGATCCCGCGGCTCCTGAAGACCTTCGAGAACACGCCCCTCTTCGAAGAGGTTCTCGACAAGGTGTTCTGGGAACGGATGGACATCGCGCGGACGGTCGAGGTGCTTCGAAAGATCCGGTCTGGCGAGATCGAGGTCGTCGTCACGCGCATGACGCCGATTGGCCGGGCGGGGCTCGAAGGCGGTCGCCTCCTCGTCACGCCCTCGAAGGCAGACCATGCCACCCTCATGGCCGTCCAGGCCCGCTTGGAGAAGGAGACGGCGACGTTCCTGTGTCTGAATTGCAAGTTCTCGTGGCGCGCGACCGTGGGGGAGTTGCCCGCGAAAATCCGCTGCCCGAGCTGCGAGGCATTGATGATCGCGGTCGTCGCGCCATACGAGAAGGAGAAGATCGCGAAGCTCGACTTCGGCGGGACGGACAAGGAAAGCCGGTCCCGGGCGAAGCGGCTCTTCACATCTGCGAGCTTGGTGATGGCCCACGGCAAGAGGGCCGTGGTCGCCCTGATGGCCCGCGGGGTCGGGGAGGATACCGCCGCTCGCATCCTCCGAGGCTACCACGAGACGGAGGAGGATTTCCTCCGGGACCTCCTCGCGGCTGAGGTCACGTACGCTCGGACGAAGCGATTCTGGGACTAGCCGGCGACAGTCAAGAAAGGCGAGTCCGACGGTCTTCGGTCCACGGAGGACCGCGGCGTCCCGTCGGGCTCGGGGGAGGGCGCTCCGGGGCGGTCCGAAAATCGGGATGCGGGGAGGGAGGGGTCGCGATGGTCCCGACTTGCGAGCCCGCCTCTCGGGTCGCCCTCCTGGTTAGCATTGCAAGCTCCCAAAGGGATATTTATAGCTTATCCGACATGGTCCGTTTTTCCGAGGGTTCACCGTAGGCGGTTCGTCGGGCGTTCGTTCAAACGAGGGCGTTGAAACTTGGGACGTCCACCGGACAGGCCTGGGCCATCGCGAAGTCAGAGTCGCCCTTGGCCCAGAATGAAGATCTCGGAGCTCCGCTCCGAAGAGGACGAGGGCTTCACGCCTTTCGATTGGGCGAAGTACTCGGCGACGTGACGGACGTATTCGCGGTACCCGTCTCCCTGGAAGACCTTGACGAGAAACTGTCCTCCGGGGCGAAGCGCACGGATCGCGAAGGAAAGCGCCGCCTCCGCCAGATCGAGTGAACGGGCTACGTCGACCGCAGGATGACCGCTAAGCCGAGGAGCCATGTCGCTCACAACAACGTCCGCCGGGCGGCCGAGCCTCTCAAACAGGAGGCCCTGGACCGGAGGCTCGCGGAAATCCCCGCGGAGGATCTCGACTCCGGCCAGAGGCGAGACGGCGACCAGATCGACGGCGAGCACACGGCCGGAAGGACCGACGCGCTCTCGGGCGATTTGCGACCATCCGCCGGGCGCGGCCCCGAGGTCGACGACAACGTCCCCCTTTCGGAATAGGCCATAGCGGAGGTCGATTTGGGAGAGCTTGATCGCTGCGCGGCTGCGATACGCCTGTTTCTTCGCCGCGCGGTAAAACCGGTCGTGGCGGCGGGCCTTCACCCAGGCTTTGCCCATCGAACGAACGAAGACCGCAGGCTCCATAATGGTTTCCTCCCTCCGCCTGCCCAGGATGGGAACGGGTCAGCCCATGGACAATCAAACGAACTCTTGAGATTTCGCGCGGACGGTGAGAAGTCGTCAACGAGACGCGGCGACGCAAATTCAACCGCTCTGGACCGCGTTTATTTCTTGTTCATGTACGGTTTGAGCAGCGCGTAAATCGCCATCGAGTGCCCCTGCCCCAATCCAAAGTCCTTCTTCAACCAGGCTACAATCTCCCCTGCTTTGACCTCCGGCCTGAGGAGCCCTTTCTTTGCGGCGAGGGCCTTGAAATCCTCCGGAGTCTTGCCGGTCTTCGCCTTGATGTTGTCGATGTAGGCCTGAAACGTCATCCGGATTCTCCCTGCGGTAATTCTGGTGACTTCTTTATTACCGTTTCTTCAAAGAACCGCTTTCTCGGCTCGTTGTCGCCGCGCTCGACGTTCGCACGACTCGCGCACCCTTGAAATAGCCTAGGCCGTTTTCGTACGCGTGGTCCGGACCTACGAGGAGGCGGGCGTCAGTCAGGACGAGAAGGCGGCTCACATCGCGGCCCTCGTGTCCGCCCTCCGGTATCGACGGAAAGGCTTTGGCAGGCCCCTCACGAAGATCGGCCACTTCACCGGTTTGGTCGACTTCGGTTCCTACGCCCTCTCCCTGTGCACGGACAGCGTTGGCACCAAGGTGCTCGTCGCGAAGGAGATGCGCCGATGGGATACGATTGGCATCGACTGCGTTGCGATGAACGTGAACGACATGATCTGCATCGGCGCCGAGCCCCTCGCCTTCGTCGACTACGTCGCCATCTCCGAGTACGACCGGGAGGTCGCGCACCAGATCGGCGTCGGCTTGAACCGTGGCGCGGAAATGGCCAATGTCTCGATCATCGGAGGCGAGGTGGCCGTCGTTCCCGAGCTCGTCCGGGACCTCGACCTCGCGGGGACGTGCTTCGGTGCGGTCCAGAAGTCGAAGATCGTCGACGGTCGTGCGATTCGTCCGGGGGACGTGATCATCGGCCTCCCGAGCACGGGCATTCATTCGAACGGCCTCACCCTGGCACGTCGGATCCTGAAGGAGAACGTGCTGACGATCTTCGATCCGGTCGAAGGCGTCGACCGTCCATGGGGCGAGGCGCTCTTAGAGCCGACCGCGATCTACGTCAAACCGGTCCTCCGAGCGCTCCGACGCGGACGGGTTACGGGGATGGCCCACATCACGGGTGGGGGCCTCCGAAACCTCGTCCGTCTGAAGGGGAACGTCGAGTTCCGCATTTCTGCGCCGCTCGAACCTCCTCCGGTATTCCAGGCCCTTCAACGCTTGGGCGGCATCGAGGACCGCGAAATGTACCAGACCTTCAACATGGGAATGGGCTTCGCGATCATTTGCCCCAAGCCCGCGGCCGCGAGTGTGATACGCGCCCTTCGACCGGACGTTCAGGCTCGAATCGTCGGCGAGGTCCGAAAAGGAAAGGGAGTCGCCTTGCCGGATCGAGATCTCACCTGGACGTCCTATTAGCGGCTCCGCGTTCGGCCCGAGGCTCCGCCGCAACGAGGAAAGGTCGCCAGACGCTCCGCGCAACCCTTATTGACGCGTTCTCATTCCAAGAGGCATGCCTTCGCGCCGCCGCGGGACCGGCCGTCGGAAGGATCAACGGATCAAGTCCGCGGATCCGAAAGGCCAGGCTCCCGAGCGCACCCTGAGCGGACTCCCTCTACCGCTCGTGGCCGATCCCTCCGGGCGGACGGATTCCGATTATCTCGAGAGACTCGGGCTCCCCGGCGAGCCGCCGTACACTCGCGGCATCCGCGCCACGATGTACCGGGGTCGCCTCTGGACGATGCGCCAATACGCCGGGTTCGGCACCGCGAAGGAGACGAACCGACGGTTCAAGTATCTCATCAAGCAAGGCAACGAGGGGCTGAGTGTCGCGTTCGACCTGCCGACCCAGATGGGCTACGATAGCGACGCACCCCTCGCCCGCGGGGAGGTCGGTCGCGTCGGGGTGGCCATATCCAACCTCGACGACATGAGCCTGCTCTTCGACGGACTGCCGCTCGACCGCGTGAGCACGAGCATGACCATCAACGCGACCGCCCCGATCCTCCTCGCCCTCTACATCGCGGTTGCGGAATCGCTCGGCATTGACCGGAAGGCTCTCCGCGGCACTGTCCAGAACGACATCTTGAAGGAGTACATCGCCCGCTCGACGTACATCTATCCGCCGACGCCTTCGATGCGTCTCGCCCTCGACGTGATCGACTTCTGTTCGCGGGAGGTGCCGCGTTGGAACGCGATCAGCGTGAGCGGCTACCATATCCGGGAGGCCGGCGCGACGGCCGTCCAGGAAGTGGGATTCACCTTGGCCGACGGGATCGCGTACCTCGAGGCTGCCGTCGACCGGGGCCTCGCGGTGGATACGATCGCCCCGCAGATCTCGTTCTTCTTCAATGCCCACATGGATCTGCTCGAAGAGGTCGCGAAGTTCCGCGCCGCGCGTCGGCTCTGGGCCAAGATCATGGAGGATCGGTTCCACGCGAAGAAACCGGAGTCCCTCGCCCTCCGCTTCCACGCACAGACGGCAGGCGTAGCTCTGACGGCCCAGCAGCCCGAGAACAACGCCGTCCGTGTCGCGGTCCAGGCCCTCGCCGCGGTCCTCGGAGGCGCCCAGTCCCTCCATACGAACAGCATGGATGAGGCCCTCTCCCTGCCGTCCGAGAAGGCGGTGCGGCTCGCCGTGCGCACGCAACAGATCCTCGCCCACGAGAGCGGGGTCGCGAACACGGTCGATCCGGCCGGCGGCTCGTACGCGATCGAATCCCTGACCGATCGGATCGAAGCGGAGGCGAGCGCGCTCATCCGGGACGTCGACCGCCGCGGGGGCATGCTCAAGGCGATCGAGTCGGGCTGGGTGCAACGTCAGATCTCGGATTCCGCCTACCGGGATCAGGTGGAACTGGAGCGGGGCGAGCGGGTCGTCGTCGGTGTGAACGCGTACGAGGAGGAGGCCGGGAGCGTCCCCATGCCGAAGACGAATCCGAAGCTCGCGTCGGATCGCGCTCGTGCCCTCCGGACCTTCCGCGCCTCCCGGGACGGACGAGCCGTGACCCGCATCCTCGGACGTCTTGAAGACGTTGCGCGAGACGACGAGAACGTGGTCCCCGCGATCATCGACGCGGTCCAGGCGAAGGCGACCCTGGGAGAGATCAGCGATGTGTTTCGGACCGTCTTCGGCGCGTACCGGTCGAGGCAGGAAATATGATCGGTCCGGCCCACCACATCGGCGTGGCCGTGCGGCGGCTCGATGCCGCCCTCGCCGACTACCGGGCCCTGGGGTTCGAGCTCGAGTCCACCGAGGAGGTGCCCGCCCAAGGGGTCCGGGTCGCCTTCCTCCGGACGGGCGGCGCGCAGATCGAACTCCTCGAATCCCTCGCGCCCGACGGCGTCATCGCCCGATTCATCGAACGCCGCGGGGAGGGGCTGCATCACGTCGCTTTCTCGGTGCCCGATATCCGGGCGGAGATGCGCCGCCTCCGGGAGCAAGGGCTCGAACTCGTCGACGTCGAACCGCGGCCGGGCGCCCACGGTCGTCTCGTGGCCTTCGTCCATCCGCGGTCCGCCCGGGGCGTCCTCCTCGAGCTCGTGCAAGAATCCTCTAAACGGCCCGCGGGCGGTCGTCAGCGGGGTTAGGCTGAATTCCATCGCGAAAGTTTATGCGAGCGGCTTCGGTCCGCGGCTCGATGAGCCTCGTAGGAGCCGCCATCTCCCTCGGCGCGACGGTCGTCAGCCTGATCTTCGCCGCCCTCGTCTTCCGCCAATGGTTCTCCCGACGGAAGCCGTTCCAGTTGGCGTGGTCCGTCGGCCTCGCCCTCTACGGGGTCGCGGCCTTCACCCAGTTCCTCGCCGAGGCCTACGGATGGTCGGCGACGACGTACAAGGTGTACTATCTTCTCGCCGCCCCTCTCGTTGCGGTGCTCGGGATCGGGTCCCTCCTCCTCGTCCATCGCCGCGCGGGGATTGGTTTCGCCGCCTACACCGTGATCGTCTTCATCGGGTTCGCGATCGCCGTGGTCGGGACGACCGTGAACTCGGCGGCCTTCCAAGCGCCGATCCCCGTCCCCAGCGCCGCAATCCCGGACTCGAACGTCCGCATCTTCTCGCCTCTCTTCACCATTCCGGGAAGCATCGCCTTGATCGGGATTGCGGCCTACTCGTACTGGCGCACCCATCTCCCGTTCAATCTGTGGATCGGCGTCGGGGCGCTCATCATCGCGATCGGCGGCTCCTTCGCGCGTTTCGATCTCCCTTGGGCCCTGTACGTGGGCGAATTTGTCGGGATCGCCGTCATGTTCTGGGGCTTCCTCGCAAGCCAGGACCTCGCGAAGGCCCGCGCGCCCGCGGCCACGCACGTTTCCACCTGAGTCGGGAACGTTGAAATAGCGGCCTGAGCGTCCATTCGACGTTGAAGATCAGCGAGTTCCACGAGCCGAGCCGGAAGCTCGTGGGCCGCACGGTGTGGCACTACGACGTCGTCGAGTCCACGAACGAGACTGCGAAGGAACTCCTGGAAGAAGACCTCGAGGAGGGACTGACGATCTGGGCCGACCGGCAGGCGTCGGGTCGGGGTCGGCAAGGGCGCGCATGGGCCTCGCCGCCCGGGGGCCTGTACGTTTCCGTCATCCTGAGGCCCAAGGAGGCGCACGCGTGGGTCCTCGGGCTCCTCGTCGGCATGCCCGTCGTAAAGGCCCTGCGCCACTTCGGCGTTTTCGCCGGCCTGAAATATCCCAATGACGCGGTCTACCAGGGCCGCAAGATTGCGGGGATCCTGTCCGAGGGCGTCTTTCGTCGGGAGACGTACCATGTGGTCGTCGGGATCGGCGTGAACACGAACGTGGACCTCGAGCGACTGCCGCCGGATGTGCAAGGGATCGCGACGACGATGAAGCGGGAAGTGAACTTGTTCGTCGCGAACGAGGAGTTTTTGGACTATCTCCTGCACCAGGTCGACGACCTCTATTCGCGGTACCGGAACACGCGCATCGAGTTCCTGATCAAGGATTACCGGGGGCAGTGCACGACGATCGGTAAACGGGTCGCCGCGACCACGTCGAAGGGGAAGATCGAGGGCCGCGCCTACGACATCGCGCCGAATGGGGCCCTCGTCATCATGGATGACAAGAACGAGAAACATGAGTTCATCGAAGGGAACCTTAAGATTCTTCGGTGAAGTGCGGATGGGTCAGGTTCTCCGAGCCCTCCCTCATCGGGGTCGACGTCGCAATACTGCATAGATGGCCACTCCCGCGACGAGCCCACCGGCCACGAGGAGGGTCGGAATCCAAGGAACGGGGTCGCCCACGGGTGATGGCCGTTGTGACCGCGGCGTTCCCTCTGCCGGCGATCCGAATGTGAAACCTAGGACGGGATCGTGCAGGATTGAGTTCGCCCGGGGATACGAGAGATACACCGTCGTAGACTCATTCGACGCTTGAATCGTCCCACGGACCCGTGCGGCCTTTCCATCCGCAGCCGCGGTTGTGTTCCATGTGAAGAACGCACGTGCCGCAGAGGAATTCGTGAACAAACCATGGTTCGAACCGGTCTCGTTCGCAACAAGCCGGAATTGCGTTGATGTGAGGGCGAATTCCAAGGCGGGCGCGGTATCGGCGGCGGCGTAGTGGATGTGGCCGAGATAGATGTCGAGCTTTAGCATCGTAGGAGTCAACGGGACCGACTTGTAGGTGGTCGGTTGCAGGAAGAGGAACGAATTCAGCGTGAGGTTCGTCGGCACGCCGTTGCCGGCCGAGATCCAAAAGTTCGAGAGTTCTTCAAGGAGCGGGTCTCCCGCGAAGAGGGCCCCGGTGCGCAGGTTCGTGTCGTTCGTCGAAATGCTCCAGTTGTAAGGCAGGTCCATCGCGGACCCGTTCTTGGCAAAGGGCCAGGCCCTCACATGCGGTGACTCGGGCTGGGCGAGCGACATTCCGCCGACGACCTCATCCGCCGGTTCATAGGCCCCACTGCCGTCCGTGTCCCGATACTCCAGGATCCGGCGAAGCTCGAGTTG
>WNFH01002342.1_pt1 | contig 13208 bp, 10 predicted proteins | sample 5400411 | NCBI WGS metagenome assembly WNFH01 (sample SAMN13153347, study PRJNA577476) | soil metagenome | isolation source: 200 cm saprolite under Douglas fir tree site 2 hole 3 | place: USA:California | collected 2015-04-18
GGGGGCGAGCCTGCACAAGCGCACACAGCGTGGGCGAAGGCTTCGAGGATCATCGGGGGGCTGGCAGAAGGCATCAAGGATGAGGCGAGGCGTGCGCGCTTTCTGGCTGGGCCACAGATTCACCCCGTGCTGCAGCACGTCCAAAGCGAGGCCTCCCCGGTTTCCAAAGACCAGGCGGAGCCGAGCGGGCGTTGAGGCGCCTGGTGCTGCAGGCTCATCACGAGGCCTGACTGCTCCTCTCTCTTCATCGCTACTATAGTGAGCGAGCCCTCCTGCTCACATGAGCCACTCCCCAGCGTTTCAAGCCACTTCCCATGACGCTTTCATGACGCTTTCATGACGCTTCCTCCTTATAACAGTACCAGAGAGGACGAGGCGCGTCACCTGGCCCGCAATCCTGCCGGGTGGGCCTTTGAGTGAGGACATGCCCTCACTCTACTCCAGCGTATCAGGGAAAACGAACAGTGCCGTTCAACCATCGGCACTGTGACACCAGCAACGCTCGAGTCCCTGGGCTCTCAGGTATGTCACATGCCTGAAGGGGCGGGAAACACAGGTGAGACGTCATGATGGTCCCTCCTCGTGTTCTTTGCAATGTCGTATTCTCAAGCGTATGTACGGTTGTCAGTCTATAATGAACTGTAAAAATGGAGGAAGCCACTTTATAGACCAACGTACCCGGCTCTCCGGCACTCTTGGGATGTGCATGGCGAAGATCCTTCCTGCTGTATTGAAGAGCATCGCTCATGTTTTCATGCTTGCATGAATCGATGCTCGCTGTGAAAGACCTTTAGAGATGATAAGAAAGGAAACATTATGAGCAACGACTTCGGAAACGAGCAAAGGAATAGGACGCTAGAGGCACCGCGCACCGCGCTGTCGACAGCGACCAACCTCCAAAATCAAACGACCTCCCCCAGTGAGGAGGTGAGCAAGGGCTACGTGAAGCCTCTCATTGCTGAACTCATCGGGACGTTCGCCTTCGTCTTCATTGGCGCGGGATCGATCATCACCAATACCCTGACGCATGGCGCGATCGGCTTGTTAGGCATCGCCCTGGCCCATGGACTGGCACTCTCTATCATGATCACCGTCTTCGCTGCGACCTCGGGAGGACATCTCAACCCCGCTGTCACCATCGGATTTCTGGTAACGAGGCGCATTGCGCCCCTTCTGGGGATCCTCTATATCGTGGCCCAACTCGTTGGCGCAACCCTCGCCGGACTGCTGCTGCAGGCCATTTATCCGCAAGCGGTCTGGCAGGCGGCCCAACTCGGCACACCCAACCTCGCGCCTGGTGTCTCCTTCGGCACTGGAGTTCTCGTTGAGGCGGTCCTGACGTTCTTCCTGCTCCTGGCTGTCTTCGGAACCGCTGTCGATCCACGAGCACCAAAAATCGGTGGCTTTGGCATCGGCCTGACGGTGGCATTCGATATCCTGGTGGGCGGAGCGCTGACGGGTGCAGCGATGAATCCTGCGCGCACCTTCGGCCCAGCTCTGGCTGGTGGCTTCTGGCAGAATGATCTCGTCTACTGGATCGGGCCAATTATCGGCGCCGTCATCGCGGCCCTGATCTACCAGTATGTGATCTTGCGCACGTGGCGGGCCGGTCATAAGGTGGTCTAGGGTCTCTCCTGGGTGTGTCGTCTACCAGGCACATGCAGTTCTGCTTCTGTAGGAGCAAAGGAAAGATGGGACAGTAGTGGCGGAGGGACATTGCTGCAGCTCTGGTTCGCAGAGCTCAGCAACGTCCCCACCAGGTGAAGTGTGTATGTCCAGGCAAGCCGCTGGGTTGTGTCAGCCTTAGCCCATCGCTTGGGCACCCAAGTAGTTACTAAAAAAGAAAGAATTCATATATGCAGGACAAAACTCTACCCCCCCGGGGCAATAAAACCATCGCCGATGCGTAAAAGAATACGCCACATTCTAGGGATAATGACGGGACTGGCAGGTCTCGCTAATATGCTGGTCTATATGCTCCCCAGGCCGAGCTGGGATATACTGCTTGGTGAGTGGCCGGCTGATATCCACTATGGTGTGTATAAACTTATTGTTGTGATAGGCTTCTTTTTGGTGATGATCTCGTATGGGATGATGCGAGGGAAACACCAGGCATGGTTGGCAACCTCTTTACTTCTACTGCTCACAGCGCTTCTCTACACACTCAGCGGTGGGCCGGTATTCGCCAGCGTAATCATGCTCACGCTGGTATTCTTGCTGATTACCTCCGCTCAACATTTCCAGGCAAAGAGTGATCCCCCGACGCTCCGGCGCGGATACATTGCCCTGTTTGCCGGTTTAGGGATCGTCACGCTCTATAGTATTGGCAGTCTCCTTGCACTCTACAATGATTTTGAGGCCGTGATCGACCGGTCGGGCCCTGTAGAGGTTCTGTTAGGACTACTCACCAGCAGGTATCTGCCGCAACTCACGTACGGCTCACAGGCTTTTTTTCTTGGGCATGTGTTACCCCTCCTCTGTCTCAGCGCCGTGCTGTACGGAATCGCGCTGATATTGCGCCCGGTAGCTGCCACGCTTCTTCCCGACGAACGGGAGCGAGAAGCTGCGACCGCGCTCACCCACATCTACGGCACAAATACGATCTCTTACTTTGCCCTTGAGGCAGGGAAATCGCTCTTTTTCTCTGACTCACGGAAGTCATTTGTTAGTTATGTGCTAGTTGGAGATGTGGCAGTTGTCGCCGGCGACCCGATTGGCCCCCCGGAAGAGATGTCGTCGATCATTTCGCAATTCATCTCATACTGTCATAAGCAGGACTGGACGACCATATACTGGCAGGTACGCCATAGCTTTAAAGAACTCTATCGCGAGGCTGGTCTGCATTTATTGAAAATTGGCGAGGACCCCATCATCGACGTAGGCAAGTTTACCCTCGGCGGGAAAGCAATGGCCAATGTGCGCACGAGCGCGAGACATGCGGAAAAGGCGGGATTACACATCGTCTTTTACCAGGGGCATGTGCAGGATGCCGAGCAACTTGCGCAGATGGAGCAGATTTCACGCGAGTGGCTCGCGGGCAAAGGTGGCTCGGAGATGGGGTTTAGCATGGGCTGCTTTGACGTACATGGAGATGAGGAACAGGTTTACGCGGTCGCCGTCGACGCGGACAACAAAGTGTATGGGTTTGTGAGCTTCGTGCCAATCTATGGGCGCAGAGGATGGGGTATCGACCTGATGCGCCGTAGTCCGCGGGTGCCCTCAGGCACGATGGAACTCTTGATTGTGCGCTCCATCGAATACCTGAAAGCTCGGGGAGCCGAGATAGTAAGCCTCGGACTCGCACCGATGAGCAATATCAATCAGAGCGATGAAACCTTCCTGGATTACGGCATTGACCTCCTGTCCAACTTCGTGGGCGACCTGAGCAAGAAGGCCTCGCTGTCCAACTTTAAGCAGAAATTCCAACCGGTATGGGAGAGCCGTTACCTTGTCTATTCCAGCTCGCTGAAACTGCCCAAGGCCGGCTGGGCGCTCTACCGTGCCCACCAGCAGGATGTCTCGGTATATAATGTGGCGTACAGGGTATTGCGCAAGTGGCAGGCCGATCGGCAGAAGCGCGGTATTGCAGGGACTGTAGACGCGGCTGGGGCGCAAAAAGCGAGATCCACAGGTGAACTGGCGATATGAGCGGGGACAAACTGAAAATGGCGAGCAATAAGCAAATGGCGGGAAAGCACAAGGCACCGCGTCGCTTCAGGCAGCGATTCTCACCCTTTATCCCGAATATCGGCTCGTGCCTACTGGCATTGCTCGTTGGCGCCCTGCTCTTTCGAGATCCTATTATAATCGGGGCAGTTTCCACAATCATCCTATTCGGCATCGATGAGCAGCGCGCGCTCTTGATCGCTGCTCTGCTCATGACGGCGGGAGCGGCGCTCACCGGGGCGGCGGTTGGGAAACGCAAGTTCGGAGCTGTCCTCGGAGCAGGTGCTGTCTTCGTACTCGGCTACCTTATCGGCTTTCTTCAAAATGAGCTGCAGCCCGCTTTTGACCTGCTCGGTAATTTGGAGCCGTTGAACGGTGGCGCGCTGGTTCATACCGCGTTCGTTATGGTTGCCCTGGCGCTGCTCAGCGCTTTTATCGGGGCCGCGGTTGGAATAGCGCTCGGCGAAGTTCTCCTGAATCCACTCTTCACTTTTGCGCGATTCGTCTGGCAACGCCAGGCCGGTACTATACATAATCCAAATACCTACATGCAGGGAAACTCAACCTCTCCAGCTCAAAGTCCGGCGTCCGTTCGAGGCTGGCTCCTGCCCGGCCTGGCTGCGCTTGCGCTTATTGCAGTAGTGGTGCTTGCAAGCAGTGGTGGGAACCTGTTCATCTATGCTCCTGATGTCGGCCTGCATCTGCCGCCGGCTATTCACCACCCTCAAGTGACCGGGCACGGCACGATTGTGCATGATGCAATAGTTAGCCCCGCGCTCGGCGGCCAGAAGAAAGAATTTCTGGTCTATCTACCACCTTCTTACAATACAGTACAGGGGCGCGCAAAACGCTATCCTACCCTCTATCTCTTGCAGGGCTCTCCAGGGCATGATAGCGATTGGCTCGGAGGCGGCAATGCGGATCAATCCGCCGATACGCTCATTGCGCTTGGCAAGATCCCCGAACTCATCATGATCCTGCCCGATGGCAACGGTCGCCCAGGGCAAACCAGCGAGTGGGGCAATAGCTACGATCAGCGCCAGAAGATGGAAACGTATGTTGCCACCGACCTGGTCAACTACGTCGATGCGAAGTATCGCACGATCGCTGATGCCGCGCATCGCGGCATTGCCGGTCTGTCTATGGGCGGCTTTGGTGCCATGAATATTGCCGCGCATCACCCGAACATCTTCGGCTATGTCGCTTCACTCGGTGGCTACTACCGCGCTGAAGGCAGCATCTGGGGAAACAATGCCGCGTACATGCGCTACAATAGCCCCATAGACGTGCTACCCACCGATAAGCAGGCCTGGCATCTACACATATTCATCGGAGCTGCGACGAAAGATCAACCCTATTACACGGATGCAAAAGAGTTCGTCCAAGAACTGATCAACCTGCATATCCCCTACCAGCTTGATGTAGAGGTTGGTTCACATTCCTGGCATGTCTGGCAAATACAACTCTATCATACACTTCTCTGGCTCCACTGGGGAAGTTAAGCTTTGAAGCTGTTCAACATTCCTCTGTATAAAGCACATGTGAACGCGATAGCTTGAGGTTTCCGCTTGCTTCGGTCGGATTAGCCGTCACTGTGCCACTATGTACCAATAGCTTCCAATATCTCGTCCAGCGGCTGTGCTACGCAGGTAAACATGGGAGTGTCTCGCAGCGTATACCGGCTGGCCTCTGTTTCACGCAGGTCCTGCACAAGGTCAAGGAAGTCGCTTACACTGTCCGTCTCGAATGCAACGACGAACTCCTGGTCATCCAGGCCGAAGGAATAGGTGGTATTGAGCCTCACAGTGGGATAGGCGATGCCAACACGAATGTGCTCGTTCATCATGCGTTTGCGCTCATCGAGAGGCAAGGCGTACCAGGCGCGTGTCTTCACGAACGGGTAGACAAAGAGGTACTTCTTGTCGGCAGGGGTAATCACCAGCCGCGGATCGTGAGCACCACGAGCGTTTTTGCCCACATAGATGGAACGCTTGGTCATGGAAAGAAAGGCGTGCGACTCGCGCAGGTACGGCCCCATGGTGCTACGCCGGATACGGCTGGTCAATCCTTGCAGGTCTTCAACAGCATACGTACACTGCCAGAGCATGAGATCACAATCGGAACGCAGGCCAAACAGGCTAAAGCTACGCATGAGCGTTTTGTCGGCATATTCCTCATAGATGCGCAGAAGCTCTTGTTTGCCCTGCTGGCGCGTCTCAACAGGCAACAATTGCCACTGAGGCTCAAGTTTATAGAAGGTGAAACGCACCAACTGGCGTGGTTGTTTTGGTTTGGCCGCTGCTTTTGCCTCTTCAGGCTGGGTTGTCTGTTCTGCCATAGAGTTCTAACTCCTTAAAAAACTATCTTTCGCATCTTGCACAATAGCCTCAACGAGACCATCAATGGTAAATTCCTTGGCCTCAATATGAACGGTGAGACCTTGTTCGCGTGCCGTCTGCGCAGTGATGGGGCCGATACACGCAATTTTGAGTTGTGCGTTGATCAAACTCCTGACCCCGTGGGGGTCAGGCTCTTGTACGCCATCGGACTCTCTCTCAGTGCAAGAAGTAAGCCATTGTACAAAGTTCCGCACGGTAGAAGAACTGGTAAACGTTATGATGTCAATTTGATGAGTTTGTAACAGGTATAATACGTCGCGACCATGAGCATCATTACTGGCAACGGGCAGGGTAGAGTAGGCCGCTATTTCATCGACGATAGCTCCAGCCTGTTGTAATTCGCGTACCAGGACTTTGCGAGATTCAGCAGCACGTGGCAATAGGATACGCTTGCCTACTGGTGATTCACTGCGTTGCCGGGTATCTTTCAATAAAGCATCTGCAACACCCTCAGCAATATATTCAGGGGGAACGAGGTCAGCTCTTATGCCGTAGTCGCGCAGAGCAGTGGCAGTGGCCGGGCCAATAGCGGCAACGCGTACGTTGGTCAGGTGCTGTGTATGGAAATCCAGGCTTTGTAAACGCTGACAAAAGATGTGCACGCCGTTGGCACTGGTAAAGACGAGCCAGCTATAATATGGCTGCTGCTGGGCGTCGGCGCGAAAGAGCTTGCCCAGAGCTGTATCAAGGGTCTCCCAGTTAGAGGGTGGCACAATACGGATGGTGGGAAACTCGACAGGGCTAGCCCCAAGCGCTTGCAGGCGTTCGCTGAGAAGGGGAGCCTGCTCGCGCGTGCGGGTGACTAGAACACGCTTTACTTGTAGAGGCCTGGTCTGTACGTTTTGCTCAGACATATTGCTGCTCCTGTTCTCTGCCGGCGTTTAAGGCACTGAGGATGCTTGCTGCTCCTTGAGCGAGTGCCTGGTTGGCCACGGCTACCCCAAGTTGTTCTGCCTGTTCAAGGGGTGTAGCCGCCGTCCAGGTCATGCTCTGGTGAGCGCGGACAACATTTTGTCCATCCAGGCTGATCACAAGGCCATGCAAGGTTAGTGTCGCAGCCTGCACCCCGGCAAAGGCGGCAACGGGCAGATAGCAACCAGCACCCAGATGACGCATAAACATGCGCTCAGCTGTGGTAGCAGCTTGCACGAGCGGATCACCCAGAGGAGCCAGAAGTTCACAGAGCTCAGGCTGGTCGCGTATTTCTAAGGCGAGGGCCCCCTGGCCGGGAGCGGGCATAACTGCCTGAATGGGTAAGTATGTCATGCGACCATCCAGGCGTTCTTGCAAGTCCAGGCGATGTAGACCAGCGGCTGCCAGTAAAATGCCATCGTATTGGTGAGCCTCAAGCTTGCGCAAGCGGGTATCGACATTGCCACGAATGGACAGGATATGCGCGTCTGGATAGAAAGAGCGTACCTGGGCCATACGACGCAGGCTGCATGTGCCGATACGTATGTTGTTGCCTGGCTGCAACCCTTGTTCGTGCGCCACGAATACATCGCGCACATCTTCGCGAGGGCCCATAATGACAAGACGCAGATCAACAGGCTGGATGGTGGGAAGATCTTTCAGGCTATGTACAGCTACATCAATACGCTTCTCATGAAGAGCACGTTCAATCTCTGTCACAAAAACCCCATCGCCACCAATCTGTGAGAGCGGCACATCCGTGATGTGGTCACCCCGTGTATGTATCTGCTCGATGGTGATCTCAAGGTCTGGCCACTGCTGTCGCAGTCGCTCGATCACCTGATATGTTTGGATCATCGCCAATGTGCTGGCCCGTGTCCCTATCCTCATGCGCTTCATGCGTGTGTCCTTCCAAATCAAAGAGATAGCGCAAGGCCTCGGCATAGACCTGCCCCTGACCGACTGCCGCTGCCTCTTTGAGGCGCAGGGTTGGTGTATGTAACAGCTTATTGATGAGGCGAGTGCTCAGCTCTTGTATCGCAGCAGCTTCTCGCTCAGAAAGTGAGGAGGACAACTGCCGCATGGTACGTGCCAGTTCGAGCTTGCGGAAGGCATCAACGCGCTGGCGCAGATCGCTGATGGTGGCGACAACGCTGAGCGAGCGTAACCAGCGCTCAAATGCGCCCACCTCCTCAGCGATAATCGATTGCACCTGCTCAACTTCCTGCATGCGGCGCTGCATCCCCTGGCTCACTCCCGCCTGCAGATCATCCAGGTTATAGAGATGGATCCCTGGCAAGCTGCCAACAGAGGGATCAACGTCGCGCGGGAGAGCAATGTCGATCAGCAGCAATGAGCGCCCGCCTCGCTGCTTCATCACCTCCTGCACGAGGTCGGGGGTGATAAGAGCATGGGGAGCCCGCGTGGAACTGATCACCACATCGGCCTCTACCAGGGTGGCCGCAAGTTCAGCAAAGGATCGATGCTCTGCCCCGAAGCGTTGGGCCAGGTCAATGGCATGTTCTTGCGTGCGATTCATGATGAGCAATCGTTGTGCGCCATTGTCACAGAGATTACGCGCCGCCAGTTCGCTCATCTGCCCGGACCCGATCAACAAGACACACGCTTCATTGAGCCGGGGAAAGAGTTGACGTGCCAGTTGGACGGCGACATGACTCACGGAAGTAGCGCTGCGACTAATGCCCGTCTCACTGCGAGCACGCTTGCCCGCCACGAGTGCTGCGCGGAACAACGCCGACATGATCGGACCAGCAAAGTTCCCACCCTGAGCAAGTTCGAGCGCTTCCGCTACCTGCCCCTGAATCTGTGACTCACCTGGTACGAGGGAATGCAGGCCACAGGCCACCTCAAAGAGATGCCCTACGGCTTCTCCGTCAGCAAAGCCGTAGCAGTGAGCCTGGAGTGCGGCCAGTTCAACCTGGCGCGTTTCGCTCAGCACACGGAGCAGACCCGTTCGACCTTCATCTACCTCTGAACAGAGAGCGTACAACTCCACGCGGTTACACGTGGAGAGCAGGACGCTCTCCTGCACTGCTCGTCGAGCTGCCTCCAGTACCTGGGGTATCTGACAAGGTGAACAGGCCAGTTGCTCGCGCAAGGCGAGCGGGGCAGTGGTGTGATCGACACCTACAACGATAATATGCATACGATTCTCATCCCATCGTTTGTTGTACAACAGTCGCCAATGCCTTGATGAAGAGTGGTGAGGTGTTCAGCGACTCAGTACGTGCGAACTGGATTCCTCATCCTCTCTTTCTCTTCTTGCTGTGATCTCGTGAACAGCATCAACTAGCCGGCGTAACACATCCGGGTCCGTGGGAGCAAGCACGCCGTGTCCCAGGTTAAAGATATGCCCCGGACGATTCTGTGCTCGTCGCAGCACATCAAGCATACCTTGTTCCACTACATCCCACGGAGTCAGCAGGAGTGTTGGATCGAGGTTGCCCTGGATACCCCGCTCGTAGCCAATCCGCGCCCAGGCATCGTCGAGCGTCATGCGCCAATCGACGCTGATGATATCGCCACCCGTTTCAGCCATCAACTCCAGGAGGCTGGCGGTCCCGGTGCCAAAGTGGATTGAGGGCGTGCCAGTCTTTTTGACCGCCTCGAAGATGCGTTGCGTATAGGGCTGGACGAAGCGCTTGTAGGTGCTGGGGCCGAGTGCGCCAACCCAACTGTCAAAGAGCTGTACCACGTCAACCCCCGCATCGATCTGCGCGAGCAGGTAGCGCGAAACCACCTCGGCCAGCTTGTTCATGAGGGCATCCCACACCTCTGGCTGCCCATACATGAGTGACTTGGCGAGGCCATAATCGCGGGAGGGGCGTCCCTCGATCAGATAACAGGCAAGCGTGAAAGGCGCACCGGAGAAGCCAATCACGGCCTGTTTCCCTTCCAGTTCACGGCACACGAGTCGAATAGCTTCCATCACGTAGGGAGTGGCTTCTTCGGCAGCGATGACGCGCAAGGCTTCGACGTCTTGCATCGTGCGCACCGGATGATGGATGATGGGGCCGATCTCTGGCTCAATCTCAAATGAGATCCCCATGCCTTCCAGAGGTAGCATGATGTCGGCATAGAGTACCGCGGCATCGACGCCAAGCTGTTCAACGGGCATCAGCGTCACCTGAGCACACAGCTCGGGCGTTTTGGCCATGGTCAGGATGTCGTAGCGTTGGCGTAACTCACGATATTGGGCCAGGCAGCGACCGGCCTGGCGCATGAACCAGATAGGCGTAGCATCAGATCGTCGCTGCTGGCAGGCAGCCAGAAAACGTGCTACTCCCGTGTGCAACGGCATTGTTTTGTTCCTCACTCATCGATACTGCCTGATTGGCTGTTTGAGTAGTGTAAGTAGCGATCCAGGTACCCCAGGTATAGGCGCAGACTTATTGTGACGATCACTGCATACCCGAGATAGATCAACCAGCTGTGTGCTGCATTCGCAGCGACGATATCCCAACCGGCGAAAGCGAGATTGAGCAGCAGTACTGGTACGGCATACACCCGCAGAAAGGTTGGACCTTTCTCGGACGCGCACGCCCCACGCTTAGCGGATGGCGCAGCTGCCCTGTGAACCAGAGCAGCTGCGCTGTCCTTCCTGCTCGACGGCTTCACCCAGAGTTTCCGCGATCGGCTTTCATTCCATTTGATCATTATCTCCTCCGTTCCCGTAATCATTGGGTGAGCAACGCTGATGAGTACGAGATCCTCATGCAACGTGAACTCTATCACCTCTGGAACTGGTTCCCCAATTAGGTACCACCTCGCGCATGGTGTGCTCGATCTCATGCAGCGTTTCTTGAGCGAAATACTTCCAAGATGATCATGCAGTATGTGCTTGTAATTGAGCGGGAGAATTGCTTGATCCACAAGTATATTCCCGCCATCATTACCTGGAAGCATTTAGAAGCCCTGATGAACATTAACAACCAAGATCGGTAGTGTCCTGTCATCCTGAGCGCAGCGAAGGATCTCGGTCCCCGGCCAGGGAGATCCTTCGCTGCGCTCAGGATGACAGGATCGGCTGTGGTCGGGAACATGCCTCAGTCCCCTGGGCCGCAAGCGTCCCCCTCGCACGATTCCCGGTTTGGTCGGTAATATTCATCAGGCTGTTCAGCGCCAGCAGAGGCGCGGCGCTGAAGTCCTGGGCATGAAGACTCCAGCGCAGCTGGTCTTTAGCCTCTGGAAGCACCAGCGCCTGTATGACCAGGCCCTGGGCTCCCTTGAACGCGTCTTGCCCCTTCTAAGAGCGGCTATTCTCCCCCAACCGACGCGGTTGACTAAGGCGTGATTTCCAAACCGAGGCCTTTGGCTACCCGCGCTCCCAGGTCGGGGTCGACCTGGTACCAGTAGTTGTTGACCGCGCGCTCTTGAATGAAGCGCTCGACGCCCTGGCTCATGTGGGTGACGATATTATTGACCAGGTGTTCCCGGTCCGTCGCGGACATCACGTCGCGGTAGAGGTTGCCCGGCTGCACGAAGTCGTTATCCTCGGCGTGCAGGGTATAGGCGCTGCGCATGATCTCCCCACTGGCGAACCAGCTCGGTTCGGGATAGCGCTGGGGGTCAGCCTGCGGGCCACCGTAGCTGTTCGGCGCGTAGACCGGCTGGTTCCCATTGTGGCGGAAGCGCATCGTGCCGTCCTTGTTGTAGTTGTGCACCTCGTTGAGCGGCCGGTTGACCGGCAGCTGTTCATAGTTCACGCCGCTGCGATAGCTGTTCGAGTCGGCGTAGGCGAACATCCGCGCCAGCACCATCTTGTCCGGGCTGGGCCCGATGCCTGGGACAAAGTTCGCCACATCGAACCCGGCCTGCACGATCTGGGCGAAGAAGTTCTCGGGGTTGCGGTCGAGCACCATCCGCCCGATCGGGATCGTCGGGTAGTCTTTGTGCGGCCAGACCTTGGTCAGGTCGAAGGGGTTGAAGCGGTAGTTGGCCGCGTCCTCGTACGGCATGATCTGCATCTCGAGGCGCCAGGACGGGTAATCCTTCCTCTGGATGGCCTCCCACAAGTCACGGCGATGGTAGTCGAGATCTTCGGCCTTCATGGCCTTGGCCTGGGCAGCAGTGAAATTCTGGATGCCCTGCTCGGTCTTGAAGTGGTACTTGACCCAGACCTTCTTGCCCGCGGCGTTCTCCCACAGGTAGGTGCTGCTGCTGTAGCCGTTCATGTGGCGGTAGGTGCGCGGCGTGCCCCGGTCAGACATCAGGATGGTCACCTGGTGCGCCGACTCCGGAGACAGTGACCAGAAATCCCACTGCATGTTGTTGCTGCGCAGGCCGGTGTCGGGCATGCGCTCCTGCGAGTGAATGAAGTCAGGGAACTTCATGGGGTCACGCACGAAGAAGACCGGCGTGTTGTTGCCGACCATGTCGTAGTTGCCCTCTTCGGTGTAGAACTTGAGGGCGAAGCCGCGCACGTCGCGGTCCGAGTCCGGGTAGCCCTCTTCGCCGGCCACCGACGAGAAGCGCACGAGCATCGGCGTGCGCTTGCCGACCTGGTTGAGGAAGGCGGCCTTGGTCCACTGGGTGACGTCGGCGGTCACCTCGAAGTAGCCGAAGGCGCCGCCGCCCTTGACGTGGTACACGCGATCGGGGACGCGCTCGCGGACGAAGTGGGCCAGCTTCTCGATCAGGTAGGCATCCTGCAGAAGCACGGGGCCGGCGGGGCCGGCCGTGAGCGCGTGCTCATCACTTGCAGTCGGGACACCGGCGTCCGTCGTGGTCACCGGCGGCTGGGGCTGGTTGTCGCGTGGGTTGCTCATGACCGTCACTTTCTCCTCTTTTTTAGAGCGGTCGCGCTGTCTTCACGGCCAGCGGCCAATGCAGGATCCTGGGCTGCGTGGTGGTCAGTACTTGCCTTGTCGCTCCTTTCTTCGTGGGCCGCAGGGCCGTTCGGGTGGGTGACTGCGCCTGTGGTGGCGCCTGGCTGGATCTGATGACCTCTGCCGGATCACTTGTCGCCGGGGTTGAGCGCGAGGAAGGTGAGGCCTGCGGCGGTGCCGGCGACGAGCTGCGCCACGATGTAGACCCACAGCGTCGACCAGGCGAACAGGCCCGCGGCGGCGGCGCCGAGAGCGACTGCCGGGTTGAACGCGCCCCCGGAGATCCCGCCGACGGCGAACGCCCCGGCTAGCACGGTGAAGCCGATCGCCAGGCCGAAGAACGAGTTGCCCGGCTGGTCCTTGCTGGTGGCGACGTTGAGCA
>WNFH01002343.1_pt1 | contig 13207 bp, 11 predicted proteins | sample 5400411 | NCBI WGS metagenome assembly WNFH01 (sample SAMN13153347, study PRJNA577476) | soil metagenome | isolation source: 200 cm saprolite under Douglas fir tree site 2 hole 3 | place: USA:California | collected 2015-04-18
GCGAAACTCCTGCGTGGCATCAAGCAGCGCTTCCCGAGGGTCCACCTGCACTGTTACTCGGCCTCGGAAATTATTGCCATCGCGGAATACAGCGGACTGAGCATCCGCGACACGATCACGCGGCTCAGAGATGCAGGGCTGGATTCGATTCCTGGCGGGGGCGCAGAAATTCTCGATGATGAAGTCCGCTACCGCATTGCTCGCCTGAAATGCCTCACGGACGATTGGCTCAACGTGCATCGCACGGCACACCAGCTTGGCATGCGCACCACCGCGACCATGATGTTCGGCGTTGGCGAGAGCTACGAACACCGCGTCAACCACTTTCAGCGGCTCTATGATCTGCAGGCAGAAACCGGCGGGTTCACAGCGTTTATCCCCTGGAGCTTCCAACCGGCGAATACGGCCCTGGGAGGCCGCCATTGGGACGAAGCCACCGCGGTCGAGTATCTGAAGGTGCTGGCCATCGCGCGGCTTTATCTTTCAAACTTCCTCAACGTGCAATCGAGTTGGGTCACGCAAGGGCTAAAAGTCTGCCAGCTTGGCCTGCGCTTCGGCGGCAACGACGTGGGCTCCGTGATGTTGGAAGAGAACGTGGTGCGCGCCGCCGGAGTGACCAACTGCACCACCGAAGAGGAACTGCGCCGCATCATCCGCGATGCCGGATTCAGGCCGGTGCAGCGCGATACGCTATACCGCACATATTTCCTCAACTGATCTTCATCGAGTCCTCTCCCCTTCGGCCACCCCATCCTCGGCGCGGTAGGCAGGCTTTCGTGCGCATGATGATGGAAGAGGAAGGGGGAACTGTTGAAGCCCCCTCTATCCTCTCTCCGGCGTCATCTGTAAATACTTCTAATTAAAGCTGCATATGGGCTCGCGCCGATATATCGGCACCCCGACTTCAGGTAGAATAAAAGCTTTTAGGTTGGTCCGCGGGGCCGACTGGAGGGACTCTTCCTGAGCAGCACGCCGATCTCGTTCGCAGCGTTCGCTGCCATTGCGGCGTCGCGCGGCATTGGGCAGTACATCCGCCAGCATTTTCTCGATACGACATTCAGAGGTCTGTATCATGCCAATGCCTTTGACATGGCGCTGTTAATCCCCTATTTCATCGTCCTCACTCTGCTGGCGTCGTACGGGGTCCACCGCTACGTTCTGGTTTACCTGTACTACAAGAATAAGAAGAACCGCAACACCGATCCGGCGAGCCAGTTTCCCGATCTGCCGCGTGTGACGGTTCAGCTTCCCATCTTCAACGAGCAATTCGTGATTGAACGGTTGCTGGACGCCATTTGCCGCCTGAACTATCCGCTCGAGAAGCTCGACATTCAGGTGCTGGATGACTCGACCGACGAAACCGAAGCCGTCGCCCGTGGCCTGGTTGAACACTACGCCGCGCTCGGATACCCGGTTACTCATCACCATCGCGGCAACCGGGAAGGCTTCAAGGCGGGCGCGCTGGCGGAAGGCATGAACACGGCGAAAGGCGAGTTCATCGTCATCTTTGACGCTGACTTTGTTCCACCAGAGGATTTTCTGCTGCGCACCATTCATCATTTCACCGATCCGAAGGTCGGCATGGTGCAGACGCGCTGGACCCACATCAACCGTAATTATTCGTTTCTGACCGAAGTCGAGGCCATCTTGCTGGATGGACACTTTGTGCTGGAACACTCCGCCCGTGCCCGCAGCGGTGTCTTTTTCAATTTCAACGGAACGGCGGGAGTGTGGCGACGGTGCGCTATTGAGGAAGCGGGGGGCTGGCAGCACGATACCCTCACGGAGGACACCGATCTCTCTTATCGAGCGCAACTGAAGGGCTGGAAATTCATTTATCTGCAGGACGTGGAGTGCCCGGCGGAACTCCCGGTGGAAATGACCGCCTTCAAAACCCAGCAAGCGCGCTGGGCCAAGGGCTTGATTCAGACCGGCAAGAAGATCCTGCCCCGCGTGCTCAAAAGCAAGCAGCCGTTTCGCGTGAAACTGGAGGCCTGGTATCACCTGACGGCGAATCTCAGCTATCCACTGATGATTGTGCTCTCAGTGCTGCTGCTTCCGGCCATGATCATCCGCTTCTATCAGGGCTGGTTCCAGATGCTGTACATTGACGTGCCCTTGTTTCTGGCGTCGACTTTCTCTATTTCCAGCTTCTATCTCGTCTCACAAAGAGAGCTGTTTCCCAAGACTTGGCCGCGGGCTCTGCTCTATCTTCCGTTCCTGATGGCCTTGGGCATTGGCCTGACCATCACCAACACACGCGCCGTGCTGGAGGCGCTTCTGGGCAAACAGACAGCTTTTGCGCGTACGCCCAAGTACCGCGTGGAATCGAAGATGGACAAGGTGCGGGCGGCTAAATACCGGCGCCGCCTGGGCTGGGTGCCCTGGGTGGAGCTACTGATCGGCGGCTATTTCGCTCTGACCGTCTACTACGCTCTCGACAATGAAAACTACATCACCGTGCCCTTCCTGGTTCTCTTCGTGGTCGGCTACTGGTGCACGGGGCTGATGTCGCTGCTGCAAGGACGATTCGCAGGCCTGTCCCTGAGCGCGGAAACTCATACCAAGCCATTCCCAGTTGGGGTGTAGCGGAAATCCCGCCCGCACGCACGTCCAGCATTGTTTTGGTATCCTAGGGCATCGTGCGGATGATCTGGTGGTTCCTGATTCTGGCCTTCAGCACAGGGGCGGTGCTGTGGGTGGGCATAGCACTCTACCTTCGTATCCGCGGCCACATAAAAGAAGCTGCCTCGAAGGAAGTCCTTGGGAAAGAGTGAGCAAAGGGCGAAGGCTTTTGCGCCCGGTCGCAGGCGAGGCTCAGAACTTGAAATCGGAGAAAGGCCAACATGGCGAAATCCGCGGCTCAGACTCTCAGCAGTCACGATCGCGCCCTTGAGTGGGCACGGCAAGCGGCGATTGTGATTGGCGCTAGCTTGTTCGTGGCCTTGTGCGCCCGTTTCTTTCTGCAACTGCCCTCTACGCCGGTGCCTCTGACTATCCAGAACTTTGCGGTGCTACTGGTGGGATTAACATTGGGAAGCCGCCGTGGCTTTGCTGCACTGGCGCTCTATTTGGCGGAGGGCGTTGCCGGGATGCCGGTTTTCAGTCCCACCGGACCCGGTGGTCTGGCGCAGTTGCTCGGCCCCACCGGTGGATACCTGCTGGCGTATCCGTTCGTCGCAGGCCTGGCGGGTTGGATTATGGAGCGCGGGAACAAGAGTTTTTGGCGATCCGTTTCGGCCGGCCTCCTGGCTGAAATTCTTTTGTTTGCGAGCGGGGTCTGCTGGCTTGCTGTGCTCACCCACTCGTTGAGCTTAGCCGTGAACTGGGGACTCTACTGGTTCATTTTCGCGGAAGTGATCAAAGTAATGCTGGCAGCTGCGATCGCCAGCGGCTGGCAAGGCGCTTATAAGGTCCGGACATGAGCACGATCGGCGCTCCCTCCGAAAAGACGATCACGCAAGCTCCCACCGGAGAAGGGAAAGACTCCCCGCACAGCACTACGTCCGTCCCGACCCGCGAAATCACCGTCGCTCACAGTCCTGATTCCGACGATGCCTTCATGTTTTACGGACTGGCCACAAACAAGGTTCGTGTACCAGGCTTGCGCTTCACGCACACGTTGTGCGACATCGAGACCCTGAACCGGAAGGCAATGGAAGGCGATGGTGCGTATGACGTCACTGCGATCTCTTTCCACGCCTATCCTTATATTCAGGAAAATTACGCTCTACTCTCCAGCGGCGGCAGCGTAGGCGACGGCTATGGTCCGATGATCGTGGCCAACCGGGCGTATTCACAAAGCGAGATCAAGCGCAAACGTATCGCTGTGCCTGGCAGGCTGACTACCGCCTATCTGGTTCTGAGGCTGTTCGCGCCGGGGATCGAGACCGATGTGGTGCCGTTCGACCAGATCATCCCGCAGGTGCTGGAAGGCAAGCACGACGCAGGCCTCATCATTCATGAAGGCCAGTTGACCTACGACAAGTCCGGGCTGCATCGCATTGTAGATCTGGGCAAGTGGTGGCTGAGAGTGACCGGCTTGCCGCTGCCGCTGGGAGGAAATGCAGTACGCCGCAGTCTCGGGTCGCAAGTGATGTCCAGGATTTCGGTTGCGCTACGGGAGAGTATCCAATACGCGCTCGACCACCGTGATGAGGCTCTGGCCTATGCCATGCAGTTTGCTCGCGACCTCGATCCCCAGCTCGCCGACAAATTTGTAGGCATGTATGTGAACGAGCGTACTCTCGACTATGGGCCGGATGGCCGCGAAGCCGTGCGCCGTCTGCTCGACATGGGACACAAGGCGGGGATCATTCCGCATGCGGCGAGAGCAGATTTTGTGGGGTAGAAAGCTGTTAGCTGTTTAGCTCTTAGCTTGCCGCCTCAAGCGTTCTGCCTGGGGTTCTGCGGTTCTAGGTTCCGTTCCCCAAACAAGCCCACGCCCTTTCGGTCCGATTCAAGCCAAAGGCAGAGCTAATAGCTTCTTCACCTCACCGTCTCTTTAAACGAAAACACCGGATCGATATCCACCGGCACGCTCGAAACTGACTTTAACGAAGACCTCAGCTCGAGTGGCATCACGTCATATTTCTTGAACCAGTTTTCGGCGCGCTCGCGATCTCCCTTCGCCTCAATGTCCAGGAGCTCCTTGGCGAGATCTGCCAGCGCTTCGGGCACGCGTGCGTAGTCAATCGCATAGCGCCCCGACGATTCGCGCTTGATCGCGCCCCGCTCGGAGAGATAGTTGAATTCCATCATCTCAGCCTGGCCGTGGGCTTCCGCGATGCCAAAACGCACCGTGCGGAAAATTCCGGCGACATAGGAAGAATAATAACACTCCTCCTTATCTTTGGGCAATACCCCGTGATCCACCAGCCACTTCAGGCCGAACATTCCGACCACATCCGCCTTGGCTTCCTCCAGCCCGCCGAAGATTGGCCCGATTGCCTGGCGGATGTCCACTTTGCCGGACGGAGTACGAGCGAACGCCGGGCCCAGCCCATGAGAAATCTCGTGCAGGATCGTGAACGATAGATAGCCCTCGGCGGAAGCCTTCGCCGCCTGTTCTGGCCGCATCACGTGCTTTGCAAGCGGCAGGACCACGTATTCCACTCGCGCATCCATGAAATTCTTGAAGAAGATTTTCTTGCTGCCTTTCTGCTCATGAACCCGAGGATCGTTGGGCAAGTTGTCAGCGACTGCCTGATAGCCATGGCGCAGATCGCCTGCGCGGTACGGAGCGTCCACGACTTCCATCGGGGTTTCGAGACCGTGCTTCGAAGGCCGATCCTCCTGCGCGAGAGGGAGCGCATCCTGGAGGTCGGCAACGTATTTTTGAAACAGCGCAAGTTTCCGGCTCTCCTCCGGGTTGCGCACCAGCACCGCCGCGTCATAGGAAGCCTTTACGCCAAGCAGGGTGTCGTCATAAGTTTCGTAAGGAGCGAAGATCAGGTCGAACTTGGGGTCCTTGAGCTCGAGCCACGCCAAGTCGCTCCTGAAATAATCGTCGCTGAGCAGCGCATCCGCCCGCAGGCGCAGAAAATTAGCGAAGGCCTGATCGTCGCTCAGGTCTGCCGCTTCCCGCAAATCCTTAGCCGCTGGCTCCAGAAACGAGCGATAAGCAATGTGATATGGCAGACCCTCGAGTTCATCACCGTGCCAACGCACCACCGTGGTGTTGCTGTAGATTTCCGCCCTCTTTTCAGGGTGGTCTTTCACATATTGCTCGATCTGTTGGCGCGTCAGGCCCTGTGGATAGAAGCCTCGCCCAGGCGGCATGGGAGCAGTCCCCACAAAGGGCCTGTTTTCGTCGATCAGATCGAATCGCGAGGCATTGATCCGCAAGTAGCGGCGCAGCTTCTGGTCCTTCGGATTCTTGCTCGCGGCCAGAGACTGGTAGAGGGTGAGACCCTCGGGATCGCTCTGACGCCAGAAAATTTCCTCTAGGTAGCGGGATGCGGCTACCAATTTCTCGACCATCTTCCGCTCGCGAAGGGTCAGGCTCTGGGCGTGAAACGGCATCCGTACTTCGCGGAACCTGGCCAACCGCCGGTCGAGGTCGGGCACAACCTGCATGCTCGCGGACGCGGCACCTTTGGCCGCAGAACCGGTCATCGGCTTGCGGTTATTCTGCGCTGAAGTTGGGAGAATCATGAGGAAAGCAAACAGCAGGGAAACCACCCAGCCGTGGATCGTCATAAATTATGGATTCTAGCAGAGCACTCACTCATCGCGTGGCTCGATCTCGCGAATCAACTCCGTCCCGGGCTATCATGGATACGCGATGTCGCACGAGCGCAATCCGAACGGCGCGCAGACGTTGCTCATCGATGCGGATGACACGCTCTGGGAGAACAACATCTATTTCGAGCGCGCCATCGCCAGCTTCATATCGTTCTTGAACCATCACGAGTACCCTCCCGAGCAGGTGCGCGAGGTTCTCAACGCGGTGGAGCGGGAGTGTATTGTTAGCCACGGTTATGGTCTGCACAGTTTCGCGCACGCTCTGGTGGAGACTTTCGAGCGGCTGGCGGTGGAACCGCTCACGCCCGCGCTGCACGAGACCATCAGCGGCTTCGCCCACACTATTGCTGAACACCCCGTCGAAATCCTGCCCGGCGTGCCGGAGACCTTGCAGTACCTCTGCAGTCGGCACCACTTGATCCTCATGACCAAGGGGGCCATCGCGGAACAATCTGGCAAAGTCGAACGCTCCGGCCTGAAGGAATACTTTTCAGCAGTGGAGATCGTCGCGGAGAAAGATGCGACAATGTACCGCACGGTGGTTTCGAAGTATGGCCTGCCCAGCGACTGCACGTGGATGATTGGGAACAGCCCCAAATCCGACATCAATCCCGCGCTCGCGGCAGGGCTCAACGCCGTATTCGTACCGCATGGCAATACTTGGATTCTCGAGCACGAAGAAGTAGCACCCGCCCAGCCGCCGAGCCGCTTGCTGATCGTGGAGAGCTTTTCCGATCTGCGTGAGTACTTCTAGAACCTGCATGCCAGCCGTTGGGCACTTGGCCATTGGCACTCCGACCCCGGGCCACCTTACCTCAATCCAGAGCATCCGAGCGAGGCGCCAACTTGTTTCTCGGCACCAAACTAACCAACAAGCTCACTCGTTCTCCTCGTTTCCTTGCGTGTTACTCTTTTTCTGCTCTGGTTTTCTGCTCCCACCAGCGCGTGGCAGCGCAGAAAAACAATTTCCGACGGCTTCTGCGGACGGTCGAAGCGCTCTCTGATCTCGGACCCGAGATAACGGCAGAGCGTGAGTTTCCGCAAACCGCGCGTGCCATGCTCTCGGCGTTGCTGCAAGCGGGTGGCGCGCGCGAAGCCGTGCTCTTCACCTTTAGCGACAAACCTTCCCTGCTCACCTCCATTGCCGCAGAGGGCTTCGCCTTAATGCCGGAGCCGGCGGTCATTCCGCTGCTGCCGAAGCACGTCCACGCCCTGAGCTCAGCTCGCGGACCAGTTGTTCTGAACCCCGGCCTTTACGAGGCCTTCTTGAGTTCCAACGGCAACGTTGCACCTGAACTGTTCAAGTGCCTCGCTCCGCTGAAGGTCGGAGGCAAACTGGTGGGGATGGTAGCCCTGGGGCGTCACGAAGGCGACTCTCTATACGACGGGGAAGAACTCGACGCGCTCGATCTGCTGTGCAACTACGTAGCCCTGGCGATCCACAATCACACCCTGGCTCAGACTTTGGCACAGCGGGTTTCGGAGAATCTGCGTTTGCTGGCGTCTCTGCATGGTTTCTACGACACCGCGCTCGAAGCGTTCGCCGCCGCCATCGACGTCAAGCACGTCGACATTCACGGCCACTCGCTGCGAGTGGGACGTTACGCCGCGGCGATCGGGGAAGCCATGGGAATGGAGCCGGGCGAGGTGGCTGCGCTTCGGTCTGCCGGCTATCTGCACGATATTGGCAAGGTTGCGGTGGATAAACGCCTGTTCGGCAAACCCACCGCCCTGGACCCGGAAGAATTTCGCGAAATGGCCGATCACACCGTCGTGGGCCACCAGATCGTGAGCGGAGTGCAGTTTCCCTGGCCGCGCATCCCTGAAATTGTGCGCTCGCATCACGAGCGCGGCGATGGCTCGGGCTATCCTGATGGGCTGGTGATGGACGATGTGCCCATGCCGGTGCGGATCATCGGCCTGGCCGACACCTTCGATGCCATGACCAGCCACCGTCCGTATCGCGAACCGCTCTCGGTAGGCAGCACGCTGAGCGAGGTCGTGCGTCTGGCGCCGCAGAAATTTGATCCCAATGCGGTACAGGGGTTGCTGGTGCAAGTTCGCCGCGATGCCGTAGGCAGCAACCGCGCACCGTTCCTGGAAGACCGCATGGCCATTAACATCGCGCCCGGAGATATCGATCAGCTCGCCGCCACCCTGCAACACAAGATCAGCCACGGGCGCTTGTACCTGACCTAGCCCGCGTCTTAAGGCGGAGCAGGCCGAACAGGCTTCAGGCCATGCCCTCGGATGGCACTGGTGTAACCTTCCCGCCAACAACTTTTCCCCTAACTTGGGTTGATAATTCTTGGGTCCCTTCTGTTAAAAGGTGGGAGCTGTTATGCAATTCGGACGCAGCCAATTTGCGCTGGTGGTTGCATTGTCGTTGCTGGGATTCACGGTTTCGATGCAACTGGCTCTCGCCAAGAAGAGAGAACAGCAGAACTCCGCCGCAGCCCAGATGGACGAACAGAAACGCACGTTGCACGCACTCAACCGGCTGACCTTCGGGTCACGCCCCGGCGACGTTGAGCGCGTGATGGCGATGGAAGTAGACAAATGGATTGACCAGCAACTGCACCCTGAAAAAATCGACGACTATGCCCTGGAAGCCCGTTTGACGCCCTTCCGCACGCTGCGAATGGACACACGTCAGATCGTCGAGAACTTCCCTCCGCCGCAACTGATCAAGGCGGTCGCGGAAGGCAGGCAGTCGCTCCCATCCGACCCGGCTAAACGCGCCGTGTACGAGGCTCAAATCGAGCGGATGCAGGAGAGACAGGAGCGCAAGCAGGAGGCCGCGAATGCTGATCCCACTGCCGACCCAACCGGAAAAGGCAAGCTGAGCGAGGAAGACCGCGCCCGCCGGCGCGAGGATCGTCTGTACGCCGACCTGAAGGGGCAGGAACTCCTGGATATGCCGCCCGACCAGCGCATCAAGGAAATCCTCAAAATGCCGCCTGAAGACCAGCGCGCGCTTGCCACTTCGCTCAAGGGTGACAAGCGTGATGAGATCATGGAGGGCATGAACCCGCGGCAACGGGAAACCTTGATGGCGCTCAACAATCCGCAACAGGTAGTCGTTGAGGAACTGGTCGAGAACAAACTGCTGCGCGCCGTCTACAGCGAGCGCCAGTTCCACGAAGTAATGACCGATTTCTGGTTCAACCACTTCAATGTGTTCCTCGGCAAGGGGGCCGACCGCTACCTGCTCACCAGCTATGAGCGCGACGTCATTCGCCCGCACACCATGGGCAAGTTCGAGGACTTGCTGGTCGCAACCGCTCAGAGTCCTGCCATGCTGTTCTATCTCGACAACTGGTTGAGCGTGGGACCAAACTCAGATTTCGCCAACGGCATTGCCAGGCGCAGAAACAACCGGAACTGGCGCAGACGCGAGCGGAACCGTATGCCTGTTAAACAGGCCAAGGGCAGGCGCGGTGGACTAAATGAAAATTATGGCCGCGAACTGATGGAACTGCACACCCTTGGCGTCGACGGCGGCTACAGGCAGAAAGACGTCACCGAGGTGGCGCGCGTTTTCACTGGCTGGACCCTGAAGCAGCCTAAGCAGGGCGGCGGCTTCACCTTCGAGGATCGCATGCATGAACCCGGAGACAAAATGGTGCTAGGACACCGCATCAAATCGAAGGGCGAAAAGGAAGGACTGGAGGTGCTGCACCTTCTGGCGCATCATCCATCCACCGCGAAGTTCGTCTGCACCAAGCTGGCTGTGCGATTCGTCTCAGACACTCCGCCGCCCGTGCTCGTGGACCGCATGGCGCAGACTTTCTTGAAGAAAAACGGCGAGATCCGCGAAGTGCTGAAGACGATGCTTGATTCGCCGGAATTCTGGGCCGCTGACGCGTATCGCGCCAAAGTGAAAACTCCGCTGGAGTTCGTGGTCTCGGCTGTGCGTGGCAGCGGTGCTGAGGTGAGCGACGCCATGCCTCTGGCTCGGCAGCTCCAAACCATGGGAATGCCGCTTTACGGCATGCAGCCGCCAACTGGTTACTCGATGAAGGCCGATGCCTGGGTAAACTCGGCTGCGCTTCTGGGCCGCATGAATTTCGCGCTGGCGCTGACCGCAGGAAAGCTGAAGGGTGTTCAGGCGGACCCCGATCGCATGCTGGGCGCAAGCAGCCCGCCTGCCGATTCGCAGCAAACATTAGCAGTGTTGGAGAACAGTTTGCTGGCGGGCGATGTGTCGATGCAGACGCACGAGACGATTGCGGCGCAATTGCAAGATCCAAAAATCAGCCAGCGCAGGCTGGATGACCCGGCACGCCCGCCCAACGTGAGTGCGATTGCAGGCTTGCTGTTGGGTTCGCCGGAATTTCAGAGGAGATAGGTCGTAGGGCGGTTGGTCGTTGATCGCGGCAGCCGTGGAGCGGCGGAAGAAGAACTTAACCCAGGGCGTAAGCCCTGGGTCGACACAAAATCAAAGTCACGCCCCGCAGGGCGCCACATCCGCTTGCGGACGGAGAACTAAAGAAGAGCCGGGAGTTACATTATGTCTATCACCCGTCGGATATTCCTGCGAAACAGCACTCTGGCCGTGGTCGGCACGGCGGCCATCCCCAGCTTCCTCACGCGGGCCGCTTACAGCACGGTGGAATCCGGAACAAGGAACAAACGCCTGGTGGTCATCTTCCAGCGCGGAGCGGCGGATGGTCTCAACATTGTCGTACCGCACGGTGAGCAGGCGTATTACGCCATGCGGCCCTCCATCAACATCCCGCGCAATGTGGTGATTGATCTCGATGGCTTTTTCGGCCTGCATCCTTCGATGTCAGCTTTTCAGCCGCTCTGGAACCAGCGCCATTTGGCGATTGTGCACGCAGCCGGTTCGCCCGATCCCACACGCTCGCATTTCGACGCGCAAGACTTCATGGAATCCGGCACCCCCGGTCTTAAGGCGACCGAGGACGGCTGGCTGAACCGGGCATTACATGCTTCACCGCAGCATTCCCTGCCCCAGCCCGCGGACAAGTCTGCGTTCCGCGCCATCGCCCTGGGGCCTTCCCTGCCGCGAATCCTTTCTGGCAGCGAGCCCGCTGTGGCGATGAATAACATCAACGCCTTCGGTGTGGGCGGGCGTAATCCGAACGCCGCGCCTATCGCCAATACTTTCGAAGCGATGTACGCACACTCCGTGGATTCGGTGCTGCACGGCACTGGTCAGGAAACGTTTGAAGCGGTAAAGATGCTAAAGGCGGCCGATCCCTCGAAGTACACGCCCGCGGCGGGCGCAAATTATCCGCGTGGCCGCTTCGGCGACAGCCTGAAGCAGCTTGCCCAGCTCATCAAGGCGAACCTGGGCGTGCAGGTGGCGTTTGCTGACATCGGCGGCTGGGACCATCACGTGAACGAAGGCAACACGCAGGGGCAGATTGCAAATATCCTGCGCGAGTTTTCGCAATCGATGGCCGCATTCTGGAGGGACCTCGGCGATCTCGCCGAAGATACCGTAGTCGCCACCGTGTCCGAGTTCGGACGGACGGCGCGCGAGAACGGCAACCGCGGCACCGACCACGGCCATGCCAACGTGATGTTCGTCATGGGAGGCCTGGTGAAAGGCGGTAAGGTGTACGGACGCTGGCCCGGGCTCGACCAGTCACAACTCTACGAAGGCCGCGACCTCGCGCTCACCACGGACTTCCGCCGCGTGCTGGGCGAGGCCGTATATCAGCACCTCGGCAACAGGTCGCTGGATCAGGTGTTTCCAGGGTTTGACAACCAGCCGGGAAAGTTTCTGCGATACCTGGGATAGAAAGGAACGCCCACGATCACCGAGGTCTGCTGGCTAAGAGCTAACGGCTCATAGCTCAATCATTACGTCCTCGTTTTCCACCTTCAGCGGGTAGACGGCTACCTTGGCGTTAGGGTTCTGCGCGGCTTGGCCGGTCTTCGGGTCGTATTGCCAGCCGTGCCATGGGCAGACAAGTTTGTTTCCTTCGATGACGCCCTGTCCCAGCGGTCCGCCACGGTGCAGGCAGACGTTGTCCATGGCGGAGACAACTCCGTTCACGTTGGCGACGCAAATGACCTTATCGCCGAGGGGAAATTCTTTGGCTTCGCCTTCGGGCGGGAGTTCGGATTGGGTAGTGAGCTTGGTGTAGCCGGGCATCTTGATTCTTCGTTTTGGAATGAACTGCCGAGCTTCGTTTGGTTGGACAGCCGAGGGCAGCGTCCCTACGCGGCCTGGGGTGCCTGACGATGACGACCGACGACTGACAACTATCTGGGCTGCAGCGTCTGCGCGATCATCACTTGACGCTTGAAATTCTCCACCATGTTCGGCTCTAGCCGCACTTCGGTGGGCTTCTTCGCCAGCGACATCTGATCGATCTTGTCCTGCAGCTTGAGCAGCGCGTAGAACAGGTTCTCCGGACGCGGCGGGCAGCCGATCACGTACACATCCGTGGGCACGATTTTGTCCACGCCCTGGAGCACGGCGTAGGTATTGAACGGGCCGCCGACCGACGAGCACGCGCCCATGGAGATCACCCATTTGGGATCGGGCATCTGGTCGTAGATGCGCTTCACCACCGGCGCCATCTTCAGCGTGACGGTGCCGGCCACAATCATCAGATCGCTTTGCCGCGGGCTGGGACGGAAGACTTCCGAACCGAAGCGGGCAATATCGAATCGTGCCGTCGAGGAGGCGATCATCTCGATGGCGCAGCAAGCTAGGCCGAACGTCATGGGCCACACCGCCGATTTGCGCGCCCAGTTGAAGACGTAGTCCACTGTGGTAATCAGGAAATTCTTTTCGAACTTGTTCTGCAGCCAGCCCATGTTGTCCTCTGTGCCCGTTACCTACCTGCGTCCAGCCTAGGTAGATGCCCAAACTAGGTGCCAACACTCCCAGTCTAGGTGCGGCAGAAAGGGGTGTCAATGACGAGGGGGGAGAAGGGAAAGAGACCCCCTCAGAGCGCCCCCCCCAAAAGAAAAGTGA
>WNFH01018522.1_pt1 | contig 13203 bp, 14 predicted proteins | sample 5400411 | NCBI WGS metagenome assembly WNFH01 (sample SAMN13153347, study PRJNA577476) | soil metagenome | isolation source: 200 cm saprolite under Douglas fir tree site 2 hole 3 | place: USA:California | collected 2015-04-18
CAACCCCTGGCTATGTGCAACTCTGCGATGACGTTGTCGCCCCAAGTGACACCACGGAAGTGAAATTCGGCTTTCTGCAGCTGCCCAGCTTCTTCGCTTTTGACGACGTCTCGGTAGCACCGCAGTAACAGCCCGCGCCGAGCTACGCCGAAGTCGCCCAAGGAACGATACGCGTCGCGATGAGGATTTGAGCCTGCGCGTCTGCGCACGCGTCTATCGCTCGCGCTCGTCTTGCACCAGGTCACGCCCGTCCCGGCCATTATCTGCCCTTGCGGCGTGCTCGAGGAAAGAGACTGTCCGAACTGGATAAGCGACGGCTCGAAAAAGCGGTGAAGACTCAGCGCCCTCGCGAGGTGCCCGTGCACACGACGCTCGCGAAAGTGCTGGCCGCGTGGAAGTTAGCGGGTTGGGAGCGGATGCTGGGACGGGCACCAGGACTGGATGATCTCCTCACACCCTCCCGAGTGGGCCGAAACCGGACTACCAATCACATGCTGCACAAGTTCTACGAAGACCTCGATTCCTTCAAGGGAGTGACGCGCGAGCAGCTGTTGTTGAGGCTCCAAGCGCAGCTCCGCAGCTTAACGGCTCAGGAGTGTGAGCGGCTTCTCTACGACTGAGGCAGTGGCTGGCCGGGGTATGACACATGGTGGTTCAGTAGATTGACGGATTCGCATCGTCGGTGCTAACCCCCGTCTCGCCATTCGCGCCTTTGAAGTCCACCGGAGGGGAAATTCACATGAACTGGAAATCTGCTTTTCGGCTTCTCGGTGTGTTGTCAGCGCTCAGTGCGTTCCGTGTCAACGCCACCCCGGTCGAGGCGACCTGGGACACCGATGAACTCCGGACAACGCCCGTTCCACACCGCTACATCCACGGCCTCATTCGTTCCCACGTCAAGTTCCAGGTCCTTCTACCCGTCTCATGGAATGGAAAAATCGCCATCTTCACCCGCGGCTTCTCGGGAACAGAGCTCAGCACTGGCGCCTTCCAGACGGCCGCCGTCACGAGGGGCTACGCCTTCGCCTCGTGCGACGAGGGCTGGTTTCGCCCGACGATCAAGGACAATCCGCAGGACGACTACTACGAATCACGCCAGAGTCTCGTGGAGCTGACGGTCTACACCAAGGCGCTCGTGCTGATGCAGTACGGACGAGCCTCCTCGCGCACGTTGCTCGTTGGAAGCTCCAACGGTGGCCACCACACCCGGTGGATGGTCGAGGCGTATCCGCTGATGTTCGACGGCGGCATTTCGGGGTTCGGCTACAACTCGCAGCTGACCCAATGGGGCAGCGTGGCCCGGGTGGTGCGCAACTACGACGTCATCGCGCCGCGCATCGACGACATCATCGCGGAGCGCGCGAGGAACCCGCAGTGGGACCCCTTCAGGGAGCGTTTGTCGCCGCCGCTCACGGACGCGCAACTCACGGCGTTGCGCAACATCTACGACATCCCGATGCAGCTCACCAACGGTTTCCGATACAACGACGGCCGCTGGTTCGGCTCCGAGGCGAACTGGAAGAGCAATTACAACGCCCTACTCGGTTACCTTCGCGATTCCGTACCTCGATGGGACGAGACGTACCGCGGAGGCCGTCCGACCGACGCGGAGGTCAAGCTCTGGAATCCATTGAACAGCCCGGCGTACATCCAGATCGACCTGCGACGAGAGGATTGCTTCGGCCATTTGGCCCGACCGCTCATCATCATGCACGGGGCGGCCGATCCCATCGTCGGCACGGGCGAAGCCGAGGGATACAAGAACCTCGTCGCGAACACCATCGGACGAAGGGAGGCGGAGAATCTGCTGGGCGTGTATTACATCCCCGGCATGGGGCACGGCGGAACGCAGTATGACAACCTGATCCCCGCACAGATCGACGCCCTGGAAGCTATGATCGACTATCAGCAGAGCAACGGGAGGCGTGGAGCGCCTCCTCCCGCCTTCATCGGGATCTACCCGCGCGAGCCGGTCACGGGCCCCGGTACCAGCCTTGGTTTCTACGACCTGCCGGACCATGAGCACGACGATGACGATTAGGACGCATCCCACACCCGCATTCGGTCGGCCGTCGGTTGAAAGATCGACGGCCGATCCCGTTATGATCTGAAGCTCGAGAGGCTCGTTTCACGAGTGGCTGAGCTCCTGGTCAACAGAGGCGCTGAAGGGAATAACGCGCGAGGAGTTATTGTCGAGGCTCCTGGCCTAGTTCGGAAGCTTAACGGATCGGCAGTGTGAGCGACTCCTCCACGACTGGCGCTCCGCTAAAGCAAAGCCCGATCCAGGCTGCAATTTGTTTTCCGGGGCTTTTAAATCAAAGAATCAAAACCGGAGGGTTCCGACAGGTCGGCCAGGCATACAGTGCTGTGTACGGTGTCGGGCGCTTTCTGCTGACGCCCGCGCCCGCCACTCCAGATCACCAACACCGGCGTTGGGTTAGTAGAGATTCTTGGCACTGTGCATCCGAGCGGAATCGCATCGTGTTGTTAAAAACAATGGAACAACAGGAGGGCAATCTGGCAGATGGGCCATTCCCTCGGGCTAAGTGTTGGAGTCATCCAAAGCGACGAAAAGCTTGCCCTTGATCATTTCGAGCGCCGCTTTCGCGATGCGTGGAGTCGAGTCGCATACTTTGTCTTGGATGACATCAATCAGCTCGATGGTCTCTGCGACCTCGAACCGTGCGTGGTCGAGATCGTCCCGCGTGTGGTCGAGGTCGTCTTTCAAATTTTTCACTATCCGCTCCCTCATTTTTGCATTGAGCTTCTTGGCTTTCATCGGACTGCTTCTTGCCTGGGTTTCCATCTTCGCTCCCCTTTTGGGTGGCTGGTTGGCACTCCCGGGTCGCCACCTTCCCCGGGTGGGTGAAGCCCTCGCCGTTTCTTCGGTGAGGCCTCAGCCCCCTCGACTTCTCCCGGGAAGGCGTCGAGGTGAAAATAGAATCGCCGCTGCCACGGGTGGTCCACGATCGCCCCGGCCGCTGCCATAGCCCGCGCGCAAGTTGTGCGTTATGCAGCGTGACCACCGGCCAATTCCGGCCCTATCTTCGGACCGCGCACGAGACTCATCGTCTAGGCCATAGCGTCGGGGTCGACTGCGAATCGCTTGGTGGCTCGGATCAGCTCCCGGCTGAGGTTCGCGTTGACGGCGTGGCCCGCCTCGTCAACGACCACGAGATCAGCGCGCGGCCAGACTCTCTTGAGCTCCCATACGCTTGCAAGGGGAGCTTGAAAATCAAAGCGGCCGTTTACCAGGACCTCAGGGATGTCGGCAAGCGCGTCGGCGCCGCGGGCACGTCGTCTTGCCAGGCACCGTCCGATCCCGCGTTAAAGCGGGCAGGGGCAAGAGGCGGACCAGGACAGAAGGTCAGATAATCGGCGATCTGTAAACTTCGATGCTCCCTTGCCTCACCGGAACTGTCGTGGCAGGCCCTGCGGCCGCGCTACGCACCGGCCTCGCAGGGGAATTCAAGGCGTATGGACGAGGTCTGGGTCTTCCCGATCGTCGCGGCTTTGATGGCGCTACTTCCTGCGGGTAATCGTCGCTACTTAGTCGCTAGTCTGCCCGGTCAGACCCATCGGGGAATACAGCAAAGTAGGACCGAAATTCCCCTCCGATGAAGCTGAAGCCTCCTGCGGCATAGATCGTGTCGCCGTTGATCGCAATGAGACCGATACGACCGTTCGGGTTGGGGTTCCAGTCTGTGGCAAGACCGGTCGAGGTATCCACTGCCGCGAAGTAATTGCGCGACTGCCCTCCGATGAAGGTGAAGCCTCCTCCAGCATAAAGCGTGTTGCCGCTGACCAGGAGCGAATATCCCCATTCATTCGGGTTGGGATTCCAGTCGGTGGCAAGGCCGGTTGAAGCATCCAACGCCGCAACGCCAATGCGCGGTTGCCCACCGATGAAGTTGAAACCTCCTCCCACGTAGACAGTATCGCCGCTCACCACAAGCGAAGTGACAACATAACTTGGGTTGGGGTTCCAGCCGGTAGCAAGGCCGGTGGAAGCGTCCAGCGCAGCAAGGCGATTGCGTGGTTGTCCCCCGATGAGCCTGAAGTTTCCTATCGCATAAACGATGTCGCCGTTGACCACGATAGAAGAGACAATGTCATCCGCGTTTGGATTAAAGTCCCTGGCAAGACCACTCGAGGCATCCAGCGCGGCAATGCGATTGCGCGGTTGTCCCCCGACGGAAGTGAAATATCCTCCCGCGTAAACGGTGTCGCCGCTAACCGCGAGCGACTGCACCCACTGATTCGCGTTTGGGCTCCAGTCCGTGGCGAGGCCGCTTGAAGCATCCAGCGCCGCAATGTTGTTGCGCGATTGCCCCCCGACAGAGGCGAAGAACCCTCCTACGTAGATGGTGCTCCCGCTCAACGCGAGCGAACTGATGATTGGATACTGGAGCCCCTCATGACCGGGCTCGGGGTTGGGGTTCCAGTCGGTCGCGCGGCCCGTGGAAGGATCCACCGCCGCAAGGAGATTTCGATTCTGGCCTCCTAGACTGGTGAAACCTCCTCCCGCATAAACAGCATCACCGTTGATCGCTAGCCTGGTGATCCCGGTATTCGGATTGGGGTTCCAGTCAGTTGCAAGACCAGTGGACGCATCCAGCGCCGCAATGCCACTGCGTGGTTGTCCTCCAATCGAGTTGAAAGCTCCTGCCGCATAGAGGGTTTTGCCGTTGATTGCTAGCGAGTAGACGCTCCCAATCGCGTGCGGGTTCCAGTCCGTGGCAAGACCAGTGGAGACATCCAGCGCCGCGAGGTTATAGCGTGGTTGCCCTCCGATCGCGCTGAAGAGGCCTCCCGCATAGACCGTGTTACCGCTGACGAATATCAGATAGACAATCGGAGGGTACGGGGGAATGCCACTCGGGTCGGGGTTCCAGTCAGTGGCAAGGCCCGTGGAGGCATCTAGCGCGGCAATGCTTCTGCGCCGTTGCCCCCCGATGAAGGTGAAACCTCCTCCCACGTAGACCGTGTTGCCCTGGACCGCGAGCGCACCGGAAGAGTTGTCCCCGGGTGCGGTTAACGGACCCTGCGGGTAGGGGTTCCAGTCTGTAGCAAGCCCGGTGGAGACGTCCAGCGCGGCAATGCCGTTGCGCTCCTGCCCTCCGATAAAGCTAAAACTTCCTTGCACGTAGATGATGTTGTCGTTGAGCGCGAACGAGTTCACCCCTCCGCCATTCGGGTTGGGGTTCCAGTCCGTGGCAAGCCCGGTGGACGCATCCAGCGCAGCAAGGTTATTGCGTGGTTGCCCTCCGATGGAGCTAAAGAATCCTCCCACGTAGAGGGTGTTGGCGCTCGCGATCAGCATATAAATGATCCCATTCGGCCTTGGGTTCCAATTAGGGTCGGGCCTCCCGTTCGGAAGAATTTTCGCGAGTCCGTTAATTGCCACGGACCCTATTTGGGTGAAGCCGCCGGCAACGTAGAAGGTTCTAGGATGAGCGGGATCAGCAGTAACGGCGGTAATGCCACCGTTGACTAGTGGCCACGCAGCAAACCCGGGCTTTCCTCCTGTAACCGGGTCCAACATCGCGGCCGAGCCAGCCGGTGGACCTACCTGTGTGAAGTCGCCGCCCAAATAGAGCGTGCTGCCAATCTGCAGAAGCGCATTGACTGGACCATTGACGACGAAAGGGACGGTGGACGAAATTTTGAGCGTGAGTGTGGTCTCGGTTGAGCCAGCCGCGTTTCGCGCCGCGACGGTGTAGTCGAGAGTTGGCGTGAGGGCAGTGGGTGTTCCGGTTAGAACGCCGGTGCTTGAGCTCAACGTCAGTCCGTCGGGAAGACTCGGACTGACGGAGTACTCGGTCGGCATGCCCCCCTCGGAGTAGGGCTCATTGGGCTCAATCTCCCTACCCTTCGCGTAGACGATAGGGTTGTGAGCATAGCCGAGCGCAGTCGGCGGAGCCTTACCTCGTATGAGATTGCTTCCGTGGCGAGTCAGCGCGGGCAGGCTGCGAACGGCTACGTCATCTTTGAAGGAGCAACCCACCCATAAGGAAGTTGTGAGGAAGAGCGCAGCATTGCGGGGCGATGAAATCATTTTCCCTCCCAGGGCCCGGGTCAGGTCTCACCGAAGTCTTCGGCCGTTTAGCTCCCTAAGCTCCGCGGATCCAGCGGCCTACCGGCCGTCACATCCTGTTGTGGTAGCCGCTTAACATCGAACTGTTACGATTGGGTTTCTAACCGAACATCAGGTGAATTGAGTTGTCGTCCCCGCGCAGCAGTTTCGGTTCCAGCCGAAAACGCCGTCTTGATGTTTTCGCGAGTGAGCACTTCGCTTCTCGAGCCGTGCGCCAACACCTGCCGCGGTGGACAGTACGTGGACCCCAGCACGGCGACAGTGGTGGGGGCCGACTCCCAAGGAGGGCTGATTCTCCGCACGACTGACGGAGGTATTACCTGGACGCGCCAATTGGCGGGGACCAGTCCTCTCTTAGGGGTCTCCTTCGTGGACGCCGACACGGGGACCGCAGTGGGCGCAGAAGGAACCATTCTGCACACCACCGACGGGGGTGCCACCTGGACGCTTCAATCCAGCGGGACGACGGTTCCTCTGTCCGGAGTCACCTTCGTGGACGCCAACACCGGGTGGGCGGTAGGCGAAGGAGGAACGATTCTCCACACAACCACTGGCGGCGAATGAACCTGGCCGTTGGCTTCCGAGGCCCTCGCCAAGTTCCGGCCCACGCGGGTTGCCGTGGAATGGCCGGCAGACTTGACCCGGGAGCGCTACGCCAAAGTTCTAGCTGGAACGCTGCCTCCCTCGCGAAACGAAGTCGTTCAGGTGGGCTTTCGTCTGGCCAACGAGTGGGCTTAAAGGAAGTCAACGGGATCGACGTCGCTGGCGAATTTCCTTACGAGGCGGTTGCGGCGTTTGCGAAAGCCCACGGTCAGGAGGGGCTGCTCGCCGGATCTTATCGGTCAGTCACGAGCGAAGAAGACGCGGCGTTCGTTGGAGAGAGACTGAGGACCGTCACCAACGTGAGAAACAATCTTCCAAGCATCGGGCGAATGCTGGTCGCGGGATTAACGCAGTCAAGCACTTAGAGGGCAGTCAGCTGGTTCGGGTGCAGTCGCATGAAACCTGCTGGGAATTTTGTTGAAACACTTTGACCGGCCATTTGGGGCGGTGCTACACGGCTAGCCGCGCCTATGACTCCACGACTCGATTTGCACCTTGCGCGCGTTTCCCTGATCGGTCTGCGCACCCGCCAGCAGCGTGCAGATCAGCGCAGACCCGTTCACCAACCCGGGCAGTCAACACATGACCGAAGTAGAGCCGCACATTTATGCGTACGGCTCCACCATCGTCGGGGTATTTCAGCAAGGCCGCGTTTTTGATGGGGGCTGCAGCGACATCGGCTTCGCAACCTCGACCGACTACGGCCTCACCTGGCAGGCCGACTCGCTGCCGGGAATCACCGTCTGGGGCGGCGGAGGTCAATATCAGAGAGTGAGCGACCCGTCGGTGGCGTACAACGAGGCCTTTGGCGTTTGGCTGATCGAGACCCTTCCGTTTGACAACAGCCCTCACGAAATCTTCGTCAGCCGATCAGGCGACGGTTTGAACTGGGATAATCCGGTCACCGTCACCACCGGCGGCTCGTACTTCGACAAGCCATGGATAACCTGTGACAACTGGCCCACGAGCCCGTTCTACGGCAATTGCTACATCGAGTGGGACGACGCTGGCGCGGGCGACCTCATCCTGATGAGCACCTCGACGGACGGCGGCGCGACTTGGGGGCCGGCGTTGACAACAGCGGGCCAGGCGAGAGGCCTGGGCGGTCAGCCGCTTGCGCTCCCGAGCGGCAGATTGGTGGTTCCCTACGCCGGCGGCTCGGGCGTTCGGTCCTTCTTTTCCGACGATGGAGGCAACAGTTGGGGCTCCTCAAGGGCGGTGGCGAGCGTCAACGAGCACGGCGTGGCCGGGGGCATTCGCAACGCGAACCTTCCATCGGCGGCGATCGACGGCGACGGCACCATCTATGTGGCGTGGTCGGACTGCCGGTTCCGTACTTCCTGTCACAGCAATGACATCGTGTTCAGCACCAGCAGCGACGGCGAGACCTGGTCAGACGTCACCCGGATCCCTATCGACGACGTTGCCAGCATTGCCGATCATTTCCTTCCGGGGTTCGGCGCCGATCGAAATACTTTTGCGCCCAACGTTGGCCTGGCGGTCGTTTACTACTACTACCCAGACGCGAACTGCTCGGCCTCCACGTGTCAACTGACGGCGGGGTTCAGCACTTCTCAAGACGGTGGTAACTCGTGGTCCGACCCGTTTGACGTTGGCGGCCCGATGTTGGTGAGCTGGATCGCAAATACCAACCAAGGTCGGATGGTGGGAGATTACTTCTCCACCTTCTACACCGACGACGGCGTTCCCCATCCGATCTTCGGCGCCGGGACCCCGCCTCTGGGCATGTTTTTCCAGTCGATGTATTCGACTTGTGTCAACTGTCCGTCTTCGTCGTCGAGGCAGGCGCCAATCGCCAGATCGAGCGAGGAGGTCGCACCGATCGCCGCCGAAGAGTGGCCAGCCGAAGCCGCGCAATCGCCAAGCGGGGCGCTGCGGGTCAGCGCTGAGGCCTACCGAGTCAACATTGGCGCAATCGTGCCGCTCAATGCGAGCGGACCCGCGGCGAAGAACGGTGCAGTGCGTTGGGAGGTGGAGGAGGGGGCCGCGGGCGGAAGCGTGAGCGGTGGGGGTGTTTACGCCGCTCCGCTATCCCCCGGGGTTTATCACGTGATCGCGAGCAGTGGCGCCGAGCGGGCCCGGCTGCCGATCAAAGTATTCACCGTCCGCTAGTCCGCGGCGCTTCTCACATCGTCAAAAAGACGCGGAATTGTGCCCCACCCTCTCGGGTCCAGGTAGCATGCGGCGCCCGGCGGGCCCTGCCAAAGCATCATGCCTTCCAAGTTTCTGTGACGCGTTTCAGGAGGGGCTCCACCGGGCTCGAGCTACAGAGGTCATCGGGTTGTGTGACGCGTTTTGCGAAACTCCGCTCCGGTGGAGCCGCGGACTGATCTGAAAAGGCGGGTCCACATTCTGTGACGCGTTTTGTGATCCGCGCGGCGATGGATCGATTCTTCATGGGAGCTTCTGTGATTCGCGTCGTGACGTCGGAGCCCATGTTTGGGCAGCACATCAGCGACGTTCTCCACCAACCCGACAGCCTTTCAAGATTTTTGCCCGGGGCAAAAGGGCGAGAAACATGTTCGTTTTCACAATGAACCGTTCACCGGTGTTCCCGAGGCAGCCCGCGCGCTCCCGAGCACCTGGTAGCGTCACGCGGTTATAGCCGGTGTAAACCAGACTGCCGCGGCCGAAGTGATGGTCAGCAGCTACCGAAATCGCCACCAGATGGCCCACTGAGTAAAACGATACATGTCCCATACGGTCAGCTTTACTTCAGATAGAATCACTTGGTCGGTGAAGTCTGACACCCGTAATGCGTCCTTCTTGTAGCGAGCCTAGAAACCTAGGCTTCAAGCGCAGCGCTACGGCACCGTCTCGATATCGAGCACAGGATGCAACTGGCCCTACTCGCCGCCAGTTGTCGTGTGGAGAATGGTTCCCACGCTGCCGACCGCCCACCCAGTGTTGGCGTCCACGAAAGAGACAGCAGTAAGCAAATAGCTCGTCCCGCTGGACTGGCTCGTCCAGTTGGCACCACCGTCGGTAGTGCGAAGAACGAGGCCGCCGGCGCCCACCACCGTCCCCGTGTTGGCATCCACGAAAGAGACGCCGTAAAGAGCCGCAGACGTCCCGCTGGATTGGCGCGTCCAGGTGACTCCGCCGTCCGTCGTACGAATGATGAGGCCGCCTCCAGAAACTGGGTCGCTGTCGTAGCCCACCGCGATTGCCGTGTTGGCATCCACGTACGACACCCCGTTCAAAACAAGGGAGTAGTTCATCCGGTATAAGATGTTGCCGATCTGCCACGAGGCACCGCCGTTCGTCGTCCTCACTGTGCTTCCCCAAAAAAAAGGTTGCAGATCCTGCCTGGAGTCGCCTACCCCGATTGCGCTCTGGGCGTCTGCGAAGGAGACCGCTCGGAGGGCATCAGCAAACTCCGCTGCGAGTGAGTACGCCCACGTGTTGCCACCATCGCTGGTGTGGAGCAAGACTCCTATGTCTATGCAATGGTGGGCGGCGATGCCGCGACACTTGCCCACGACGGCCCCGGTGTTGGCGTCCGCGAAGGACACTCCAGAGAAGGACGGTTGAGTGGGGAAGAAACAGGCGCACTCTGACACCGCCGGAAATGACTGGCGTGTCCAGCTGGCGCCGCCGTCGGCGGTGTGCAAAATGGTGTTTCCGCCCACGACCCACCCCAAGTTTGCGTCCACGAATGAGGCGGCGACGCCGCCATACCCCTGATCCGTCCAAGTGGCGCCTCCGTCCGTCGTGTGCAAAATCGTTCCTCCGACCGCCCACCCGGCGTTGGTGTCCACGAAGGAGACCCCGGAGAGATTGGTGGTCGTCCCGCTGGATTGGGGCGTCCAAGTGGCGCCACTGTCATCGGTGCGGAGAATCGTTCCTCGTCCACCCACCGCCCACCCCGTCTCGTCCGCCGCAAAGCGGACCCCTAGGAGTTCTTCGGTCGTTGCGCTTGGTTCGAGCATCCACGTGCCACCCCCATCAGCGGTGCAGAGAATTGTTCCTCCTGCGCCCACGGCGCACCCCCTGTTGGCGTCTAGGAAACCGACCCCGATAAGAGTACTGGTCGTCCCGCTGGATTGGCGCGTCCAGGTGGCGCCTCCGTCCGTCGTGTAAAGAATGGTTCCAGAGGCTCCGACGGCCGTCCCCGTGCCGGCGTCCAGGAAGGAGACCCCGTTCAGAGAATTGCTCGTCCCACTGGACTGGGGCGTCCAGGTGGTGCCGCCGTCGGTCGAGCGCAGAATGGTTCCAAAAGCGCCCACTGCTGTCCCGGTCTCGGCGTCGACGAAGGAGACCCCGTTCAGAGAATTGCTCGTCCCGCTGGACTGCAGCGTCCAAGTGGTGCCGCCGTCGGTTGTGCGGAGAATGGTTCCAAAGTCGCCCACTGCGGTCCCGGTGTTGGCGTCGACGAAGGAGACCCCGCGCAGAGTCGTGGTCGTCCCGCTGGACTGCAGCGTCCAAGTGGTGCCGCCGTCGGTTGTGCGGAGAATGGTTCCAGCGGCACCCACCGTGACGACCGTACTCGGGTCCAGGGTAGCAGCAGCCCAGAGATGGTTTCCCTGCGGGAGCGGGTTCTGCCAGAACCAGCCCGACTGCGCGAAGGATGCACTCGTTCCGATACCTGTGATGCCGACGAACAAAACCAAAACTTTAAAAACGGTTTTCATCAGTTTTCCCTCCCGCGTCGCTCGAGGAAGAAGTACTCCCGGCAAGAGAAAGGAACAACCGTCGCGGCACGACTCAGAGGTACAGCGGACGACCTCCTGATGGTAACGGCGCGGGCTGCGGACCCCTCCCCCCTCCCTATATATCTCGCACTACGCGGCTCAGCTCTCTCTGCGGGTCTAGCCGGGCTCCGACTATCTCGCTGGTACTCCGACGACCCCTCCAAAGCGCTTCACATGGACCAACGATGGAACAAGGCGGGTCGGAGCGGGTCTCGAGAGTTAGATCAGATAAATAACCGGCGATCTGTAAACTTCGATGCTCCCTTGCCTCAGGCTGCCTGGCATCACCGAGGTCCTGCCCCGTGCTCCTATCCCGCACCGCGAGCTGTGGGCGGTGATCCACTCCGACTTGCGCGGCAATCCGCGGGTGAAGGCCGTGCTCCAATGGGCGGCATCGGCAGTCGCCGCTGCGGGAATCCGCCCGATCGAGGAGTGAGCTCCTCTTTCTGTAATTCCCGTTGTCCCCGTAATTCGCGGCCGCATCAGGGCGAGGCGCAACTGGCGTGGCATTTCCATAGGCTAGGCGGGCGGCTCGGTCTAATAAAGCTCTGAACACCAATCCGGGGAGGCACCATGCATGACTCGAGGGGAATGCGGCCACAGGCCGTCCGCTGCATCGTTCGCGCGCTAACGAGAAGTCGAAAAGTCGGTGCTGCCGTGGCAGCTTTGGGAACATTGCTCGTGGGCGCCGCGACGTCTGAAGCGCAACGAGGACGCTCGCGTACGATGGTCGAACGTTCGGGCACGTTGGAGCTTACGAACAGCTCAGGGGCACCGTTTCCGGTGAGCTGGATCCGCGCGACCGCCGGAACGCCGTGATTACCGATATCGACCTGGCGCCGCGAAACAACCGCGGCAACGTGGAGTACACCGCGACGTTCACGCTGCTCAAGCCGCTCAACATGAGGAGGGCGAGCGGCATCCTGACCTACGAGGTGAATAATCGCGGGAACCACATTCTTCCCGGATTTTTGAACCTCGGCGTCACACCCACCAACCCTGCCGGGGACGGCTTTCTCTTCAATACGGGAAACGTCTACTTGTGGAGTGGCTGGCAGGGCGATCTCGTGTTCAATCCGAATCTGCCGGCCGAAACCATCTCCGTACCCGTTGTCCGAGGTGTGATGGGACGGACCTTCGCGCGTTTCGTGACGGTCCCAGGCAACGTCAATACGCAGCCGCTGCCAGGCGCCGGGCGTACGCCGGCCACGCTCGATACGACCCAGGCGACTCTGATCTCGATCGCGCGCGAGAACAACGTCGGTGTTCGCTCGGGGGTGGTGAACATTTCCAGCGGCGATTGGGCGTTCGCGGATTGCACTCACACGCCGTTTCCCGGAACGCCAAGTTCGACGCAAATCTGTCTAAGGCATGGCTTTGATCCAAACCTGATCTACGAGCTCGTCTTTACCGCGAAAGATCCACTGGTGCTCGGAGTCGGGATGGCGTCGATGCGGGACGTGGTATCCTTTTTCCACCACGCAAGGGCCGGCCAGGGAAATCCAATCGGCGGTGAGATCGAAACGACGATCGGGCTCGGAATCTCGCAGTCCGGTCGGTTCATGAAGACTTTCATCCTGCTGGGCTTCAATGAGGACGAAAACCGCAGAAGGGTCTGGGACGGCGCGCACGTGATCATCGGCGGAGCGTTGGGCCAGTTCAACATTCGTTTCGCGCAACCCGGCAACATCGCCAATATCTTCGAACCTGGTGCGGAAGGACCGCTGTGGTGGGGCGACTACAATGACCGCGCGCGCGGCCATGGCGTCACGGGAATACTCGACCGGT
>WNFH01010915.1_pt1 | contig 13190 bp, 9 predicted proteins | sample 5400411 | NCBI WGS metagenome assembly WNFH01 (sample SAMN13153347, study PRJNA577476) | soil metagenome | isolation source: 200 cm saprolite under Douglas fir tree site 2 hole 3 | place: USA:California | collected 2015-04-18
TCCGCGCCTTCAACCCGCAGAAACTTGCCGCGCGCGCCTGCGAGAAATCCCATATCGGCGTCAATGCCCGCGAGCTTCCGCCCGGCCGTTACACCGTAATCCTCGAACCCGCCGCGGTGCTCGACCTCGTCGGCTTTCTCTTTTATGATTTCGCCGCCACCGCCCTTGAAGACAAGCGCTCCTGCCTGAACGACCGCATGGGCAAGCAGCTCTTCGGACAAAACATCACCATCACCGACGACGTCTATCATCCTCTGCAACAGGGCGCGTCTTTCGATGGCGAGGGCTTGCCGCGCCAGCGCGTCCAACTAGTGGATCGCGGCGTCCCCAGAAATCTAGTCTATTCCCGCGTCGCCGCCCAATCTGCCCGCAAGCAGCCCACCGGCCACGGCTTTGCGCTCCCCAACGAATACGGCGAAGCTCCCATGAACCTCGTCTTCGGCGGTGGTGATTCCTCAATAGAGAAAATGGTCGCCTCCACCGAGCGTGGCCTTCTCGTGACCCGTCTCTGGTACATCCGCGAAGTCGACCCCTACGAAAAGGTAATGACCGGGATGACCCGTGATGGCCTCTTTCTGGTCGAGAATGGACGGATTACCGGCGCCGTCCGCAACTTCCGTTTCAATCAGTCGCTCATCGAAATGCTCAATAACGTTGAATTGCTCGGTCCCGCCGTCCGCGCTACCGGCGAGGAAGCCTTCGAGATGGTCGTCCCGGCCATGAAAGTTCGTAATTTCCATTTCTCTGAAGTGACCAAGTTCTAGCGATTACGGCCCTCAACCTCACTTATCAAGAAATCAATTCAGTGAATCAAAATTCTGCGTTGTACATCCGCCCCCCACCCGTTTAATAAACTGGTATGTACCATGGGGACGGTCGAGGGCTAAGCGGTCACCAGGACGCGCGACCCCGGACGGCTCGGGGTCGGCACCCCAACTGGGGCCACCCAGACCACGATGCCTGCGGTACCGGATTCATCGCCCGCCTAGGTGGCGCTCCCAGCTATGACATCATCCAGTTTGCTTTGACGGCTTTAGAGCGCCTCACCCACCGCGGAGGCGTCGACGCCGATGGAGCTAGCGGCGACGGTGCCGGTTTGCTCACTTCGCTTCCACAGGCCTTCTTCCGCGCCCGCGCTCTAGAGCAGGGCATTGAGCTGCCCGAAATGTTCGCGGTCGGCTTTGCTTTTTTTCCTGCCTCCGTCCTCGACGAAGCCCGCGCGGCCATTGAGTCCGCCGCGGACACCGAGCGCCTCCGCGTCATCGGCTGGCGCCGCGTGCCGGTGAACACCAATTCTTTGGGCCGCCGCGCGCTCGAAACCATGCCCGAAATTTGGCAATTTTTCGTCGAACCCTTCCATCCGGCGCGGAGAACAACGCGCTTTGAGTGGCGTCTGTCTCTCCTCAGAAAGCGCGCGGAATCGCTCCTGCCGCCGCGTAGTTACATCTGCTCACTCTCCTCGCAGACGATCGTCTACAAGGGCCTGCTCACGCCCTGGCAGTTCCCCCAGTTCTACGAAGATTTGCGCGACCCTTCGTTCGCCACCACCTTTGCAGTTTTTCACCAGCGCTATTCGACCAACACCCAGCCTTCCTGGCATCTGGCGCAACCGTTCCGCTACGTCGCTCACAATGGCGAGATCAATACCATCGTTTCGAATCGTCGCTGGCTCCGTGCCAAATCAGCGGAACTCCGCTCGCGGCTAACGGTCGGCTCGTGGTTCCCCCTTCTCGAAGAAAACGTCAGCGATTCCGCTAGTTTTGACAACGGTTTCGAGCTCCGCCTGCTCGAAGGCCTGTCCTCCGAAGAAGCCATGCTCGCCATGGTTCCTCCCGCCTTTGAAAAAGATCCCCTGCTATCGCGCGACGTGCGCAGCGCTCTGACGGCGCTTTCGCAGCAAAGTGAACCCTGGGATGGCCCTGCCGCCTTGGTCTTCTCGGATGGCCAATTTGTCGGCGCGAAGCTCGATCGCAACGGCTTGCGCCCGCTTCGCTACACCCTGACGCATGACGGCCTGCTGATCGCCGGATCCGAGACTGGCTTGCTTGATCTCGACGAATCGCGCATCGCGGAACGCCAGCGTCTTGGCCCCGGAGAAATGATCCTTGCCAATCCCGCCACCGGCCTCTTTTTGCGCTGGCGCGATATCCTCAAGCGCCTCGCCATTCAGCAGGCGCGCAACGCCATTCCCCAAAGGATGCTTAGCGCATCGGCCATCTCACCATCAGCCCCCATCAAGGATCCAAAGCGCGTGGCAGGCGCCGCCGGCTGGACCGAGGATCAATTCAAGATTCTTTTCTCCGCGCTGACCCGCGGCAAAGAAGCCGACTGGAGCATGGGCGACGATGCACCGCCCGCATTTCTTTCCGCGCTCCCCAGAACTTTGTGGGATTACTGCAAGCAGCGTTTCGCGCAGGTCACCAACCCCCCGATCGATCCGTTGCGCGAAACCCACGTCATGTCTCTCGATGTCCACTTGAAGGACGGCATCACGCTCCCGAGTCCAGTAATCTCAGCCGGTCAACTTTCGCAACTCGCCGCGATTTTTGGCCCCGAGCGACGCATCGATATCACTTTTCCTGCCGCCACTGGAGTCTCGGGGGCGCGCTGCGCTTTTGCTCAGCTCTCTACTACCCTTCTGAGCAGCAGCGGGCGCCCGGGGCTCCTCCTCCTCTCCGATCGCGCCATCGATGCCGATCGCGCGCCATTGCCCGCGTTGCTCGCGACCGCCGCGGTATGGAAAGCGATGGTTCGCGATGGTCTGTGGGATGTTCCGCTGATTGTCGAATCGGCGCAGGTCTTTGACACGCATCATGTAGCGCTGCTGGTGGCTGCCGGTGCCAGCGCCGTCGTGCCCTATCTTGCGGATGAGTTTGCCGAGTCCCTCGAACTGGGCGGCACTGAGAGAGCCCGCGTGGCGATCAATGCCGGCCTGCGAAAAGTTCTCGCGCGCATGGGCGTCTCCACGCTGGCCAGTTATCGCAACAGCCATCTCTTTGAAATCGTGGGGCTCTCCGAACATCTCTGTGCGGAAGTGTTTGAAGATGCCGCCGATTATCCCGGCCAGAAGTCGCTCGACGATCTCCTCTCCGATTATTTGCGCATGCACACAGCCGCCTTCTCCAGCGAATCCGATGACTTGACCGACTCCGGTCTCTACCGCTTCCGCAAAGGCGCGGAGCTTCACGCTAGTTCGCCCGAAGTGGTCCGCCGCCTTCATGCCCATGTCCGGGCGCCCAGTACGAAGACCTATTCGGCGTTTGAAGAATTGGCAGAGCAGCAAGGTCCCGTCTTCCTGCGTGATTTGCTCGACACCGTTCCCGACACTGCCGTGCCACTCGACGAAGTCGAGCCGCTCGCCTCCATCGTCAAGCGCTTCAGCACTCAAGCGATGTCTCTCGGCTCGCTTAGCCCGGAAGCACACCGCACTCTCGCACTCGCCATGAATCAGCTCGGTGGCCGCAGCAATACCGGTGAAGGCGGCGAAGATCCCCATACCTATCGTTTCGAGCCGGCCGCCGCCAACAAAATCAAACAGGTCGCCTCCGGCCGCTTCGGTGTCACCGCCGATTATCTCGTTCACGCTGAAGAACTCGAAATCAAGATGGCCCAAGGCTCGAAACCCGGCGAGGGCGGCCAATTGCCCGCGAAGAAAGTCAGCGAATACATCGCTCGCATCCGCCACGCGACCCCGGGCACGCCGCTGATTTCACCGCCGCCGCACCACGACATTTACAGCATCGAAGACCTCGCGCAATTGATCCATGACCTCCGCGCCGTCAATCCGCGCGCGCGCATCGGTGTAAAGCTTGTTTCCGGCGCCGGAGTCGGCATCATTGCCGCGGGTGTTGCCAAAGCGGGCGCCGACGTCATCACCATCAGCGGCCACAACGGCGGCACCGGCTCTTCGCCTTTGACCTCCATCAAAAACACCGGGCTTCCCTGGGAAATTGGTTTGCGCGAAGCACATGACACACTGGTTCGCGCGGGCCTCCGTTCACGACTCTCTCTCCGCGTGGACGGGGGCCTGAAATTCGCCCGCGACGTCGTGCTAGCCGCCATTCTCGGCGCCGACGAATTCGGTTTTGGCACCGCTTCTCTCCTCGCCATCGGATGCGTTATGGCCCGCCAGTGTCATCTCAATACTTGCCCTGTGGGCGTCGCCACACAGGACGAAAAGTTCCGTGCGCGATTTCAAGGCAAGCCGGAGATGGTCATCGCCTACTTCCGTTCGCTGGCTGAGGAAGTCCGCAATCGTCTTGCGCAGTTGGGCGTCCGCTCGCTCAGCGAGCTCACCGGCTGGTACGACCGCCTGAGTGCCCGCTCCGGAATGGATCCGCTTCTGATTGTGCCCATCTCTTCCTCGAATCGCGTTGCGCCACAGCAAGAGCCTGCCCTCCACGTCGGGGCACTTGAAGAATCACTTCACTTCCATACAGCACTCAGGCTCCAAAATGAGTCTCAGCCAATTCAGAACTCAGATCGCAGCGTCGGCACCGGCCTGAGCGGGGAACTCATGCGCAGGCGCAAGAACTGCCTGCCCAGCGATGAAGAGATCAGGCAGAATTTTCATGGCTCGGCCGGCCAGAGCTTTGGCGCTTTTCTTGCCGAGGGCGTAATCCTCAACCTCAAGGGTGAAGCCAATGACTACGTCGGAAAAGGTCTTTCCGGCGGCACCATCGCCATCGCCGCGGGGCTTGCGGCTTCCAGGCGCGGTGATGTTCTTGCCGGAAACACCGTGCTCTATGGCGCCACCTCTGGCCAGCTCTTCATCGCTGGCCGTGGCGGAGAGCGTTTCGCCGTCCGCAACAGCGGTGCACTTGCCGTTGTCGAAGGTGTCGGCCAGCACGGCTGTGAGTACATGACCGGTGGCGTCGTTGTCATCCTCGGGCCGCTCGGCCTGAATTTCGGTTCCGGCATGACCGGTGGGCTTGCTTATGTTTTGCGCGCCGAGGCGGAGGATGTGCTTCACCGTGATTTCGTGACTCTCGCCGAGCTCGATCTCGACGAAGAAAACTGGTTGCGCCGCACGCTTGAGGAACACGTTCACTTTACGGCCAGTCCTCGCGCGGCTCGCTTACTCTCGCGGCGCACTGGATTGCCGCTGGTGCGCGTCCAGCCCATCCATTTTCAGGGCACCGTGGAAGCCACGTGGAGTCCTATCCTTGCCCAGTTCAAACGTCGTCACACGATTTTGCCGGCGCCGGTTACCGCGCCGATTTCGCAAGCCGCAATTCACGCATGAGAGAGGCATAACGATTTGCTGAATCTAGCTCTTGTTGTCATCCCGAGCGAAGCGAGGGATCTGCTTTTTGCGCAACATAGGTTCGTTGCTCGTTCGTAATTCTTGGAGAGAATCCCGCTGGAGGTTTTCAGCCTCCTGCTTAGAGAGAAAGGATATTAACTCCGCTTCCGGCAAGAAGAATTCGCTATAATTCTCGCCGAGCGTTCTGACTATGGACTTCGATCAACTTACAACTTTCGTTTTTGTCGCCAAACTGAAGAGCTTTTCACGCGCAGGCCAGAAAGTCTTTCGCTCGCAATCCGCGGTCAGCGCCCAGATTCGCCAGCTCGAACAAGCCTACAAAGCCAGGCTCCTGGACCGCTCCGCCAAGTCCGTCGAACTCACTCCCGCAGGCGAAGTCCTCTTCGAGTACGCCGAAAAGCTGCTTCGCTTGCGCGACGAATCCGTCCAGGTCGTCGCCGACCGCGGCAACGTGGTGCAGGGCCCGGTGGTCTTCGGCGCCAATGAAGCCACCTGCCTCTACCTGCTCCCCGATATTTTTGCCGAATTTCAGCGGCGCTATCCTTTGGTGCACATCAGCATCTACCGCAATTTCAGCCACAAAATTCTGCAGCGTGTAGAAGATGGCTCCGCCGACGTGGGTATCGTCACCCTGCCCATCAAGTCGCCCAATCTGAAAATGCATCACATCTATAAAGACCGCCTGCGATTCATGGTCAGCACAAAAAACCCCCTGGCGCATCGCTCCAAGATCACCCTCGCTGAAGTCGCCGAGCAGCCGCTCATCTTCCCGCGCACCGGCTTCACGCGGCAGGTGCTCGACAAGCTTTTCCGCCCCTACCGTTCGCGCATTCACGTCACCATGGAATTGCCCAGTATCGGCATGATCAAGCGTTTCGTAGCCGCCGATGCCGGCGTCTCCATCATCAGCGAGGGTTTTGCCAAGGACTATGTGAAGGCCGGCGAAGTGAAGCTCCTCACCGTCGAAGGCGTGGACCTCTGGCGCGAGCTAGGGCTAGTCTACCGCCGCGACCGCAGCCTCCCCCGTGCGGCCCAAGCGCTCATCGGCATCATCCGCGATCACCGCAAAGCCGCCGAGCCTGGCTCCGAAGCCGCCGCCAGTTAACTCTGCATCTCAATCCGATCGTCGTTCCGGTTTGAGCCTGTGTAGGCAAGGTGTCACTTCCTGGGTTAGCGTTGCTGGATAGTTTCCGATGAACGGAGCAAATTGGTTGCGATACATACCCGTTGCCCGTTATGCAGGCGCGTCAGACGCACGGATGACCAGTGCGCTCTGAAATACAGAGGCATTCCGTCTGGTCTAACGTGTCGCCGCTAGTTGCTCAAGGCGAGAAGTTCGCCCGACGGAGAAACTCCGCAAACCGCGGGTCGCCGCGCAGAGGATCGAAAAAGGGATGCACTTTGAGAAATTGCGTGATGTTCGATTTTTCCTCGGCGGCACGCCCGAGCCATTCAAAAGCTTTCTCCGTGTCGCCGAGTCCCAGGTAGGCGTTGAGAAACGCGGCTGGCGGGACGTACCCGACTTTTCGCCGCTGGTGGGCGTAAGCCCGGACAAGCACCCCCAGCACACCCGAGCTGCGATGGGAAATGGAAGCGACTCTCTCCAGGACTTGGATCGCTTCATCGAATTGTTCGGCGCCGCTGAGTGCGAAGCCGAGAAACCACAGAGCGAACGCGTTGTCAGGTTCTATGGTTAGGACAGTACGCAATTCCCGAATGGCCTCGTCGTAGCGGCGAGCCTGAAAGAGGATCCAGCCGATTTGCACGCCGTAGAGCGCCATAGGGTCAAGCTCCTGCGCACGTCGTGCCCAGGAAAGCGCCTCTTCCGTCCGCCCCTGGCAGAGAAGCCAATGTGCAAAGCCAGCGTGTGCGCCGGCATCGCTCGGGCTCAGCTCGATGGCTCGCTTATACTCCGCCTCGGATTCCCGCCATCGCCAATCTCTTTCCAGAGTTTGACCAAGCAGAACGTGCGCCTCGGTAAGTTGAGGATCCAACTCCAATGCCTTCCCCGCTGCGCTGAACACTTTCGGAACAGACTCGTAAGGGGGTTCACCAAAGAAAACGTTCCCGAGACCCAGGTGCGCAGCCGCCAAGCCCGCGTAGGCCGGAGCAAATGTGGGATCAGCACTGAGCGCGGCCTGGAAGTGTCGAAGGGCTGCCTCAAGCCCGACCCGCGTGTTTTTGTGGAGCTCAAAGCGACCTTTCAGGTAACTATCGTAAACCTCGGGCGACACCGCATGGACTGCGACAAGCCGGTTGCGCTCTTGCCCGGTGACCGCCACCTCGATCTGTCGAGCGATGGACTGCGCCACCTCGCTCTGCAGTTCCAGCACGTCGCGTAATTCACGATCGAACGTGCCCGACCACAGGTGCACATCGGTTTCACCTTGAATCAGCTGCGCAGTGATGCGGATCCGATCCCCCGAGCGAATCACCGAGCCCTCGACCACCGCACGGACGTTCAATTTTCTCGCAATCTCTGGCACTGAACTGCGTGTGCCCTTGAACTGCATCGAAGAAGTGCGCGAGATGACCCGGAGACCCTGGATCGTCGACAGTTGCCCGATGAGCGCTTCGGTCACGCCATCGGCGAGGTAGTCTTGCGCGGGATTGCCGGACAAGTTTTCCAGTGGAAGTACCGCAAGCGAACTGATCTGCGAGCTGGCGGCACTCGCGGCCAGTTTCGGCGGCCAGTTTCGTGCTCCGTTGGCGCCAGAGCCAGGCCGAGCCACCCGCCAGGACCAGTCCCAGCGCAGCGAGGGTAATTAGCCTCCAGACGCGTCGGACTGTTTCGGGGGCTTGGTTCGTTCCCACCCCGGTTGCCGCGACAGCGGCCCGCTCGTTCCGCCATGCGTCGAGTTCTGCGGTATAAGCGTAGACCGATCCGAGCCGGCTGTGGTGGAGGCGGCGTACGGGCAGGCCCTCACGCTTCTCCCACCTGCGGACGGTCGTGACGTCACGCCCGAGATAGGCGGCAATCTCCTTCCAAGATTCCAGACGCCGCCCCCGGGAGTCGGCAAGGGTCTTAGGGCTCGATGTCACCTCGACGGTCATAGCTTAACCGCACCTGCTGGGCGGCAGAATTATCACACCGGCTTGGTTCCGGGGCAACTGCCTGAACAAATGAAAAAGGCGGCAGGTGCAGCACTTTGCTCTTCTTTGCCCCTCTTTGCATGTTGCGCCGAGGTGCATGCCGGGTACAGCATCCCGGTACAAGCAGGATGCAAGAATTACCAGAAAGGACAATTACAATGACTCCGAGGAAGTTTGTCAGATCCGCGGCAGCTGTCGCAGCATTTACTGCAATCGTTCTGGCGGGAATAGGGAGCAGTTCCCCGCGCGTAAGAGCTACTGACGATGATGACGACCGCAACGAATCCAAGATTCAACGGGGATTCGATATAGCGCCCGTCCCGCTGAATCTGGACGGGAAGAACCGGGCGCTCGTCGGACTGGGCAGCTATATTGTCAACGCAACCGTCCCCTGCAATGAGTGCCATGGCGCGGGCCCTGCGATCACTCAATTCCTGCCGGGCGGAAATCCATACTTTGGCGAGCCGAAGGTAATCAATCCGGCCACGTACTTGGGAGGCGGCAGAGATTTTGGTCCAGTGGTGCCAGGTTCTATTCACATCATCTCCCGCAACCTGACACCCGATAAAACCGGCCTGCCCGAAGGAGGCCGCTCGTTTGCGGAGTTTGTTCAGATCATGAGGACGGGCGTGGACTTGGATAACCTCCATCAGGCTTGTCAAGGAGCCGTTAACGCGACCTGCATTCCGGCTCCGTTCCGCGCAGATCTTCTCCAGGTAATGCCCTGGCCTGGTCTTCAGAACTTAACGGACCATGACCTGCGGGCGATCTACGAATATCTCAGCGCGATTCCCTGCGTCGCGGGCCCGCCAGCGCCTAGCCCGCTGCACAACGATTGTTTTTGAGCCTGACGCAGGAACCTCTCCCTATATATAGAGAAAGGGCTTTTGCGGAGGTCGCCGTCCCCTGAAGAAGCGCAAATGAGAAAGGAGAAACGCAAATGAGAAGGTTTGCCCGGCACTTTTTGTTGGCCGCCACGCTTGTGACTGTCACCGGCTTGCTTCTGGCGCCGGTGCCGACGCCGTATGCGAGTGAGGGGCGTCCCGACATCCGAGATCTCCACATCGTGGCACATCAAGATGACGATGTTCTCTTCATGAACCCCGACATCCAAAGGTCAATCGATGCCGGCCACAGCGTCATGACCGTTTACGTGACTGCCGGTGCGTGCGCGAGCGGCGATTATTATCTGGGACGCGAGGCCGGTGTGATGGCAGCGTATGCGTTGATGGCGGGGGTCGACGACAACTGGACGCTGCTTGAGGACAAACCCGTCAGAGAGAGATTAGCCTTGTTGGAGAGCCGCATATTCATCTGGTGTTTTTCCGATTGCCGACGGGCGATCCCCGGGGAACTATTGCCACAGACACTTGCCCGAATGTTGGCCCGAGCCTCGCAAACTTGAGGGCGTTATGGACTGGAGACGCGCAGACGATCACCGCTGCGGATGGCTCGGCTACGTACAGTAAAGACGAACTCATCGCGGCACTGGCGACCTTGATTCAACAATTCCATCCGGAGCTGATCAGCACGCTTGACAGCAGCGGTTTCAACGGCACCGGACAAGACCCTTCGGGCATCAATATCACTTTTTTGAATGACCGGTTGCATTGCGATTTCTATGACCATTCCGATCATTATTATTCGGCGATTTTCGCTCGGGCCGCCGAAAGCGCCTATCGAAGGCCCCATCAGTTCCAGCGGTACCGCGCTTACAACATGGCAAACGAAGACCCAAATGTCTTTGGACAAGATTTTGCGAAAAAGGAAGCCGTATTTCAGGCTTATGCGGAACATGACACTGCAATTGGCCCCCCTACAACATCTAATCATCCTCCGTTCTGTACAGCCAATCCCGGTCGTTTTGCCTCTACGACGATTGGCAGGCGCGGCAGTACCGGGTAGACTTAAACAACCCCCCAATGACACCACCTGCTCGCCATGTCCGCCCGGTACGGCTTGTCGTCCGGCAGGTAGCCCCCCAGCACCAGAGCAATAGAGGAGATGTCCTGGCTAATGGTGGCAAATGGAAAACTGAGAGTGGGGCAAAGGAAGGGCGGTTCAAGCGCTCTACGTAGGAAGGAGCGACATGCAGATTCGATGGCTAGAAGATGTTTCAAAACCTCTCTTTGACCACTCCTTGTTGGTGATTCTGACTTAGAACAATTGCGAGGGCTTTGGAACATCCTTGGAACAAAACCCTCAATTTATGTGCCGATTTTCAGTAACTTCCAGGCGGGAAGGCAATCGAATCATCAGGGTTTATGGAGCGGGCGATGGGAATCGAAATCATCGCCGACCGCTGCTAAGTTATTGAATCAACTGAGTGACCGGCTTCAATTTGGGTCCAACTGGGTCCAAAATTGAGGCCACTTTCTCAACAGCCTCTCTGTGCGCGTCCCCTACCACGTGTCCGTAAATGCCGAGTGTGGTACGCGCGTCAGAATGTCTTAACTGTCGCTGTGCTACTGCTGGCGTCGCTCCCCCTTCAAGCAAGAGACTTGTGTGCGTATGCCTGAATGCGTGGAGACCGCATCGTGGAATCCCCAATTTGTCGAGGATGGGCCACAAGCGATACTGCACTACTTTGTTTGAAGAGGGAGGCCGGTTGTTGCGCGTAACGAATAGAAACCCGCGAGGGTTTGACTTCCATTCGCTACGGTAGATGCGGAGAACTTCCGCGAGCGCTTCTGGAATCGGAAGAACGGTCTCACTCGCTTGACTCTTGGTGGTCTTTATCTGACCGTACCAAGCCGACCGGCTCACCTTGATGAGTTTGAGTTCGAGGTCAATATCCTCCCACTTCAAACCGAGGACTTCACCGGCGCGCAGGCCGTCCAAGATGAGGATATAAAAAAGCGTTCGCCAAGGGTTGCGGGCCATTGCCAGAATGAGCCGCAATTGCTCCAAGGTGAAACGCGGTGCTTCGTATTTCAATCCACGCTTTGGAAGAGCCAACTTTCTGATGTCGATTTGTTCGCAGGTGTAACCCCAATCCTTGGCCGTGTTCAGCATCGAAGAGAGTGTTCCTAAGACGTTCAACGCGGTTTTGCGCGACACACCCGCTTCGGAAACGCGGGTCACAAAACTTTGCTGATTCTCTACTCCGAATTGGTCAAGTCTGAGTGCGCTGAGATGCGGAATGATGTAGCACTTTAGATGAGAATTCACAGTGCGTATGGAGGAAGGTTCCTGCTTAGAAAGAACCTCCGTTTTCCATCGCTCAATGAACTCACCCAGAGTCGCTATTCTACCGGGACGGTAGCCAACAGCATTGATTCGCGCAAGATGTTGCTCCATGCGTCGCTCGGCCAATCGCTTGGTGGGAAATTCCCTCTTGCTGCCAAGAACGATGGACGTGCGCTTGCGAAATACTTTGCCATCAGCGCCGATTACATCTTCGCGGTATCTACCATCCACACCGGATTCTCTCCTCTCAAAAATACACAACCTGTCTGGTAACGCTTTCGAGCCAATGAACCTCCTTGGCTCGTTGTTCGTTGCCCTCGGTTGCCGAGAGTATCTTGCGAAGCAGCATTGGGCAATGAATCTTTCGTCCCATTACTCGTCTCGATTGGCCGCAAAACCGCGATGCGGAATCCACCACCGGAGCCTGTGAAAAGCTCGTAGCGCCCAGATGGAATGGATGAAAAAGTCTCGCTCATTTCTTGTTTTGTTTTTGGGCTATCCGCTCGACTGCTCTCATCGCTTCTTCCGCACACTGCCAACAGTAGACCGCACCTTCGATGAGCAAGCCTTCCGGCTCTGACTCTCCGAGGCTTCCGGCTGTGCCGAGAAGAGAAACGGACTTCCTGCAACCCGTACACAGTTCCGCATCAGCTTCTGTCATCTGCTCCTCGCTCGATTCAAGGTCATTCGGTAAAAATCTCGTGGCAAGTCAACGGAAGAACTCACGACACCATGAGTTTCAGTTCCCGGACTGCTTTCGTTAAGTGCATCTCTCCATCCTCTTTTTCCATCCTGCGCGTGAACGAATTGATGAAGCGTCTTTCCCGCGAGCGTGCCGCCGAAGTGAATGAAGCCTAGTTGTTTCGCTGCGTACTTCGCTGCGTAGAACGCCGCTGCCTGCTCTCGGTCAAACGGTCTAATTTCGCTGCGTCCGAATCTTCGGAATGCTTCTTTCCACCAGAACTTTCTGCTTTGATTCACCACTCCCGTTAGCAAGAGATGGCAGTGATAGCGGCCACCGATGCGTCCAAACTCTTCCGCGAGAGTCCAACCGATTTGTTTTCCGCCCACGGCTCCCTGAATATCAGCAAGACATTCTCCGATTCGAGCCACCGCGAGATCACGCACGGTAATCTCTTTGAACGTAATCGTGACAAACCAATCCCACTCCGCAAGGGTTGAGATGAACTCTCCGTAGGCTTCGGGCAGCATCACTGTTTGCTGCCTTCTTCTCGCCCACTCTTCCTGACGCATTCGATGATCTGCAAGAGCCATGACTTGGTTCGCTGCCGCTCGCTGCGCTCGCGGAAAACCCTCCTCGTCTGGACACACTCGTGGCTACAAGGATGGTCGGGGCCGAGTGCTAAATCGCGGCCTCACAATGCAAAACCTGCCCCACCCTCCCGTCCCTCCCCCCGGCTAATTGGTGCGCAAAGGGCCCTCAAAGCCGAGGGCAAAGGCTACCGCGCTTTTGAAATCCTCAACCTTGGCAAATACGAACGGCAGCACTACGTCGGCGTCAACACCAACCTCCGCGAAGCCGAACAGCAAAAACAGCTCGCCGAAAAAGAAGCCAAATTCGTCGAGCTGATCCTCCGCGCGTACCGCGCCGAAAAGGTCGAAGGGTTCAATTGCTTCCACG
>WNFH01002350.1_pt1 | contig 13185 bp, 14 predicted proteins | sample 5400411 | NCBI WGS metagenome assembly WNFH01 (sample SAMN13153347, study PRJNA577476) | soil metagenome | isolation source: 200 cm saprolite under Douglas fir tree site 2 hole 3 | place: USA:California | collected 2015-04-18
AATGAGCAAGAACCCTAGAGGTGCTGGGCAATGACCTCAGCGAGATGCCTTTTGAGGCGCTCAGGATGGGCAAGTTCCCCGTCAAGAAAGATGTCGACGACGCTCGCCTTATCAAGCTTGCCTCGCAGCAAGACCTCCATCCCTACAGCCAGTGGGGCATTCAACAGAAGAGGATGCTTCACTGGCCCACAGAGACACACATCTCGTACGATGACAGTGGAACGCGCGTGAGAAGGGGAAATGGCAGGGACTGCGATAGCGAGCAACCTTCGACGAATCGACCACTGTTGTGGGGCAGTGAATCTAAAACGTGAAGGGTTCTCGAATAGGCAGTATCCTTTCAAGTGAAGAGACAACAATTCTGAGACGAGATTAACAGGTTATGTACAAGCTGTCAAGCCTAAATCGTTGGCCCCACATCTCTCTCGACACCCCACTTCCAATATGTTACACTGCTTATAGAATAAATGGGTAGGGGGTACAGAGTATGGCGGGGCCATTTGATAGCATTATGAAACGCATGATCGGGTTGCATCCTGAGGACTTTGCAAAGTGGTTAGATGACGAGGCAACGTTCGTTCAGGCACTTGACGTCGAGTTGAAGAGTCAGCACATCTTTGCTGACGCCTTATTGAAGATTAGCTGGGAGAGGCCAGGGAATTCGACCTGTTAGCAATCGCTCATCTTCTGGGAGGCCTGGTATTCAAAAAGGGGCCGGAACGAGAAGCATTCAGAAAGAGGTTTAGCATGTTTCAGGATATTCTAGAAGAGTCATGGGTCTATCAGGAGATCATTGAGCAAGGCCTTGAGAAGGGACTGGAGAAAGGCCGAGCAGAGGGAACAGTCCAGGGGCAGCGTCAGTCACTGATGGACTTTTTACAGACGCGGTTCCCAGGGGTTCTTGCTTTAGCAGCTCAGCAGATGAATAGTATCAAGAATGCTGAGACCTTGCGAGCGCTGAGTACGAAACTGTTTGCGGCTCAGACGGCTGAAGAAGCGAAGCAGATCCTTCTTGATGTGAACAAGCAGTGACTTTATAACAGAAAAGGCGAGACATCCCATAAACTCGCATGGCGGTTCCGCCATGCGAGTTTATGGGATGTCTCGCCTTTTCTGTTAATAATACCTCTCCAAAACCCTATACCTACTATCCCTCTTCGCCGCCCGAAACCCGCTCTCCCGAATATGCCCAATAATGCCCTCCGGTGTCTGACACGTCCCGGTGCCACTGCCAGCGGCGCTCACCACATTCTCCTCCATCATGGTACTGCCGAAATCGTTGGCACCGTATCGCAACGCCTTCTTAGCCAGCGTGACACCGTGGGAGGGCCAGGAGGCGCTCAGGTTATCGAAATTGTCCAGCATCAACCGTGCCACCGCCACCATGCGCAGATACTCCTCACCCTCGACTCTCTTTCCACCTAACTTTGTGTTCTCTGGCTGGTAGCCCCAGCAGATGAAGGAGGTGAAGCCATTGCCGTTGAAGGCGATACTTTCGTCCTGTAACTCTCTCAACCTCAGCAGGTGCTGTATGCGCTCCTCTGTTGTCTCCCCAAAGCCGAAGACCATTGTTGCTGAAGTTGTCATACCCTCCCTCTGGGCCAGTCGCATCGAGTTAATCCACTCGCGCCAGGAACCTTTGTGGGGGCTGATGGTCATACGAATGTGGTCATCAAGTATCTCGGCACCGCCGCCTGGCAGGCCGTCCATGCCCGCGAGGTGTAGTTCGTGCAGCATTTCGTCCTGAGGTCGCTTCATGATTCGCGCAATGTTCTGCACCTCGATGGGCGAGAAGGCGTCGATCTGAATCTCGTAATGTTGCTTGATATATTGGAGCAAGTTGACATAATAATCGAGTTTGAGATAGGGATGAACGCCGCCCTGCAGCAGGATGCGCGTGCCGCCCCAGGTGATGAGTTCCTCGATCTTTTTGCCGATCTGCTCGTTGGTCAGCAGGTAGCCCTCTGGACTGGCGGGCTTGCGATAGAAGGCACAGAAGCCGCAGTCGATGATACAGACGTTGGTGTAGTTGATGTTGCGGTCTACCAGGAAGGTCACAACGCTATCAGAGTGGCGGTGCTGGCGGATGGTGTCGGCGGCTGTGCCCAGCTCGTCCAGGTCGCTCTCCTGGAAGAGTCGTAGTCCTTCTTCCAGAGATAGCCGTTCTCCGGCAAGGGCCTTTTTGATGATGTCGGATGTATGGGTAAGAGTTTGCATTATTATGTTCCTTTGTTTTGAGGGAAGCTATACCCCCACCGCGGGCGACCACAAGGGTCCCCACCCAGCTCCACACCTCTCCCGCCCCTACGCGATGGGGGTGCCTCCTCAAGTTTATAGCCAACGAAGCTTGTTCCATTGGAAATTGGGCAGGCTCAATTCCAGGAATAGACGCCAGCCTTGTTGGTCGGATTCGCTCAGGTCATAGGTCATCTGCCGCAGGTAGTGAGCGCATACCTGCGGGGATAGTCCAAGCCGCGGTGCCTGCTCCTGGCCAATCTCGTCGATATGTGCCAGCCCCTTAGCTTTGGAGTGATAGAGCTGTTCCAGTACATCGCTATGCCCCAGAGCTTCAGCCCGGTCAGCGCGAGCGGCCCATACTCCGAAGACAAAGGGTAAGCCTGTCCACTCGGCCCATTCCTGTCCCATATCGAAAATGGTGGGAGTGCCCACTCCCGCGATTTCGCGTCGCAGGTTGCCCTCGAGCAGGGCTGTATCCCCGATGACCAGCGCGGCATCACAGGTGGCGAACATCGCATCCAGATCAGAGGGCATGGTCACAAAGTGTGGCTTGATGTGGTAGCGATGCTTGCACAGCACCCGCAACAGGTTTACCGCCGAGGCCGAATGGTTGGTGACTGCCACCTTCTTGCCATGCAGGTCGTGCCAATTGTCGTAGCGGCTGAACAACAGCACGCTCTCCACGGCCCCTGGTGCGCTGATCGATAGGTGCGGGATGAGTCGAAATTCGCTACAGTGTTCGGCAAAAGCGAAGCCTGAGACACACGATAGATCGACCTCGCCGCTCAACAGTGCTGCATTCAGGCGCGTTGGGACACCTGTGACGAGATTGATATCTTCATGTTGCTGTTCGTGCAGTAAGCCATAATAGACCGGCTGTATATTCAGGTAGGTGAAGATACCGAGGGAAACCCGTTCAAGGGGCCGCCGTAATGTGTAGGGGCGGGGGTGGCGGTTGAGAGTGGAGGGGGCCTTTGGGCCGCCCATCGTGGTGTTCGTTTCTATACCGACGATGGACGTAGGATGGCCCCAACCTTGGGCGGCCCAAGGGCCCCCTCCCTCCACAACCCCTCTCCCGCCCCTACGGGTACGATGGATCTCATTGGCGGTGTGTATTTTCCTGTTCATAATACCCCTCCCGTTACCATTCGCGTACAACGTTATACAGGGTGTCGCGCTCAATGGGTTTGCGTCCGGCCTCTTTGATCATTCGCACCAGTTCGGTGAGCTTTAGGCCCAGCGGAGCGAAGTTGCGTTGGGCGTGGCTGATACGTTCCTCGACGATGGTGCCGTCCAGGTCGTCGGCTCCGCAGGTCAGGGCTACCTGGGCCAGTTTGGGGCCAAGGTCGATCCAGTAGGCCTTGATATGTGGGAAGTTGTCGAGCATCAGGCGGCTGACGGCGATGGTCTTCAAGTCTTCTACGCCAGTGGTCTCGCTTTTGGAGCCGGAACGCGCCAGTTTGGGCTGGTAGGCCAGGGGGATGAAGCAGTTGAAACCGCCTGTCTCGTCCTGTAGCTCGCGCAGCATCGCCATGTGTTCCACTCGCTCGCGCCGTGTCTCAATCGTGCCGTAGAGCAGGGTTGCATTGGTGCGCAGCCCCAGGCGATGGGCCGTGCGATGGACATCTAACCATTGCTCAGCGTTGGCCTTGTCGGGGCAGATCTTTGCGCGGACACGTGGGCTGAAGACTTCTGCGCCACCGCCAGGTAGTGAGCCAAGACCGGCATCTTTCAACTTACGCAGTATTTCTTCGACGCTTATGTTATAGATCTGCGAGAAGAAGAAGATTTCAACGGCGGTAAAGGCCTTTATATGGACGTGAGGGTACTCGCGCTTAAGTGCGCCCATCATCTCGGTATAGTAGCTGAATGGCAGGCCCGGGTGATTGCCGGCCACGATATGGAACTCGGTCACATCGGGTCCACCTGTCGCTGCCGCCTTGAGTATATCATCGATGGTCATCAGGTAGGCACCATCCTCGCCCTCGTCGCGGCGGAAGCCACAGAAGCTGCAATGGGCATCGCAGATGTTTGTGTAATTGATGTGCCTGTTCTGGTTGAAGTAGACTCTGTCGCCATTTTTGGCACGGTTTGCGCGGTCGGCCAACATCCCAACCGTCATGAGGTCGCTTGAGTCGTAGAGACGAACACCATCGTCTACGCTCAAACGCTCGCCGCGCTCAACTTTGGCGATAATATCATGTAATTCTGATTGGGGGAGTGCAATCTCTAACATAATTGCTCCTTATTTTTATGAATGTCCTCGTTCTTTGCCTTTGTCCGAAACGCCCCGCCACCCAGGGCGACGCAAGCGTCCAAGGTTCCCGCACCCAACCCTGCTCCTCACCCGCCCCTACGGATTACGACCATTCTTCTTGTTAACTTGGTGCTTGTGGAGCGGGTCTTCCCCACCCCCATCCTGGGCGCGATAAATCGGGCCCCTACGGATTTACGCCGACGCTGCGCAGCAGCAATGCTCGCAGTGAGGGGATAATATCTTCTAGCCGCTCCGGGTCGCCGGTGACGACCCAGCGGATGACGATCTCGTTGATGGCACCGAGCCAGGCGAAGGCGGCAGTTTTGGTGTCAATGGGGGCGATGGCTCCTTCTGCAACGGCCTGATCCAGGTATTTCTGGATCACTGCGGCAAATTGGGCTCGCACATCCATCAACTTTTCCTCGAAACCGTGACCGAGGCCGACCGCTTCAATCAGCAGTATTTTGCTGAGGCGGCGGTGTCGTGAAAAGGTATCCAGCACGGTACGCAGCGCGGCATCTACTTTGGCTACCGGGTCTGTTTCTTGCGCGATAGCCCGCTCGGCAGTGCTGATCAGGCGGGGTGTCAGGGCCTCCATCAGTGCCAGGAAGATGCCCTGCTTGTTTGGGAAATGGAAGTAAAAACCGCCTTTTGACATATCGGCGGTGCGCACAATATCGTCGACGACTGCACCGTGGTAGCCCTTTTCCGCGAAGACTTCTTCGGCAGCATCTAAAATGCGCTGGCGAGTGGCTTCTTTGTCCCGCATGTGAGTGTGCTCGTGAGTCTGTTTTTCCTTGCCCATCCTGTTACACCTCTCTGAGACTCCCCGCCATAAATGGACGGGGGTTCTTGGTTCCACCAGGCGGCGCAATGTTGCCCATCTCTGAACAACACAGGAGGCCATCTGTCCCCAAGCGTTTCATGAGACTCGCTCATGGGTTTCCTTGTGCCCCAGGGTACCGTCTAATGCTTTTGCCAGGATGTTCACCGCCGCATTCTCATCTCGATCCAGGACAAGTCCACACTTGGGACAGACATGCGTGCGGGTCGAGAGTGTTTTTCGCACACGTTCCCCACAGCCAGAGCAGTCCTGGCTCGTGTAATGTGGGGGAACTGCTACCACGACTATCCCATGCATCGATGCATAGTATTTCATCCAGCCCAGGAATCGTCCCCAGGCGGCATCGTGAATACTCTTGGCAAGCATGTGGTTCTTGACCATGTTGCGGATCTGAAGCTGTTCATAGGCAATCAGGTCGTGAGACGAGACAAGCGCGTTTGCCTGTTTGCGGGCAAAATCCTCGCGCTGCCTTTGCACTTTCAGAGACGCTTTCGCCAGTCGCTTGCTGGCTTTCTTCCTGTTCTTGCTCCCCTTTTCCGTGCGGGAAAGGTGCCGATGCAACCGCTTCAGCTTCTTTTCCGCTTTCCGATAATGACGTGGGTTCTCAACGGTCTTTCCGTTGGAGTCGGCATAGAAAACCTTGAGTGTTTGCCATCAGGCTCCAACTTCCAGCCCGTTTGCTTGTACTCGACTGAGCGGGTATCATGCTGAAATGTGGGATAGCCCTTCTTGCCTGGCTTGGTATTTTTGCAGTTGTCATAGAAGCGGGAAATAGCAAACCAGGCTCGTTGGGCACTGGCTTGACGAGCTTGTGAATTGAGGCGAGCAGCAAATGGATATGCTTGAGCAAGGACAGCACAATAGGACTGCAAGTCATTTTTGCTGACGCCGCGTTCATCCATCCACTTGCGCAAGCACGAATTTCGGATGAACTGCACAACCCGAATCGCTTCATCAATCGCGGCGTACTGCTTTTTTGTTCCATCTAGCTTGTACTCGTAGATCAACATTTCTGCTTGGATTGCCTTTCGATGTACTTCTGAATATTCTCCTGGCTGACATATCCCGCCGTGCTGTAGAAGAAGAAACGAGACCTGAATAATTACTTTACAACAAACCGACGTGTCAGTCGGTAACCACTGTATATATCATAGGACGGGGTTGAAGGAGGTGTCAAGAGCAAAACAAAGATAGCTTTTCACAAAAATGCTTGCTTGAACATGCAACACAGCGTAAAATAGATGAGGGTGGGCCTCTATTTCTTGTAGCTCATGGCGTGCTAGATTTGAAAGGGCGGGCAGATGTGGCAATACGTCTTACTGATGCTCCGGCGACAGCCAGGTAAAAGTGCTCTTGCAAGCAGCGGTTTCCTCCTGGCGGCTTGCGCACTTATCCTCTTGAGTGCGACGACGCAGACGACCCTCGTGCGGGGCAACCAGATCATCAGCCAGAACTGGCGACCGACCTACGACCTGGTTGTCTTGCCGCCGCAGGCAAAGATTCCCACCGATCAACAGATTCCCTCTGATCTGCTTGCTGGCTATAGTACAGGGATCAGCGTGCAGCAATACGAACAGATCAAGGACCTTCCAGGCATAGAGGTAGCTGCCCCCATTGCCTACGTGGGGTATATACAGATGCCTGTGCCCCAAATTTACTTCTCAGACCACAGTTTTCCCACGGGTTACTACCAGCGAGACTGGACGTTGACCGCCTTCAATGGACAGCGGCAAATTGTCGAATCGCAAGAGAGGGAAATCGTCTACATCATCTCTGGCAGCGATAGCACAACCCCTAGCAACGACCATAGCGATACTGGCCCACAATCTCTTGATGTGTTATCGGCCTTTGGAGGACAGATCCATGAAGAAATAGTTGAAGTCGGCAATTCCCCCGCGCCTATGTCACCATCTGGTACGGGAACCTTTCTGTTGGCAGCCATTGACCCGGCAGCCGAAAACCAGCTTGTTCATCTCGATAAGAGCATCAGTGCCGGGCGCATGCTGACTGAACAGGATACCGTGCATCTCGACCACCGCATACCGGGCAATCCGTTTTTCTATCCAGGTATGAACAAGAGCATTCCTACCGATGCCATCCCCATGCTCATCCACCGGCAACTTCCAGGTCAGATCACACTCAATGCGACTTTGACACTCCTCTATCACGGCCCGATGACTACTGACCAGATCCTGGCAAAGGGAGGGATTGCCTACCTGCAGCCCTCACGACGATTTCCGCTGCCTGTGAGCTTGTCGGCGATCATTGCATCAGTGCTATTCGCGTGCGGGTCGCGGGTGTCGTCACTCCCAACCAGGAGAGCTGGAAGCACATCCAGCAAGTGGCGCAAGAGATTCACCAGCAAACAGGCTTACAGGTAGTGGTCACGCTGGGTTCCTCACCGCAGCCAACGCTGGTGTATGTTCCAGGTGTGCGCGCGGGAGCTCTGGGAACAGACCAGAATATTGCTCCCATTGGTTGGGTGGAAGAACGCTGGATTCATATTGGTGTGGGACTGGTATATCTGAGCCAACTGGGGTCGACGCGGCTACTGCTTTTAGGCGCGGTACTGGCGGTGTGCCTGGGCTATCTCGCAGTGGCGTTCAGCGCGCTGGTGAGTTCGCAGCGCAGAGATTTTGCAGTCCTCAGCGTGCTTGGCTGGCGACCGTGGCAGCCCATACGGCTGTTCCTGATCCAGGCACTGGTGCTGGCCATTGGAGGCGGTATTGTCGGGTTGGGCCTGGCACTGCTGATAGCATCTCTCCTGGAAGCGACACCGCTGTGGTTCGTGGTGATATGGACCATTCCGGTTATGCTGGCTTTTGCACTGATCAGCACGCTCTACCCGCTGTGGCAAATCTGGCGCATTCGCCCTGCTGAGCTCTTACGTGCGGGTTCTTCCGTGAGTACTGGTAAGGTCGGCCTGTTGGGGTCACGTCTTGGAGGGCTGCTCATGCCAATTGGTACGCTGGTACTGCGCAACCTGGGGCGTTCGCGAACACGGGCCTTGATTGCTATGTTGAGCCTCTTCTTTTCCGCCTTGCTGCTGATGATCATGTTTAACGGTGTTCTCGCGCTGCACCAGGCACTACAAGGGACGTTACTGGGAGATTATGTGCTTTTTCAGACGGCCGTTCCCCAGATAGCGGGGTGCGTGATTGCGATTGTATTGACCTTTCTCAGCGTGGCAGACTTGCTCTTGCTACAGGTGCGAGAGCGGCAGAAAGAGATCGGACTTTTACAAGCGGTAGGCTGGCGACTGTGGGCAATACAACGATTATTTGTCCAGGAAGGGCTGATCCTGGCAATTATAGGGACGGTTCCAGGGGTACTGGTCTCGTTATGGGTGTTGGCTGCGCAGCACTCGGCACAGAAAATCGTATCCGTTCCTCTGATAGCTTGCGGGGTGATAGTGCTGATGGTGATGGTTTCGGCCCTGGCACTTCTGCCTGCGCTGCGGGCAGTTAGCCGTATGGAGGTTGTTGACCTGCTGAGGGCAGAGTAACCGTTTCAGTATTTGAAATAGCAAGGAGGTACAGCGAGCGAATGCTGCACATTCGCTCGCTGTGCCTCCTTGCTATTTCAAACAAAGAGAGATTGTGGAGCGTCGCATTTGCTCCACAATCTCTCTTTTTTAAAGAGGGATCCATGAAGCACTTGCGAGATGCCACTATCCGCCGTATCTAGAAAGTTATATATGCTTATAAATTGGAAATCGGATGTAACGAGCTTTTCGTTTAGAGAAAGCAAATATATAGTTGTTGATAATTATTAGCAGTTGATAGTAAATACAGTTAAACTAACGAACGGGAATTCGTAGTATTTTATATTGATTTTTAGTATAATGATATGTTATAAATTAAATGATATATATCGGCTAAGAATATGTGCTGCACATAGAGATTTAGGAGAGAATTTAAATGAAGGAGTAAACTATGACGCAACGTATTCAAACTGAGCCATTTGGTGATGGCCCGTTTCCACCAGGGCCAGATGATGATGACGGAGAGGAACAATCATCTCGTACAGGGCCTGGGCCATATGACGATGATCCTCCACAAGAGCCAAAACTGTCATTGTAGCTCTTGTGAGCATAGAGGTCCGTTTGATCGGGCTTGATATGCATTAAACTGGGGAGAAGTGGGCATCGTCCCGTAGGGGCGGGGGCGGAGAGGAGGTGGTGTGGGGGCCCTTGTGGCCGCCTGCGGGTGGGGAGAGTCCCTGCCCCTACGGGACGGCACATCTACGATGTTTTTGCTGCCGCTGCTGCCGGTTCTCGGATGGCAAAGTAGGTTGCTTGTTGGTGATGTACCACAATGGCGGCTGTTGACTGTTCTGGCACTAACTGGAATGCCCCGGTAAGCTCTACATTGATGGTATCGCTGGCAGGCAGCAGCTGGAATACCTTCACATGGTCTTCGAGGTCGGGAATGGCCGGATAGCCCCAGCTATAGCGGCGTCCACGGTGGGTATCCAGGCCGAGTTCCTGGCGAATCAGGCGGTTGGTGTATTCGGCTAAGCCTTCGGCCATTTCGACTGCCAGGCCATGCACGAAATATGCCTCGGCATAATCGCCCCCTTGTTGAAGTTTATCTACTGCCTCGCTGGCTGCCTGGCCCATCGTGACTACCTGGAAGGCCACAACATCTATCTTGCCACTTGTAACTGGCGCGAAGTAGTCGGCAAGACAGAGCCGCTCGCGTTCGCCCTGACGAGGGAAATGGAAACGCGCTATTTCGCGCAGCTTACCACCCTGCGCTTGCATCTCCTGCGGGTCGTATACAAGCAGGTCATTGCCGCTGGACTGGCAGGGGAAGTAGCCATAGATGACCCTTGGCTGCAGGTAACGCTGCTGGCGTGCTTCGAGCATCATGCGCTTCAGGCGAGGTCGAAAATCCAGCTCGACCAGGCGGGTAAATTCGGCTCCGTGGGCTTTGCCTCCCCAGTGGAGACGGAAAAGCGTGTTCAGGTCCATGCAGGGGGCAACATCTTCGATGCCAATGCGTTCGAGGACACGCGGCCCCCAGAAAGGCGGTTGTGGAATGGAGAGTGCGGGCTGCACGCTGGCAGAAGGAGTATCTGCACCTTCTAAGGTCGCCACTTCTTTTGTGGAATCTGCCTTCTTCAAACGCTCTTTTAAGGCCTCCGCTTTAATGCGCTGAATAAAAGTGGCCCGCTGTTCAGGAGTGCTGGTCAGGCGATCAATGATCTCCAGGCCTTCAAAGGCGTCGCGGGCGTAGAACACCCCGTGCTCGTAGGGAACAGGCGTTGATTCGGGGGTCTGCTCGTCGACAAAGAGGATGCGGCGTCCATAGGAGCGATTGATGGCGGCTCCTCCCACGATCACCGGGAAATGCAGGCCGCGTTTGTACAGTTCTTTGACGCAGAGCGGCATCTGCTTAGAGGTACTGACCAGGAGGGCTGAGAGGCCGATAGCATCAGCATTCACCTCGATGGCCTTATCCAAAATCGTGTTGAGGGGCACCTGCTTGCCGAGGTCATAGACCGTATAGCCATTGTTGCTCAGGATGGTGTTGACCAGGTTCTTGCCGATATCGTGTACATCGCCAAAGACAGTCGCCAGCACAACCTTGCCTTTCGTATAGCCTTCTACTTTTTCCAGGTAGCCTTCCAGGTGAGCCACGGCCCGTTTCATCACCTCGGCGGACTGCAGCACAAAGGGCAGGATCAATTCACCTGCACCGAAGCGATCACCGACATCTTTCATCGCTGGCAACAGGACGGTGTTGAGGACATTGACCGCCGCTTCGCTCTGGGGTACGCCCAGCTCTTGTGTTCGTTCTTCAATAATTTGTGTGACGAGCGGTTCAATCCCTTCTTTGCGGCGGTGCAGGATTTGCCAGTGGATGCGTTCCGCGACAGTCATACCCTCGGTAGGATCGACTTTGGCATTATTGTTGTCCTGCTGCGGTGCGTGCGCTTCATAGTAGGCAATGTAGCGCGGCAGTGCATCGGGCCGATTGTAGATCAGGTCTTCGGCCAGTTGGCGTTGTTCGGCGTCGATTTCCGCGTAGGGCGTGATATGCAAGGGGTTGACGATGGCCGCGTCCAATCCTGCTTTGACGGCATGATAGAGAAAGACGCTGTTAAGCACGGCGCGTGCATGCGGCTGGAGCCCGAATGAGACATTGCTGACGCCCAGGATAGTCAGCACGCCGGGAAGTTCGGCTTTAGTGCGGGTAATCGCGTCCAGTGTCTCGATGGCCGCCGTTTGGAGCTCCTCCTGCCCGGTTGTGACCGGGAAGGTGAGGACATCGAAGATCAGGGAATTGGGAGTAAGTCCATACTCGTTGACGCAGATATCATAGATTTTGTGGGCAATCTCAACCTTGCGCTCGGTGGTTTTACCCATGCTTATCTCATCGATAGTCAGGGCAACCACGGAGGAGCCATGTTCAATAGCCATCGGTACGACGTTCTCAATACGCTCTCGACCGGTCTCCATGTTTATTGAGTTGATGATAGCCCGTCCCGGATAGGTTTCCAGTGCGGCTTTGAGAACATCTGGCTCGGTAGAGTCGATCACCAGAGGAGCTTCGATGCCCATCGAGAGCTTTTTGACGATTTTTGCCATTTGCTCGGCTTCGTCGGTGCGCTCTGTGAGGGCCACGCAGACATCCAGGGCATGTGCACCGCCCTCACCTTGTTCTCTTCCGATGGCGAGCAAGGTATCATAGTCATCATTGAGCAGGGCCTGTTTCGCTTTACGGCTCCCCTGAGCGTTGACACGTTCTCCCACTAGAAGTGGGGGAGGGTCTTGCTGGAGTGCCGTTGCTCGTATGCCGCTGGAGACAAACGGCGGGATGATGCTGGCAAAATCTTTGTTGCTGAAATTGTTGTCCGCGATTGGGCGAGGACGCCGCGGCGCATGGCGACAGGCTTTGACAATGGCCTGCAGATGTTCATGGCTACTGCCGCAGCAGCCGCCGACGATATTTACGCCAAACTCGGTGATGAAATCACGCAGAGCCGCGGCCATTGGTTCTGGTTCCATGGGATAGACGGCCAGGCCATTGACATTGAGCGGGATGCCTGCGTTGGGAATAGTTGAGATGGGCAGGGGGCAATTCTCTGACAGGAAGCGCACTGGCTCGCGCATATGCTCCGGCCCCGTCGAACAATTGAGGCCCACGATATCAACCCGCAGTGCCACAAGGGTGGTCATCACCGCCGCGATATCGGTTCCAAGCAACATGCGCCCACTAGTATCGAGCGATACCTGGGCCTGAATAGGTACAGTTCGTCCAACCTGCTGCATGGCGCGTCGGAGGCCGGTGATTGCTGCACGTACCTCTAAGATATCCTGGCTGGTCTCGATGAGCAGGACATCGACACCACCCTGCAAGAGGAAACTGGCCTGCTCCTGGAAGATAGCAACCAGTTGTTGGTAGGTGATGTTGCTCAACATGGGGTCATTAGAAGAGGGCAGCATACCGGTGGGGCCGATTGAACCGGCCACAAAGCGTGGATGCTTAGCTGTGCTATACTTGTCAGCCAGGCAGCGTGCCAGACGTGCGGCAGCCAGGTTCACTTCACCTGTGAGTGCGCCCACACCATATTCATCGAGCTTGAGGCGGCTCGCGGTGAACGAATCACTTTCTATTACATCGCAGCCAGCTTCAAGAAAGCCCGTATGAATTTCTTCGATGACGCCGGGTTTTGTGAGCACGAGGTATTCGTTGCAGCCTTCAGTTGCCTGCCCGCCAAAATCTTCTGCTGTGAGTTGATAGCGTTGTACATTGGTACCCATTGCTCCATCGTAGATTAAGACGCGCTGTGCCAGGGTGTCGAGAAATTGACTCATGAAATAAAACCCCTCCTATCT
>WNFH01002355.1_pt1 | contig 13178 bp, 12 predicted proteins | sample 5400411 | NCBI WGS metagenome assembly WNFH01 (sample SAMN13153347, study PRJNA577476) | soil metagenome | isolation source: 200 cm saprolite under Douglas fir tree site 2 hole 3 | place: USA:California | collected 2015-04-18
ATCTCACCAAGGGCCGCATCAATTTCCGCCACAAGGACGAGCGTGCCGCACCGCTGACGTCGCCGTCGCGGCCGAGCTTCCCGCGCCGCGGGCGTTAGCGCCGCGGCGCGATCACGGGGCACCTGCCGCGGCGGAGGATCCTGCATGATGGAAGAGATGGCGCAAAAGCTGCGCGTCCGGGAAGTCGTCGAGAACTGGGCCATCTGGCGCGACCGCGGCGATTGGGAGCGGTTCCGCACCGCGTGGCACGAGGATGGCTGGATGATGGCCACGTGGTTCCAGGGCCCGGCCGAGCGCTTCATCGAGGTGAGCCGCGAGGGCTGGGAGCGCGGCGTCAGCATTCTCCATTTTCTCGGCGGCAGCGCGGTCGAGCTTGCCGGCCCGCGCGCCGTGGCGCAGACCAAGATGCAGATCATGCAGCGCGCCCCCGTCGACGGCGTCCTGTGCGACGTGGTCTGCACCGGCCGGTTCTATGATTTCCTCGAGGAGCGGCACGGGCGCTGGGGCATCGTGCTGCGCCAGCCGATCTATGAGAAGGACCGGCTGGATCCGGTCGATCCCGCCGCCAAGCTCGCCCTCGACGCCAAGCTCCTGGCCGAGTTCCCCGAGGGCTACCGTCACCTCGCCTATCTGCAGACCCGCGTCGGCTACCGGGTGAAGAAGGACATGCCCGGGCTCAAGGGGCCCGAGGTCGAGCGGCTTTATGCCAGCGGCGCGGCGTGGCTCGCCGGCCGCCCGCATGGCTGGCCGGGCTGAGCCGCGCCGCCGCCTCGGCTACAACCGCCGCCGCCGCCCCATGCCGGTCAGCAGCGACACGACGAAGATCACGATGAAGACGAAGAACAGAACCTTGGCGATATAGGCCGCCGTGCCGGCGATGCCGAAGAATCCGAACGCGCCGGCAACCAGCGCGACGACGAGAAAACCAGGGCCCAGTACGGCATGTTTCCCTCCGGTCGGCGATCGACGCGGACGCCGTTCCCCGAGAGCCAACAGGCCGGCTCGCGCTGCAGTTCCGGGGCTGGCGCCGGAATGAAACCAGGCGGCCGCGCGCCCGCCGACCGCAAAAGAAAAGCCCCGGCCGCGGGGCCGGGGCTTTTTGGTCGAGGGTCGGCGTTCAGAAGCCGAAGCGCAGGGACCCGACGATCTCGTGCGTGTCGAAATCGCCGGTGCGCGTCGGGAAGCCGGTTACGACGCCGCCTTCCGCCTTGCCGCCATGGAAATAGCGGTAGCCGACGTCGAGCGCGAGCGCCGGGCTGAAATAGAACGAGCCGCCCGCCGTGGCTTGCCAGGCGAACTGGTCCTTGGTGCTGCCGGTGATGCTGTTCACGGTGCCGCCGGTGACGTTGACGGTCGTGCCGTTGATCTTGTTCTGGGCGATGCCGGCGCCGGCGCCGATGTACGGAATCAGCGGGCGGATGAAGGGGAGGTTGAAATCGACATAGCCGTTCAGCATCGCCGACCAGTTGCGGAACTTCGCCCCGCCGAAATCATTGTCCTTGAAATCGCCGCGATAGTCGAAGGTGATGTCGCTGCGGAAGAAGGGGAAGAAGCGGTAGCCCAACCCCGCTCCGGCGACATAGGAATTGTCGAAGCGGGAGCTTGCTCCCATGCTGTATCCGCCGCCCAGCTTCAGATAGGGCCCGGGCGGGATTCCGGCGTTGGAGAGACCGTAGCCGCTGGTGTCGTAGACGGGATAGGGCGGCGAGGGCTGTGCGTTCGCCAGCGAAACCGCCGCCACCGACACTGCCAAGGCGAGACCGATTGCTCTGATCATGTCGTGTCCTCGTGAGACCGCGCGATTGACGCTACCTCATCAACAAGGCCGCTTGCCGTTCGGTTCAACCGGGCGCGGTTGCGGGCCGCCGCCGCGGCCGGGAACCTTTCACGAGCAATGGCTTGGAGAGCGCGGCTAACCGCGGTGATCGCTGACGATCCAGCAGCGCGACGCCGCGCCTCCATCCCACACCAGGCAGTCGACGACCTGGCGCCGATCGGGGCTGTAGGCGCGATAGATCTGGCGGGGCTGCGCGCCATCCATGGTGAGGACCGGCGGAAACGCGCCGAGATCCTGCAGCGTGAACCCTTTGGCCCGCAGGCTCGCCAGCGTCTCCCAGGCGAGGTCGGCCTCGAGCACGCGGCTCTGCGCCGCTGCGCTGGTCCCGGTCGCGAGGAGGGCGAGCCATGCCGCCAGCGAACAAAGCCCACGCATGTCCTCGGCCTTCGATCGATCCCTCCCCCGCGCCTGGGCGCATTTGAACATGTGCCCGGCATCTCAACGTAGTTCTCTAAAGGAGCAAAGGGTAGAAAAAACGTGCCGCGGAATGGGCGAAGCCGTACCGTTGCTCGACCGCTGGCGTCCCCGACGGGATTCGAACCCGTGTTACCGCCGTGAAAGGGCGATGTCCTAGGCCTCTAGACGACGGGGACGGCGCGGCTCGGTCTACCGGGATGGCCGCGATAAATCAAGCCGGGGCCGGGCGCCTATTGCGCTCGCCTTGCCGTGCGGCGCCTCTCGCCAACGATCGGCGAAGCCGACACGGGATCAGGCCTGCTCCTTGAACCAGCGGACGTAGAGGCCGAGCCCGTCGGCGAGCGCGCGGCGCGGCTCCCAGCCCCAGCGCCGCGCCGCCGCGATATCCGCGACATAGCGCGGCGGATCGCCCGCGCGCGAGGCGCCGGAGAAGGACGGCGCCGCGCCGCGGTCGAGCAGATCGCACAGCGCCTGCAGCACCGCGCGGTTCGCCGTGCCGATCCCGGTGCCGCCATCGACCGTCGGGCAGGCCGGGGCGGCCTTCTCCGCCGCGACGAGGAGCAGCGCCACGGCATCGTCGATATGCAGCCAGTCGCGCACCTCGTCGCCGGTGCCGGCGAACATCGCATCGCCGGCGGCGATCTTGTTGCAGGCGTCCCACAGGAGCTGCTTGCGCAGTCCCGCGCCATAGACCGAGAACAGCCGGACGATGGCGACGGGGATGCCGTATTGCGCGGCATGGAAGCGGCAGAGATCCTCCGCCATCTTCTTGTGCAGGCCATAGGGCGAGATCGGGTCGCGGGCCTTGTCCTCGCGCATGACGCCGCCGGCGCTCGCGCCATGGACCGCCGGGCTCGAGGGGTAGACGATGCGCGGCGGCCGCGCCTGCCGGCGGGCGAAATCGAGGACCGCCGCGGTCGTCTGGACGGTGCGCGCGAAATCGGCCGGCGGATCGGCGAGCGACGCCGCGACCGAGCCGCCGCCCGCGCAATGCACGATGAGGTCGACATCGCCGACGCCGGCGAGCGCTTCGGCGGTGATGTCGGCCGTCCGCCACGCGGCGAGGCCGAAGCTGCGCTGCGTCGCCGCCGGCCAGTCGCCATGCCCGATGCCGGTGACGCGCCACCCCGCCTCGGCCAGGCCGCGCGCGACATGGCGGCCGAGAAAGCCGTGCGCCCCGGTGACGAGAGCCTTCATGATGTTGGCGGCTACCACTTCCTCAGCGCGAAGCCCACGCCGTAGCCGACCCCGTCGAACATCCAGCTCGAGAATCGCGGCTCGCTCACGATCGCCTGCCGCCACACTCGCGATAGCTCGGGATGGGCGGGATGGGCGATGTCGTCCAACACGAGCGCGCCGCCGATCGCCAGATGCGGCAGCACGTCGCGAATGTCCTCGGTCGCGCCGGCCTCGCTGTGGTCGCCGTCGATGGTGATGAGGTCGAAGACCTCGCCCGGGTTGTCGCGAAAATAGCGCTTGAGGGTCTCATGCGAGTTGCCGTCGACGAACACGGCTTCGCCGCGATGCCCGACCCCCGCCAGCTCGGCGCGCACGAAATCGGCACCCGGGTTCGCCATGCCCGCGTAGTTCTCCACCCACATGTCGAACAGCGCCAGCTTGCAGGTCGGCGCCAGGCTCGCCACCGCGCACGCGCTGCGGCCGCGCCGCACGCCCACTTCGAGATAGCGCCGCGGCTTCAGCCATTCCGTCAGGGCGAGCAGCACGGTGACGATATCGGCGAAGACCCAGGCATCGCCGAACCGCGCCAGACCCTGCGCATAATAATCCGCCATGAAGCGGGCGTAGTCGTCGGGCGTCAGGCGCAGCAGCAGGGCCCGGGCCGCCTCGATCCGGCGGCGCTGCCGTGCCTCCGCGCCGATCATCGCCGCCGAAACCATGAGCGGCGGGTACCAGCTGCCCGCGGTGCGGAAGCACATGGCGGGCACCGCATTCTCGATCCGGTCGGCCGGCGCGGGCGGCGCCTGATCCTTCACCGGGGCGTCGGCCGACAGGCGACGGAGCATCTGCTTGAGCATATAAACCGTCCTGCTCTTTATGTCGCCGGCCCTGTGGATTTCACGCAGGCGAACCACTTGCCGACGGAGATCGCATCGCTCCAGCTCGAATCGAGTACCTGCACGGTGTCATAGCGCGCGCCGAATTTGCCGCACCACCACTCGACCGAGTTGTTGAAGTAGCTCTGCGTGGTCTTGATCCAGCCGTGGTCGCGGCCGTCTCGCGCGATGGGAACCATATGGAAGGATGACCGCGTCGTCACCCGCCAACATTCGCCGATCACCTTGGCGAGGCCATCTTCGGTAAAATGTTCGAGCGAGCCGATCGAATAGGCATAATCGAATGAATTGTCGGGAAACGCCATGCGCGTCGCGTCGCCCAGGACCAGGCGCTCCGGATCTATGCCGCGATCGCGCGCCTTGCCGATCAGCATATCCGAGATGTCGCAGCCGGTGATCTCGATATCGGCGAAGCGAGCGAGGATGCTCATCGTCCGGCCGGTGCCGCAGGCGACATCGAGAACCTTGCCGCGGCAATTCATCATGAGCAGCTGTATCTCGCTCCAGGCATTGCCTTCTCCCCAATGCTCGAGGATTTCCGCCCATTCCTCATCCCAGTAGATGGCGAGATCCTGCTCGCTCGGGCTCGCCCGCGCCGCACGCCGCGCCAGCAACGGCCCCGGCTCCGACACCGCCCGCCGCCTCAACGCCGCGGCGCCGGACCAAAGGATCGGCGGACAGAACTGGCGGACGACGTCCTTCACCGTCATGCCCATCGGCTGTGGTTTTCCACTGGCGCCAAGATGCGGCTACGACCCGATCCGGCGTCGGTCGCCCGCGCGGAGCGGCCGAATGATCCGCGCGGGATTGCCGCCCGCAAGCGTGTAGGCGGGAATGCTTCGGGTGACGACGCTGCCGGCGCCGATGACCGCTCCCTCGCCGATCTCGACGCCTTTCAGGACGATGGTGCGCGCCCCGAGCCACGCACCATTGCCGATCCTGATCGGTCTCGTCGATGCGGCCACCCAGTTGCGCCCACCGCTCTCCTTCCACCGCGGCAGCTCCGAGCGCCGGCTGTCGAGGTCCGTGCTGTGACCATCCGAATCGAGCAGCAGGCATTGATAGGAAATGAGGACATCGTCGCCGATCTCGATGCTGTCGACGCAATCCACCGTCGTGCCGCCGCCGATATAGACGTTGTTGCCGATGACGATACGGCTCGTGCGGGCTTCGGCGACGAGATGCGCCTCGATCAGGCAATCGTCGCCGACCGAGATGAAACCGCTTCCCGCCCGCATCTCCACCGGACCGCGGATATCGCTGTTGCGGCCGCAGCTGACCGACTGCCGCGCCGGCGGGCGGCGTCGCAACAAGGCGAGCAGGATGGGCGGGCAGAATTGCTTGGCCAGCGCGCGAAGCTTCATGACGGCGGGCGGGGATTTCGCGACCTGCGGCGGCGTGCCCGACAGCAGCCGCCCGATCTCGGCGAGTTTGGCGCCATCGGTCGCGACCTCTTCGGGCAGTTCATATCGCGCCTCGTGTTCCTGCGGCGGCGTGGCATCCTGGACTTGCGGCATCACCTCGCCGCCATGGGTGCCGGAACCGTCGAAGCCGATGTTAGCGACCAGCGATCGCGGCGGCCACAGCACCAGGCCATCGCGCAAGAAGACGGAGAGGTACCAGCGAATGCCCCAGGAATCCACTTCGCCGCGCCGCTGCCGCTGCAACATGTCGAAATAGGGGTAGCTGCCGGACAGATCGAAGCGCGCCTGCAGCGCGTGGTCGCTGTGCAGCGCGGCATAACCGGACATATCCGCATCGAACCGGTCCCACGCCCGTTTCCATGTCGCCCACCCCCAGCACGAGATCAACGGCAGGAAGAGCGCGTTCCGCGAACCATCCGAGCGGATGGGGAACATGTAGCCGGTGATCTGCATCACCCGCTCGTCGTCGACATAGCGCGCGAGAGCCGCATTCATGAAGTCGAGAAACCCTGATGTCACCAGGATGTCGTCTTCCAGGACGATGACCCGGCCGAAGCGGTCGCACAGCGCGGTCACGCCGGCGATGATCGAATTCGCGAGGCCGATATTGCGCTCCTGCTCGACCACGGAGATCGAGCGGAAGCCGGTGATGGACCGCACGAAGGCGCGGACCTCGCGCACCGCCGCGGCGGCCGCCGGCGTCTTCGGACCGTCGCAGAAGACGTGCAGATCGCTCGCCGCGGCCAGCGGATCGCGCAGCAGCGCCGCCACCGTCCGCGCGAGATGACGGGGCCGGTTGTAGGCGAAGAGCGCGATCGGCGCAGGCGCGTCGCTCATGGGAGCATCAAATTAGGTCTCGCGGTCGGCGTCGCGGACGGTTACGTTCCCGCCGGGCGAGACCGCACCGGCCGCCGCGGAAAGGCCATGTTGCGCCACAGACTAGCACGGCTGTCCCAATTCTTTCGCCGGCGCCCGCGCTATCACGGGCTGAACGAGCTCGACCGCAAGCTCGAGGCGCATCTCGACTTCGACCGCGGGATTTTCGTCGAGGCCGGCGCCAATGATGGGCTCAACCAGAGCAACACCCTCTATTTCGAGGCCCGCCGCCGCTGGCGCGGGCTGCTGGTCGAGCCGATACCGGCGCTGGCCGAGCGTTGCCGGCGCAACCGTCCCCGCGCTCTCGTCGAATGCTGCGCCCTCGTCCCGTTGGACGACGCGGGGAAAACGCTGACCATGGTCGACGCGAATCTCATGTCGCTGGTGCGCGGCGCCATGAAGACGGCGGAAGACGAGCGACGGCATATCGCCACCGCGAGCGCCATCCAGCGGCTCGAGCCGCGCGAGGTCGAGGTTGTCGGCCAGCCGCTGAGCCTGCTGCTCGACCGCCATGGCTTCGCGCATGTCGACCTGCTCTCGCTCGATGTCGAGGGCTACGAGCTCCAGGCGCTCAAAGGCATCGATTTCGCCCGCCACCGCCCGCGCTTCATCCTCGTCGAAGCCCGCTACCGCGCCGAAATCGACGCCTTCCTCGCGCCGCACTACGCGGTCCGTGACGTGCTGTCGCATCACGACGTGCTGTATGCGGCGAAGTGATGCTCCCGCGAGATGGAAATAGTCAGACGCTCCTGCGGAAGTCACAGCCGTTCCCAGTGCAGGCGATAGCCCTGATCAAGCTTCTGCCGCAAAGCGCGATGGCACGCGATGATGTCCCGGCGGTAGCGGCTCGCGGCTGATGCGTCCCAGAGGCCCTTCAACTCGCCGATTCCCGTGAGATGAAAGGCTTCGCCGAACATGCGGTAGACGCAGAGCGCGACGATGATCTGCCGCAGGGCAGCGGCGTTGCCGTCCTTCGCGACGATGACGGGATCGCGGACAAAAACGGCATCCACCTCCCACAGCCGATTGACCAGCGCAGGATCGCGTCCGGCACTCGACGGAAACAGGCTAGCGTAACCCTCTGGGGGAGATCCGCGTAGCGGCAACTCGCTCCGCGCCAGCTGTAGATCGAACAGGCGAAAGCCCTGCGCGCTCATGTAGTGCAGGGTGTCGGCCAGTCCCACCTTGCCAAGATAGAAGCCGTGGTCGCCCGTCTCCATCTGGACGAGCACGGTCTCCGTCAGCTTCTCGCCGAGCCCCTGGACGATCTCCAGCTCCGTCCCCTGCGTATCGAGCTTGATCATGTGGAAGGCGTTGTGCCGCGTTCGGCCCATCACCTCCGCCAGCGTGATCGTCTCGATCTCCATTTCCGTCACCGGGAAGACGTAGTCGGAGCCGTCGGCCGCCCCAGGAAAATCGAAGAGTGCGCGGTCATCTTCCTGAAGGACGGCCGGCTTCAGCATCGACGAACCCGTCGGCTGATTCGTGCGGTAGAACGGCCGGGTTCCACCGGTGCCGGACACCGCCGCCCGCACGATGCTATAGCGCTGCGTCCCACGGGCCAGCCGCGCCACCTCGGCGTCGAGCCCCTTGCATGCGGCCGGATCCGGTTCCACCAACACGAAATCGAACTCGTTCGCATAGGGCCGCCAATGATGCGGCAACCAATGCGCCGCACCGACATCGACGGCGACAAAATCGGTAACCGCCAGAAGAGCCGGAAAGCTGAAGGAGGGCGCGGGTTCGCGCGTCAATGGCGACGCGGCAGCGGCGCTCGGCAAGTGTCCGGTGATAGAAGAGCGTATCGCCAGCGCCGCCTTCAACAATGGCGGGCTCTTGGCCAGGGTGGCGACGGCCCGTCGGCGCAACGCCTTTTTCGCGTGCTCCAGCATCACGGGACCTTCGCGTACACAACCTGAAATGCCCAGCGATGCCGATCGGTCACGATGCCGCCGCGATGAGCGGTGCGGCTGCCGTCGAACACGGCAAAGCTGCCGCGGGGTCCGGTCATCACGACACGATGATCCAAGATGTATCGTTCCTGCGGCGATCCGGCGAGAATGTCATTGCCGAAATGCCCGAGGCATCGCATTTCCCTCGGCAAAGCGGCAAAGCACCGCCGGCCGACATCGCTGCAGACCAGCATCTTCGCCATGCTGGTGTCATTGCCGCGGTTGGGATCGACATGGATGCCGTCAAGAGCCCGACCGCTGGCCCAGCTCAGCTCACTCTGAGCGAGGCCGGTCGAGAGGAACGAGGTCGGTCCGGTTTCGTCGGTGACATCGCTGAGATAGCAGATCATCTTGGGAAATCGCCAGGATTGGTCGACATGAAAATACGCGGCTTCCGCCGATTCATCGCTGCGGCCGTAGCGGTTGCTCCACCATATCGTTCCCGGCACCGAGAGCTCGAACGCGCAACCGGCGTAGGCGTATGGCGCGCCCATGTAGTTTGAGAGGGCGGTGACGATGTCCGGCTCGTTGAATACCGCGGCAAGCGCGCGAGACGTCTCGCCGTCCCACTCATTGATCGACAGGGACTCGCGATCGATTCGATGCTGACTTTCGTGCCTGTCCCAAAGATGCTTTTTCGGCACGGTCATCGCTCTCTCGAGGGCGTCGACCGCGCCAGCATCGAGCCGTCCCAACCAGGCTCCCCTTTCCCAGAGCGAATGGGCGATGGCATCCGCCCGCGGCGAGCGCTCGATGTACGCATGGAGGCTGCGATCGGCCAGTATCCCTACATCCTCGGCCACGAGAGTCGTGACCTGTTGCTTCAGCTTGTCGGCAAATTCCGCGAAAACTCCGATGCCCCGGTTCCTCTCCTTCAATGCGTTGAACAGGCGCTCGGTTATCGGTAGTACCCGCCGCTGAAGCTGCTGCGCGACGTCCGTGCTGGGAAGCTTCGCCCGCGCGCACACCATTTCCACGGCGGCGCTGAGTTCATCGGCGAGCTTCTCGATATGCTCATCGCCGGCGAACGGAATACCGGCAAAGGCCGGATGATTCTCGTAGCGGATGCTCGACAGGCCAAAGCTGTCGATCGTGGTATCCGACCTCGGCAACGGAGCACCCATTGGCGCTGGCTTACGACCTCAAGACCGCGCGCTCCTGGCGCAGCCCTGCCGCCACGGATATGCGATAATCCAGCGAGAAATATCCGTCGCGGCTGTACATATCAACATCGCTCGAATCGATGGTGATGATCGGTAGGTCGACATTGCGATCGATCACATCGTAGACGCGTTCGAGGCCCAAATCGGCGAGCAGCATGTAGAGCCCGTACTCGCCGGGCCGAAGCGCCAGCTTGGGCAAGACGAGCTCGATCGTCCCGATGTGGCGTTGCAACGGGTCGATCTGCGGCAGCGGCGTCTTTATCGTCGTCACCGTCGCTTGCGTCGTCGGGTCCAGCAGCGACAGGTAAAGCGCCAGCTCGGGCACCGGCCGTACCACTTCGTAGCCGAGCCGCAACGTCAGATCCTCGCCGACGTCGAAATTCCATCGCGACTGGCCATCGGCTCCGCGCGCCTCTACCGATGAAAACACCACATCGCCGGACGTGCGGTTCGAGCGGTCGCGCGTGTTGACGCTGGCGACATTCTCCATCTTCCCGAACGAGCGCAGATAGGCCGGGAGCACCTTGTCGACGCTGTCGTCCATGACGACGCGGCCGGCGTCGAGCAGGATGGCGCGGCGGCAGAAGGTGCGGATCGCCTGCAGATTGTGGCTGACGAAGAGGATCGTCCGGCTCTGCTCGCCGGACATGCGGTCGAGCGTCTGCAGGCTCTTGCGCTGGAAGCCGGCATCGCCCACGGCGAGGACTTCGTCGACGACGAGGATGTCCGGCTCGAGATGCGCGGCGACGCCGAAGGCCAGGCGGACATACATGCCCGAGGAGTAGCGCTTCACCGGCGTATCGAGGAAGCGCTCGATGCCCGCGAAGGCGACGATCTCGTCGAATTTGCGCTCGATCTCGCGCCGGGACATGCCGATGATGCCGCCGTTGAGGAAGATGTTTTCGCGACCCGTGAGCTCCGGGTGAAATCCCGTGCCCACTTCGAGCAGGCTGCTGAGCCGGCCCCTGACCACGGCGCGCCCCGTGGTCGGATGCGTGATGCGCGAGAGGATCTTGAGGAGGGTGCTCTTCCCCGCCCCGTTGCGCCCGATGATGCCGACGGCCTCGCCGCGTGCCACGCTGAAGGAGACGTCCTTCAGCGCCCACAGCTCTTCCGCGCCGCGAGCCCGGGATTTCCCGAACAGTCCCGACAGCAGGCGCTCGCCGCTCGCCTCTTCGCCGAGGCGATAGCGCTTCCCCAGCCCGTCGACCTCGATCGCCATGCCGTTGCTTGCCATCACCGCGCCTCGACCGCGCCGGCGTCCGCGGACGCCATCGCCAGGAGCCTGACCATGCGGGCCGCCATGGGGCTGAATTTCGTCGCGCTCCGACCGCCGCCGCGCAACGTCACCTCGCCGCCGGAGACGGTCGCCGAGAAGCCCGCATCATCATCCGTGCGGGCTTCATGCGTGTTCGGGCCGCGCAGGACAAGGCGATAATCCGCGCCGGGGCGACTCCCCAGCAGCAGGAAGTGAAGGAAATCGCGAAGATGCCGGGCGATCGCGGCATGCTCCGCTGCCGCGCTGGTGCGCCGCTGCGCCGATTGCAGCCTCTCGCGATTGATGTCGGGCAGGGCGCGGCCGTCGACCAGCACTTCCTCCAGGACGCCCGACAGTCGCGGCATCGTGAAAGGCGGCAGCGTGGCGAAATCGCCGGTCGGAATGACGTCGCCGAGATCGACGGAATATTCGATAAAGCGCGCGTTCACCCAGCGAAAGGCCGCGACCAGACGCTGGAGCGACGGTTGCTCGGCCAAGGCGCGGCGCAGCGCGGCAAAATACCCGTCCCGCGTGTTGTTCCATGCGACGAAGACCCCGTCCGGCACCTCGGCCAAATGCGGCAGCGACGCGATGACGGGAACGCCCAATCGGGCCAGCTCGAAGCCGATCGTGCTGAGCGCGATGAGGCCGATATCGGCGATCTCGGCGAGGTCATAGCTCGATACAGGATCCGTCGGCCACACCACGCGCACATTCGCATAGGCGGCCGAGAAACGCCGCTGCATTTCGCGCAGATTTTCCGAGGTCCGGTTTTCCCGCTTGTTCGGCGCCTCGCGCGGATGGATGCGGATCACCAGCTGCAGATCCGCGCTGGCCTCGACGTGCTCGACCAAGGACTGCAACCAGTCGAACTGGTCGCTAAAAGGCGAATGTCCCGGATAGATCTCGACGCCGAGCGCGCTCTCATAAAACCGCACCCCCCGCACCTCATCTTCCGAGCTCGTATAGGCCACCAGCAGCCGCCGCCGGCGATCCAGGCGCAGCTTCTCGAACAGCGCCTCGGATCGTGCCGTCCAGGCCGGCGAGTAGATGGTGAACCCCGAACCGGCGAAGCGCAGGAAGGAATCCTCGCTGATAAGCGCCACGCGCTCCGGCGGCAGCGCCAGATCGCGCCACGCCGGCCATGCGCGCAGCCGCTTCAAGCCTTCCAGCGGCGCGTAGCCCGTCAGCATGACGATACGCCGGCGATCGTTGTTCAGCACCGGGACATGAGAGAGATGCGTGGTCGGAATATTTTCTCTTTCGGCGGCCGCAGCAGCCGCGAGGGTCATCGCGTAGTCGTTGAAATAGATCAGGCGGGCCACGTTGAGGCGGCGGCACAGCCGTTGCGCCGCCAGATAGCTGAGCGCCGCCGATTCGATATACTCGCGCAGGTGAACACGCACCTCCCCGGGCATCTGGCCGGGATCGTTCATCTTCAGCATTCGCGACAAGTCACCGTTCGCGAGCTGGCCTATCGCCGTCCCGGCGATGGAGAACATCCGCGGATCTTCCGGAGCGCTGGCCAGCATCGAACGAACTTGCGCGCGCATCGCGTCATCGATTACGTGCTCGAGATCGACCGTCTCGAGCCCGTAATCATCGATCATGGTCAGCGAGTTTCGCACACAGCGTTCGCAGATGCGCTCGCGCTCGGCCGCGGTCGCGGCCACCGACAGCGCATTCGCCTCCATCAGGATGCAGCGCGGCAGCAAGTGACGGAAGCAGCGCACCACCAGCACCCGGTGCCCCAACTCCTTCAGCGTTCGCGCGACGACGAGGTGGGTCACGAAATGCGGCGTCGAACCGGCGTCCGGCGCGAAAAAGAGCAGCACCGGCGCCTGCGCGTCGCGCGGCGTTTCCGGCAGCGCTGTCCGGCGCGCCGCCAGAGCCCGTTTCAGCTTGCGCCGCTGCCAGGCGGCGACGGCGCCGGGCGCGATCCGCTCCGCTCGCTGCTTGGCAAGGCTCAGGATGCGCGCGACAGCCATGTCTCGACATTCAGCAATTGCCACAGGAACATCATGTGATTCTCGCGTGGCGCGCCGGAGGCGACGATGGCGGCGTGCTCGTCGACGAGCCGCTCGACGACCGCTCTCTCGTAGATGCCGTGGTCGCGGAAGGCCTGCGAGGCGACGAGATCGCGCAGCCGCTCGAGCCCGCGCCCGGAAAACCAGAC
>WNFH01004618.1_pt1 | contig 13161 bp, 10 predicted proteins | sample 5400411 | NCBI WGS metagenome assembly WNFH01 (sample SAMN13153347, study PRJNA577476) | soil metagenome | isolation source: 200 cm saprolite under Douglas fir tree site 2 hole 3 | place: USA:California | collected 2015-04-18
GACCGGTGAGCTGAACAAACGGGCTGGCACTGGTTGGGTCTTATCGGAGGCGGCCGGGGGGATCGGCGGGGGTGGGCATGGGGGCGGACTTCCCGGTGGCGGGGGAATTGGCTGAGACGTTTACAGGGGCGGGCTGGGGGATGCCGGCGCCGGAGTTCAGATCGACGTGGTCCTTGGCGCAGGCGGGGCAGTAGCCTTTGCCGGTATCTTCATCACGCAGGCTGGCCAGTTCGTAGCAGCCACAGATGCAGTCGCAGTAGCCGGTCTCTGACGCCGTCTTGATAGGAACGAGTGCCATAACAGCGAGATAGTACGTATTCGGCGCGATCTGTGCAAGTGGAGAACACCTCTGATTTGAAATTATCTCATCAACCTGCCGGACCTCAGGGGCCCTTCGTACCTCAGGGCGAACTGAAGCCGTGCGCTGACGAACCTCATTCAGGCGGACGGTACCTAGGGAACGGGTTATGGCAAGAGCAAGAGAGCGGCCCGCCTCAGAAAGGAGGCCCTATAAGGTACCTGCAAGCGAGTTAGATTCTTAAGAGAAATGTGGCTAGACCTGCAGGTTTTTCAGATGGGCAAGGCGGAAAGGAGAACCCAGGTTTTCCCTAAGTTCGAGCCAATGCTGTTCGGGGATGGACATGAAGACGTCGACGACCTGGGGATCAAACTGGCTGCCGGAGCAACGCTGAATTTCCTCGCGGGCGTGGGACATCGGTAGGGCGCGGCGATAGGGGCGATCGCTGATCATGGCGTCGAGAGAGTCGGCGATGGTGAATATGCGAGCGCCCAAAGGGATTTGCTCGCCCTTCAGGCCACGCGGATAGCCGGAGCCGTCAAAAAACTCCTGGTGGGCCAGGACGATCTCCGCGGCATCGCGGAGAAAGGGAATGCGAATCAACATGTTGTAGCCGATTTCGCAGTGTTCGCGCATTTTCCTTTTTTCCGCGTCATCCAGGGGACCGGGCTTGCGGAGAATGCTGTCGGGGATGGCCATCTTGCCGATATCGTGCAGAAAGGCGGCTCGCGCCAGAACCGGGAGGTATGGGTCGGGCACCGGCATCGTCTTGGCGATGGAAATACAGAAGGCAGTGACGCGTTGGCAATGGCCTTCGGTCTCGGCGTCTTTCAAGTCGAGCGCGCTGCCCAGGGCCTCTAAGGTGTCGTCGTAAGACTGTTCGAGCTGCGCCAGTGCGCCGGTAAGCTGCGCGGTGCGTTCTTCCACGAGCTGCTCGAGATTGCTCTGGTAGCTGCGGTTTTCGATGATGAGACGCCTGTGCTGGAGCGCACGGCCCACGCCAAGAAACAACTGGTCTTTTTCGAAGGGCTTGAGGATGTAGTCGTAGGCGCCGCGGCGAATGGCTTCGAGGGCCGTTGAAATGTCGTGAATCGCGGTGACCATGATCACCGGCACTTCGGGATCATACTGGCGCATCCATTCGAGCAGCTTGATGCCGTCCATTTCCGGCATGATCATGTCGCTCAAAACGAGGTCAGGGGTCGACTTCTTGACCTGTTCCTGAGCAAGGCGGCCGTTCTGTACGGCGGTGCAGCGATACCCTTTGGATTCGAGCATCGTCGAGACGACTTCTCGAATGGCTTCCTCGTCATCCACCACCAGTATATTTTCGATCTCCACGTCGGTTGGCTCCCCCTAGGCATTATATGTGACGGCACAAAGTAATGTGGGTACTCTTGTCCACTTAGAAAATAACGTGTTAGCGTCGGAGAAAGGCTTCCACTCGAGAATTCACGCCGTCCAGACCGAGTGTCGCGGAGGAAAAGTGCAGACCGAGGACGGCGGTTCCGGCCGGGAGGCGGCGCAACGTGTTGGAAAATCAGGGCTTGCTCGGCATAGCGCTCTTTGAAGCGACCGCCTTCATTATCATGCTGGTTCTGTTTTCGCTCTTCCGGCGGGACCACAGCGTGGGCCATTTCCGGTTTTGGCTAGCAGGATGGTGCTGCCTCACTTTTTCCTCGCTGTGCGAAGTCGCGTTCCTGGTTCGCCCCATACCCGCATTGAATCTGACCCTTCTGGCGGCACAGGCAGCGGCGCTCCTCTTGTTCCTGGTTTGGGTCGTGCAGTGTGTTACAGGTTCGGACCGGCGTATCTCTTCTCTGCTGCCCATAATTGGCTTGGTTCTGGCAGGGATTTACTATGTGGAGCGCCGGGGTGCCGGCCATTTTGCTTCACCGCATTGGGAAACTGCCATTCTTGAGAGTGTCGTCTGCCTGTTCGCCGGGTGGCTGATGTTAAGGCCAGTGATGGCGCGGCGCGGGCACGGTGCGCAGCTCCTTGCAGGAATTTTTATCTTGAGCGGCTTGCACGGGCTGGACCGTCCGCTGTGGCCAGAAAATCCGCTTTTTTTGTTGCGCGTAGCCTTCGACCATTTATTGGGAGTGGCCCTGGGGATCTCGATGGTCGTGGTAGTTCTGGAAGGCGCGCGCACCCGCACAGAAGAACTCAACGATAAGATGCGCCGCTTGACGCTGCTGACGGCGGCGAGCACGCAGACGCTTTCCGTGCAGGAAGTGATCGACCGAGTGCTGGCGAATCTTGTGGAGAGCCTTGGCGCCACACACGGGATTATCCGGCTTATTGAAGGAGAAGGAAAATCGGCGCAGCTGACCGTGCGGGCTTCGGTTGGATTCGCGAAGGCGTTTCTGGTGCGGTACGCCAAGATTCCCCTCGCAGAATCCTGGGTGCAGCAGATCCTGAAAGGAAACGTTCCGTTTGTACAAGGCGACGAAGAGCAGGATATGGCCGCGCGGCAAAGAATTGCCGAGGCCGGATTGAAATCATTGGTGACGCTGGCGCTCCCGGGGAAAGAAGGCGCACTTGGAGTGATTGCGGTTGGGTCGACACGCGGAGTGAAGTTCCAGTCGGACGAGCTTTCTTACTTGCTGAACATCGCCAACCTATTGGGAATGACGCTGCAGAACGTCCGTTTGTTCGAGCAGGTGAATACGGTTCAGCAACAGTGGGAGTACACGTTCGACTCGATTGGTGATCCGATTTTGGTTCACGATGGGCAAGGGCGCATCCTGCGAAGCAATCAGCGGCTCAGCCAATTGCTGGGGCGTGAAGGCGGTGGGTTGGTCGGGCGAAGCGTGACAGAACTTCTGCCCGGTAAGAATTCCCCTTACAAGATTTGCCCGTACTGCGAGGGACTTGCCGGCGAAGGTGACGATCCTGATCCCTGGCTGCAGGGTTACTTCTTGTCGTCGAACTCCACGTTCGCCGATCCCACCGGACGCCAGCTTGGAACGGTGCACGTTCTGAAGGACATCACCGACCGGAAGCGCGCCGAGGAGAAATACCGGACCCTCGTTTCGAGCGTACAGGAGGGCGTGTTTATTTCCACGCCGCAGGGACGCTTCCTCGATTTCAACGAGGCGCTTCTCCGCATGACCGGCTATGAGACGCGCGAAGAATTGATGGCGATCGACATTCCGGGCGCGTTCTATGGCAACCAGTCGGACCGCGAGAGGCTGAAGAAGCTGCTCGACCAACATGGTTCGGTGGCCGATTTTGAATTTGAAATGCGGCGCAAGGATGGTGAAGTTCGCATGATGCTGGAGTCGTCGATCGCCGTGCGGGATGCGGCCGGAAATGTCACCGCGTATCAGGGATTTATTCTCGACATCACCGAGCGGAAGCAAGCGGAGCATGAAATACGGCGGCGCAACCGCGAACTCCTGGTGCTGAATTCGATCGCCCAGACGCTGACGGAATCGCTCGACCTCAGCGATTCGCTGCATCGTACCCTGCGCCAGATGGCGGAGCTCTTCAAACTGGACGTTACGTCGCTCTACCTTTTTGATCAAGAGGGCACGCAGCTGCGGCGAGTCGCGGCGGTGGGCCACCGTTCGGAGCATTCACGGCATTTTCCTCCGGTGGCCGTGAAGCTTGAGTTGATGCAGCATATTAAGGCGGTGCATGCGACATTTCTTTCCACACAGGGATTGCCGCTGCCGCCTGTTTTTCGGGAAATGCAACAGAAAGAAGATCTGGTTGTCGCCTACATCGTGATTCTTTGGTCGAAGGATCGCGTCATCGGCGGACTCCTCGTCGGCAGCCGCACGCCCCGTGAATTCTCTCCCGCCGACATGAACTTGCTCATTGCCGTGGGCAGTCAAATCTCCAGCGCCATTGAGCGTTCGATTCTCTACGAAGAAACGCGCCAGGCGTACGAAAATCTGCGCCGCACCCAGGAACAGCTACTTCACAGCGAGAAGCTCGCGGCGGTGGGACAGCTCATCTCGGGGGTGGCGCACGAGCTAAATAATCCGCTTACGGCCATTCTGGGCTACAGCCAGTTGTTAACCTCCAGCGGGCAAATGGGACAGCAGGGAATCGAGTACGCAGACAAACTCTACAAACAGGCGCAGCGCACGCACCGCATCGTACAAAACCTCCTGAGCTTCGCACGGCAGCACAAGCCGGAGCGGGTTGCAGCGAGAATTAACCAGATCCTGGAAGACACGCTGGCGCTTCGCGATTATGACCTGCGCATGAGCAACATCCGCGTCCACCTGGACCTGGCCCCGGATCTGCCGGTCACCGCCGCGGATCCTTATCAATTGCAGCAGGTCTTTCTAAATATGGTGAACAACGCGGTGGATGCAATCCTGGAGAAATCCAAAGACGGCGACCTTTGGGTACGCGCGGGAACCAATGGCGACCGCATCTCTATCGAGTTCACAGACAGCGGTCCCGGCGTGCAGGACGCCTCCCGCGTCTTCGATCCCTTTTACACGACCAAACCTATTGGCAAGGGAACGGGTCTGGGATTAAGTATTTGTTATGGAATCATCACCGAGCACGGCGGAACGATTCGGGTCAGGAATATCCCAACGCGCGGCGCATCATTCACCATCGAATTGCCCTTTCAATCCATGGCGTCAATGCCGGCGTTCGCACCGGCGCAAGCGATGGCTAGCGGAAGGGAAGGGCGAATTCTACTCGTGGATCAGGACGAGTCCGTCCTGGAGGCCGTCGGAACGATTTTGCGGGAGCGCGAGCATCGAGTTCAGACGGCGAAGGACGCGCAAGAAGCGCGGGCTTTGCTTGAGAAAGTGGATTTCGATTTGATCGTCGCAGATGTGGAAGTTCTCGATACTGCAAACGGAGACCACCTGGAAGAGTGGCTGTCGCAACATAAGCTGGCTCTAAATCGCAAGGTGATCTGGATGTGCGCCGTCGCGTCACCAAGAAATGCGGAGGAGAAAGGCGTCCGTGGCGGCCGTCAAGTCTTGCAAAAGCCCTTTAAGGCAAATGAGTTGCTTGCCGCGGTAGACGAGATCCTGCTAAGCAACGTGGTGCCCGCGCCCATCGAGCGATGACGCCATCTCAGCGGCGAGCGCGGCGCGTTCTCCGAGTTCATTCATGGCAGTTTCCATTCGAACGCTCAAACTACTGACAAGGTCGCTCAAGCCGTCCAATCCTGGAATGGGCATCAGACCTACGCGCAATTGCAAGCGAACGATCTGATAGTGCCAGGCGAACGCTACGGTCAGACGAACTCTTTCAAATTCATGCAGCGCTACCACTTCCGGCGAAAGCCGGGCGATTATGCTGGCCATCCGCAATAGGCTCTGGAAATCGTTGCGGACCGCAGAAAGATAAGCCAAAGCGATGCGGCGGCGCTCCCGCCGCATGCGCCTCACCACGAAAGCCGGCGCTTTCTGGAAAACATAAAGGCTATCGGTTTCTGCAAGAGCTTGGCGGATTTGCGGCAGGAAATTTACATGACGCTTACCTGTCTCTTGCAGAAAGTTCGTTCCGGCTTCGGGTTTTGTCAGCTTCCGTGGAGCGCGCAGCGCCCAGAAGAGAAGAAGCAGCAGGGCGACAACAAAGCCGAAAAAAAGAAAGAGCGTGACATTCAATTCCGAGTGGCCTCCGGTTTCCAGAATTGGCTAAGCCTTTCATTAAGCGAGCGTAAACGGAGGTTGATCTGAGGTGCTGTGGATTCGTAGAGCCCGACAGGAAGGAGCGATTCTTCAGAAACAGCCTCGGTTTGCGGTCTGCGAAGTGCCCAGGTCCAAAGTAGCAAGCTCGCGAGAAACGCCAACATCCCTAGAAGACTCCAAAGCCCTGCGTAAACATGCAAAAAGCGATCTGCAATTGTATCGTTTATCGCGCGGAAGCAGGAGTAGAGGCAAAAACCTATGGCCAGCAAGCGGTCTACACGCCCGGTGCGCACATCGTAATAACGCACAAAAAGAAAAAGAACTACGATCACGGTGGCGATCGACAGCTCCAGCGCTCGACTCGCACTTGGGAGCGCCAGTTGCCATTGATGCCGCGCTGCCAGGCTCGAGTACAGCAATACCAGCCCCGCACTCATCAGCAGGATCCGCCTGGCAAGCGCCCAAACTCCCGGGTAGCGGGAGAGCAGGTGTCTGCATATCTCGACGACTGCTAAAGCCCGCGCACCGACGGCCACGGCCTGCATTCCCCAGGCGTAGAGCCAGGCGGCTCTTGAAGAAAATCCCAGCCGGCGGTAGATGATAAACAGCGAAATACCCAGAGCCAGGTTGACGAAAATATAGAAAGCGAAAGCCGGATAGGTTCTGTAATTCTTGCCCACGACAAGCAAGACCAGAACAAGCACGCTTGCCGCCGTGGTCAGGGCCCACATGATCTGCTGAAGCTGTGCGATCCCTGCTATCACGGGCGCATCCTAACACATGCGTAATTGCCTGCAAGTAGTTTCGATGCGCCCGCCGGATAGTTCGACAGTCCTGTCTGAAGTCCGGACAGTCCGTGAGATTAGAGAATTCTTATGCGACCACGGGCGTCTGAGACAACTTTGGCGGAAAAGGCGGCATGGGCCAGCCATCGGCCCGGAGTACACTGTTATTCGAAACTGAATTTCCGGCGGAAGGATTGACGGAACAGAAAACCAGAAGTACGATCAGCGGAGTAAGCAGTGAAATGGAAGCATTTCTTGAGAGTTTTCTCACGGGTGAAACCTCCTTGGCGCCCAAGGATGGAGGGGTGCAAACGAGGAGGAGGGAAAGGCTTCAAAACGTTCTGTCTACGGAACACAAGGCCGCATGAGAACGCTGACGCAGCTCCAGCAGAACCGCAAAATCGTTCAGGATTTCACTCTAACCACGCTGGCGGGGATTCCAGGACTACTGGCGCGTCTGACGTACGTCGCTTCCTTGCGGGATCTCTCGAGCGGCCGGTACGAACATGCGGGGATGGCTGCGCTCTATCCAGATGAGGCGGTACAGCAGGCCATCGGACTCTGCCATGAACAGGTTTTCGAAAAGCTTCTCGAAACGCCGCTTTCCGTTCAGCAACAAGACTTACGAACTTGCCTGTCCGCCATGCAGGGGGGATTGCGGGGGGCGATCATTCACTGGCGCAGTATGGAATCGTACCGCGTTCTAATGCCGGAGCAGTCGCCGGACTACCTTAAGGAGCTTTTCTGCTCTAATCTCCGCGTGCTGCTTGAAATTCTGCAGGAGGAATGCACCCAGGCCCGTTCAACCGCGTGACCACGCCGATCACACGGCCCACAACTTCGGCTTCTTCCGGCACGCGCCATGTTTCTGGCAGGCAATGAGAAAGCGGGTGCGGCTGCATCACGAGCCGCGTACCATCCTGGTGGAACCATCCACAACGGTAGCCATTGCGTACTTCGACGAAGTACATAGGCCGGTCATGTTCGGTAGTCCAGTCACTGTCGTCAATCTTGCGCATCGATACATCTACGAGCACGATGCTCCCTGGCCGCAGCAGCGGCAGCATGCGCCGGTCCGACGTTCCAATATAGCCATATACGTGATGGCTATCGCCATTTGTGAGAACGCCCTCAAAGCGGCCCCATTTCTCCACCATGCGCGACAAAAACTCCGTGCGCCGCGGATCGAAGGCCGGGTCAAACCTCATGGGGATCCGCAAGGAGGCCGGCGGTGCCATTAAATGGGTTTGCGGAGAAGGGACTGTGGTTCCGTCATGGAAGCACTCATCAATTGGAATGTCGTACCATCGCAAAATGTCGTGCGGGTTCAAATGGTAGACCACGGCAAGGGTATAGAGCTTGTGCAAGCCGGGTACAACTCCCCGGTTTTCGATTTCCGCTAACCGGCTGATGTGCAATATGAATTCAGAACGTCCCCGGCGGTCTGCCAGCTCGTAGCTCGCCCGTTCCACTTCTCGGTAGGTTAGTCCGAGTCGTTCGCGGGCTTGCCGCAGACGAAGGCCTGGATGCATGTATACCCCAGAGAGATGACTGCCAGTCTTCGGATTATAACAGCATCACCATCTTGTTAAGGATTCGGAACAAGCGATCCGGATGGGGACAACATTCCTCTTTCCGAGTAGCCTGCTACTTGGTCATACTCATGAAGAACGTGGCTTCTCAAGTGAAATTCACCTCCATTAGACTCTCTATCCTTTTCTTAGGCACCGTCTGCCTCTTCAACACGGCTCGAGTGCACGGGCAAGAGGCAGCTGTCGCTTCCCCTTCCGGAGATGCCAAGGCCACATCGGAGGCCGAATTTATTGCCGCCGCCGACGATGTTCTCGGCAAGATGAGTGAGATTACCGGCCTGAAGCTGCGCACGCCCCTGAAGAAATCCTTGCGTTCGCGCGAGCAGATTCGCGCGTATGTCATCAAGCAGATGAATGAAGAGAAAACGCTCGCTGAACGCTACGCTGGCGCGCGCAGCGCGGAAGCATTCGGCTTGATTCCCAAGGGCTTCGACCTGGACACCTTCATGGTAAACGTGCTTACGGAACAGGTGGAGGGGCTCTACGATCCGAAAACGCGGGAGTTTTATATTGCGGATTGGAGCGCGCTCTCAGAACAGCGTATGGTGATGGCCCACGAGTTGACCCATGCTCTGGAGGATCAACATTTTCAAATTGAGGCGTGGCTGAAGGCGGCCCGTCCCAATGAAGATGCCGAGCTGGCGCGCGACGCCGTGTTGGAAGGCAGCGCGATGGTCGCCATGATCGATTACCTCATGCTCGGCACGGGAAGATCCCTCAAGGATCTCCCGGAATTTGATCCGTCCATGCTCATGGGCGATCTGGACAGCTCGCCAACGCTTCAAAATGCGCCTCCCTTCATCAAGGATGCCTTGACCTTTCCCTATCTGGGCGGGCTCACGTTTTCGGCTACAATCTTGAAGGACAGCGGATGGTCAGGACTTCCCACTCTGTTCGAGAAACCACCCGTTTCCACGCAACAAATTCTCCACCCCGCGCTCTATCGCTCCGGCAGAGTTCCGCAGAGCGTCACCTTGCCGCCCCTCGAGAAATTGCTCGGCAGCGGCTGGTCAAAGCTCGACGAAAACGTAATGGGCGAGTTCGGTTGGAAGGAAGTCTTGAAGCAATTCCTTGACGGCACGCGCGCGAAAACGCTTGCAGCCGCCTGGGATGGCGACAAGTATGCGCTTTACGAAGAGAAGCAGAGCAAGCGAAGGGTTCTTGTTACGCGGCTGCACCTGGACAGCGAAGAACATGCAACGCGTTTCTCCGGACAGTATTCAGAGGCGCTTGAAAAGAAATACGCGGATCGTTCGAATCTGTTCCGCCGGCCGAACTTTTTTTCCTTTGAAAGCCCTGATGGCGGCGTTTTTCTGTATTGCTTCGGAGCCGAGTGCGTGACGATGGAAGGCGCGACACGCAAGGTGTTTGATGGCCTCACGAAAGCGATCGACTGGCCGATGGCGCCACAACCGTCGCAACGGCTCGAGTCCGCGGCTCCCGCGAAGACCGCCATGATCTGAAAACAATGTCGCGGCCAGCGAAGTACTTTTAAGTTCTCAATTTTTAGAGAGCCAAAGATTCTTATTGCGCACGGCGAACGACGAGAAGCGTCAAATCGTCCGTTTGCTTCAATCCCTCCCCAAAGCTCGAGAGGTCTTCGAGACATTTGGAGATTAGCCCATCAGGTTCTATCCCAGTGTGCCGCGCCGCCAGAGTGCGGATTCGCCCATACTCTTGGCCTGCAACATTTCGTGCTTCCGTCAAACCGTCGGTATAGAGAAAAAGGGTGTCACCCTGAGATAACGTGAGCCGATGGACCGGGAATCGCGTGTTACAGAACATTCCCAAAGGCACTCCCGTGGAATCCTTCGGTGTCGCTCCGTCACGATGGATGTGAAGCAAAGGGACATGCCCCGCGCTTACAAATTCCACCGAGCCATCGTGCGCAGCTCGTCCTACGACGAGAGTCGCGAATTGTCCGGCAAGAGTGCTTTCGCAGAATATGCGGTTGGCGTCTTCCACCATCCGATCGAGGGGGAGGCCAGCCTCGACGAGGCTGCGAAACGTTGCATGGAGATGGCTCATGAGCATCGACGCAGCAACACCCTTGCCAGAGACATCCCCAATCATAAACAGCAGGCCGCCTTCTGTTTCAAGGAGGTCGCAGTAATCGCCGCTCACCATCCCGGCGGGTTGGTAGTGGTAGCGGACGCCCCAGCCTGGCGGTGCCAGACTAAGCTTCGGCAAGAGAGCGCGCTGGATGCGCGCGGCCAGGGAAAGGTCACTCTCCAAGGCTCGCTGCTCGGCACTCGTAAGATGGTCGAGGCAGAACCGCACCAAAGGATCGGCCAGCAGGCGCTCCGCTTCGATGGAATCGTGGCACTCCTCACAGAGCCCGAATGTTCCTTGATCGATACGGTTCAGCGCCGCATCCACAGCCATCAGCAGCTGCGAAAGAGAAGCATCGGCGGCGGGCGAATGCAAAGCCGCGTGAAGGCGCTCGCGGCGTTGTTCCAGTTCGGTGCGCAGATACGCTTGTTCGGCAGTGGCCATACTACCTCCTACCAAAGGTTGCTGTTTTGCGGCTGAACTTTCCATCCGATTTCCTCCTTTGAATTGAGGAACAGGGGAAAAGGCTTAACGGTGACGGTATCGGCTCTTCGCTTCCGGTTCACCTGTGGAATGTGAAAGAGCAAGCGGTGTTGCCAAGCCGTCGCTGATTTGCATTTGATGCTGCAAACGGGCGATCCGATGCAGGAATTGTTGCTCCCGCTGTGTGGAGCGAGCAGCGAGATAAGAATCGCGCGAGGCACTGCGCTGACACCGGAGCTTTGCCAGACCAAGCTGCGCGAATTCCGCCGCACGACTCAGATTCTTAGCGTGGCGTTCGAAGTGGATGGCAAGCTGCTCGCATGCGTAGATCCCGTCTTGAAGATCGGCAACAATCTCATGCCAGATTTCCGCCGCCCGGTCATGTTCGCCCCGGCGTTTCGCCATCAGCGCGAGCTCGCGGCGCGCTTTTGGGAGGAACTCAGCGGGGAGTCCGATCTCTAACGCTTGAGAGCATGCCGAATGTGCGCGGTCGGGCTCTCCCCGGCGTTGCAGAAATCTCGACAGCCCGAAAAGATCGAGGCTTTCAGTTTCCTCCGCTGCGCCCGGCTCGGAAAGTAACGCGTTGATTTTGCCGAAGAGGGCGGCGAGGCCGCGTAAATCCATTTGGTTGTGCCGCACGACTCCTGCAAGTGGCTCCATAGGGCCGCCGCGCAAATAGTCAAAATAAAACTGTGGGATGAGAGCCGATGAGACGTCATCATCGCGGCGCCAGCCAAGGCGGGGTGCGTCGAGGACGTGGCGCTCCAGTTCGACGAGGCGGACGGAGCCGAGCCGAAGTTTCCAGAGAGCACGCGCGGGATGTAGCAAGTCGAGATGTGTCGCCAGTTTTGGCACGGTGATGGAGCGCGTCATGGTGAAGCGGCTCTCCAGGAGCGGCCAATCGAAAGATTTTCCATTGAAGGTGACGAGCACGGGGCGTTCGGCGAGACGCCTGGAGAGTTCATGAAGAAGGGAATGTTCTTCGGAGAAATCACGCATGAAGAATTGCTCGACCTGCAAGCCGCCGGCATCCCACCAGGCCAGGCCCACAAGAAACGCGTAGGTTCCCGTGCCACCGGCAAGCCCGGTTGTTTCCGTATCCAGGAAGAGCCATTTTTCCGGATCTGTTAACGCCGCGCGCGTTCTGCGGGAGAGCGATTCATCGCGTGATCGCGAGAGCAAATCGAGCGAGGCGGGGGAAGCTTCCGAATATTCAGGCGTGGAAAACCAATTGCGGACGGAAAGATGTTCGCCGAAATGATTCTTGGCAACTCCCGCGCCGAGCAGTCGTGCTAGGGAGTCTTCCTCGTCGGGGGCGCGAAGGACGGCCGGCCTCGCCGCCACGGGGCGCGCGGGTTTCAGAGCGGAAAGTCTCGAGAATTTGTCGGCGGTCGCAGCCATCTAGGCACACAAACGGTCGAGAATCGCGAGCGCTGCTTCCTTGGCGCGCGGGGCAAGATCGCCTGCGGGGCCTACGCAGGATGGGCAGCCCTGTTCGCAGCCACAGGAAGAGATTAGCTCGCGTGTCTTCTGGACGAGTGGATGGTGTGTTTGAAAGAGTGGTTCGGAAAAGCCGATGCCACCGGGGTAGGCATCGAAGAGATACAAATTTGGCTCGAAGAATTCCTTTGTGTTGGCGGAGATTACGTCTTCCATGCGGGATGGAGTGAAATCGCTGCTCGAGAGCGGATCGAGTGAAGGGACAGACAGGAATGTCTGTCCCACCGAAGCATCAGGAGGACGCTCGCCGATAGCGGTGCCGAGGTCACGCCGGTCGCACATGAGCAGGAGCGTGGCCACGGATTCGAGCGCGTGCAGCAGGCCAAACATGCCGCTTTGGCGTTCGCTTACAGAAAAAGGAAGTGATTCGAGCAGGGGACGCTCCAGCGTGATCCAGTAAGACGTTGTGTGCATTTCGTTTTCGGGAAGTTCGAGCTTGCCGTCCCCGATATTTTCGTTGGTGAAGAACTTGATTTTCTTGAAACCGACGACTTGAGAGCGAACGAGCACGTCGCCGTGCGCCCGTGCTGCAGGGACCTCTCGAGGGGATTCACTCACGCGTGCTTGCTCGGCGATCTCGAGGACACGCACTTGCGTGTATCGAACCGCATCGGTGTAGTAATCGACCTCGACGCGCTTGACGTAGGCTTTGCGCTCTTTGAAATCGAGATGCTCGACGTGGTGTTGCTGGCCGCCGTGAAGGTAAATGGCTTTTTCGTGAAGGAAGACCAGCGCACTGGGAAAATCGATTTCGCCGATGACGTTTGGCGCGCCGGTGATATCGATGATCACGAAATTGTCGCTGGTCACCGAGCGCAGGCTGATGGTATCGGCGG
>WNFH01002365.1_pt1 | contig 13149 bp, 11 predicted proteins | sample 5400411 | NCBI WGS metagenome assembly WNFH01 (sample SAMN13153347, study PRJNA577476) | soil metagenome | isolation source: 200 cm saprolite under Douglas fir tree site 2 hole 3 | place: USA:California | collected 2015-04-18
TCCTTCACCTTCTCGAGGCCGGAATGATCCTCGTCGAGCACCCGCCGCGCCTCGTTGATGTCGAGGTTGTCGGTCGTCTGCTTGCTCCACGGCAGCGCCACCAGCCAGTCGAGATACGTCCGCGCCACCGTGTATTCCGCCGCGGCCGGCGGCATCTTACTCAGGCGGTCCAGCTCGCGCAGGGCCTCCTTCTGAGCTTCCTCGGTCATCCCGGCCGCCTCGATCTTCGTCCGCAGCTCGTCCAGCTCCTGGGCGCGGTCGTCGGTCTGGCCGAGCTCCTTCTGGATCGCCTTCATCTGCTCGCGCAGGTAGTACTCGCGCTGGCTCCGGCCGACCTCCGACTCGACCTGCGACTGGATCTTGGAGCCGAGGGCCAGCACCTCGGCTTCCTTCGTCAGCACCGAGACGAGGCGGGCGAGCCGCGCCTTGACGTCCGGCGTCTCCAGGAGCTCCTGCTTCACCTGCGTCGTGAGCACGGGCAGCGTGGCGGCGATGAGGTCGCCGAGCCGATTGGGCTGGGTCACGTTCTGCGCGACCGTCGCGAGCTCGTCGGGCAGCATCGGGGACAGCTCCACCACCTGGCGGAACAGGTTCCCCGCGTTTCGCGCCAGTGCCTCCGTCTCGAGATCTCCGGCGGGCGGCGAGAGCTCCGGCACCGGCTCGATCCGGGCGACGAGATACGGGCGCACCTGCACCATCTCCGCGATGCGGATACGATGGAGCCCCTGCACGACCAGACGGACGGTACCATCCGGCTGCTTCAGCACCTTGTGCACGGTGGCCAGGGTGCCGACCCGGTGCAGATCGGTCTCCTGTGGATCCTCGGTCGCCGGATCCCGCTGGGTGAAGACCCCGATGAGGCGGCCTCCCCGGACCACGTCTTCGAGCAACCGCACCGACGACTCACGGCCGGCTCCCAGCGGCAGGGCCGACTGCGGAAAGAGCACGGTGTCGCGCAAGGGCAGGATCGGCACCTGCTCCGGAACCGGCGCCTCCGGGCTCAGGGAACCTGCACTGGCCAGGGACATCTTCTCGTCCGCCATGATGATGGCCTCCCTTCCCTCAGAAAAGGTCAACGGGCGAAAGCTGGCTGGATGCCGCCCGGACGAGCGCTTCGCTCTTGCCGCGCCGCGCTTCGTCCCGCGAGTCCGCCATGTCGTTTCGCACGTGATTGGTCAACTCCTCGATCCGCGCCTGCATGTCGAGCATGCGGCGCCTCATCTTTAGGATGATCTCGATACCGGCGAGATTCACCCCGAGGTCCCGGGCGAGCCGGGTGACGCGCGAGATCTCCTCGACGTCCTCCGGCGAGTACATCCGGGTCTTCCCCTCGGTGCGGCTCGGGCGAATCAGCCCCTTCTTCTCGTACATGCGGAGGGTCTGCGGATGGATCTTCACCATCTCCGCCACGACGCCGATCATGTAAAGCGGCCGGCTCCGGTCGGTCATTCGCGGGCGCTCCCGGGCGCGTCGAGGTCCGGGTGGGCGGGCAGGAGCCGTCCGAGCTCCCGGAAGACCTCCTGCGTCCGCGTGTCGAGGCTGCGGGGAATCTCCACCCGCGCGGTCACGTAGAGGTCGCCGCGCCCATCGCCCGTGAGCCGGCGCACGCCTTTGCCCCGCAGGCGAAACGTCTGGCCGCTCTGGGTGCCGGGCGGGATCGCCAGGTCCACCGATCCGTCGACTCCCTTCACCTTGATGCGGCCGCCCAGCACGGCCTCGACCAGGGAGAGCGGCACCTCGCAGTAGAGGTTGTCGCCCTTCCGCGTGTATCGCGGATCCTCGTGCACCCGCGCGATCACGACCAGGTCTCCGCGCGGACCAGCGAATGGGCCCGAGTGGCCCTCACCGGGGATCCGGAGCTGGCTGCCGGTGTCCATCCCCGGCGGCAGCAGCACGTGGACCACCGCGCGACGCGGGGTGGCGCCGCGACCACGACAGGCGGAGCAGGCCACCGCCACGCGCGCGCCGAGCCCGTCACAGGCAGGACACGTCTCGCCGTCCCGCGAGTGCTCGCTCCACACCGTCCCCAGCCCCCCGCAATGCGAGCAGGTGGTCGGCTGGACCCCCGGGGCCGCGCCGGTGGCGCGACAGGCCTCGCACGGAGACCGCCGGTCGACCGGCACGTCCGCTTCGACCCCGGAGACCGCTTGCGCGAACGAGAGCTCGACCGCGACGTGGATATCCCCGCCGCGCCGCCCCGCGCGCGAAGCTTCCGACGGTCCGGGGCCGGACCGGCCGGCGGGCCGCGCGTCCTGCCGGTCGTAGAGCGAGCGCGCGGTGGCATCGCTCAGGATGCGATAGGCCTCCGCGATCTCCTCGAAGAGGGCCCGCGCGTCGCGCTCCCAGAAATTGACGTCGGGGGAATACCGGCGCGCCAGGCGCTGGTAGGCCCGGCGGATCTGCACCGCCGTGGCCCCCGCATCCACCTCGAGTACCGCGTAGTAGTCACGCATGGTCGTGCGCGGGGCCGCGCGCTGTTCCGCGGGCCCCGCGCTCCTCCCGCCGCGTCGGATGCCGCGGCGCTATTTCTTCTCTCCCAGATCCTCGAACTCGGCGTCCACCACGTCCCCCTTGGGCGGCGTGGCGCCCCCCGCGGGCCCCGGCTCGGACGTCCCGCCGGCTCCCGGCTGGGACTTGGCCTGGGCCTCGCGGTACATGGCCTCCGACAGCTTGTGCGAAGCCTGGACCGTCGCTTCCTGCGCCTTCTTGATCCGGTCCAGATCCTCGCTCTTGAGCGCCTCCCGGAGCTCGCCGAGAGCCGCCTCGGTCGCCTGCTTGTCCGCGGCCTCGACCTTGTCGCCCTGCTCCCGCAGCAGCTTCTCCGTCGAGTACACGACCGAGTCGGCGAGGTTCCGGATCTCGATGCCCTCGCGCTGCCGGGCGTCGTCGGCCGCGTGCGCCTCGGCTTCCTTCTTCATCCGCTCGATCTCGTCCTTGCTGAGGCCGGACGAGGCGGTGATCGTGATGTTCTGCTGCTTGCTCGTCGCCTTGTCGCGCGCCGAGACGTTGAGGATGCCGTTCGCGTCGATGTCGAACGTCACCTCGATCTGCGGCACGCCCCGCGGCGCGGGCGGCAGCCCATCCAGGTGGAACCGGCCCAGCGTGCGGTTATCACGCGCCATCGGCCGCTCCCCCTGCAGCACGTGCACCTCCACCGAAGGCTGGCTGTCCGCCGCGGTCGTGAAGGTCTCCGTCTTCTTCGTCGGGATCGTGGTGTTGGCGTCGATCAGCTTGGTCAGCACGCCGCCCAGCGTCTCGATGCCGAGGGACAGGGGCGTCACGTCCAGCAGCAGCAGGTCCTTGACCTCTCCGGTCAGCACCGCCGCCTGCACCGCCGCGCCCACCGCCACGACCTCGTCGGGGTTCACCGTCTTGTTCGGCTCCTTGCCGAACAGCCGCTTGACCTCCTCCTGGACCTTGGGCATCCGGGTCTGGCCGCCGACCAGGATGATCTCGTCGATGTCGTCGGGAGTGACACCCGCCTGCCGCATCGCCTCCCGGCACGGCGTCAGGCTCCGCTCGATCAGATCCGCCACCAGCGTCTCGAGCTTGGCCCGGGTCAGGGTCAGCACGAGGTGCTTGGGTCCGCTCGCGTCCGCGGTGATGAACGGGAGGTTGATCTCGGTCTGCACCGTGGTGGACAGCTCGCACTTGGCTTTCTCGGACGCTTCCTTGAGCCGCTGGAGCGCCATGCGGTCCTTGCGCAGATCGATACCGTTCTCCCGCTTGAACTCCTCGGCGATCCAATCCATCACCCGCTGGTCGAAGTCGTCACCGCCCAGGTGGGTGTCACCGTTGGTGGCCTTGACCTCGACCACCCCCTCGCCGATCTCCAGAACGGAGATGTCGAAGGTGCCGCCGCCCAGGTCGTACACCGCCACCGTCTCGTCCTTCTTCTTGTCGAGACCGTAGGCCAGGGCCGCCGCGGTGGGCTCGTTGACGATGCGGAGCACCTCGAGCCCGGCGATCGCCCCCGCGTCCTTGGTGGCCTGCCGCTGGCTGTCGTTGAAGTAGGCCGGGACCGTGATCACGGCCTGAGTGACCTTCTCCCCCAGGTAGGCCTCGGCCGCCTCCTTGAGCTTGCGCAGCACGAGGGCGGAGATCTCCGGAGGGGAATACACCTTGCCGCGGCTCTCCACGCGCACGTCCCCGTTGTCGGCCTTCAGCACCTTGTACGGGATGAGCTTGGCCTCACTGAGCACCTCGTCGTAGCGGCGCCCCATGAAGCGCTTGATGGAGAAGATGGTGTTCTCCGGGTTGGTGATGGCCTGGCGCTTCGCCACCTGCCCGACGAGGGTGTCGCCCTCCTTCGTGAATGCCACCACCGACGGAGTCAGGCGGCTCCCTTCCTGATTGGCGATGACGGCGGGATCTCCACCTTCGACCACCGCCACCACCGAGTTCGTCGTTCCGAGGTCAATGCCGATCACCTTCGCCATGTCGTGTTCTCTCCTGTCTGAGTGTCTGGGACGCCGCCGGGCCGGAGCCGGCGGGCCGGCGCGATCACGCCCGGTCCCACCGGCCCCGGCGGCTCCGCGGAGTTAGACCGCGTCGATCTTGATCTCCTTGGGCCTGACGCCCTCGGTCTTCGGAAGCTTGACGGTCAGCACGCCGTCCCGATAGGTCGCCTTGATCTGGCCGGTCTCGACGGAAATCGGGAGGGAGAGGGTCCGCTCGAACTTCCCGAACCGGCGCTCCTGGCGGTAGTGGCCCGCCTCGCGCGCCTCGTCGCTCCACTGCCGCTCCCCCTGAATGGTGAGGAGGTCGCCGGTGATGGACAGCCGGATCTCATTCTCGTTGAGGCCGGGCAGCTCCACCGCAACCACGACCTCATTCTTGGTCTCGTACATGTCGACCGGCGGAGTCCACACGCGCTCCGTTAAGTTGTCGAAGAGCCGGTTCAGCTGCGTCTGGATGTCCGTCAGGTCTCGCGAGGGATCCAGGGTCTGCGGAAGCGGGCGGAAGCGAATGAGCGTCATGGTCTGCTCCTCCTGTCTGCGGGGCTCGTGGCCCAAGCTGAGATCTAAGCGTACTTGACTTATATAGTCTGAGTTGGATCATGTCAAGAAAGACGAGAAACTTTCTAAATATGGCAATAGAATCAAAGTGTTTGGCTTGCGACGCAGAAAGGCGGTAGCGTCCCAACGATGAAGGTGGGCTGTCTTGGCTGCCTCGGCCCGGCCGGTACCTCGCGTGGCGGAGATCGGGCTCCGGGAACATGGTCATTCCCGACTACACGAGCCCCTGGTCGTCACTGAAGCCGCGGCCGCGTGGCTAGCTCGCCACGTGGACGACGCCGGGCTATGGCTTACCACGATCTGGATCACCTTGGCTGGGACGATCGAGCTCGAGGGCCCCGCAGCCCGGCGGCGAACGCGGTATGCGGAGGCGACCCTCGTCCAGAGTCGGGTCGGGAGCCTGTCCATACCCGGCTGGCTCCTGACGTCGATAATGGGCCCCTGCTTCGATGGCCAGCGCCGGCTGTCGTGGAGCGGGTGGAGGTCGGGGAGGGCCGACTGACCTTCAAGACGCGCTAGCCTGTTAACGAGCCGCGCCGGTTGTGTATAATGCCGGTGCGACTCCACGATTGTCCCATGGCTGACGCCGCCGGCACTCGCTTCGTCTCCCTCCTCTCCCTCATGGCTCGCCTCAGGGCCGAAGGTGGCTGCCCGTGGGATCGCGAGCAAACCCGGACCTCCCTCCGCCCGTACGTCATCGAGGAGGCCTATGAGGTCGTGCAGGCGATCGACGAAGGTTCGCGGGACCACCTCGTGGAAGAGCTCGGGGACCTGCTGTTCCAGGTCGTCTTCCACAGCCAGCTCGGGGCCGAGGCTGGCGAGTTCACGATGGAAGACGTGGTCGAGCGGGTCTGCGACAAGATGACCCGGCGGCACCCGCACGTGTTCGGAGACCGTGTGGTGGCCGATTCCCGGGAAGCCCTCGCCCAGTGGGAGCGGATCAAGCAGGAGGAGACCGGTTCCAGGGGCTCGGTCCTCGACGGGGTCCCCGCCTCGCTTCCCGCGCTGCTCCGGGCTCAGCGGTTGCAGACCAAGGCCGCCCGAGTGGGCTTCGACTGGACAGGCTGGCAGGACGCGTGGAGCAAGGTGCGGGAGGAAGTGGGCGAAGTCCAGGAGGCGCTGACCAGCGGGGATGACGCCCGAGTCGCGGACGAGCTCGGCGACCTGCTCTTTTCGATCGTCAATGTGGCACGGCTACGGGGCATGGATGCCGAGGACTGCCTGCGCCGCGTCTCCGAGAAGTTCACCCGACGCTTCGGGAAGGTGGAGACGGAGATGAAGGCGGGCGGCCGGACGGTCACTGAGGCATCCGCGGAAGACCTGGATCGGGCCTGGGAAGCGGCCAAGGCACACGAGCGCCAGGGCCGGCCCGAATCAGGGATTCGGTCATGAAGTGCAAGATCGGCAAAACAACCGTCATCGTCAAGCGCGGGGATATCACGGAAGCCGAGGTCGACGCGGTGGTCAACGCCGCCAACGCCGAGCTGTGGATGGGCGCCGGAGTCGCCGGGGCTCTCAAGCGCAAGGGCGGGGTGGTCATTGAGGAGGACGCCATCCGGCAGGGGCCCGTTGAGGTCGGGGAGGCGGTGCTGACGGTCGCCGGGAACCTGGCGGCGACCCACGTCATCCACGCGGTCATGATGGGTAAGGACCTCAAGGCGGACCCCGGCAACATCACCGCGGCAACCCGGGCCACCCTGGCCATCGCCGAGAAGCACAAGCTCTCCTCCCTCGCCTTCCCGGCCCTGGGGAGCGGGGTTGGCGGGATCCCGCCGGCGCAGTCCGCCGACGCCATGCTGACCACCGTGGTGGAGCACGTGAAGCGCGGGACCTCGAGCCTGGAGAAGGTCCTCTTCGTGCTCTACGAGGAGCAGGCCCAGAAAGCCTTCAGCGAAGTTCTGAAGCGCCTGGGGGGCGTTCGCTAGCCCTCATTTTCCGCGCCAGAGCTACGCCTGGTGTGGGATCCCACCAGGAATCCGCCTGGCCCCCTTCCTGGGGCCTCAGCCAATAAGCGATTGCTAAAACCACCCTGGGCTAGAATGACTTGTCGCTACTGGTGACCTTTGCCTTTCTCGGCACGGCCCGGGCATCCGGTAGCGTCCGCAGTGGATACCCGGGCAATCCTGGAATGCAGGTTGCATGCGCCCTGAGGGGGCCCTGGGGCATACACTCAGGTCTATAGGGAGGTTCAAGGGAACCAATGGCAGCAACGATGCACGACCTGCTCACCCTGATGATCGAGCGTGGGGCCTCCGACCTCCATATCACGACGGGCACGCACCCGCAGATCCGCCTGAACGGCAAGCTCACGCCGATCACCCAGTTCGAGTTGCTGAGCCCGACCGATACGCAGCGCCTGGCCTACAGCGTCCTCAACGAGGGCCAGAAGCAGAAGTTCGAGGAGGAGAACGAGCTCGACCTGTCGTTCGGCATCCACGGGCTCGCCCGCTTCCGGTGCAACGTCTACCGCCAGCGGGGCGCGGTCGCCTGCGCCATCCGCGTCATCCCGGTGAAGATCCGGACCTTCGACGAGCTGGGGCTCCCTGCGATCGTCGAGCAGATGGCCGACCGGCCCAAGGGCCTGATCCTGGTCACCGGCCCCACCGGCTCCGGCAAGTCCACGACCCTGGCGGCCATGGTCGACAAGGTCAACTCCGAACGCTCGGAGCACATCGTCACCATCGAGGACCCGATTGAGTTCGTGCACCAGCACAAGAAGTGCATGGTGAACCAGCGCGAGGTCTTCTCGGACACGCACTCGTTCAAGAACGCGTTGAAGTCGATCCTGCGCCAGGACCCCGACGTCGTGCTCGTCGGTGAGATGCGCGACCTCGAGACCGTCTCGGCGGCCCTGACCATCGCCGAGACCGGCCACCTCACGCTCGGCACACTCCACACCAACTCCTGCGCGCAGACCATCAACCGAATCATCGACGTGTTCCCCACCAGCCAGCAGGCGCAGGTGCGCGCCCAGCTCTCGCTGGTGCTGGAAGGCGTGCTGTCGCAGCAATTGATCCCGACCGCGGACGGCCGGGGCCGGGCCATGTCGCTGGAAATCATGGTCGCGACCCCCGCGATCCGGAACCTCATCCGCGAGGAGAAGGTTCACCAAATCTATTCCGCCATGCAGGCGGGCCAGAAGTTCGGCATGCAGACCATGAACCAATCGCTCGCCGAGCTGGTGCAGAAACGCCGCATCAGTCGGGAAGAAGCGCTGAACCGCAGCACGCTGCCCGAAGAGCTGGCGGGACTGATCGGCACCGCCCCGGCCCCCGCGGCGGGGGCCCCCGCCGCGGTCGCGGGCGCGGGCGGTTCTCCATTCGGCAGACGGTAGACCACCGAGGAGGCTTACGCGATGGCTGTCTTCGTCTATCAAGGCCGTACCGCCAGTGGAGTGCAGAACGGTGAGATCGAGGCTCCCGACCGCTCTTCGGCGGTGGGAGAGCTGCGGCGCCGCGCGATTCTCGTCACCAAGATCGCGGAAAAGACGGCGCCCAAGATGTCCTTCAAGTTCGGGGGCAAGGTCAAGGACAAGGAGATGGCGATCTTCACCCGCCAGTTCTCCACCATGATCGACGCCGGCCTTCCGCTGGTGCAGTGCCTGAACATCCTCGCCGAGCAGAGCGAGTCCAAGACGCTCCGGAGCGTCACCGGACAGGTCGCCCGCCACGTGGAAGCGGGCTCCACGCTCGCCGACGCGCTGAGGCGCCACCCGCGGACCTTCGACGACCTCTTCACCAACCTCGTCGAGGTAGGAGAGGCCGGCGGTATCCTCGACGTCGTTCTCCAGCGCCTCGCCGCCTACATCGAGAAAGCGGCGGCCCTCAAGCGGAAGGTCAAGGCCGCGATGGTCTACCCGTGCGCCATCATCGGCGTCGCGCTTCTCGTCGTCATCTTCATGCTGACATTCGTCATCCCGACATTCGCCCAGATGTTCAAGGACCTGGGCGCCGACCTGCCGTTGCCCACGAAGGTCGTCATGTTGCTGTCGGACTTCGTGCGCAGCTACATCCTCCTGCTCATCGCGGGCATGATCGGCGCCGTCATGGCCCTGCGGTCCTACTACCGAACCGAGGGCGGGCGGGCCACCATCGACGCGCTCATGCTCAAGCTGCCCGTCTTCGGCACCCTCGTCCGCAAGGTCGCGGTGGCCCGCTTCACCCGGACCCTGGGCACGCTCGTCCAGTCCGGCGTGCCGATCCTGGACGGGCTCCGGATCACCGCCCGGACCGCCGGGAACAAGGTGGTGGAGAAAGCGGTGCTGCAGTGCCGTGCCGCGGTCACGGAAGGTAAAACCCTGGCCGATCCGCTCCGCACCTCCGGCGTGTTCCCGCCGATGGTCACCCAGATGATCTCGGTCGGCGAGCAGACGGGCGCCCTCGACGCCATGTTGAGCAAGATCGCCGACTTCTACGACGACGAAGTGGACACGGCGGTCAGCACGCTCACCTCGCTGCTGGAGCCGATCATGATCGTGTTCCTCGGTGTCGTGGTCGGCGGCCTCGTCGTGGCCATGTACCTACCGATCTTCAAACTGGTCACGCTGGTCAAGTAGCCCGAGAGCTGCTGGTTGCCCAAGTCGCCGGCGCTCCGTTCGTCCCTGTGGGGGCTGAACCGGGCGCGATTGCTCACGGCCGCCATCGTGCTGGCCGTCGGAGCCCTGCTCCGATTCACGGAGGCGTTCCCCTACGCCTTCGGTGCGTTCGCGCTGACCGTGCTCGGAGCCGCCGCCGCCTGCCTGGTGCTGCCGCTGGGCGACCGGCGGGGCGTGCCGATGGAGCGGATCGCGTGGTTCCAGTTCGGCCTGGATGCCGTCTTCATCACGGCGATCGTCACCGCGACCGGCGGCCCCCAGTCGGTCTTCATTCCGCTCTACGTGCTCCTCGTGGTGGCCTCCTGCTTCGTGGTGTCCGGGCGCGGCGGCCTCGTCGTCGCGGGAATCTGCAGCCTGCTCTACGTGCTGCCGGTCCTGGGCCGGACGATCGTCCCGATGTTGAAGGTGGGCGCTCCCTCCGAGAACACCGCGCTCGAGATCTTGACCGTCTTCATGAATGCGGGGGTACTGCTCGCCGTCGCGGTGGTGACCGGGGCCCTCGCGGAGCGCTATCACGAGCTGCAGGAGCACATGGAGGACCAGCGCAAGCATCTCTCCGACCTGCAGGCCTTCCGGGACCTGATCTTCGAATCGGTGGGCTCGGGGCTGGTCGGCGTGGACCCGAACGGAAGGGTCACCGCCTTCAACCGGGCCGCCGTGTCCATCACCGGGGTGCGCGCGGAGGACGCGGTCGACCAGGCGTGGGAAGCAATCTTCGGAGACGGGGTCGACCTGGCCGAGGTGCGGCGGGCCGTCTCGGAGGGGAGCGAGCCGGCGCCCCGCTACGAGTTCCGTCTCCGCCGGCACGACGGCCAGGAGGTGCCGGTCGGTATCTCGTTCTGGTCGCTCCGCTCGGGCACGGGAGATGTGGCCGGGCTCATCGGCGTCTGCCAGGACCTCTCCAGCATCAAGCAGATGGAGCAGCGGATGCGCCAGGCGGACCGGCTGGCCGCGGTCGGCCGCCTCTCCGCCAACATGGCGCACGAGATCCGGAACCCGCTCGCATCGATCTCGGGAGCGGTCGAGGCGCTCGCCCGCGATCTGCCGCCCGACAACACCCGGAGCCAGCTCGTCGAGATCGTCCTGCGGGAGTCCGCGCGGCTCAACCAGATCGTCGGGGACTTCCTCGAGTACGCGCGTCCGGCCCCGATGGCGGCGATCGAGATCAACATGGCGGAGATCTTCGACGAGGTGCTCCTCTTGATCGAGCATCGCACGCTGCCCGCCAACCTGAAGGTGTCCCGGGAGTACGGCGAGACGCTGCCGACCCGGGCCGATCCGCAGCGGCTGCGGCAGGCGGTGTGGAATCTCTGTCTCAACGCGGTCCAGGCGATGCCCGACGGGGGTGAGCTCCGAGTCGGAGCCCAGTCGCTCCGCGACCGCGGGGGTCGCCTCCAGATCTCCATCACCGATACGGGCCAGGGCATCGCGGAGACCGACCTGCCGCATATATTCGAGCCGTTCTTCTCGACGAAGCCGGAGGGCAGTGGAATCGGCCTGGCTCTCGTCTATCGGGTCGTCGAGGAGCACGGCGGCTCGATCGAGGTGCGGAGCCGCGTGGGCGAGGGCACGACCTTCGTCCTCACGCTTCCCGCTCCGGAAGGGGCCGCCCGCAGATGAGCCGGGCGGTCAAGACATCCAAGCCGAAGAGCATCCTGACGCGGTGGGCCGGGAGCCGGCACCGCGAGACGAGGCGGATATGAGTGAACCACGGGTTCTGGTGGTGGACGACGAGAAGAGCATGCGCGACCTGTTGGCCATCACGCTGCAGAAAGCGGGCTACGCCGTGACGCTGGCCGAAGGCGGGGCCGCCGCGATGGAAGCGATCCGCCGGGATCCGTTCGACGCGATCATCACCGATCTGCGCATGCCGAAGGTGGACGGACTCCAGGTGCTGCGGTGCGCGAAAGATCTCTCCCCCGACACCGCGGTGATCATGGTGACCGCGATGGCCTCGACCGAGACCGCGGTGGAGGCCATGAAGCTCGGCGCCTACGACTACATCACCAAGCCGTTCAAGCTCGACGAAGTCAACCTCATCATCAAGAACGCGCTCGAGCGAAAGCAGCTACGCGCCGAGAACCAGTATCTCCGGAAGCAGCTGGAGACCCAGCACCGCTTCGAGAACATCATCGGCAAGAGCGGCAGGATGGTCGAGATGTTCGACACGATCCGGAAGATCGCGGACAGCCCCTCCACCGTCATGATCACGGGGGAGAGCGGCACCGGCAAGGAGCTCGTCGCCCGCGCGATCCACTTCAACAGCCACCGTCGCGACAAGCCGTTCGTCTCGGTCAACTGCGGGGCGATTCCCGAGGGCCTGATGGAGTCCGAGCTCTTCGGGCACGTGAAGGGAGCCTTCACCGGAGCCGTCGCGAACAAGATCGGCCTGTTCACCGCCGCCGAGGGAGGCACCCTGTTCCTCGACGAGATCACCGAGATTCCGGCCCTGCTCCAGGTGAAGCTGCTGCGCGCCATCCAGGTCCGCGAGATCCGGCGGGTCGGGGACACGCGTGACGTGAAGACCGACGTGCGGCTCATCGCCGCCTCCAATCGCGATCTCGAGACCGCGGTGCGGGACGGGGTGATGCGGGAGGACCTGTTTTACCGCCTGAACGTGCTCCCGATCCATCTGCCGCCGCTGCGCGAGCGGCGCGAGGACATTCCGCTGCTCATCGCTCACTTCCTCCAGAAGTTCAGCAAGGATCTCGGCAAGGATGTGCGCGGCGTCGCCCCGGACGCGCTGTCGGTGCTGGAGCGGTATCACTGGCCCGGCAATATCCGCGAGCTGGAGAACGTGCTCGAGCGCGCCGTCGTGCTCGGGGCCGGCGACATGCTGAGCGCGGAGGCCCTGCCCGAATCCGTGCGCCGCGAGCGCCCGAGCCGCGGACCCGAGCTTGTGGATATCCCCGACGAGGGCCTGGACCTCGAGACGACACTCGACGACCTGGAGCGCCGCTACCTGCAGCGCGCCCTCGACCGCACCGGCGGGGTGCAGACCAAGGCCGCCGAGCTCTTGCGCATGACCTTCCGCCAGTTCCGCTATAAGTTGCAGAAGCATAGCCTCGCAAAGCGTGGCGCACCCGGTGACGAATGACATTCCTCGTCGATGCGGATACGTCCGCCGTCAAACTCCCAATTCCGACTGACAGGATCGATGACGGCGCTCCGGGCTATCGGATCTGGATATTCTCTCTGTAATATCAAACACTTAAGAGCCATCTCCTCCTCTGGGCCCTTCCGGCCCCACCGTCAGCTTCGTGACGGTGCCCCTTGCGGGATTCGTGGCACCGAAGATGCACTCTCTCCCTGCCAGAAGCAATTCAACTTTCTATACCCGGCCGTCAAGGCCAAAGAGTTCACGGAGGAATTAGAATGAACAGGTTCTGGAATCGCAAGCGGAAGATGCTGGGCAACCAGCGCGGCTTCACGCTCATCGAGTTGATGATCGTCGTCGCCATCATCGGTATCCTCGCCGCCATCGCCATCCCGCTGTACGCCAACGTCCAGGCGCGCGCGCGCCTGGCCAAGGCCCAG
>WNFH01002371.1_pt1 | contig 13136 bp, 12 predicted proteins | sample 5400411 | NCBI WGS metagenome assembly WNFH01 (sample SAMN13153347, study PRJNA577476) | soil metagenome | isolation source: 200 cm saprolite under Douglas fir tree site 2 hole 3 | place: USA:California | collected 2015-04-18
ATTTGTAATCAGGAAACGACTTCGCGCTCGCTCTTGAGCAGTCTCTAGATTCGCGTGCATCCGATTAAATCCGCAGCGGCAGAATTTATCGTGACCGTCTCGCCTGTCTCATCCGAATCCCCTTCACTGCACCCGGACCGGTTCCCGTCGGCGGCTTGCGCAACCCTTCCAGCAGTTCCTTGAGCACTACGGCATTATTGTGCTGCTCGTTCTTCGAAGCGAACAGCAGCGTCACCCGTTTGTGATTTTCTGCCAGTCGGTAGAGTTCCTCCAGTGCCCCGGCGGCCTCAGACCGCATCAGCTCTTTCAGATAACGTTTTCGGAACGCCGGCCAACCCTCGGGACGCGCATGAAACCATTTTCTCAATCCGTCCGAAGGCGCCAGTTCCTGTAGCCACACGAGGACCGCTGCTCTCTCTTTGCTCAGTCCGCGCGGCCAGAGGCGGTCGACCAAGACCCGCGCACCGTCCGCACGTACTGCTTTCTCGTAGACTCGTTTCACTGCAATCGGCATGGCTTGCACTACTATTGTGTTTTCTCATTTTACGGCGGGAACAAATAGTTCCGCGGAAGATAGGATAAATTTTAATATAGGGATTCCTCGAGGCAAGCTGCGGCTTTCCCATGCCTTATCAATTCTGAACTGTGAGATCTTCAATTTGAAATCTGCTCTGTGTCTTTGTGTCCCTGTGGCACTCGTTCTCTCATTACCCGCCTGCTCTGTCGAGCGCCGCAAGAGCGACACTGAACTCGGCCTCAACCCGCAAGCAGCCGCCGGTCGCCGCGTCTACGACAATTATTGCGATCGTTGCCACGAGCCCTACTCCACGCGCGGCAAGAAAGGGCCAAGTATGAAAGGTGTTTTCAAAAGGCCTTACCTTCCCATCAGCGGACTGCCAGCGAATGACGAACGCGTCGGCGAGATCATCCGCTTTGGTCGAAGCAAAATGCAAGGCTTCGGCGAAGTCCTTAGGGAGCAGCAAATCCAAGACCTTTTGGCTTACATGCATACCCTGTGAACACATAGCCCCAGCGCTCTCGGCGGGCGAGCCGCAAGGGTTGATCACTGGCTCCCGCTCTGCCATGTGATAATCATGACTTGTGAAGGCCGCTTCCAGGTCCGATCTCTACCGCAAACTGCCCTCCGTCGACGATTTGCTGCGCGATGCTGCAATCGCGTCTCTCATCGCTCGCGAAGGCCACACTGCGGTTGCCGACGCGGCGCGCGCCGTGCTCGCCCAATTGCGCGGAGAAATCTCGGCTGGACACCTCGATTCTTCCGACATCGACCTCGCACTCTCTGGTCTCGCAGGCGCGCTCGCGCATCAGCTTCGCAGAGCGCTCAGGTACTCTCTGCGCACCGTCATCAACGCCACAGGCGTGATCCTTCACACTAATCTGGGGCGCGCGCCATTGGCTGATTCCGCAGTGGACCACATTCGCGAGACCGCGACCGGCTATTCGAACCTGGAATTCGACACGAGCACAGGGGAACGGGGCAAGCGCGACGTCCACGTGGACCGGTTATTTCAGAAACTACTGGACGACGACTTCGCGGGCGAGGGCACCCGCACCACAGAAGCAAATGTTTCCACCATTGTCGTCAACAACAACGCTGCCGCCGTGCTGCTCGCGCTGAACACTCTGGCCGAAGGCGGCGAAGTCATCGTCTCCCGCGGCGAACTGGTTGAGATCGGCGGATCATTCCGCATTCCTGATGTCATGTCCAAATCGGGTGCTATCCTGCGCGAAATCGGCACCACTAACCGGACCCGCATCACCGATTACGAGAATGCCATCCACGAGAACACCCGATTGCTGCTCCGTGTGCATCGTTCCAACTTCCAGATCAGCGGCTTCACAGAACACCCGTCGCTCGAAGAATTAGTCAGCCTCTCGCACAAACGCGGCATCCCCCTAATGGAGGACCTCGGCAGCGGCGCACTTGTCGATCTGCGTTCGGTCGGCATCAGCGGCGAGCCGGGAGTTATTGACAGCCTCCACGCCGGCGTAGATGTCATCACTTATAGCGGTGACAAGCTCCTGGGCGGGCCCCAGGCCGGCATACTTAGCGGTCGCCCGCATCTCATCGCGCGCATGCGGTCCAATTCGCTGTTCCGCGCCTTGCGCGTGGATAAGCTCACCTACGCCGCCATGGAAGCCACGCTGCTGGCCTACGTCAAACGTGATCATGACGCCATTCCCGCTTTGCGGCTTATGCGCTTATCAAAAGAAGAAATCGGCGCACGGGCAGAGGCTGTTACACAGAAGGTGAGATTGCCGAGACTGTCGTTAGAGGTCATCGACGGGGAATCCGTCATCGGCGGCGGCGCCGCTCCTTCTGCGGTCTTGCCAACGCGTCTGCTAGCCGTGACTTGTGAGGGATTGAGCGCCAACGAACTCGCCGCCCGTTTGCGAGCTTCCGATCCACCGATCATCGCCCGCGTGGAAGAAGGGCGCGTGCTGCTGGATCTGCGAACGGTATTTGCGGAGCAGGATGAAATTATCGCGGTCGCTCTGAATCGCCTAGGCCGAGAGTGAATTGGTCACAAGACGCAGAGTCAGAGAACTCAAGACCTGTTTAACGGGTCTGCCTACCTGTCGCGCATTCTTCAGGTGTCTCGGTGATTATGTGGTGAGTCATGCCCACCCTCTACACTATCGGCCATTCCACGCGCACGCTCGACGAGCTAATCTCATCCCTGCAGGCGCACTCCATCAAGACTCTGGTTGACATTCGCTCTTTCCCTATGTCCCGCCGCCTGCCGCATTTCAATCGCGAATCGCTCGAAAAAGCACTGCCGAAAGCGGGACTCGAGTACATCTGGATGAAAGAGCTCGGAGGACGCCGCAAGAAGATGGGAGACGACTCCCCCAACCTCGGCCTGCGCAGCCCCGGCTTTCGCAACTACGCCGATTACATGCTGACACCGGCATTCGAGCACGGCATTTCCGAACTCATCAAACTTGCCAGCCGCCGGTGTACCGCCTACATGTGCGCCGAACGTGTTTACTTCCGTTGCCACCGCATGCTCGTCTCCGATTGGCTGGCCGCCCACGGCCATACTGTTTTGCACATTGATGCCGAGGGTCCGGCGAGACCGCACAAACTCACTCCTGAGGCTCACCTCGTCAACGATCAACTCATCTACAAGTCCGACCAGTTATTTTAGACGTGTTGGGTGGGGTGCCCCACACCCGGATTTCGCTGGTGGGAGTACGGGTATTTGATCCTGCTACGGACCACGTCGGCTCAGACACCCTCGTCTGGGCGGGGAGCACCGCTCGGCAATATCCCACCATGGTCTGGCTCTCGTTTGTGCTACTTTGAACCCATGATCGTCGGCACTGGCATCGATATTGCCGAAGTCCCGCGCATCCGCGCAGCCCTTGAGCGCTTCGGGGACCGTTTCCTCCACCGCATTTTTACCGATGGCGAGATTCGGTACTGCCAGTCGAAGGCGAATCACGTAGAACGCTATGCCGCACGTTTCGCCGCCAAGGAAGCCGCCATGAAGGCGCTCGGCACGGGCTGGAATTATGGAATTCGCTGGCGGGACATCGAAGTCACCCGCTGCCCAGGCAGCCGCCCTGCGGTCGTGTTTCACGGGAAGGCCGCCGAATTTGCGGCAAGACTTGGCGCCAAAAATGCTGCGCTCTCGCTGTCGCACACCGCCGATCAGGCGATCGCGCAGGTCATCTTGGAAAGCTAACCGCGCAGTTCTGCTAGACTGTCGCCTCCTGAATATTCTCACGATGCCAGCCGTCCAAACCGCCGTCCTGCCCGGATCCCAAGTAGATCGCTCAGGACGTGCACTACTGTTTGGAGTGGCACTGACGAGCTTTTCAGCCTTGCTTCTGGAATTGGCGCTCACCCGCCTGTTCTCGGTCGTCCTCTTCTATCACTTCGCCTTTCTGGCAATTTCGATCGCGTTGCTAGGATTAGGCGCGGGCGGCGTGTTCGCCTATCTCGGCAAGCAGCGTCTGGCGAAATTCGAAACCCGCAGACTGGCCGCGATGCTTTGCGCGATCAACTCGGTGGCCGTTTTCGTCGTGCTGGAAATCGCGTTGCACGTCCCCGTCTCACTGGAACTCTCCTGGACTAACTTCGGCAAACTCACAACCCTCTATCTCTCTGCCGCCATCCCGTTCTTTTTCACTGGCCTCCTGTTCTCGATCGTATTCGCGCGTGAAAGCCGGCACATTCCCAGAATCTATGGCGCGGACCTGGCGGGAGGGGCTGCAGCCTGCCTCGCCGTGGTACCTCTGCTCAACTGGATCGGCGGACCGAACACAGTGTTGTTTGCGGGCGTGATGACGGCAGTAGCTAGCGCAATTTGGGCGGCCAGCAGCATCGCACGCAAAACCGCTGGAGCGCTCGGCGTGGCTCTGCTGCTGGTCATCACTGCCAATCATTCAGGCACCTTGATTGATGTGGTGTATGCCAAGGGCATGTTTCGCGATCCTGCCTGGGTGGAATTCGCGCGTTGGAACGCGATTTCGCGTGTCGAGGTTGACCGTCAGGGCGCAGCCAGGACAATCGTCATCGATGCTGACGCCTCCACCTCTATCATGAATGCCGATCCGCAAGAGTGGCAGGGTACCGTCTGGCAGAGGAACCTGATGTCGGCACCACCCGCGTTAGCCAACGTGCTGCGCCCCCACGGTGAATACGCCATCATCGGTCCGGGCGGTGGCGTGGACGTCCTGCGTGCTGTGGCCAATGGCAGCCCCAGTGTCACCGGCATCGAGATTAATCCCATCATCGCCGATACCATCATGCGTGGGCGCTACGCGCAATATGCTTATCACCTTTATGATCGCCCGGAGGTGCACATTCATGTCACCGACGGCCGTTCATCTGTGCGCAATTCCCGCCAGCACTTCGATGTTGTCCAAATGACGCTGGTAGACACGTGGGCTTCTACTGCCGCGGGCGCATTCGCTTTGAGCGAGAACAATCTCTACACGGTGGAGGCATTCCGCGAATATTTCGAGCATCTGAAACCAGACGGCATGATCGCGATCACGCGCTGGGAATTCAAACAGCCGCGAGAAGCGCTGCGCGTAGTATCAGTCGCGCTGGAAGCACTCCACGTTCTCGGCCTTTCCAATCCTGCACGAAATTTCATGGTAGTTTCCGAAGGGGATCTGGACAGTGACGGCATTCCAGTGGTTGTGATAGCCAAGAAAAGCCCGTTCACCCGGGAAGAAGAACAGGCCGTCGAGGCCCATCTGCAAAGCTATCCCGCACTCGTTCCTCTGTATTTGCCTTCTGCCCCCGGGGATAATCCCTTCTCGGCACTCATCGCGCGCAATGATCCGCATATCTTCGCACAGACCTATGCCTACAACGTTGCGCCAGTCACTGACAACGCTCCATTCTTCTTCTTCACTCTTAAGACGGCACAGATTCTCAACGAAGATCTGCAGCAAGGCATCGACTGGAAAGTGAACCTCGGCGTGGTCGTACTGGGTACGGTGCTGATCATTTCTCTGGCAGCCGTGCTGGCATTTCTGGTAATTCCCCTGGCGTTGCGCGGCCGTCGCCCAAAGCAGCGCGTGCTTCCACTCTTGTATTTCGTTGCGATCGGGCTCGGTTATATTCTGGTGGAGATCGCATTCATCCAGCGATTCGTGCTGTTCCTTGGGCATCCGACCTACGCCTTAACGGTCGTGATCTTTCTGCTGCTGCTTTCAAGCGGAGGCGGGAGCCTTTTTTCACGCCGCTGGCTGTCCACTACTGTGCAGAACTGGATGCCGCTCACGGTGATCACACTGGCAATTTTCTTGTACGTCTTGGTGCTGCCCGCAATTCTGGTTTCTCTCGTAGGCCTCTCCTTCGCAGTCAAGCTAATGGTCAGCGGTATGCTGCTAGTTCCGCTGGGATTTGCTATGGGGATGCCCTTCCCAACTGGCCTGCGCGCCTTGGCCAGTACTCCGGCCCCCGAGTTTCCGGCATCGGCCTCGGTTCAAACGACAGCTGTGGGAACTGCATGCGAAGAAAATGCCGTGGAGTGGGCTTGGGCGATGAATGCCGCGTCAAGCGTACTTGGCTCAGTACTGGCGATGGTCATTGCCATCCATTTCGGGTTGACTGTCACACTAGCGTGCGGCGCCGTCGCATATCTGCTGGCGCTGACGCTGTTTCTGTTTCTACAAGCGGCGCGTCTCCTGACGTGAAGTCCCTCCCAACGGTCTGTTATGATGCAGCCAAATTCCGCTCGCGATTGCCGCGCCGGAGGACTGCTATGATGGCATTGTCCGGGAGAAAACTTGCCTAGCCAGAAGCAGTTGAAGTGGTCACAACTGAAGGTCGGAGTGACGGTGATTGACGCCAGCGTCACCCTCATGATCCTGATTTTTCTCATGTCCGGCACCGGTGGGTGGTTCACCCACAAAATCATTCTCAAATCGTATTTCGACAATTCTGGCGGCTTGCGGGATGGCGCTCCCGTCCGGCTCCAAGGCGTGGACATCGGCAATGTGACCGGCATTCGCGTCGTACCCGGCAAGCCGCTCACGCCGGTAGAGGTCACCATGAAGGTGAACACGAAATATCGCTTCGAACTGCGCAAAGATTCGGTCACCTCATTGTCAACCGCTGGCGTGCTCGGCGAGACCTACATTGATATCGACAGCTCGATGGCCAAAGGCCCCGAGGCGCAGAGCGGAGATACGCTTACAACTCGCGAACATCCGGACATTCAGGACGTCGTGCGCTCCAGTCAAAGCACATTGCAGAACATGGATGCCCTGCTCAAGCGCACCGACCGCATACTTGCTTTTGTCGAAAGCGGTCAAGGCTCGATTGGTAAGTTTATTTACGATCCCAATCTTTATGATCGTGTGAATGCTACGGTGAACGAGTTCAAGGGCATTGTGGACGAAGTAAAGAACGGGCAGGGCAGCATCGGGCAACTGATTGCGAGCGATGAGGCGTACAACAAAGCGATGGCGGCTGTGGACAAGATCAACGCCATCATCGACGAACTCCAACAGGGCAAAGGCACGGCCGGATTGTTTCTTAAAGATCCGAAGCTCTACAACAATGCCAATGAAACGATCGCGAATGTTAGAAAGCTGAGCGATGACATCAATGCCGGCAAGGGCGCCATCGGCAAGTTGGCCCGCGACCAGCAGTTCGCCGATAAGCTGCAGAACACGATGAATAAGATCTCGGATTTAACTGACCGACTGGAAGCCGGAGAAGGCACGTTTGGCAGGCTGCTCAAAGATCCGGCGCTATACAACAACTCCGACCAGATGCTGGTAGAGACCCGCGGGCTGGTCAAATCCATCCGTGAGAATCCCAAGAGGTATTTGACTTTCCACGTAAAGATCTTCTGAGAAATTTGCTCCCTAGGAGGGGCGGCCGCGCGTCGACTGCCAAACAGAGTCAGCCCATTGCGTCATCAACAGGATTGCATCTCACCCGCGACCTGCAGGCTGCCGCCCAGCCGACGTTGCGTCTACCTGCTCATGCGCGTGATAACTGGAGCGAACCAGCGGGCCTGACTCGACGTGACGGAAGCCGAAGCGCAGCGCCTCTTGTTTCAGATGGCGAAACTCTTCCGGCGTGTAGAATCGCGCAATGGGCAAGTGGTCGCGCGATGGGCGCAGGTATTGGCCGACAGTCAGAATATCCACGCCGCGTATCCCAAGGTCACGGAAAACTTCCACCAATTCCGAGATGGTCTCACCTAATCCGACCATCACACCACTCTTTGTCACCATGCCCGGCGAAAACTTCTTGGCGTTTTCCAAAAGCCGTAGAGTGCGTTCATAGCGTGCACCCGAACGCACCACTCGATACAGACGCGGCACTGTCTCCGTATTGTGGTTGAGCACGTTTGGCTCGGCGTCCAGAACTATACGCAAAGCTTCATCCATACCCTGGAAATCAGGAATCAGGACTTCGACCCGGCATTCAGGCATAAGGTCCCGAATCTGCCGAATAGTGTCCGCAAAAACTTTCGCTCCGCCGATGTTGTCATCATCGCGGTTCACGCTAGTCACTACCGCATGCTTCAAGCCAAGCGTGGCCACTGCTTCAGCCACACGGCGCGGCTCATCCCAGTCGATCGGCTGGGGCCTGCCTTTAGGCACGGCGCAGAAACCACACCGCCGGGTACAGATGTCGCCCAGCAACATAAAAGTGGCGGTGCGATGGTTCCAGCACTCGCCAATATTAGGACATTGCGCCGACTCACATACTGTGTGTAGTTCTAGGGCACGAGCCAATTTCTTGAGCTGATGAAAATTCTCTCCAACCGGCGCACGCGCCTTCAGCCATGCCGGTTTCGGCTGCGGCATCCTCGGACTCAACTCAATCTGCACGAGTTGTGAGACACTCGCCATGTATTTTTGATTTTACTCGGTCCCCCCATCTGATAGTAGGGGCGCGGGTCGGGAAACGAGTGCTAGTTGGCGCTTTCGAGTGGCGGGAGCTTGCCACCCGCGCACTAACTGCCGTCTGCCGACCAGCGATTAAACGTCTCCATCGCGAAGCGATACGCCGATCAGCCGACTTCTACGAGTCCGTATGTGTGCTGCCAGCGAGTGCGCATATGGCGAAGGGCCCGGTTGATTTCCTGCTGCGATATTTCGGAATTCGGCCCGGCCAGCACGGAAGCCGCCTCGCGCTTGGCGGCCTCGAGGATCTGGCGATCGCGGATGAGATTGGCAACCTGGAAACTTGGCATCCCCGCCTGACGCGTGCCAAAAAACTCTCCCGGGCCACGGAGTTCAAGATCGAGTTCCGCGATTTGAAAGCCGTCATTGGTGCGGGTCATTGCGTCCAGCCGGCGCTGCCCTTCCTCAGATATCTTGCCACCAGTCATCAGAATGCAATACGACTTTGCGGCGCCTCGCCCGATGCGTCCCCGTAATTGATGCAGTTGGGATAGCCCGAAGCGCTCGGCGTGTTCGACAACCATGATGGTAGCGTTGGACACGTCTACGCCCACTTCAATTACCGTCGTAGAAACGAGAACACTGATTTCCCCTTCTTGAAAGAGCTTCATCACGTTCTCTTTTTCGTCAGGATCGAGGCGTCCGTGCAACAAGCCGACACGCAGGTCGGGGAAGATCTGTTTGCTCATCTCCTTGTACATCTTGATGGCAGCCTTCAGTTCGCTCTCTTCGCTTTCCTCGATAACCGGATACACAACGTAGGCCTGATGTCCGGCAACAACCTGCTTGCGAACAAATTCCCACACTTCCTCGGAGCGCTCATCCGAAACACGCCGCGTCACGATAGGCGTGCGCCCCGGGGGCATCTCGTCAAGAGCACTCAGATCAAGGTCGCCATAAATGGTGAGCGCAAGGCTCCGCGGGATGGGAGTGGCGGTCATCACGAGGACGTCGGGTTCCGCGGCCGTGTAGGGATGGGCGTCCCCGAGGCTTGTGTGGGGACGGGCATCCCCGCCCGTCGACTCGAGCGAAGTTCGGCTATTTGCATCCGTGTCGCCCGACTTCTTCATCAGCTTCAGCCTCTGCATTACGCCGAACCGGTGTTGCTCATCTACGATCACGAGACCCAGTTTCGCGAATTCGACTTTCTCTTCGATCAAGGCATGCGTGCCGATAACGAGACGGGCGTTGCCCTGTGCGATATGGCGCCGCACCTTCTGTTTACGGTCCTGCTCCAACGAGCCCGTGAGCAGCACGATTCGATAGCCGGCATTTTCAAGGATTTGCCGCGCGGAAAAATAATGCTGCTGCGCAAGAATTTCCGTGGGTGCCATCAATGCGACCTGATACCCGTTCTCAATGGCAATTATGGCGGCTTCGAAAGCGACGATTGTTTTGCCGGAGCCGACATCACCTTGCAGGAGACGGCGCATGGGAGAAGGTTTCGCCATGTCTGAAGCAATTTCCTTCAGCACACGCTTCTGCGCGGTGGTCGGGTGAAAAGGCAGGATCTTCTTGATTGCTCCACGCACTCGATCGTCTAATCGGAAAGCGATACCAGTCTCTGCTTTCTGCTCCCGGCGCTTGAGCTCCAGCCCTAGTTCGATGAAGAACAATTCCTCAAAAATAAGCCGGAAGTGGGCGGGCGTGCGCGAGGATTGCAGGGTTTGCAGGCTTTCGCCAGGATCTGGCCAATGTACTTTCCAAAGCGCTTCGCGCGGGCAGATGAGCCCCATGCGATTTCGAACCATGGCGGGAATGGGGTCGGACAGGTCGGGTGTGAGATTTTCAAGGGCGGCGTGGATGATGCGGCGGAACCAGCGAGACGTGAGCCGTCCCTGGCCAGCGGATTCATAGATGGGCACGATGCGACCAACTTCGAGAGAGGCCGCCAGCTTCTGTTCGGTGGCTTCGGATGCGCCCTCCTCGCCGGGATCCCCCAGGATTTCAAATTGCGGCTGTACAATCTGGAGTTCACCGCTGCGATCAACGTCAACCTTGCCGTACAGTGCGACCATCTGGCCCGGCTTGAATTTGCCTTGCAGGTACGTCCCATTAAACCAGATGCATTTGAGCCTGGTTCTGCCCTGCCCCGCTGTCATCTCAAATATGGGCATGCGGCGTGTGCGGAAGAGCCCTGACGTGCGAACTTCGGCGATGAGCGTGGCCATTTCGCCGGGGCGGAGCTGCGCGATCGCACGCGGATTCAGACGGTCCTCGTAACGGAAGGGCAGGTAGCGGAGCAGGTCGTCGGTTGTGAGAATACCTTTGCTGGCCAGAACCTCAGCCAGGCGCGGGCCGATGCCCTTAACGTACTGGACGGGGGTGGTCAGTTCGAGCATCTGAAGGGATGTTAGCAGGGCGGAGCGGACATACGCTCGTTGCTGCGCTGGCGAAGACGCCTCTCGCTACATGGATTGGCCGTGCCGAAACAATCAGCGTTTGGAAATTTCGTGCAGGCTTTAATCGCGGTGCTGGTTGGCAATGCCGCTTACTTCTTGCTCATGCCCTATCTGCCGCCTCGGGCCCGGCATCGGCTATTTCAATCGTGGGACCTGGGAATGATCGTGGATTTCTGGTTTTGCCTGGTCGCGTTTGGGATCGTGAAGATGATCGCTCGTCGGAGTGGACAGCGCTAGTGCAACGATTGGTCCCGCTCCAAACCACCTATGAGGACAGCCGACTTTCGACAGCCCAATCGCGATGGCCTGCTGGGGAGAGCGAGCGCCGTGTTTGCCCTCGCGGACATGGTGTATTTCTTCGCGGACGAACTCACCGGCCTGCTTGCTGGGTGACTTTTCCTTCGCGGGCATTTTCTTGAGCGCGTTCAGTGGTCTCTTTCTCAGGCATATAGTCTCTCTTTGGTTTGCACATTAGCGGTCGGTTGTCAAAAGTCCAATCGAGCACATGCTGTAATTTGGGTCAGGAGATTCCTGTATCGGTATTCTGGAACGGAATGCCATCGGACAGGTTACTTTGGGAACCTCGGTACCGTTGTCGCCACGGGGTAGAATCCGGCAAGCCACATGCAAAAGATCGCGATCCTTTACGACGCCAGCCAGGCGGTGCTCTCCACCTTTGACCTGGACGAAGTCTTGCAGCGAATCCTGGTGATTGCCCGGGATTACTTCCATCTGCAGAACGTCGCAATCCTCTTGCTGGATAAGGAAACCCAGGAACTCTGCGTGCGCAGCCAGATCGGCTGGGACGACGGACACGACAAACTCCGCTTGCCAGTCGGCCACGGCATCACGGGCATCGCGGCGAAGCAGAAACGGCCGCTCTACGTTCCGGACGTAACCAAAGATCCGCGTTACATCTCCTCCGCTAAAACCACGCGGTCGGAGCTGGCAATTCCGATGATGGTGCGAGATGAAGTAGTGGGCGTGCTCGACTGCCAGAGCGATAACCTGGATCTTTTCGATAAAGAGACCATCGATCTGCTGACACTGTTTTCCACACAGGCTTCGATGGCTTTGCAAAACGCACGTCTCTACTCGCTCGAGCGACGCAGAGCACAGCAGTTGGAAGCCATCAATGCCATCGCGCAACAGACCACGGCGGTGCTGGAAGTTAAGGAACTGCTGGAGAAGGTGTGCTCCCTGATTCAGGAGGCGTTCCAGGTAAGTCATGTGTCAGTGCTGCTGCGCGAAGAAGATGACCTCGTACTACGTGCTCATTACGGAAATTTGACCCCCCGTATTCTTGAAGGTGGAAGACTAGCGGCGGTCGCGGGCATCTGGGGACGTGCCCTATCCGCGGGAAAGACGGTTATTGAGCACAACGTGCACAGTCTTCCGGAGTATGTGGGTCTCTACGCGGAGACCGGGTCACGCATGTGTATCCCGCTGGTTTCCTTCGGACAGACATTGGGTGTGCTGCTTCTGGACAGCGCCGAAACCGGCGCCTTCCAATCCGGCGACACGCAATCTCTGGAATCGGTCGCCGATATTTGTGCCACAGCCATCCAAAACGCTCATTATGTGGAGCGGGTCAAACAACTGGCATATCTCGATGGTCTGACGGGAATCTTCAACCGGCGATTTTTTGAGTTGCGTATTTCTGAAGAGATCGAGCGCGCTCGGCGATTTGACACCGGCATGGCCGTCATCATGGTGGACATCGATAATTTCAAACGCTTGAACGATGAATTCGGGCACCTGCTAGGGGACGAAGTGTTGCGACAAGTGTCTTCCATCTTTCATCAGCAACTGCGCAAGATCGACGTGGTGTGCCGCTACGGCGGGGAGGAGTTTGCCATGTTGCTGTCGCAGACCAATTCCCAGCACGCATTGAGCGTGGCGGAAAAACTACGGCGGCTGGTGGAAACCTGGCAGTTTCCTGGCGTGCCGCGACGGGTCACGATCAGCGCCGGTGCCGCGAGCTACCCTGAGGACGGGACCACCCGGGATGAACTCGTAAAAGCGGCAGATGCTGGATTGTACGCAGCCAAGCAGGCTGGTCGAAACCTGGTTGTCCCCGCTCCAACCGCGCAGAAGAGTTCGGTGTACGGAAGCAGGGGATAACGGAACTGTCAGATGTAGGACGGGCACCCGCCTGTCCTAGGCTCGGCTATTCTCCATTCCTTAGATCTCGAGCCAGTCCCCCTTCACTTCGTGCCTTAGCCGTTCCTGGTATTTCTTCTGCTCCTCGCGCAGACGGCGCTGCCGCTCAAGTACTTGCTGGCGCATCTCCCGAGCATGTTGACGAATTTCCTTTTG
>WNFH01002375.1_pt1 | contig 13131 bp, 13 predicted proteins | sample 5400411 | NCBI WGS metagenome assembly WNFH01 (sample SAMN13153347, study PRJNA577476) | soil metagenome | isolation source: 200 cm saprolite under Douglas fir tree site 2 hole 3 | place: USA:California | collected 2015-04-18
GAGGTACAAACGTCTATCTCAGGCGCGCGGATGAGAACAAAACAATTCTTGGATCGCCAGCGGCCCAGAGCCCGCCGTGAGATGCCCAGATGTCACGTCAGGTGCACAATCCCACGCTCCAGGGCAATGCGAATGGCGTCGGCGCGCCCGCCAGCACCCAGTTTCTTGAGTACATGACTGAAGTGGACCTTCACGGTGCCTTCAGTAATCTTCAGCGACGCGCCGATTTCTTTATTCGTCTTGCCGGCCACCACCAATCTTGTGATGTCGACTTCCCGGTCCGTCAGGTCCGGACCGCTCAACCTTGCGGCCATCCGTACTCCGATTGAAGGAGATATGCTCAAACGCCCGGCATGGACGGCCCGAATGGAATCGAGCAATTGCTCGCGGGGAGAATCCTTCAGGAGGTATGCCTTCGCCCCGGCCTTCAATGACCGGTAGATGTCCTCGTCTAGGTTGTAGGTACTCAGCACGATGATCCTGGCCTCGGGCGCCTTTTCGAGAATGGCGTGCATCGCCTCAATGGCGTTCATCTCCGGCATGCGGAGGTCTAACAACAGTATGTCGGGGAGATGCAGAAGGAATTGTTCAACAGCCTGCTGTCCATTCGCTGCTTCGCCGACAACCTTCATATCCTGCTGAGAGTTGACCAGCGCTCGCAGCCCCTCCCGGACTACGGGATGATCATCCGCGATGACAGCGCGAATCTGCGTGCTAAAGGCTGTCTTGGACATCTTCTCCATAGCGAACCCTCGGGCGCCCCGCGCCGAGAAGCGGAACCTTGACCGTGACGCGTGTGCCCCTTCCCGGCTGGCTCTTTATCTCACACTTACCGCCAATCTCCTCTGCACGATCGCACATCCCGTTGATACCCATCCCGCGACCAAGCCCCTTTGAGATTACAAATCCCTGACCGTTGTCTTCGATGTGCAGTCGAACCTCCTTTTTCCCGAAGACCAACTTGATTCCAATTCGTCTGGCCTGTGCATGTTGCAGGGCATTATCCAGCGATTGCTGAGCAATGCGCAGCAGATTTTCCTCAAATCTGGTATCTAGATGCTGGGGCGTTCCACGCACGGAAAATCCCACACGAACCCCTGTATTCGAACGAACACTGTCTAACGAGTTGTGAATCGCACCAGCCAAATCTCCTCTAGCCGAGGGTGAAGCAGATAACATCAGAACGGAGCGTCGCACTTCTTCCAGATTCTGGCGTGCCACGTCCCGTGCACGCGTGATGCGATGGCGAACTTCTTCCGGCAAATCCGCCGAGGCTTGCTCTGCCGCTTCCAAGTTCAAAACGATGCCCGTAAATCCCTGGGCGATGGTGTCATGTACATCGCGAGCCATGCGACTGCGCTCTTCCAGAATGGTGGACCGCCGGGCCCGCTTCTCAAGCTCTTTGCGCTCGGTTATATCGCGAATGGTAGACGAAACAAGGATGCCATCCACAGTCTCGATGGGGCTCAGGCTGATTTCGACGGGGAACTCGCTACCGTCTTTGCGCACTACGCAAAGTTCCTGGCCCACGCCCATAAGGCGGATCACCTGCTTTCTCAAATAGGCTGAGCGGTTGTGCGCGTGCCCTCCCCGAAAGCGTTCGGGCACGAGAATTTCGACCGGCTGGCCAATCAGTTCCCGTTGTGCGTACGCGAACATGCGCTCTGCCTGGGGATTTACCATGATGATTAGTCCTTCTGGGTTAACAAGGACGATCGCATCAGGTGCGGTCTCCACGACTCTCCGGAACTTCTCCTCGGCCTCCTTCAGCTGAGTCAGATCCCTAAGCACGGAATAGCAGCCATATACTTCGGTACCTTGGTCTCTGCGGGGCACAAAATCAATATGGACATATCGTCGCCCGGCCTTCTTGAAAAAGAGGTGACCCTCAAAGCTGGCGCTCTGGCCTCGCAGCGCCCTCTCTACGTAGGGCTGGATAGTGTCGTAGATTTCCTCACCCATGACTTCCCGAACCGACAAGCTCTTGGCTTGTTCTGAGGTCAAGCCGAACCACTCCTCAAAGGCCACATTGCTGAATCGGTAGCGCTGGTCGGGTGCAATGTCGGTGAGAGGCTCCGGCAGTGAATCTGCGACGGCTCGAAAGCGTTCTTCTCCGGCGCGCGCAGCTTCTTCTGCACCTGCGCGCTTGATTTGTTCACTTCGCAGACGCTCGCTCGCAATAGCGAGATCGGCAGTCTGTTTCGCCAGCTCATTTTTCCGCCGTTCTTCTTCGGCCCGCTTGCGGTCCTCGATGTCAGTACGTGTGCTGTACCACCGAAGCACGCGTCCCTGCTCATCTCGGAGCGGACTGTAGCGGATCAAAAACCACCGGTATTCCCCGTCTTTCCCCCGTATTCGTGCTTCCATCTCAAAAGGGGCATCCTCTGAGAGCGTGCCCTCACGGAGGACCTCCAATTTCTTCAGATCTTCGGAATGAAAGATTTTGGCAACTGCGTCTTTTGTCCGCACTTCATCGGGAGTAAGGCCCGTGAATTCCAGCTCTCGTCGGTTCGCAAAGAGAGGACTCCAATCCGAGTCGAAAACAAAGACTTGCTGGGGAATCGCATCAATAAGTTGCCGAAGCTCCCTTTCGCTTTGCCTCAGTTCCGCCGTCCGCTCTAGAACCTTACGTTCGAGTTCATCATTCGCTTGATGTAGTGCCCCTTCTGCGCGTTCGCGCTCGGCAATTTCGACCTTCATGGCTTCCGGGCTCGGGAGTGCCAGAATCTGGGGAACTAATTGAACAAGCAGTATCGCTGTAGGAACCGAGGCCACAGCAGTGACAACTTTGATCGCCCCAGAGAGCCAGTAGGTCCCATGCCAAAGTGTCCAAACTTCCATACTGTGTGTGGCGCCACAGGCTAGGATGAACATTCCAAAACTGACAAACATCCAGTGGAAAGGTAGGTCTCGCCTCCTGCGTATGAAATAGACTAAAGTCACGGGAATGGAAAAATAAGCGAGTGCGATGAGGGTGTCCGAAAGCACGTGGAGCCAGACCAAGCCTGGCTTCCATAAATAGCAGTAGCCGTGGGGCATGAAATCCGACGAGAACAGCTTTTCTAGGAATTCCTTCATGTGTTTTCTCCCTTGTGCTACCTCAATCCAAGCAGCGGTCGCGGGAATTAGATTGACGAGACTCACGGGGACGGCCGGTAGCTCGGAATCAATCAGTTGGTCTTGGAAGCTGAAAACTGGGCAGGAGTGCGCTCGGGATGTGGTCTGAGGAGGACAGACCTGCGCCAAAGAACACGCAACACTGCAATCAATGGCACTGAGAGGTAGACGCCGACGATTCCGCCGATTGCGCCACCAACCATCAACGTGAATATTGCCAGCAATGGGTGGATTTCCAATTCGTGCCCCATAACGCTCGGGGCAATCCAGTAGTCCATAAGCATTCGCCAGACACCGAGTAGGACGGCCATCCAAATCCAGTGGGAGTGAGTAAGAGCGCCGACGCTGATTATGGTTGTGGCTGAAATCATCCAACCCGCCACAGGTATAAACTCCAAGATTCCGCCTAAGAGGCCAAATGCGATGGCATGCGGGAACCCCAACACGATCATCGCTGTCGAATAAAAGATGAACGACAGCCCGCCGAGAATCACCTTTGCCCTGATGTAGTGTTGGAGCATGACGTTCAAATCCTCGGCTAAAGACTGGACAGCCTCAAGATTGTCCCACGTCGAGACAAGTCGGACCAATGAATTCGCGAGGTTGGCGCCATCGCTTAGGAAGAAGATCGCGAGTATGGGGATCACAACTAGTCCTGCGATCGCAGTACGTACAGATCGCTCTAAGGCTCCCGCAAAACCCTGAATATCCGTTCGATGTTGTAGCAGAAAAGATTTCAACCGAAGCACTTGCGCATCGGTCCAGCCGTATTTGCCGCCCAGCTCCATCGCGATTTCGCCCGTCAAAAGTCCGTCCATGAAGGCGGGTATTTCTTTGAACATCTTGCCGGTTCGCCCGAGAAGCCCTGGTGCCACTCCGTGGGCGACGAGTGCCATGAGAATCAAAAGAGCGAGATAAGCTTCCAGAACATGCGGTCCTCTTAAGTTCTTAAAAAAAAGCGAATAACGCTGGAGAAATCGGACGACGGGGTCGATCAAGTACGCGAACAGTATGGAGAAGACAAAAACTACGATAACTCCTCGAGCGACGTAAACGATAGCGAGCACACCTGCAAAGAGCAGGACTGTGAGTAGTACGTTCGCGGTGCGGCGATCGGGGAATGCCATGGGCCTCCACCGGCGATAAGACGACGACCTGAAAATTACTCGGTTTTCGTCTCTAATTTCTGCTTGACCGACGCAAGTGTTCGCTCAAGGGAGGAACGAGTTTTGTCCACAGCAACTTTTCTTACAATTCCCCCCTTCAACCCCGTGAGACCTGCCTGCTTTGAGCCCTTGAGCGTAATCAGGTAGAAGCCGCGTTGGCCAGGGCTGTCTGTGGCTCTGACGCAGACGGTTAGGTCCAAGGCGGTTTGAAAATAGTGGCTTGAATAGAGCTGTTTAACAGCTACGGCATACGCTGGTTCCGTTGGGCGCGTGCCACGATAGACAATCGCTTGGACTATCCGAATCGTGGGCTTAAGGCCGAAGTTAATCTTCTCCCAATAAAACTGGGATTCGATGTTCTCGACTTTCCCGGCCGGATAGTCAAGCAAGTAATGATCCAAGTCGGGCAGATATGCGGGAAGCGCCTTGGACCGGCTCAACAAGGACTGAAAGGTCCCGGCAACCTCCGCAGGGTGATTCTTATCGCGATACGTGCCAAGCGCGACGTTCCCTCCCTGCATGTATCGCTCGAGAGCCTCGAGCGCCATCCGCTGTGCCACTCGATTTACTTGGTCCGCCACGTCCGGGGCCGACCAGTTCACCGCCTTCTGAAATTCTTCCATGGACTCCGCCGGCAACTGGATCTCGCAATGGCCTGGGTTGCAATTCTTCAGTTGCTTTACATCCTCCTGTTCGACAGTGAAGCCATCGAGATCAGAAAGCTGCGGCGGATCGCTAAACTTTCGAATCGCTAGAAAGCTCGGAAGTTTGCGCAATGCGTCGACATCCGATGCTAGCTTGAGGTAGCTCTCCGGAGTGGCTTCGATGTACACGGAGCCGAAAACAAAGACCTGTCCTTCGCCAAAACTCCGCACGAGGCGATTCTCGTCCATGTAACATGTTACACGGCGTCTTTGTATGTTATTGATTTTACATGCGCTCATAATTTTGGCGAGACAAAGGGCATAAGTCGCCACGAGGCACATCGAGCTGTGAGATTGGAGAGGGGCAATCTGGATGTGACAAAGGAGATGGTCCGTGATGCCGGGTGGGAGTCCCTTGTGGAAACGTGTTGGCAGGACTTGCTCTTCGGCTTGCGAACGATGATCAAGTCTCCCAGCTTTACGGCCGCCGTTGTGCTCACACTGGCGCTGGGCATCGGTGCAAATACTGCGATTTTTTCGGTGATCGATACCGTGCTCCTCAGACCGCTCAGCTATCCAGATCCTGACCGAATCGTGCAGTTTCTGTTGAAACCCCCGCAAGGCGGAGCTGTTCCCAGCTCATCCATAGCTGATTTTCGTCTCTGGCGAGAGCACACCCGCGCATTTGAGGATGTGTCAGCGTACGATTTCGCAGGAAACGAGCTGAGTTTAACCGGTGACGTGCCGGAGGAAGTTCGCGGTGTTCATGTCACCGCAGACTATTTTCGATTGTTCGGCGCTTCAATGTCTTTGGGACGAACATTCACCACAGAAGAGGCCAGCCCGAATGGCGGGAATGTGGTGATCCTCAGCGATAGACTCTGGAGGGGTCGCTTCAACAGTGACCCCAGTATCGCGGGGAAGACAATTTCTCTGAATCATGAAGCGTATACAGTGGTTGGCGTCGCGGGCGAAGCTTTCAAAGCGATCCGGCGGCAGATTTGTGGGTGCCCTTTCAGTTTGCTATTCAGAGCAACGACCCGACCCACTCCTTTCAAGTGGCGGGGCGTCTGAAGCCCGGCATCACCGTTGCACAGGCGAATGCCGAATTGAAATTGGCCGCGGCCGAAACGCGGCGCAGTCATTCTTTTGTCGATTCGAATTTCGACTTCGAGGTGAAACCAATCCGCGACGTGATCGTGGGTAATGTGCAATCGTCGCTGCTGATGTTGGCCGTAGCGGTGGGCCTTGTCCTGCTCATTGCCTGCGCGAACGTGGCAAATCTGCTTCTTGTTCGAGCTACTGGTCGAAAACGTGAGTTCGCTATCCGCTCAGCGCTCGGTGCAGGACGCATCCGCATTGTGCGTCAACTCCTTACAGAAAGCATCGTTCTGTCATTGATCGGTGGCGCGCTGGGAGTGGTTATTGGCCTGGCTGGAGTACGCGCACTCTTAGCGATGAATCCTGGCAATATTCCACGCATCGGACAGATCGGCGTATTTATTGGCGTAGATTGGCGCATACTGGTCTTTACGGTAGGGTTGTCACTGTTTACAGGAATTCTCTTTGGGCTGTTTCCAGCTCTAACCGCATCGCGGCCGGATCTGAACAGCGCACTCAAGGAAAGTGGCTATCAGCAGGGCGCGGGCTTCGGGCAGAACAGGGCGCGCTCTTTGTTCGTCATCAGTCAAATGTCTCTGGCTGTCGTGCTTCTCATCGGAGCTGCACTTCTGATTCGTACCTTCATCGCGCTGCATGAAGTGAATCCCGGATTTGATCCTCACCGCGTGCTCAGGATCGACATGTCGCTTGCCGGAAAGCGGTTTGCGAAGACAGCCGATGTATCAGGCTTTGTGAATAATGCACGCCTTCGCATCAACTCCATTCCCGGCGTCCAGGATTCAGCTATGACATGCAGTCCGCCGTTCACAGATCGACTCGGCCTGCCTTTCATCGTGGTTGGCCGATCTCGGGAAAACTCTTCCAGCGCGGGCGACGCCCTGTGGATGGACGTGTCCCCAGGCTACTTCGATGTTTTCAAAATCCCGGTCCTGCGTGGCCGTACTTTTACTGAGCAGGACAACGAAGGTGCGCCACCCAGGGTTCTCATCAACGAAGCAATGGCGAAACAGTTCTGGCCAAATCAGAATCCGCTTGGTCAACAGATCGTCATTGGCAACGGCTTGGGCCCGCAATTCAAAGACGTTCCCAGGCAGATCATCGGCATCGTAGGGAATACCCGCGACGTTAATTTGAGCAGCCCGCCTGATCCGGCGATGATCATTCCGCAGGCGCAGGAATCCAACGAAATGACTGCTTTCTGGAACCAGTTTGGTCCTGCCTATTGGCTGGTGCGCACCCGAGTGCCGCCACACCAGATGGCATCCCTTATCGCCAAACAACTGAGCGACGCCAGCGGTGGCCTGGCCGTAGGGCATATCCGCTCGATGGATGAAGTAGTGGGGAGTTCAATTTCCCGGCAGAACTTCGATATGCTCCTGCTCACCATCTTTGCCGCCTCGGCGCTGGTGCTGGCGATCATCGGAATCTACGGAGTCCTGTCCTATACCATTGCGCAGCGCAGCCGGGAGATCGGCGTTCGCATGGCGCTAGGCGCCGGCCGAGCCGATCTTCGCAACCTGGTCTTGCGGCAGGGGATGCGATTGGCAATCGCCGGAGTCTTGATTGGAGTATGCGCAGCAGTCGGCCTTGTGCGCTTCATTGCGAGTTTTCTTTTTGGCGTTACGACTTGGGATCCAATCGTGTTTCTGTCCGTGCCTTTACTACTACTCAGCGCGGCATTGGTCGCTGTATGGCTACCGGCGCGGCGAGCAACGCGGATTGACCCCATGCAGGCGTTACGAAGCGAATAGGAGTTTGTTGTCGGCTGGTTCAGAGAGATTTTCATACGCCGCCGTCGCTATGACGAGCTTTCGCGCGTGGGGGAGGTCACAGCCCATTTTGCGAAAGACCATGGATTGAGCCCGCTTGCTGAAATGATTTTGAGCCGGAAGCTGTTTCATCGCAACCGGCTCTTTTCGAATAGTTGGGTGGAGCTTTCTGAACGCAAAGCGCTCCGGCAAGTCAGTTTCCGAGTTGCGTACTGTTCGGCAAGCATCCGGCTGAAATAACGTGGAGGCGATGCAAGAATCTGGCAATCCTCAGCTTGACGAGCAGGCTACTACGCGGTACGTTATTACGCGAGGCGTAGTAACCATGCAAGATCCAACCATTCTCATTCTCGCAAGCCTAGCCGATGGGGATAAGCACGGCTACGCAATCATGGAAGATATCCAGGTCTTCGCGGGCATTCGACTCGGCCCGGGCACGTTATATGGCGCGATCTCCCGTCTTGAGCAACGCGGCTGGATTCGAGCTGTCAAATCCGAAGCTCGCAGGCAGCCGTATCGGATCACCGCGGAGGGTAGTCAGCATTTGAAGGAACAGCTGGCGCTGTTGGGACAAGTTGTTCGGACCGGAAACCGACGAATGAGAGAAGCATGAGAACCTTGATCCGTTGGGCGGCCAGGTTGTACCCGCCAGCATGGCGCAACCGTTATGCCGCTGAATTTGATGCGCTTCTCGACGACATCTCTCCCTCTTTTAGAGACGTGTGCGACGTACTTGGGGACGTGCTCCGAGTGCGCGCGACTACCTCTATTGATGCATGCCTGATGTTGGCACCAGTGTCCCCGATGAATTTGCGCTTACCCGTCGTCGCTTCTCTTACCGCACACGCAGTGATGATAACCATCGTCCTGTTCGCAGTCTGGGGTCACGTAACCACGATGCCGTTGCATGTAGTTGCGCCGTTGCCTCCGCCTGCCCCGGAACCACCACCCCAAGTCACTGACGCTCGCGTTTTTCCAAACGCATTGACGTTGTACTCTTCGCTGCCGCTTAAAATCCCCGCTCAGGGCGGTACGCTTCCCCTTGACGTTGCGGAGGGCGTGGGAATCAACTTTCTGTCACTCCCGGACATCGGGGCCACTTATCGCCAAGGGAGTACCGAATGGCGAGTCTGGCCCGCGCAAGCGTTAGAAAGTTTCGTCGTCCGCCGTGTGCTGCCGGAGTATCCCCACGGAACAAACGCGCGCGGTGCAGTGTCAGTATTCCTCGAATACTTGATTACGCGGGACGGCTCGGTGAAAGTTTTGCGAACCTCCGGACCGCAACCCTTCGCTGGCGCCGCTCGATCGGCGATCGAACGCTGGGTATATCAGCCTCTGGAGTATGAGAATCGCTCGTGCGAAGTAGTTAGTCGAGTAGAGGTGAGGTTTGATAGCGAGTTTGCCCGCTGAGCCACTTCGCGCTGATTCGTCGCGCAGCGCGGCATCGAACGAACCTAGCGGTCTGGAGAAGACGATATGTTGATTCCAACTCTTGTGATTCTGTTTGCTTCCTTGGCCACACCCCAGCCTCAAGCCGTAAATACTCCCGATACGCCCGCCGGGCATACGCTTAAAGCTTGGCTCGACGCCTTCAACAGTGGCGACCGCGCCACGGAAGAGAAGTACCTCAAGACTTACGATCCCGAGCGCTCGCTCGACGACGAAATGCGCTTCCGTGGCATGACCGGCGGCTTCATCCTCACGCAAATTCTTAAGAACGAGCCGCAACGCATCGAGTTCATGGTCAAGGAGCGCAACGGCGACACCGTCGCCATCGGCAAGATGGAGGTCAAACCCGGCGAGCCCGCCAAAGTGGCCAGTTTCGGCTTGCGTGCCGTTCCGCCCGGGACCAAAGCCGCCGACCTAAGCTTCAAAATTGATGCCGCCACACGCGCTAAAGTGATTGACGGAACCGTCGCAGCGCTGAACGACACCTACGTCTTCCCCGAAACCGCCAAAAAGATGGCAGGAGCTGTCCGCGCACATCAACAGAAGGGCGACTACGATGCCATTTCCGACGGCGACGACTTCGCCAAGCGACTCACCGACGATTTCCAGGCCATCAGCCACGATAAGCACCTGAGCGTGATGTTCAGCCCCGCCGCGCTGCCGGATTTCGACAACCAGAAGCCCGACCCCAATCGCGAAGCCGAAGAACGCAAACAGATGGAGCGTGTGAATTGTGGCTTCAAAAAAGCGGAAATTCTGGAAGGCAACATCGGCTATCTGAAGTTCGACTTTTTTGCCGACCCTGGCATCTGCGGGCCTACGGTGGTTGCCGCGATGAATTTTCTGGCCAACGTCGATGCCATCATTTTCGATTTACGGGAAAACGGCGGTGGCGATCCCAAGATGATCGCTTTCATCTCATCTTATCTCTTTGCGGAGCGCACGCATCTGAACGACCTTTGGACGCGCAAGGGCGATGTCACCGACCAGTATTGGACCGACCCCTACGTTCCCGGCAAACGCTTGGACGGCAAACCGGCCTTTGTGCTCACCTCCAAGAACACCTTCTCCGGCGGAGAAGAGTTCACCAACAATCTGAAAGTGCTGAAGCGCGCCACGATCGTGGGCGAAACCACCGGAGGCGGCGCGCATCCCGTCCGCGGCCATCGGATCACCGAGCATTTCGGCATCGGCGTGCCCTTCGCCCGCGCCATCAATCCCATCACTCACACCAATTGGGAAGGCACCGGCGTGGAGCCCGACGTGAAGGTTGCAGCAGCTGATGCGCTTTCGACAGCAGAAAAGTTGGCCGGAGAAAAAGCTCAGCCCGCCAAGTCTTCGATGCAATCTGGTGGACGAGAGGGGATTCGAACCCCCGACTTCCTCGTTGCGAACGATGTAAATTTAAAACTAAGACGTGATGCTGCAATCACTTAGTTTTCGCGACGAGCTCGTTAGTTGGCCTACTCGGCCTACGGAAGTAAATGGTTGGGGTGGCCATCCATACCGTTTCTGCTGCATCGTCCGCCATGTGGACGGAAACTATGCTCAGGCGACAGTTCGATTCGGGCGAACGACATGCGCACCATAGCTCAACGTCGCGGTGCATCATTTCGTGTGCGAGTTCATGCGCCAGCGTCGCGAACTCTTCAGCCGGAGACTGTCCGGGCAGTAGAGTGATTTTGCCTCCTGCGGAAGTACCTCGCGCAGGAGCGATGTCCTCCGAATACTCAAGAGCGATGCCTTGCTCGGTGACAAACTTCGAAAGGCGCTCACGGTACTCGCGAGGATCGCCATTAACGCTGCCGATTGCGGGGAGTTCTTGGCCGTCCGTCTGGTGGATGTCAAAGACGTAGGCCGCGCGAAATCCGACTGCCGTTGATGATTCGTCGGTTTCTTCTTGTTTGGCGATTTCATTCTTCCGTCGAACAATCGGGGCGAGAATCATGATGCCTTTCTCGCCTTTCTTCACGAAGCGCCCAAGCTTGTGCCAAGCGTGAAAGCCCGCTACATGCGATGCAGTCGGCTTCTGTGATGCGATAAGCATCACGTTTCGCAGACTGTAGCGATGGAATCGGCCAATCGCCGCAAGATACTGCGTCAACGTCTCTCTTCGACCCTCGTTTAGGGCTGAGATGAGTTGCTTGATGGCTTGATTTGTAATTTCCTTGATGTTTTCTGAATTCATTTTCTTTGTCCTTTCGGTGAGTTGAGAGTTGGTTCCCTCAATCAGGGAGGGGAACCAAATCGCAACGGACTCACTGAAAGGACGGAGAGCGAAGCCGTAGAACTTGCGGCTGGAGCGGATGGCAACGGGCGTGACAGGTCGTCATTTGCCTGCCGCGAATGTGTGCTAGCGGAGGCCATTAAGAGATGTGGCTCTTCGGAATGGAGGAGGCTGTAGAGCACCCGTCTGTGAAAACAGGTGCTCAAAGCCGTGCAACGAACTATGTTTGGTCGCTGGGGGTCAACTTTTGAGCGAAAAGCAGATGCCCCAAGTTCAGATTATTCTAAAGAAACATTGAAAGGAATCATAGAGGTTTTGGATTCTTTCGCGTATTTCAACCTGTGGCCGGTGCGGACTTGGCCTTCATTCGATCTTGGATTTCGTCGAAGTGCCAAGGGCGAAAATCGTGAGTGTCCACTCCAACATCCATTGAAAGTGAAGTATCGGGGGCCGGAAGTTTTCCGTGGGAGTGCCCATACAAATGCCAGGCTCCCCGCGATGACTGATTCCAGACTCTCATTGCATAGTGACAGAGCACGATTCGTTGTCCGTTGAGCGAGACTTCTGCGAGATCATTGAGCCACGTAAATTCCTGAGTAAGTTTGCGGGTTTCCTTGTCATGGTTTCCGGCGAGTGCGAATATCTTCTTGCAGCGAATCTGTTGGCGAAGCTCCGCAGCTCGTGCCTTTGGGCCGATGCAAAAATCTCCGAGGAAGTACAGAATATCGCTCGCTTTTACACGCGAGTTCAGGCGTTCCAAAATCTCCTGATTCATTTCCTCGACAGTTTGGAACGGGCGATTGCAGTATCGAATTATGTTCTTGTGCCCCAGATGAAAGTCGGCGGTGAACCAAATATTGAGCACAGCTCGTTTCTCCAATAACGTACACGGAATGAGTATTCTATGCCGGGAGGTGAGATGAGCAAGGCCAATCGCATGGACGCAACAGGTCCAATTGCTTTGTCCGGCGACGAACGTCCATGGACGGTTCAGCAAGCCGCCCAATTCCTTGGTGTGAGCCCGCAAACTGTCTATCTGTGGGTGGAGCGAAGGCAAATTCCCCATTTACGCGTAATGGGCCGAAATATTCGCTTCCTCAGGTCAGACCTTGAAACATTCCGTGCGTCTTTCAGACAAGGCATAGAGAAGGTTTAGAGGGGTACAAGACGCAGGCATGGCTCTTGCGGCTGAAAGCGGATCGCAACGGGCTTTTCCCGTACCGTTCATCTGGCGCGACCATGTGCTAACGCAGGCCGACTGTGGGTAAAGGGCGTTATTATCAGTATTGACTGAAATCACCAAGGGCGTGTTCCTCGGTTGTCTAGAAAAACTGGAATGATCCCCATGAACGAAACCTACATGCTCGACACGAGCGTCTTCAACGCCGTGCTTGATGGGACAGTATTACCTGTGTCGTTTGTGGACCGTACCCTCGCGTTTGGAACAGATAGATTGCCGTCGGTGCTACTATGAGGGCGGTTTCAGCGAAAGCGGTTCCAGTCCCTCAATCGGAGAGTTCCGCCGCGGCGTAGTCGACCGCTTCGCCGAAGCGCAGTTTCAATTCTTTCAACCAGCCCCTAGGGTCAAGACCGTGAATGAGTCGGCCCAAAAAACCGAGCCTTTCGGCCACGTTGCT
>WNFH01005866.1_pt1 | contig 13129 bp, 15 predicted proteins | sample 5400411 | NCBI WGS metagenome assembly WNFH01 (sample SAMN13153347, study PRJNA577476) | soil metagenome | isolation source: 200 cm saprolite under Douglas fir tree site 2 hole 3 | place: USA:California | collected 2015-04-18
CGGAGAAGGCAAACGAGGCGGCGTCGAGCCAGAGCAGATTACTCGTGCCGATGCTGGCGATCAATATCCCCGCTAGTGGTGCGCCCAGGAAAGCCGAAACACGCAATACTCCATTATCGAAGGCGTTAGCGCGTTCCAGGCGCATGCCGGCCTGCTCGGCAAGGCTGGGCACCAGAGTGGCACGTGCGGTGGAACCCGGTGCTCTGAGCAGACCGCCGAGAAACACCAGGATCAGCAATTCCCAGAAAGCTAGCCCAATGGTGTGATACAGTAGCGGAACGAGCAGAACCGACAGGCCGCTGAGGATATCACCGGTCACACTGGTACGCCTGTAGCCCAGCCGCTCGACCAGGACGCTGCTGAGAACACTTGAGACGACGGTGGACAGAAGGGAGAAAAAGCCCACAATCCCTGCTAGCGTAACGCTGCCCGTAGTTTGCAAGACAAACCAGGGGATAGCCAGTAAAGTCAGTGTATTGCCCACATAGGAGACGATATTCCCTGTAAACAGGGCATAGATTGGCCAGACAACGTTGTGTCCAGGTAATTGCACTTGCGCATCTGGTACGTTTCTCTCCTCTACTATATTGTTTCTCATTTCTTTCCCTCGTGAATTTCCAATACTACGTAGCCGCCCGCATGTAGCGTTATGATACGTGGTGAGACACATGCGAGAGAACCCTGGGAGCTTTGCCGCTCGCGTTTCTGGTGAGAGCCGTCACCCGGTGGATCGCGATGGCTGGCACGAGCACTCCTTGCCTGATCAGTGCCTGCCGCAACGGGTCGAGCAGTTGTTCATCGCGCAACTCCTCCGGGGCCCCGGTCAGGAAGATATGCAACCCGTCGTGCTCCTGGATCACCTGCCACCCGCTCACCGGCAGCGTATCGATTATGAACTCAAACAGGAAAGGATTGACGCTCTCTTCACCTCCAGTGGGAGACGGGAGATAGAGCACCTCTGGCGCCCTTCCCTCGATGGCCTCAATCAGGGCAAATGGGCGTCCGCAGGGGCAGCGCTCGAGGGTGGAAGTACGCACCAGGTCAGTCACCTCGTAGCGGATGAGCGGCTGCGTGCGGCGAAAAAGCACGGTGATGAGCACTTTGTCCCCTTGCTCGCCGGGCGGGACTGGACGGTTGTCCTGGTCCACGACCTCGACAATCGAGAAATCCTCGAAAAGGTGCAAACCTTGATGGAACGAGCACTCTGCTGCCAGGAGACCGCTCTCGGTTGTCCCATACGCCTGGAAGAGTTTTATCTGCCATGTCTCCTCAATGCGCCGCCGCGTGTCGCTTGTCAGCGTTTCTGCCGCGCATCCGATCAAGTGGGGAGCGATGTGCAACCGTCCCTGGCGCTGCTCATTGGCCAGAACAGAAGCAATTGAGGGATACCACAACAGCACATCGGGCTGCCACTCGTTGAGGCGTTGGACAAGCGTCTCCACCGGTTCATCGGCGGACAATTGTAATCGTGTCGCTTGCTGCCCATTGATAGTTATAGGGGCCTGCGACGACAGATGAGCGGGGCCCGTCGAAGTCACAACAGCGGCTCGACTTTTGGGTGTTGCTCCCCCCCAGAGTAGGGAACGAGTAAAGGAGTTCGCCACACTGGCTCCCTCTACACGGTCGGTGAGAAAGATTCCCGCATGCCCCGTGGTGCCTGAGGTCTCCGATGCCTGGTAGCGATCGAGAAAGAGTGTCGAGGCATCAGCCCGAGCCAGGTACTGCTCGGCCTCGTGCAAACGAATGGCGCGATCGGTGACCAAGTCGTCGAAATGTTCCCTGAACATGGCCTTCGTCACAACCGGCAGGTCTTGCAAGGGGCGATCCATCAGCCCTCGATGGTAGCGCTGATAAAAGGGCGAATGGGCATAGGCGTACGCACGACAGGCATGCAAGGCACGCACCTGGTAGTCCTCTAACTGCTGGCGAGTCCAGCTCTCTCGCTGGATAGATGCAAAGATAGTGTCAAACGATTGTTGATCCTGCTGATCAACCGAAATGGCTTCCATAGGCCTCACCTTTCCAGATAGCTGTCCAAACCACACCGATTCATAACATGGGGAATTGTATCAAACATTGATAACCTCGGTCTTACACGTGGCGTAAGTGATACCACATGATTCATCTCGATTCTTATAAGAGTGCGTGGATGACTTTTCCATAGCGCAGGGAGCACGGATCAGGCATGCGGTTCCCATTTGGCAAATTCTTTGTTACTCGTCTCCAACACAGCAGAGACGCGCTGCCACAACTCTTGCATCTCACGCTCCGCCTCCGCTTGGAGCCGGTTGAGTTCAGCTTTCCACTGTCCGGGGGTGACTCCTTGCGCCTGGAGCTTTTGCAACTGCTCATCTAGGACCAGATAGCGCTCTTCTCCTTTCGCTTTCGTTTCTTTCCGCAGGCGTGTATAGCGCAACGAAGATTTGCTCGAACGCTCTTTTGCTTTGGCTGCCCATTGCTTGATATCGCCCAACCGCTTCTCCAGCGTTGCTCGCTTTTTGCTGACTTCGGAATAGGGAACCGGGCTCTTGCCATAGCCATGGTTGGTATCCAGTCCCAGAGGCAAAAGATAATCGCGGATCACATTCTCCTGGAGAGGCCAGCATCGGATGTAGGTCTGGGCGAGTTCTACCGCATCGATGTGCGCTGCGGTTGTCACAATGGGGATCAGTTTGGCCGTGGTTGGCTCGACTTTCGTTGGCTCCGCTTGCCAATTCTCCCGCCACCAGGGGGGCAAACCCGGATATTCATTGGGGTCTGCTTCCGGTGGCGCACCGGGAACCTGACGACGAAGGTCACGGATGAGGGCCACCTGCAAGGAGAGAACCTGGTCTTTTTGATCGGGTAAGACAAGCTCGAAGCAAGCTTGCGCCACTTCGCGGATGCCCTGGCCTTTGCGGTCATGGGTTAAGGGGACGAACTCACCGACGTCAGTGAAAGAGGTGTATGGTGGTCCCGAGGAGCCAGTGATGTGGCGAACCGAGCGAGATCCCCCTCCCAGTGCCTTACAAATCCACTCGCATTATGACGCGGAAGCTCGTTTCAGCACCAAGCGCGAAATTTTGTGGGCTGGCTACAAAGTGCATCTCACGGAAACCTGTGATGAGGAACAGCCCCATTTGATCACCCATGTGGAAACGACCCCTGCGACCACCAATGATGGGGCAGTGACGGAAACCATTCATGCGACTCTGGAGGCTAAAGCGTTGCTTCCGGAAGACCATGTGGTCGACTCGGGCTAGTCTTTATGCGGAAGTGCTGGTCAGCGCAGAGCAGCGCCAGAAAATCACACGTATTGGTCCAGTGGCTGCCGATACCAGAAGGCCGGGCCCGTGACGAGCACGGCTTTGACAAGAGCCAGTTCAACATTGACTGGCAAGCCCAACAGTTGACATGCCCACAAGGCAAGACTAGCCGCTATTGGATTCCACCCTATGACCGCCACGGAAAAGACGTCATCCAAATCAAATTCAATCCCACGGATTGTAAAGTGTGCCCAAGCCGTGAGCTCTGCACACAAGCGAAAGCAGGCGCTCGCATGCTCGCGATCCACCCAGATCAAGCACAACACCAAGCATTGCAGCAAGAGGGAACCATCCATATTGCCCGCTTGCTTGAGCTGGAACAAGATTATCTTGTACAGGGCATCACTTCAACAGCTTTTATCCCACGGCAGTACAGGTGGTGATCGGCGGACGCCGGGGGCATGTGCATTTCAGGGGTGTTGGTGAGCACACGTATGTAGAAGCAGGGAGCGAGAACGAGGTGGAGATTCGTGTTCTACACAAGATAATGAGCAATGCATCTTGATAACTTCATGTTGTAATTGGAAGGTAATTCGCAGAGGATAAGTGTTCAAATGGAGCCAGAGACGGCATTATCTGTGGATACATTCTTTGATCAAGAACCGTTCTTCTATCATAGAAGATGTATGTGTTCCAGGTTTCGCCGCTCCCGGACTGAAGTATTAGACCCCCCGGAGAGATGGGAAGGGAGACAACAATGGCCTACAATGGAAAATCTTTCGAGTGTACGAGGCTGCATAATGCCGACCTCTGGTCATCCGCTTTGTGGCAATTGCTGTTGGCGCAACTTTTAAGCCTTTTTGTGATAGCCGTCTTTGCTCCCATCTCTCTATCATGGTGACGAGATCGATGAATCTTACATCCAAACCGTATATCGGTGAATATGACCTGGAGAAAACAATTGATCTCCTCCTCAAGACGCGCATCCATACTTCTGTCGAGCGACATCCCACCGTCTGGCGGCTGCGCCAGCTGCTAAACTTACGTCTTAGGGAACCGGGGCGCGATGCCCGACTCTGGGAAGACGCCGCGGGCAACCTGTTGGGCTTTGCGTTTTTATACAGGCAGAGTCGTGAGGATAGCCTTTTAGGGCTGGGATGGATCATCCACCCACACATGCAGGCAACACCCCTCCCCGTCACAATGCTAGACTGGGCACAGGCCCGCGTGCGTGAAATGGCGCAAGAGCAGCAAAAGATGGTCTCGTTGAACCTGGCAGTGTACGAAGATGAGGAAGAGAAGCGTACCTTGCTGGAATCCAGTGGCTTTGTGCTCATGCAAGACATCCATAACTGGTATATGGCGCGCGCACTCGATGGACCACTCTCAGAGCCAGTGCTGCCCGAAGGCTTCACGATACGCCCACTTACAGGTGAAGCCGAAGACGACGTAGAGATGTACGAGCACATCTATGGCTTTCCGCCTGTGAAGCGCCCATATCGCCTGGCATTGTTACGTGACCCCGATTACCTCCATCAGGTAGCGGTTGCCCCTGACAGCGCATTTGTCGCCTACTGCGAACTGTCAGTCAATCGCCGCGAATGGGCGTTGAGCGGACGACGTGTGGGATGGATTGATTACGTGGGTACGCACCAGGATTTTCGGCGGCGCGGTCTGAGCAAAGCAATAGTACATGTCGGCCTGCACCAGCTACGATTATGGGGTGCGGATACCGCCCTGCTGACTACCTTGAACAGCAATACACCGGCTCAGAAAACCTTCTTAACGTCCGGATTCCACGTCAGTGAGCGAGATTTTTGTTACACGAAGGCGATCACTCATACATTACCCTCGTAGCAACGTGATCATGTCTCCAACGCGAAGCAGAGCAGGAAAAAAGCCTGGCATCAACTCTTTCTCATCGCTGATGCCAGGCGCTTTTTCCCTGCTCTGCCTCATGCCCCGATCTTGCCTCCCATATGTGCGAAGGAACTGCGAAACAGAGCTTTTCCAATGCGAAGGAGACGCGAAGGGTATGTAAAGAAAGCTGAAGTATCCTATTATCAGCCAGGACGAAGAAACAGTTCTGGTGAGGGATCCACAAGAGCTAGTCTATCGCTGTCATGGGTACTGGCCTCGCTTTCTGAGTAAAGGAGATAATGATATGAACACGCAACCATATCTGATTCGTGGGTGGACGCTCATTTCACAATGGCTTTCCCAGGTAAGTCTTTTCCCTGTCTCTCGCAGCAGCGTGCTATGCATTGGAATAGTGGCCCTCACCTTCGGGCTCTGCCTGTTGAGCTTGTGTGTACTTCCCGTGCCGGGCGTCTCTGCGCTGCACACGCTAAGCCAATCGGCGCTCCACCTGCTCGGCAGGGTCCCCTTTGGCGATCCCTTCCCACCGTAGTACTGCTCTGGCTGGCACGCCCTTTTCGTCGCAGAGGCAAGCAGAGCGCATCTTTCATACTCACGCTTGTTGTATGTAGCTCCTTAGCGAAGGGCAGCTCACATCAATTATTGTTAGCCTGCTGCTCTGGTACGCGGCGCAAGCTTTCGGGATGATCTTCACGGGCATGGCCACTGATTTCAATTCGGGTCTGTTACTCGTCGTCATGGCTCTGACGCGTATGCCAGGAAGGTCCAGCTCGCGCCTGATTGGTAGTCCTACTGTCAGCGAGGTGCGACAGGCGAGAAGTTCAGCGCAATCTGCGTAAATACATTATCCAGAAAGCGAAACGTCGCTTTTAAGAGAAGTTTTCTCATTACAGCAAAACAAGTGAGGGAGCGCTGTCGGCGCTCCCTCACTTGTTTTGCTGTAATGAGAAAACTTCTCTCACATTCCATCCATGCATACTTACTTCTTCAGTAATTCAGTGGCAAGGCATGTATTACAAATAATGACACAGATAATGATTGTGTTACAACTAATGCTTCGCTCTTGCCAACCCAATACAGAAAGCATGCAGGAGCAAGCGGGACAATCATATCCTTCGTCGCAAAGGCTGGTCTACCTAAGGTCGCCACGGTAGCTGCAACCCTGAACAGTCCCGTTTGCGCGTAGTGCTTTTCCGCCCGCGTAGTATATCTGCTCTGCCGGGTTGAGAAAGGAGCAGCGCACCTATCGATGATGAAAGGATAATAGCATGGTGCTCTACAGGAGCAGAAAACAAAGGAGAGGAAGAGAAACATGGTTCCAGACGTCGCAGTTGAAGTCGCAGAACAAACGGAAGCTATCGTCGAGGTACAGCGCCCACAGATTATCTTCCCGAAAAATATCGCCGTTAAGTGTCCACAGTGTAAGGAGATTCTCTACGAGCGTGACTGCCGCAGAAATCTCAAAGTTTGCCCGCTCTGTGGCTATCATTTCAAGCTCACGACGTATGAGCGTATTGAAATGCTGACCGATGCTGGCAGTTTCGTCGAGGTGGATAGCGATATTGCTTCTGCTGACCCGCTGCATTTTGTCAGTCAGGGGCAGATATACGAGGAAAAACTGGCAAAAGAACAGCAGAAAGTATCCCTAAACGAAGCGGTCGTCATTGGACATGCCACCATTGAGAACCTGCCTCTCGCTCTCGCCATCATGGATTTTCGCTTCATCGGCGGCAGCATGGGAGCCGCTGTAGGTGAGAAGATCACCCGCTCCATTGAGTTAGGGATCGAGCGGCATATTCCTGTGTTGATTGCATCGGCCTCCGGTGGAGCACGTATGCAGGAGGGCATCTATTCTCTGATGCAGATGGCGAAAACCTCGGCGGCCCTTTCCAGGCTGGGGGAGGCCAAACTTCCCTTTTTCAGTTTGTTAACCGATCCGACGACAGGCGGTGTTACCGCCAGCTTTGCGATGCTGGGCGATGTAATTATAGCGGAGCCGGGCGCGCTGGTCTGCTTTGCCGGTCCCCGCGTCATCGAGCAGTTTATGCATGCCCAGCTTCCTAAAGGCGCAGTAACCGCCGAATTTGTCTATCAACATGGCCTGATTGACGCGGTGGTACCTCGACACGAGCTTCGACAGACGCTGGTACGTATGCTGCGCCTGTACGCGCAGGCTGGCACGTGGCAGGAATAGACGGGTGGAACAACGCAAGAGGAAGTTCCCGGTAGAGATAAGGAGCAAGAAGATGAGTTACGACCTGGATTTTGAGCAAGAACTCGTGGCAGCGGCAGAGAAGATTCGGGAATTGCAACAGGAAGGTAACGACGAGGCATCCAAACAGCAGTTGGAACGAGCCATCCACGATTTGCAAGCACGGACAAAAGAACTCTACGCGCACCTGACCTCGTGGCAAACGGTGCAGGTAGCACGTCACAAGGAGCGCCCCTATGCCGCCGATTACATCAGCCTGATGTGCGATGATTTTATTGAACTCCATGGTGATCGCGCTTTCGCCGATGATCACGCGATTCTGGCGGGCCTGGGCAAGCTGGCGGGAAATACGGTGATGTTTGTCTGTCAGCAGAAGGGCCGGAGTATGCAAGAAAAGCAATATCACAACTATGGTATGCCTCACCCGGAAGGCTATCGCAAAGCGTATCGGTTGATGAGCCTGGCCGAGAAATTCAATATACCTCTGGTGTGCCTGATTGATACTCCCGGCGCGTTTCCTGGCTTGGAAGACGAGGAGCGCGGACAATCGGGCGCAATAGCCGCGAATTTATTGTTGATGTCTCGCCTGCGCGTGCCGATTGTTTCCGTGGTGATTGGCGAGGGTGGCAGCGGTGGCGCTCTTGCGCTCAGTGTGGCTGATCGTTTGCTGATGCTTGAACACAGCGTGTACACCGTCGCGGCTCCAGAGGCTGCTGCCTCCATCCTCTGGCGTGATAAATCCTACGCGTCGGCAGCGGCGGATGCGATGCGCATTAGCGCCCGAGAGCTGTTAGGGATGAACATCATCGACGAACTCGTGCCTGAGCCAGTGGGCGGTGCGCACCACAACCATTGTCTGGCAGCCGGTTACCTGAAAGAGGTTTTACTCAAGCATCTCGATGAACTTGAACGCTATACTGTCGATGAACTCCTGGAGAAGCGTTACCAGAAGTACAGAGCGATTGGGGCGTTTGTGCGGGCAGAGGCCCTGGTTGCCTCTTAACCGTATGCTATCTCTGCATTGCTTACCACTTACAAGAGTGGATCAGTGGCCGGTAACTGGGATGCTTACTCTCAAGAGTACATCCAGGCTGTTGTTACAGACGCAAGAAGGGAGGCATGGAGGCATACATGCCCCTATGGATACCTGCTATGTTTCGCACCATTTTAATCGCTAACCGCGGCGAGATTGCTTTGCGAGTCATTCGAGCCTGTCGCGAAATGGGCATACGCAGCGTGATTGTCCACTCCGAAGCTGATAGAGACTCGCTTCCTGTTCGCTTAGCCGATGAATGTATTTGTATTGGGCCGGGACCAAGCGGCAAGAGCTATCTGCATACCCCCAACATTCTCAGTGCAGCTGTCATCTCACAGGCCGAGGCCATTCACCCTGGCTATGGTTTCCTGTCCGAGAATATGAGTTTTGCCGAGATGTGTGAGGATATGCATATCGCCTTTATCGGCCCTCCGGCCAGTGCCATGTCGATTATGGGCGATAAGGTTTCCGCCCACAGACGGGGACGGTAACGCAGTATGTGACGCCGGGAGGGCCAGGTGTGCGCGTCGATAGCCACCTCTATACGGGCTATAAAGTGCCGCCATATTATGACTCTTTATTGGCAAAGCTCATTGTCTGGGGCAAAGCTCATTGTCTGGGGCAAGAGCAGAGACGAGGCGATTATTAGAGCCAGGCGTGCGCTGGATGAATTTATTATCGAGGGCCTTCCCACAACGATCCCATTCCTACGGCGCCTGCTCGACCATCCCGGCTTCGTACAGGGCCACACATACACCCGCTTTATCCAGGAAGAGGCCGCCGCCTTGGGCATTGAGCAGTCGGTCAGGAAGGCTGCCTGATGGCGAGCAGTGCAGTATCGATGGCAGTGAAAAATTTGAGGCAGGGAAAGGTGCAGAAAAGAGATGGTTAACAACGAACGTGGCCCCTTTATCCTCGACATACCGGTTGAGGAACTCCAGGATGATGCGGAATGCATCACCATTGAGCAGTTGCAGCAGCTTGTGCGCCTGGTCGATCAAAGCGATACGCTTGAGCTAGAGGTGAGGAACGGTGGCACAAAAGCACACCTGGTACTGCGCAAATCCAGGCCACAGGAAGGGAATATCGCTTCTGGAGAGGCACTTGCGCCGACCGAGGAAGCAGCCGAACAGCCGAACTACACGATTACGGCTCCATATGTTGGTCTCTTCGAGCCCTGGTCCAGGTCGCAAGACAGGCCACTTGTTGCGGTCGGAGACCTGGTTAAGGTAGGGCAGCACGTCGGGGCGATCCGGTCGATGGGTATTCCCAATGAAGTGGAGTCACCGGTGACCGGACGGGTAGTCGAGATTCTCGTACAGGATGGGCAACCTGTCGAGTACGGGCAACCATTGATGACATGCAGTATCCTCAAAGCGGACCAATAATAGAAAGAAGCTCTGATGGCTAGCCGTACTTGCCCATGGGCTATGCTATGATCCATCTCTAACCTGAAAAGGTCTAGTGATTCTGCATGCAGTCTTCTCTTACCGGCGTCTATTATGCTGCTCCTGCTCCTACAGCGGCTCCACTCATCAACGTGGGAGATACCATCACCATTGGTCAGGCGATCGCCCTGATCGAAGCCATGAAGGTCTTTAGCGAAATTCCCTCAGTATCTGAGCTACCTCACGCTCTGTTGCGAAGAACATGCGAAGTGACTGTCAAGGGTACTTGTGTATGCTCTCAACAAGACGTACTAGGGGAGGCAAGGACACTTGTCCCTGTGGGGAAGTTTGTAGACCTCTATTGGTATTGGCACAGAGAAAAGGGGCAGCCATGAAAATCCCTCAGCGTGATAACCAGAACTCGAAAAGCTCCACGCCATCGCCAAGCACTTGATCGAGGTCGAGACCAACGACGGCACCAAACTCGACACCTTGTTGTGCGGCGAGGTGGTAGCAGCATAAATCGGGCTGCTGTCACTGATCTAGCAAACAATCAACGAGAGCATCTCCTCTTCTGCACGCCTTCTGGACACCGGGTACTTCACCCCTCGAATTCAGCTATGCTCTTTCTTAGGGAGAGGATATCTTCGCCAGGCTCTATACCCAGATCCTCTCTGAGGAAGGCCTGGAAATAATCTAACTGGTGGATGGCACCGGCAGTATTGCCCTGGCGAAAGTAGACATGAGCGATGGCTTTTATCGCGGGCTCACAGTACGGATCGACCAGGAGGGCGTGATGAGCATAGGTAAGTGCTTCATCCATCATATCCGCTTGTGTGTAGAGATGCATCAGGCGTTCAAGCACTTCTGTGTGGATGCGCTCATAGTGACGACGGTATGGTGAGAAGATATCTTCATAGGCGTCTTCGTGCAGAAATCCCAGGCTACAGTACTCGACTATCTGACGGTAGTGGGCAATGGCTGCTGCCCGCTCACCGCGCTGTTCAGCTTCTTCGGCCTCGGTATTGTGATAATGGACATCGAAGATATCGGCCCACCAGGTTTCATCAAGCTCGAACCAGTAGAGGTTGTCCTTATTGCGGCGGATATATTTGGACTCATGACGAGGGGGGAGATCGGGTTCGAGGAGATGCCGCAGGTAGTGGATAGTCACATGGAAATTCTGCTCGGCTGATGCTTTGCTCATATCAGGCCAGAAACCTGTGAATAATTGATCAGCCGAGAACATCCTGCCAGTATTGAGCAAGAACCATTTCAGCAGTGCCTTGGCTTTATTCCTCCGCCACATCGGCTCTCCTACCAGCTGATTATCTCGCATGACACGGAAAGGCCCAAAGAAAAGTACTTTATAGAGAGCAGTTGACTTCTGGGGGGCCATGTTTGTGGTGAGGGCCTGCTTTGATGGTCCATGCATGGCTTCTTACTCCTTTCGTCCAAATAGGACAAGGACCCGCTGACTGAACTCAGAAAGGTCACTGGCGGAGATACCACTGAGTTTCTCTTCTTCCTCTTTCGTCAGAACGAACCCTTTTTGCTTAATGGCTTTCACCGGGTTCTTCAACAAATCCTGACAGAAGGTATCATCAGTGGTTGCCTGGCCCAGGATGAAATTGATTGTTTTCCAGCTCATCGTCTTTTGTCCATTCTTCTTCTTGTTCGCGCTTCTACTCGTCGCCAGTAGGAAGCGGGCCGATGCTTATGACGGCGATAGAAAGGCTCATATGGAACCTGTAGCCCGGGCGGCTTCTTCGTCCGGGTTGATGATAGAGTATCTCGGCTGACTTCACACGCACTTCGCTTCTTCTTCGCACTGGCGATGCTCTGCTTCGCAGTTCCTTTGCGGATACTATGCGGATTGAGCCTCGTCGGGTAGACTGAGAGAGCGGAAGAATGCATCTTGTGGGCTTTTCTCGTCACAGAACCAGGCCTCGGAGCAATTGAGATGGAGGCAAGAGCGGTTGCTCTGGCGCAAGAGTACATCGAAGAACTGGAGAGGTAGAAGTCCCCAAAACCGCCCTTTGTCGAAGCGAACGCGCTGAAGCCGCAGGAAGGTTATTGGATCTGTGAAAGATGCCGACCCCGTTAAGCAGGCGGTAAGTGACGAGGAGATACTTATTATGATGTTTGTCATTCCAGAACAGGAGAAAGTAGGATTGAGGCGATGATTCGGATTCTACTGGCAGATGATCAGGCGATGATACTACGTATCATCGCCGACTTGCTCAGGTGAGAGGGCGACATCGAGATCGTCGCTGAAGTCGAACGCGGGGATGAGGTGGTGCTGATGGCGGTTACCACTCGGCCAGACGTGGCCGTGCTGGACATCGAGATACCGGGGTGAGATGGCATCACTGCTGCCGACGCACTTCACGCGCAGTTGCCATCGTGCCATGCATCATGAGGATAAGGCGTATTGTACTCTTTCCGCTTTACACTCCCTCGTCCGTGGAGAGTATGCCTACTTGGTGCCTGAGATTTCTTTCGACATTGTAGATGTCTTTCCGCCCCTCTTCATCTGCTCCGAAGTGTTTATAATGCGCTGATAGAAACTCTGGACCGCCTGTCCTGGCCGGGCACCCAGTTCTTGTTGCAGCGTCTCCACACAACGCTGATACTGGCGCAAGGCCAATCCCCTTTTTCCTGTGCGTATGTAATACCTCATGAGCCCATAATGTGCTTCTTCTATCCAGTTGTCCATTGCCAGCATGTGTTGCCAGTGGATGGCGCTCTCGTCAAACTCCTCTTGTCGCCAGGCGATGTGCGCCAGGAGGTTGCGCGCCTCCAGGTAGATCCTGCGTAGCTCGTCGCGACGGAACGAACACCAATCGCTGTAAAAAGGCTGCACGTAGTCGCCTTGATAGAGTTCCACCATGGTGAGGAGCGCTGCTTTGGCCTCCTCATCGTTTTCGCTCGCTAAGAACTGTTTGGCCTGTGCATACTGCTTTTTGAATAAAGCGACATCATACTGCATCATGTTGTTGTCATGCGAGGAAAGATCGAGGCTATAGGTGCCGCCGTGTGAAACGACGTACGACTCATTGAGCGCCTTGCGCAGGTAGTAAATGGTGGAGTGAAAAGTCTGAATGATCTGATCATCGACTTGCGGCCAAAGAGCCGTAATGATCTGTTCTTTGCGCATAGGACGCCCGGAGTCCAGCAGGAAGAAGAATAGTTCCATCGCCCGCGCCATACGCCAGCGGGTGATCGGTCCGCCGTCTAAGAAGACAGCGGGCTCGCCAAACGCCTGTATTTTGAGCTTGGACTCGATGGTGGTCGCACGAAGAGGTGCAGGTGCTGCTGGCTTCGGCGATGGTGCCTCCTCGCTCTCTTGTAATGATGGTTTTATGTG
>WNFH01002377.1_pt1 | contig 13128 bp, 12 predicted proteins | sample 5400411 | NCBI WGS metagenome assembly WNFH01 (sample SAMN13153347, study PRJNA577476) | soil metagenome | isolation source: 200 cm saprolite under Douglas fir tree site 2 hole 3 | place: USA:California | collected 2015-04-18
CCCAGCGGCCGCCGGTGCGGATCATCTGCCTGGGCAAGGTCTACCGGCGCGACATCCTCGACGCGACCCACTCGCCGATGTTCCACCAGGTGGAAGGGCTGGCGGTCGACAAGCACATCACCATGGCCGATCTCAAGGCCACGCTGCAGCTCTTCGCCCGCGAGATGTTCGGGCCGACGTCCGGCGTGCGCTTCCGCCCGTCGTTCTTCCCGTTCACCGAGCCCTCCGCCGAGTTCGACGTGCGCTGCTTCAAGTGCGGCGGCGACGGGGCCTGCCGCTTCTGCAAGAGCGCGGGCTGGCTCGAGATCGGGGGCTCGGGCATGGTTCACCCCAACGTGCTGCGCAACGTGGGCTACGACCCGGAGGAGGTGACCGGCTGGGCCTTCGGCATGGGCATCGACCGCATCGCCCTGCTCAAGTACGAGATCGACGACATCCGGCTCTTCTTCGACAACGACCTGCGCTTCCTGCAGCAGTTCGCGGGCCTGCCCGGGCGATGAAGATTACCTTTCGCTGGCTCAAGGAGTTCGTCGAGACCGACCTCGACGCGCGCGCGGTGGCCGACCGGCTCACCAACGCGGGGATCGGGGTGGAGCAGATCGCTCCGGTGGTGGAGGGGCTCGCGGGCGTCGTCGTCGGCGAGATCGAGGCGATCGAGCGCGAGCTCGGCGAGAGCCACGGCCACCGCCTGCTCCTCTGCCGCGTCTCGACGGGTCGCGAGCGCTTCTCGGTGGTCTCGGGCGCGCCGAACACCAAGGTCGGCGCGCGCGCCGCGTTCGCGCCGCCGGGCGCGACGCTCCCGGGCGGCCGCCGGGTCGCGGCGGCGCGGATCCGCGGCGTCGAGTCGCAGGGGATGCTCTGCTCGGAGCGCGAGCTCGGCCTCGGCGAGGAGCACGAGGCGGGGCTCCTCCTCCTCGAGGGCGACGCGCGCCTGGGCCAGGACCTCGTCGCCCACCTCGGCCTCGACGACCACGTCCTCGAGGTCGAGGTCACGCCGAACCGCCCCGACTGCCTCTCGGTCCTCGGCGTCGCGCGCGAGCTCGCCGCGCTCACGGGCGCGCGCCTCCACGCGCCCCGGGGGAAGCTCGCGGAAGCCGGCGAGCCCGCGGCGAGGCTCGCGCGGGTCCGCGTCGAGGCGCCCGACCTCTGCCATCGCTTCACGGCGCGCGTGATCGGCGGCGTGACGGTGGGGCCGTCGCCCGCCCGGCTCCAGGCGCGCCTGCGCGCGGTCGGCCTCCGGCCGATCAGCAACATCGTGGACGTGACCAACTACGTCCTCTGGGAGCTCGGCCACCCGCTCCACGCGTTCGACTACGACACGCTGACCGACGCGACGATCGTCGTGCGCCGGGCGGCGAAGGGCGAGCGCTTCACGACGCTCGACGGGCAGGAGCGCGTCCTCGACGACTCGATGCTGGTGATCGCCGACCCCAAGCGCGCCGTCGGGCTCGCGGGCGTGATGGGCGGTGCCCACACCGAGGTGACCGACCGGACGACGCGCGTCCTCCTCGAGAGCGCCTGGTTCGACCCGGTCTCGATCCGCCGCACCTCGCGCGCGCTCGGGCTCCGCACGGACGCGGCGTACCGCTTCGAGCGCGGCGCCGACATCGAGGCGCTCGTGGACGCCTCCGCCCGCGCCGCCCAGCTCATCCGCGAGCTGGCGGGCGGCGCGGTGGCGCGCGGAATGGTGGACGTCTACCCGCGGCGCCGCAAGCCCGTCCGCGTGCCCCTCCGCCTGTCGCGCGTGAAGCGCGTGCTCGGCGTGGCGACGCCCCCGGCGCTGGCCCGGCGCATGCTCGCCGGTCTCGGCCTGCCGACCCGCGCGCGGGGCGCGGTGCTCGACGTGACGGTCCCGAGCTTCAGGCGCGACCTCGCGATGGAGGATGATCTCGTCGAGGAGATCATCCGCGTCTGGGGCTACGACAAGCTGCCCTCGACGCTGCCCGCCGGCGCCGTGGACGTCGTCAAGCAGCCGGCGACTCTGCGCCAGGCCGAGACGGTACGGCGGGCGCTGGTCGGCGCGGGCCTCGCCGAGGCGATCACCCATGCCTTCTGCGACCCGGCTCGCGCGGCGCTCTTCCGCGCCCCCGGCGCCGCCGAGCCGCTCACGCTCAAGAACCCGCTAGCCCAGGACGCGTCGGTCCTCCGGTCGCATCCCCTCGAGGGGCTCCTGGGCGCGGTGTCGGTCAACGTGCGGCGCCAGCAGCCGGACGTCGCGCTCTTCGAGCTCTGCAAGACGTATGAAGCGGCGCGGAACGAGACCGGCGCGGTCGAGCCGCGCTGGGCGGCGATCGCGCTCGCGGGCAGCCGTACCGCCCGCGCGTGGCACACGCCGGAGGGGCCCGCCGACGTCTACGACGCGAAGGGCCTCGCCGAGCACGTGCTGGCGGCTCTCGGGATCGGTGGCCTCCGGCCCGGCGCCGGCAGGCTCGGCGGCTTCGAGCTCGGCTGTCACGGGGCGCTCGAGAACGAGGCCGGGGCGATCGTCGCCGAGTTCGGCGAGGTCGCGGCGGCGGTCCGCGAGGCCTACGGCATCGACGCGCCGGTGTTCGGCGCCGCCGTCGCGCTCGACGTCGCCGAGGCGACGCCCACGCCGCCCCTGGCGTACCAGCCGCTCCCGCGGTTCCCGGCCGTCCAGCGCGACCTGGCGTTCGTCCTGGGCGCGGAGCAGGCGCTGACCGCCGCCGAGATCGAAGCCGCGCTCGCGCGCGAGGCCGGGCCGCTCCTGCGGCAGGTGACGCTCTTCGACGTGTTCCGCTTCCCCGACGGCCGCCGGAGCCTCGCCTGGCGGCTCACGTTCCAGGCCGAGGACCGGACGCTCACCGACGACGAGGTGAACCGGGTCCAGGAGCGCGTGACTCAGCGGATCACCGCCGCCTTCGGCATCGCGCTGCGGAGCGCCTGATGGCCGACGGGATCGTCGAGCGTCTGACGGAGCTGGAGAACGCCGTGCGCCGCGCCGTCGAGGCGCTCGGGCGCCTCCGCGAGGAGAACGCCCAGCTCCGGCGCGACGCGAAGCGGCTCGCCGACGAGCGGCGGCAGGTGCTCGCCCAGGTGGACGCGATCCTGAAGGACATCGCGAAGCTCGAGCTGGACAGGACGGAATGACCGAGCCGCGGCGGGTCGAGTTCACGATGCTCGGACGGACGCTCGTGATCCGCACGCCGGAGCCCCGCGACTACATCGTGTCCCTCGCGAAGTACATCGAGGAGCGCACGACGACGCTCAAGCGCTCGGGCGTGAAGGACCCGATGACGGCGCTCATGCTCGCCGCGCTCGACATCACCGACGAGCTCTTCAAGGCGCGCGAGGAGGGCCCGCGCGAGCAGGCCGACGTGAGCCGGCGCCTCTCTGCCCTCGTCGCCATCCTCGACAAGGCGACACCGAAGGAGCCGGGCGCCTAGAACGCCCCGTGGCGGCCGGCGCCGGCGGCGAAGCGCCGGGCGCCCGCCAGGCTCTCGCCCGTGGCCCCGGACTTCATCCCGAGCGCGTGCTCGCGCCTGAGCGCGGCGGTGAGCGGGAGCCCCACCGAGTCGTACGCCGACCGCCGGTCGCTCCTGACGCAGTTCGGCGGGAACCCGGCGATCGTCAGCGCGAGGGCCTCCGCCTCTCCGCGCGCCCGGCCCTTCGGGACGACGCGGTTGGCGAGCCCGATACGCTCGGCCTCGCGCGCGTCCACGGGCCGGCCCGTCATGATGATGTCGAGCGCCCTGCCGAGACCGACGATCGCCGGCAGCCGCACGGTGCCGCCGTCGAGCAGCGGGATGCCCCAGCGGCGGTTGAAGACGCCCAGCACCGCGTCCTCCTCGACCACGCGGAGATCGCACCAGAGCGCCAGCTCGAGGCCGCCCGCGACGGCGTAGCCCGACACGGCGGCGAGCACGGGCTTGCCGAGCCGCATCCGCGACGGGCCCATCGGCCCCTCGCCATAGGGGCGGGGGTATCGGCGCGGAGCCATGGCAGCGGCCGCCTTCAGGTCGAACCCCGCGCAGAACGTGCCGCCGGCGCCCCAGAACACGGCGACGCGCGCCTCGCCGTCACGCTCGAACTCGCGGAATGCGGCTCGCAGCGCGGTCGCCGTGGGCGGGTCCACGGCGTTGCGCCGGTCGGGGCGGTCGAGGATGATCGTCGTCACCGGGCCGTTCGTCTCGCGTCGCACCGCCGGTCGCTCCATGGCTTGCGTCCTCCCCGGCGCTCATGGTACACATCCGTCGTCCCTGCGCTGCACGTGATGCCGGAGGGAAGTTTCAACCTCGGGCATACAACGGGAGCTGTGAAAGAGGGTGGTGCGCAAGCCCCTCTCGAAGGGGAAGCCTGAAGCCCTCCGAATAACGGCGCCCACCTGGTCATACCAGGTTCGAAACACCGTCGGCACACGGCAGAGGCGGGGATTTGACTCCTCCGCTTCGCGCCGCCTATACTGCTGAAATGCAAGAAGTTTGGTTCAGCCTCGACGCGATCTTCGCCATCCTCGGCCTCGTCGTCGGCTTCGTCCTGCACAAGTGGTTCAGCGAGCGGAAGGTCGGCGAGGCCCAGAGCCGGGCCGACACGCTCATCAGGGACGCCGAGCGCGACGCCGAGAACCGTAGGAAGGCGGCGGATCTCGCCGCCCAGGAGTCCGCCCTCAAGGCGCGCATGGCCGTGGACGAGGAGACGCGGCGGCGCGAGCGCGACTTCCAGCAGACCGAGCAGCGCATCCTCGCGAAGGAGGAGGAGCTCGCCCGGAAGCTCGACCAGCTCGAGCGGCGCCTGAACGAGTCGGCCGGCAAGGAGCGCGACCTCGGCAGCCGCGAGCGGGCGCTCGGCGAGAAGGAGAGCCGCCTGGCGAGCGCGGTCGAGGAGCAGAAGCGCAAGCTCGAGACGATCGCCGGGCTCACGGCCGAGGAGGCCAAGCGCCAGCTCCTCGCGCAGGTCGCCGAGGAGGCGCGGCGCGAGGCGCAGCTCCTCGCCATGCGGCTCGAGGAGGAGGCGCGCGAGACCGCCGACGTGAAGGCCAGGGAGGTCCTCGCGACGACCATCCAGCGCCTGGCGCCCGACTACACGGTCGAGACCGCGGTCTCGGTCGTGGACCTGCCGTCGGACGACATGAAGGGGCGGATCATCGGCCGTGAGGGGCGCAACATCCGCGCGCTCGAGCTCCTCACGGGGGTGGACCTCATCGTGGACGACACGCCCGAGGCGGTGCTGATCTCCGCCTACGACCCCTACCGCCGCGAGGTCGCGCGCCGCGCGCTCCAGATCCTGGTCGCCGACGGCCGCATCCACCCGGCGCGCATCGAGGAGGTCGTCGAGAAGGTCAAGAAGGAGATGGAGCAGCACCTCAGGGAAGAAGGAGAAAAAGCCTGCTTTGAGGTGGGTGTTCATGGGCTGCATCCAGAACTGGTGAAACTGGTCGGACGGATGAAGTTCCGGACGTCTTATGGCCAGAACTGCCTGCAGCACTCGAAGGAGGTCGCCTGGCTCGCGGGGATGATGGCGGCCGAGATCAAGGCGGACGTGAAGCTCGCCAAGCGCATGGGGCTCCTCCACGACATCGGCAAGGCCCTGACCCACGAGCAGGAGGGCAGCCACCCGGAGCTCTCGCTCCAGGTGCTGACCAAGTACAACGAGTCGCCCGCGGTCATCAACGCGGCGCTCTGCGGCCACGAGAACGTCGAGCCCGAGACGGTCGAGGCGGTGCTGGTCGAGGCGGCCGACGGCATCTCGGCGGCGCGGCCGGGCGCCCGGCGCGACGTGCTCGAGTCCTATATCAAGCGCCTGGCGAAGCTCGAGGAGATCGCGATGTCCTACAAGGGCGTCGAGATGTGCTACGCGATCCAGGCCGGGCGCGAGCTGCGCGTGCTGACCAAGGCCGACATCGTCTCCGACCTCGACGCCCACCAGCTCGCCAAGGACATCAGCAAGCGCATCGAGGCCGAGATGCAGTACCCCGGGCACATCAAGGTGGTGGTCATCCGCGAGACGCGCGCCGTCGAAGTGGCGAAGTAACCCATGAACATTCTGATGGTCGGGGACGTCTACGGCGAGCCCGGGCGCCAGGCGATCACGAAGCTCCTGCCGCGGCTCCGCCGCGAGCACGCGATCGACTTCGCCGTCGTCAACGTCGAGAACGCCGCGGGCGGCTTCGGCGTCACCGCGCCGATCGCGCGCCAGATCCTCGAGGCCGGCGCCGACGTGATGACCTCCGGCAACCACATCTGGGACAAGAAGGAGATCGTCGAGTACATCACGAAGGAGAACCTGCTCCTCCGGCCCGCGAACTTCCCCGCGGGGACGCCGGGCGTCGGCCACGTCAGCGTGAAGTGCGGCCCCCACCGGATCGCGGTGCTGAACCTCATGGGGCGCGTCTTCATGCTCCCCATCGACTGCCCGTTCCGGCGGGCCGACGAGATCCTGCCCGAGCTCCGGAAGGAGACGCCGATCATCCTCGTGGACATGCACGCCGAGGCGACGAGCGAGTCGCTCGCGATGGGCTGGTACCTCAACGGGCGCGTGAGCGCCGTCGTCGGCACCCACCGCCACGTGCAGACGGCGGACGAGCGGGTGCTCCCCGGCGGCACCGCCTACATCACCGACCTCGGCCTCACGGGGCCGACCGACGGCGTCATCGGCGTGGACCGCGACCAGATCATCCAGCGCTTCCTCAACCAGATGCCGATCCGCTTCGAGACCGCCAAGGGCCCCGCGGCCCTGCAGGGCGCCGTCATCGCCGTCGACCCGGAGACGGGTCGCGCCTCGGAGATCCGCCGCCTTCGCGTCCCCGCATGAGCTGCGAGCGCGCGTGATCCTCGACGGCAAGGCGGTCGCGCAGAAGGTCCTCGGCGAGGTCAAGGCGGGCGTCGAGCGCCTGCGCGGGGCCACCGGCGTCACGCCGACGCTCGCGGTCGTGCTGGTCGGCGACTTCCCGCCGTCGAAGATCTACGTCGCGAACAAGATGAAGGCGTCCGACGCCGTCGGCATCGCGACGCGCGACCACGTCCACCCCGAGGGGCTCTCCCGGGAGCGGCTGCTGGCGCTCCTCGGGCGGCTCAACGACGACCCCGCGGTCCACGCCATCCTGCTCCAGCTGCCGCTGCCGGAGGGGCTCGACGAGGACGAGGCGATCCGGGCGATCGCTCCCGCAAAGGACGTGGACGGCCTCCACCCGGAGAACCTGGGCCAGCTCCTCGCCGGGGCGCCGACGGTCGTGCCGTGCACGCCCGCGGGCTGCCTGGAGATCCTCGACCACTACGGCGCGAAGCTCGAGGGCAAGGAGGCGGTCGTGGTCGGCCGCTCGCGCCTGGTCGGCAAGCCCCTGGCCCAGCTCCTCCTCGCCCGCCACGCGACGGTCACGACGTGCCACACGCGCACGCGGGACCTCGCCGCGCACACGCGGCGCGCCGACGTCCTCTGCGTCGCCGCGGGGCGCGCGCGGATGATCACGGGCGACATGGTGAAGGAGGGGGCCTGGGTCATCGACGTCGGCATCAACCGGCTCGAGACGGGCAAGCTCGCGGGCGACGTGGACTTCGAGTCCGCCGCGAAGCGCGCCGAGGCGATCACGCCGGTGCCCGGCGGCGTCGGGCCGATGACGGTCGCGATGCTCCTGAAGAACACGCTCGCCGCGGCCGGCCGCCAGCTCGGTCAACGATGACCGGGGAGCGCGCGGTCCTCACCGTCGCGGAGCTGACGGAGCGGCTCCGCGCGACGCTCGAGGAGCGCTTCCCGGCCGTCTGGGTCGAGGGCGAGATCTCGAACTTCCGTCTCTACGGCTCGGGCCACGCCTACTTCACGCTGAAGGACGCCGAGGCGCAGCTCCGCTGCGTGCTCTTCAGGAATCGCGGGCGGCGGATCAAGTTCGAGCCCGCCGACGGTCTCCACGTCATGGCGTTCGGCTCGATCGAGGTCTACGCCCAGCGCGGCGAGTACCAGCTGGTCGTCGAGCTGCTCGAGCCCAAGGGGCTCGGCGCGCTTCAGCTCGCGTTCGAGCAGCTGAAGCAGCGCCTGCACGCCGAGGGCCTGTTCGAGCAGGCCCGCAAACGGGAGCTGCCCCGGTTCCCGAAGAAGATCGGGATCGTCACCTCGCCGAGCGGGGCGGCGATCCGCGATATGCTCCGCGTGATCGGCCGGCGCTTCGGCGAGCTCCACATCGTCATCGCGCCCTGCCGCGTGCAGGGGGAGGGCGCGGCGGAGGAAGTCGCCCAGGGGCTCCGCGACCTGAACGCCCTCGGCGACGTGGACGTCATCATCGTCGGGCGCGGCGGCGGCTCGCTCGAGGACCTCTGGGCCTTCAACGAGGAGACCGTCGCCCGGGCGATCGCCGCCTCGAAGGCGCCCGTGGTCTCGGCGGTCGGCCACGAGGTGGACTTCACGATCGCCGACTTCGTCGCCGACCTGCGCGCGCCGACGCCGTCGGCCGCCGCGGAGCTGGTCGTGCGCGAGAAGCAGGCGGTCGTGGGGGCGCTGGTCGAGCTGCGCGAGCGGCTCGAGCGCGCGGCGGCCCGTCCGCTCAGGGACCTCGAGCGGCGCGTGGACGACGTCACGCTGCGCCTCCGCCGCGGGATGCACGCCGAGTGGCGCCACGGCGCCCACCGGGTCGAGCTGGCCACGGCGGCCCTCCACGCGTCGAGCCCGGTCGCGCGCGTGACGCACGGCCGTCACCGCCTCGAGCGCCTCGAGGGCCGCCTCCGGAACGAGATCCGCCACGCCCTCGCGCGCTCGCGGCACCGCCTGGGCGAGGCCGTCGGCCGGCTCGACTCGCTCTCGCCGCTCGGCGTGCTCGGCCGGGGCTACAGCCTCACGCGGACCGCAGAGGGCCGGATCGTGCGCAGCGCCCGGCAGGTGACGGCGGGCGACGACGTCAGCGTGCTGCTCCACGAGGGCACGCTCGAGTGCCGCGTGTCGGCGGCGAAGGAGCGCGATGACCGACCTCGCGTTTGAGGACTCGCTCGCGCGCCTCGAGCAGATCGTGAGCCAGCTCGAGGGAGGCAACCTCCCGCTCGAGCAGTCGCTCAAGGTCTTCGAGGAGGGGATCGCCCTCGCGCGGCACTGCGCCAAGTATCTCGAGGACGCGGAGCGGCGCATCGAGGTCCTCACCAAGGACGAGGGCGGCGCCCTCGGCACCAAGCCCTTCGCCTGGGAGCCCGAAGGAGAGGCGTGAGCTTCGATCTCCAGGCCTACCTCGCGGAGCGACGGGCCCTCGTGGACCAGGCCCTCGAGAAGTTCCTGCCGCCCGAGGACGCGCCGCCGCCGAGCGTGCACCGCGCCATGCGCTACAGCGTGCTGGCCGGCGGCAAGCGCCTCCGGCCGATCCTCGTGATCGCCGGGGCCGAGGCCGTCGGCGGCGCGCCCGACGCGGTCCTGCCGACCGCGTGCGCGCTCGAGCTGATCCACACCTACTCGCTGATCCACGACGACCTGCCGGCGATGGACGACGACGACTATCGCCGCGGGCGGCTCACCAGCCACAAGGTCTTCGGCGAGGCGATCGCGATCCTCGCCGGCGACGCGCTGCTGACGCTCGCGTTCCAGCTCGTCGCGGACAACGCGGCGCTCGTCCCGGACCCGCGGGTGCTCCGCGACGTCGTCGCCGAGATCGCGGGCGCCGCCGGCACGTTCGGGATGGTCGGCGGCCAGGTGGTGGACATCGAGTCGGAGGGGAAGACGGTCAGCGCGGCGACGCTCGAGTACATCCACCGGCACAAGACGGCGGCGCTCCTCCGCGCCTCCCTCCGCGTCGGCGCGCTCCTGGGCGGCGGCGACGCGCGCGCGGTCCAGGCGATCAGCGAGGCGGGGGGCGACCTCGGCCTCGCCTTCCAGATCGTGGACGACATCCTCGACGTGGAGGGGAGCCTCGCGGAGCTCGGCAAGACGGCCGGCAGCGACGAGCGCAAGCGGAAGGCGACCTACCCCGCGCTCCACGGCCTCGACGCCTCGCGGCGGCAGGCGAGGCTCCTCGTCGAGCGGGTGAAGGACCGGCTCGGCGCGCTCGGCGCGCGGGCGGTCCCGCTCCGCGCGCTCGCCGACTACGTCGTCGAGAGGAAGAACTAGCGTGTCCGCGATCTCCGGCGTCTACGCGCGCGAGATCCTCGACTCGCGCGGCAATCCCACGGTCGAGGTCGAGGTGCAGCTCGAGTCCGGCTCGTGGGGGCGCGCGGCGGTGCCGTCCGGCGCCAGCACCGGCAAGCGCGAGGCGGTCGAGCTGCGCGACGGCGACAAGCAGCGCTACGGCGGCAAGGGCGTCCGCCAGGCCGTGCGCACCGTCGAGGAGACGATCGCCCCGGAGATCGAGGGGATGGAGGCCTCCGAGCAGGCCGGCATCGACCAGGCGCTCCTCGAGCTCGACGGCACGCCGAACAAGTCGGGGCTCGGCGCCAACGCGATCCTGGGCGTGTCGCTCGCCGTCGCGCGCGCCGCCGCGGACGACGCGGGGCTGCCGCTCTACGCCTACCTCGGCGGCGTCGGCGGCCGGCTCATGCCCGTGCCGATGATCAACGTGCTCAACGGCGGCGCCCACGCCGACAACGGCCTCGACTTCCAGGAGTTCATGCTCGTGCCCGCGGGCGCCGACAGCTTCTCGACGGCGCTCCGGATGGGCGCCGAGGTCTTCCACACGCTCAAGGCGCTGCTCAAGGAGAAGGGGCTCGCGACGGGCGTCGGCGACGAGGGCGGCTTCGCCCCGGCGCTCACGAACAACACGGTGGCCCTCGACCTCCTCGTCGCCGCGATCGAGCGCGCGGGCTACCGCGCGGGCGAGGACGTCATGCTGGCGCTCGACCCCGCGGCGAGCGAGTTCGCCGAGACGGGCGGCCGCTACCGGCTGCGCCGCGAGGGCGTCACGCTCTCGAGCGAGGAGATGATCGCGCGCTACGCGGCGCTCGTGGACCGCTACCCGATCGTCTCCATCGAGGACGGCCTGGGCGAGGACGACGTCGCGGGCTGGGGCGCGCTCACGCGCACGCTCGGCAAGCGCGTCCAGCTCGTCGGCGACGACCTCTTCGTCACCAGCCCCGCGATCATCCAGCAGGGGATCAAGAACGGGCTCGCCAACGCCGTGCTCGTCAAGGTGAACCAGGTCGGCACGCTCACCGAGACGCTCGAGGCGGTCGAGCTCGCCAAGCGCGCGGGCTACGGCACGGTCATCTCCCACCGCTCGGGCGAGACCGAGGACACCTTCGTCGCCGACCTCGCCGTCGCCGTGAACGCGGGCCAGATCAAGACGGGCTCGGTCTCGCGTGGCGAGCGGACGGCGAAGTACAACCAGCTCCTCCGGATCGAGGAAGAGCTCGGCAACGCCGCCTCCTGGCCCGGGCGCTCCTTCTACACGCGCGTGGCCCGGTGAGCCCGCCCGGCGTTCCCGCGGGCCGCCCCGTGCCGCGGCGCGAGCGCCTGGGCATGGCGGCGGTGCTCCTCCTCGCCGCCGGCCTCGCGGTCTTCGGTGTCCGCGAGTCGTTCCGCGTGTGGCACATGCGACAGGAGATCCGCACCCTCGAGCGCACGACGCAGGACCTCGCCGGCCGGCAGAAGCAGCTCGAGGCCGAGGCCGCCCGCCTCCGGACCGACCCGGGCTACATCGAGAAGCTCGCGCGCGAGGAGATGGGCATGGTGCGCGAGGGCGACCGCGTCCTGAAGTTCCCCTCCCAGCAGCCGCCCCGCTGACCCGCGCCTCCGTGGACGCGTTCGCGCAGTGGTTCTGGGGCACCGGCGGCTTCTGGCTCGCCGCGTTCTGGGCGGCGCTCGTCGTCAACGGCCGCGCCGTCGTGAAGCTGCTCCTCGACTGGAAGGGCATGGCGACGACGGTCCGCTTCGTCGAGGACGCGTACGCGCGGCTCGACGCGCTCCCCGACGAGGCCCGCCTCGAGCGCGACCCGGCGGCGCCGGTCTTCGTCCACCTGGTCCCCGCCTTCCAGGAGCCCGGGATCGCGGCGACGCTCCAGGCGCTGCTCCAGTCGCGCTACCCGCACGGCAAGCTCCACGTCGTCGTCGCGGTGAAGGAGGCCGAGGAGCGCGCGCCGCATCCGGCGATGGGCGCCTCCACGGGCGAGCTCGTGCGCCGCTTCCGCGAGAGCCTCCCGCCGTGGCAGCAGAAGCGGCTTTCGCTCGTCGCGCTCCCGGGCGAGGGGCAGAAGGCCGCCCAGCTCAACTGGGCGCTCCGCCCCGAGGTCCTCCGCGGGCTCCTCGGCGGCCGCCACGACCCCGGGCGTATCTACGTGGGCGTGAGCGACGCGGACTCGGTCCCGGACCCGAACACGCACCGCTGGATCGCCGGCGAGGTGCTTGCGGGGCGGGGGAGCCTCGCCTACCAGGGCGTGACGCTCTCCCTCGCCAACTTCGACCGGCTCGACGCGCGCGGCCGCGTGTGCGCGATCCAGCAGTCGTCCATCTTCACCCGCGTCTCGATCGCGCGGCTCATCGGCGAGCGCCGGCGCGTCGCCTGGTTCGCGCACCTCCGCGCGCGGGCGCCGTGGCTCGCGCGCCTCGCGCGGCCGGCGTTCGACCTCGGCTTCCGCCGCTCGCAGATCTGCCTCGGCCACCACGAGTTCGTGCGCCTGGACACGCTCGAGGCCCTCGGCCTGTTCCCGACCGCCGGCGCGACCGAGGACTCCACCCTCGGCTACGCCCTCGGCGCCGAGGGAATTCTCATCGCCGCGCTGCCGCTCGTCGAGCTGGTGGACCTGCCCGAGACGAAGGAGAAGCTGATCCGCCAGAACGCGCGCTGGTACAAGGGCGTGCTCGACGACGTGCGCTTCCTCGCCGCGACGTGGCGGCGGCACCCGAGCGCCTTCAACCTCGCCCAGCTCTGCCGCCACGTGGGCAACAAGGTCGTCGAGTGGCCCATTGCCGCCGTGCTCTATCCCACGGTCGGCTTCCTCGGCTGGCACCTCGCGTATCGCTTCGCGGCGCACCCCGTGTGGTTCGTGCTCGGCGTCGCGCTGCCCTCCGTCTCGCTTGGCCTCAGCATCTGGGTCGGCGGCATCGTCACGCAGGCGCTGATCGAGAGCCTGACGCCCTACTTCCCGCGGCCCGTGAGCGTGGCGCGCACCACGCTGCGCGCGAAGTTCTGGGGGACGTTCCGGTGCCAGACGTACTGGCTCCTCGCCACGCGCGGCGCCTGGCGCGTCCTCTGGGCGCTCGCGCGGGCGGGGCGCT
>WNFH01002379.1_pt1 | contig 13123 bp, 10 predicted proteins | sample 5400411 | NCBI WGS metagenome assembly WNFH01 (sample SAMN13153347, study PRJNA577476) | soil metagenome | isolation source: 200 cm saprolite under Douglas fir tree site 2 hole 3 | place: USA:California | collected 2015-04-18
GGAAGTGAGGCAACGACGATACAAGTCACGGTTTCAGAGAGATGTACGGGAGTTGCCTATAACCAGCAAGCAGTGCAGGTGAAAGCTTCGCAGCTTCTTACCAGCGTTGCCACAACCCAACTCGGAACAAGCTACACGCTGACCGGCACGGTCCATGTGACCATCACCCAGGCAAGCGTCACAAACAAGGTCGCCTTCTCTTTGGCGTGTACCGGAACGTGGGTCTATACGTTCAGTCTCCAGGAGCAGCAGCAGATCAAACACCTTATTGCAGGGAGAACCAAACACGACGCCTTGCAGCTGCTTCTGTCACAGTCAGGAATCCACAAAACAACCATTGTAGGAATAGGGAATAACGAGTTATTACCAGATGTAACCCGTATTCACCTGCTTATCATGGTTGAAGGGTAAAGCAGATGGGCGACATAACCGTAGGATGGATAGATAAATCAGGAAGAAGGAGAGCAGAGCAGTGCAATTAGTTGAGCAGCATGTGATCGGTAAGTACGATCCGCGCTACAGCGTGATTGACGAAGCAGCCTTCAAGTCTAAGAACCTGTACAATGCCGCCTTGTACGAGACACGGCAAGCCTTTATTCATGAAGGGAAGTACCTCAACTACCACGAGATAAACCGGCGCATGAAGCAACATGAGGCATACAAGGCCCTTCCTCGGAAAGTGTCTCAACAGGTACTGATTCTGCTTGAGAAGAACTGGAAAAGTTTCAAAGAAGCAAAGAAGGCCTATGAAGAGAACCCTTCCAAGTTCACAGGACGCCCGCGGCTTCCCAAATACAAGCACAAGACGGAAGGCCGGAACATCCTCGTGTACACCATCCAGGCGATCAGTAAAAGAGGCTTGAAGCGTGGCCTCATTCAACCATCCATGCTTCCGATCACCATCAAGACCCGCGTGACGGACATCGATCAAGTGCGCATCGTTCCCCGAAAAGGGTTCTACGTGATTGAAGTCGTTTACGAGAAAGCCGTGAAGCAAGCACCTGTCAACCCTACGTACTACGCTGGCATAGACATTGGCATGCATAATCTGATAGCGCTAACCTCAAACAAACCCGCCTTCCGAGCGGTAGTCGTTAACGGGCGTCCAGTGAAGTCAACCAACCAATTCTACAAAGCGGAGTTAGTCGGCATCACCGTCAAGATCACGGAAGAGTCCTACACGTCAAAGGCCAGTTTCCTTGACCGTGACCTGTTACCTGTACGCAAGCCAAACGATGAGACAAAGCACACGTTTAGCGGCAAGCGGGTGGAACGTGGACTGTACCGAGCATCAAACGGGCGGTACATCAATGCCGACATCAACGGAGCAGGGAACATCATCAGAAAAGTAGCACCTGATGCCTTCGGGTCGGAGGGTGTAGAGGATTTTGTAGTGCATCCTGTCAGGATTACCCTGGCGAAATAAACAGAAAATAGAGTGTGTGCAATATAACGTTCTATTTTTTGGCACTATACTATCAGGAAGATGGAGATAGCACACTGATACGCTCACAAACCCTGTAACCAGAGCTATTTGAAAGTCGAGTGAACGAGCACGATTCTGCTGTGTTATATCATGAAGCTTGACCTCCCTCGGCTCGATTCATATACTAATTGGTAGCAGAGGACTTGTATTGTTCAAGCAATCTGCTACACTGGCGGAGGCAGTGGGAGAACCAGCGTATCGACTTTGCGGCTTGACCGCCTTTTAAATAGCCAACAACTAACTCTCGACTCTTCATCAAGTTTCTGGTACGATGTCCACCAACAGTCCTGGAGTATACTTATATTTTGTGGAGGCTACTTTTTATGGACGGACTTCAACGTCGCATTCAGGTTGCGCGTGGCCTTATGCCTGCCGACCTGGTGCTGCGCAATGCCAGGCTTGTGAACGTATGTAGCGGCGAATGTTATCCCGCCGACATTGCTATTGCCGATGGCTTGATTGTTGGGATAGGCACACCTGGTGACGACGGCTATCATGGACGCGAGGAGCGCGACCTGCAGGGGCGTTGGCTCGCACCCGCACTTATCGATGGTCATATGCACATCGAAAGCACTATGCTGCTCCTTTCGGAATTTACTCGTATCGTTACTCCGCGAGGGATCACCGCCGTGATGCTTGATCCTCACGAGTTTGCCAACGTCATGGGCGTTGAGGGTATCCGTTTCGTTCTCGAATCCGGGCGAGGCCTGCCGCTCTCTGCCTATGTTATGCTCTCATCCTGTGTTCCTGCCTCTTCCTATGAAAGCCCCTACCGCGTGCTGATGGCCGATGACCTTCTACCCTTGTTAGAAGATCAGCGCGTCCTGGGTCTGGCCGAGATGATGAACATGCCCGGTGTCTTGTACGGAGATGAACAGGTATTGGCGAAGATCGTTGCCACCCGCCAGCATGGCCTCGTCGTCGATGGACATGCTCCTGGCCTCAACGGGCGCGACCTTTGTGCCTATATCGCGGCTGGCATCATGTCCGACCACGAATGCACCACACTTGAAGAGGCCCGCCAGCGCATCCGCCTGGGTATGTGGCTGATGATCCGCGAAGGCTCAGCCGCCCGCAACCTGGACGCACTTCTTCCCATAGTCAAAGAACTCCACCCGCCGCGTGTCTTCTTTGTCACTGATGATCGCGATCCCCAGGATTTGACCACGCGCGGGCACATCGACTCGATGGTGCGCCGCGCCATAGAATTGGGGCTTGATGCTGTCGAAGCCATCCGCCTGGCTTCCTATAATACCGCCCAATATTTCCGCTTATATGATCGTGGCGCGGTCGCCCCTGGCTTCGTCGCCGACCTTGTGGTACTCGACGATCTGGATACCTTCCAGGTCGAGTCGGTCTACAAAGATGGTGCCATGGTCGCACAGCATGGTAAACTGCTCGTAGATGTATCCACCACGGCCTTCACAGGCATCACCGGCACGGTGCATATTGGCAACATCCATGAGTCTGATCTACGCATGAAAGGGAAAGCGGGTCTTGTCGAGATCATCGGTATTGAGCCTGGACAGATCACCACCAAACACCTGCAAGAAGAGGCACCTCTGCGCAATGGTGAAATTGTGGCAGACCCCACGCGTGACCTGCTCAAGCTCGTCGTCATCGAGCGGCACCATGCCAGTGGACACGTTGGTTTGGGGCTGGTCAAAGGTTTTGGCTTGCGTAAGGGGGCATTGGCTTCCAGTGTCGCGCATGACGCCCACAACCTTGTTATCGCAGGCGCGAGCGATAGCGATATTCTACAGGCTGCTCGTACTCTCGAAGAGATGGGTGGCGGCTTCGCCTGTGTCGTTGACGGGAAAGTGCGTGCCAAAGTGCCACTGCCATATGCAGGGCTGGTTTCACCACTACCCGTCGCCGAGTTGGTGCAACAGCTCCATACACTGGACGCCGCCGCCGCCGAACTGGGCTGTAAGCTTGACCATCCCTGTATGACGCTAAGCTTTCTCTCGCTCTCGGTTATCCCTTCGCTCAAACTCACGGATCAGGGACTGATTGATGTTGAAACATTCACGCTGCTCCCGCTACAGAGGTAAATATCATGTTATTAAATCTTCTTGAATATCATTGGGCGGAGCATATAGACGACGCATTGATGTTGCTCTCGCGCACCGATGTGAAAACCGTGCCTCTAGCAGGCGGTACCTATCTGCTCGGCCACAAAGATGATAGTATTCAGGCGGTCGTTGACCTGCGTGATCTCGAACTTGCCTACATCACCGAAGATGCGCGAGGTATTCACATTGGGGCGATGACCACCCTCCAGAGCATGGTAGAGTCTCCCATCCTCAAAGACCTGTCTTCGGGCCTTCTCTCGCGAGCAGCCCTGGCCTCGTCCTTCTCACGCCTGCTGCGCAACAGTGCCACCCTTGGCGGCACCCTCGCTGCGGGAGTTGCCTCCCAGGCAGATCTGCTCACCGCACTTGCCGTCCTGGATGCTGAGGTAGTGGTACGTTCCGGCTCCAAAACGCAGGTCAACCTCAGTGCAGGTACGATTGATCGCCCAGGACTTCCCCTTTCAGGTGTGACCTACAAGGGAAAGCAAGAGCGGCGTATCCCTTATGCTTCGTCTGCAAGTGGCCGCCGTCCTGCTGAACTCATCATTGAAATCAGTATCCCTCGCCCCGGCTCCAGTGCTGGCGCATCCTTTATGCGCATAGGTCGCACACCAACCGATGTCGCTCTCTTGAATGCCGCCGCCCTCGTGGAAATAGCAGATAATCTCTGCCAGCGCGTGCGCCTGGCACTGGGCGGAGTCAACATGGAGCCGGTACGCTTACATGCCGTCGAAAAACAGCTTGAAGGTCAACCTGTGCCCGATTCCTCTGCCTTCATCCAACATATTACACTCGTATTGCAAGCAGGCATGGCCGACTTTCGCCCTCCATCTGATTTTCGTGCCAGCAGCGGCTATCGTCGCATCAGCGGCATGAACCTGGCCCTTCGCGTGCTTGAAGAAGCAATCAACGTTTCGCATCGACGTGCTACGCTTTCGTCTGAAGGGAGCATTTAAAAAATGGAACTTGAACTGCGCATCAATGGAGTCATCAAAAGCGTGGACGTTGCGGCCAACGAGTCATTAATGACGGTGCTGCGCCAGGAAGGTTATTTCAGTGTCAAACATGGCTGCGAGACGGGCGAATGCGGTGCCTGTACCGTGCTGGTCGATGGCGTAGCGCGTCCAAGCTGTGTCATGCTCGCTGCTCAAGCAGGTGGCTGTACTCTGACCACCGTTGAAAGCCTGGGCAATGCACGCAAACTTCACCCCTTGCAAGAAGCATTTATAGACAGCGGTGCGATACAGTGTGGTTTCTGTACCCCCGGTATGGTGCTTTCCGCTCATGCCTTGCTGGAAAGGAATCCCAATCCAGGCGAGGATGAGGTGCGTGATGCCCTGTCAGGTAATTTATGTCGCTGCACCGGTTACGTCAAACCTGTGCAGGCAGTGCTGCGGGCCGCGGCCATCCTGCGTGGCGAGCATGTTGCATCCATCAGCAGCCCTGAGTCAACTGAGAACTTCAAGGCCTGGGACCCTGGTCGCTCTCCATTAGAACACGCCGAGTACGGTGCAGGCAATCCCGATGCTGGAACGCCATTCACCGCACCCAACGCCCCTTTGTCTAATGTCTCTTCAGATGATGATTCCTCCAGTGCGGGAGGTACAGCGACGCTGGTTGGCACCCGTGTCTCCACCGACCTTAGCATCGTTGGCAAGCCTGAGCGCAAAGTGGATGCTGTCAAGCTGGTCACCGGCAAGCCCGCCTTTGTTGATGATATCGACCTGCGGGACATGTTGCACGCGAGGCTATTGACCAGCCCTCATGCTCACGCCGTCATTCGCAATATCGATGCATCAAAAGCGCGAGCCCTATCCGGCGTCCATGCCGTGTTGACCTATAAAGATGTGCCTCGCGTTCCCTATACCACTGCTGGCCAATCCTGGCCAGAACCAGGGCCGCACGACCAGTACTGCCTGGATTACATGGTGCGTTTCGTCGGCGACCGTGTCGCGGCTGTCGCGGCTGAAACGCCTGAAATTGCCGAGCAGGCTCTGGCACTGATACAAGTCGATTACGAAGTTCTGCCCGCCGTGCTTGATCCACGACAGGCTACCGACCCCAATGCCCCGCGCATCCATCCTGAACCGGAGTCGTACCGCATCCACGACGCCTCGCGCAACATCGCCGCCCATCTACACGCGGAAATAGGCGACGTGGAGCGCGGCTTTGCTGAGTCGGATGTAGTAGTCGAGGGAGAATATATCGTCCCACAGGTGCAGCAGACCCCCATCGAAAACCATATCGTCATCACCTACTGGGATGAAGATGATCGCCTGGTGGTGCGTACCAGCACCCAGGTACCCTACCATGTGCGCCGTATTATCGCCCCCATCATTGGTCTGCCCCCGCGCCGTATCCGCGTGATTAAGCCGCGCATCGGCGGTGGTTTCGGCGTGAAACAGGAGGTGCTGCTCGAAGATATCTGCTCATTGCTGACGATCACGACCAACCGCCCTGTCAAGCTGGAATTTTCACGCGCTGAAGAGTTTCGCAGCAGCCGTTCGCGCCACCCGCAGATACTGCGCATGAAGACAGGCGTCAAACGCGATGGCACCATCGTCGCCAATCAGATGACCCTGCTTGCCAATACCGGAGCCTACGGCACGCATTCGCTCACCGTGCAGAGCAATACCGGCTCGAAAACGCTGCCGCTCTATCCCTGTGCGAATATCCGCTTCGAGGCCGAAATCGTTTACACCAATCTGCCGCCCGCCGGAGCCTTCCGTGGCTATGGCGTGCCCCAGGGTTTCTTTGCCCTGGAAAGCCACATCGATGAAATAGCCAAGCAGTTAGGCATGGATGCCCTGGAACTGCGTCGTAAGAACTGGCTGAAAGAAGGAGACGAAAATCCCCTGGCCAGGGCTCTTGGTGAGGGCAAAGAGGGCTATACCCAGATCATCGAAAGCTGTGGCCTGCCCCAATGCTTGCAGATTGTAGAGGAGAAACTGCACTGGAAAGAGAAGCGAGGCAGATCCGGCACTGGCCGCTTCCGCTATGGCGTTGGTGTCGCACTCGCCATGCATGGGACGGCCATTCCCGGCCTGGACATGGGAGGAGCCAGTATCAAGCTCAATGATGATGGCTCATTCAACATTCTGGTCGGTGCTACCGATATCGGCACGGGTTCAGATACCGTCATAGCGCAGATTGCCGCCGAAGTATTGGGCGTGCGCATGGAAGATATCATCATGCACTCCTCCGATACCGACTTTGCTCCGTTCGACACCGGTGCCTATGCCTCTTCTACTACCTATATCAGTGGTGGTGCCACCAAAAAGGCTGCTGAACAGGTGCGCATGCAAATCCTTGAAGTCGCTGGCCGCATGTTGAAAGCCAATCCTGATAGCTTGACCATCAATAATCGCATTATCACCGCTCCTAATGGGCAAACAGTCACCGTTTCGCAGGTCGCTCTGCACTCTCTGCACGTCGAAAACCAGCAGCAGATCATGTCAACCGCTTCGTGGATGAGCTACAATTCTCCCCCGCCCTTCGCGGCCCAGGGGGCAGAGGTTGAGGTGGATACCGAAACTGGTGTGGTGCGCGTCCTCAAGGCCATTTCAGCCGTTGACGCTGGCCGTGTGATTAACCCCATTATGGCCGAGGGTCAAATTGAGGGGGGCGCAACCCAGGCTCTTGGCTATGGTGTATGTGAAGAGATGGTGTATGACCAGCAGGGAGGCTTGCTCACCACCAATCTCAGCGATTATCGTATCTACAATGCCGTCGATATGCCAGAGATGGAATCGTACCTGGTCGAGACCTATGATCCCTTTGGCCCTTTTGGCGTCAAAGCCATCGCCGAAATACCCATCGATGGCATGGCTCCCGCCGTTGCCAATGCCGTGGCCGACGCTCTTGGCGTGCGTATACGCGAGATACCACTCACACCTGAACGTGTGCTGCGTGCCATCCATGCCCAGGCTCAAAATGGGGAAGGCCAGGTTCGTTGGGGGCGCGATTGATCGCGCTCAAAACCCGTAGGGGCCTGATTTATCACGCCCAATAAGAGGTAGTAGTTATGAACAAAATTCTACTGGGTACCATCTGCGGCATCATTTTTGGCATTGTTGCGGTTCTAACGATGATTCCTCTGAAATTTGAAGATAAACAGCGAGCGATGCTGGGAGCCTTCATCAATCGCTTCTCTATCGGATTTGTGATTGGCGCAAGCACGCTGCCCATTCCGCCATGGGCACAGGGACTTGCCCTGGGTTTATTACTCAGCTTGCCCGATGCGATTATCACCAAAGCCTGGGCTCCTATCATCGGCATAGGTGTCGTTGGCGGACTGATTATTGGCTTCATTGTTGGACAATGGGGTATATGACAAAAACACAGGGGTAAACAATGGAAAAAGTGAATCTCGCTCATAAATTCAGCCTCTTTCAAGACTATTGGAGTCCAAAAATCGCAGGCGAACTCAACGACTTATACGTCAAATTGGTCAAACTCAAGGGAGAGTTTGTCTGGCATCATCATGAGCCTGCGGCCCTCGTTAATTCATGGTGTTGCTGATTTTGCTGCCTATAGCAGCAAAATCAGCAACACCAAAAACGCTTGCGAACTGCCGTAGGCAGTGAGAAGTCGTCAAGAGAGCGACTTGAATAGCCCAAATAAAGTCAAATAGAAGGAGTCAAGAAAGTAATGAGTGACGACAACGAAGAAACTACAGGATCACACCTATCACCGTTTGAGACAATACGTAGGGAAAGCGAGGAGGGTATCGAGTACTGGTCAGCTCGTGATTTAGCAAAGGTACTAGGCTATGCCTTGTGGCAGAAGTTCCGCAATGTTATCGAGAGGGCAGAGGTCGCATGTATCAATAGTGATCAAGCCGTTCCTGATCATTTTATCCATGTGGATAAGATGATCGAAATCGGCAAAGGGGGCAAACGCAAGATTGAAGATGTTCACCTTTCACGCTATGCCTGTTACCTTCTAATACAAAATTCTGACCCTAACAAGCCTATTGTCGCTCTTGGCCAAACCTATTTTGCTGTCCAAACCCGTCGCCAGGAGTTAGCAGACGAGCTTGCTGCGCTTCCAGAGGACCAGTTACGACTCCTCCGGCGTTCTCAAATGTCAATATATAATAGTCAGTTGGCTCAAGCTGCGCAGCAGGCTGGAGTTATTGAATCCATCGATTTTGCCATTTTCCAGGATCATGGCTATCAGGGCCTCTATGGAGGACTCAAGGCCAGGGATATTCACGTGCGCAAGGGATTGAAGAAGAGTCATGAAATACTTGACTATATGGGAAGTGATGAACTTGCTGCGAATATTTTTCGTGCCAGCCAAACGAAGCAAAAGTTGGAACGTGAGCAAGTGAAAGGGAAGGGAAAAGCCAACCGCGCCCATCATGAGGTAGGCAAAGCAGTACGTGATACGATCAAACACCTGGGCGGTACTATGCCAGAAGATCTCCCTACTCCAGTAGAGAGTATTCAGCAGTAAGAGCAGAAAGAGAAAAAACGTCTCGAACAGGCTCCGCAGCTTCAAATGTTCACCGAGCTAGTGGAACCTGAATCAGCAGAAGAATAAGAAAGGATTTATCTCATGGTCGACTGGAATCGCCGTAGCCAAATAGCCGAAAGCATCCTGGATACCGCGGCAATGACGCCAATGGTGCGTCTTCGCCGCGTCGTGGGTGACGCCAAACCCACTATTGTGGCCAAAGTCGAATATTTCAATCCCAGTGGCAGCGTTAAAGATCGCATTTTACCGTTTCTTGTTTCTGAGGCCGAGCGGCGCGGTGACCTGCGCCCAGGTATGACTATCATCGAAGGTACCACTGGCAACACTGGCATAGCCACCTCCTGCGTGGGTGCCGCGAAAGGTTATCCTGTCGTCATCGTCATGCCGGAAGGCATGAGTGTCGAACGCAAAAAGACCATCCGTGCCTATGGTGCCGAACTCGTACTCACCCCCGGAGCCGAGAGCGATGTAGACCTGGTGATCGAAAAGGTCAAGGAACTCAAAGCCGCCGCCCCTGATAAGTATTGGGAGGTTGGCCAGTTCGTCAATGCCGATAATATCGAGGCCCATTATCGTACCACCGGTCCGGAGATCTGGGAACAGAGCGGAGGAAAAATTGGTGCCCTGGTCTTATCCCAGGGGACAGGTGGTACCGTCACCGGTGCCTCTAAATACCTCAAAGAACAGAATCCCAACATCAAAGTGTTTGCCGTCGAACCTGACGAGTGCGACATCCTCGCCGGTGGCTCGTGGGGAGCGCACAAAATTGAAGGCATCGGCGATGGCTTTATTCCAGAGGTACTACACGTTGAATACCTGGACGGAGTTGTCACCACCACCTCCGATGAAGCACTCGAAATGGCCCGCCGCCTTGCGCGTGAAGAGGGCATCTTCTGTGGTATCTCGTCGGGCTGTAACGTGGCAGCCGCTATAAAGGTAGCCCATCACTACCCCGATATCGGCATGATTGTCACTGTCCTTTCCGACAATGGCCTGCGCTACTTCTCCACCGAGCTCTGCGGCGTCTACAGCGACCTGGAAGTCCCAGAGCGCGAACATCCCATCAGTGACGCTGACAAAGCCAAACTGGCGAAGGTCAAACTTGAAGTAATTCGCTAATACAGAAAACACACGATAATGCTAGCCAATCATGTAGATCACCTGCAATGCGTCCTCTGCGGAACCAGCTATAATCCCGCGGAGGTTCAATATGCCTGCCTCGCCTGTGGCCCATTGGGAGTCCTCGAGGTGCATTACGATTACGAGCAGATCGCTCCCCATATCAGTCGTAGCCAACTGGCAGAAGATCACCAACAGAACACCTGGCGTTACCGTGTGCTTCTGCCTATTTCTTATAGCCGGAAGAATTTGCCGCCATTGGCAGTAGGGAATACTCCGCTCTACTCGGTCGAGAGGTTGCGCGGCTATCTCGGTATGAGCAATCTCTGGCTCAAAGATGATACGCGCAATCCCAGTGCCTCGCTCAAGGACCGTGCCAGTATCATCGCGGTCGTGCTGGCGGAAGGGAAGACGGTTGCCTGCGCCTCCACCGGAAATGCCGCCTCGTCGTTGGCTGTGCAGGCCGCCTCGGTAGGTTTGCCGTGCTTTATCTTTGTGCCACACAACGCGCCGCGTGCCAAGATCGTCCAATTGCTCATGTGTGGCGCAACCGTCTTTTCCGTCAATGGCAGCTACGATGACGCTTTTGATCTCTGTATCGAGGCATGTAACGCCTTTGGCTGGTACAATCGCAACACAGGCTACAACCCCTACCTCGTCGAAGGTAAAAAGACCGCCGGTCTGGAGATTGCGGAACAACTGCATTGGCAGGTTCCCGATACCATACTTGTGCCTACAGGTGATGGCTGTATCATCAGTGGCGTCTATCGCGGCTTTGAGGACTTCTATCGACTTGGTATGATCGACCGCGTGCCGCGCCTGGTGGCTGTACAGGCCGAAGGCTCTCCGGCCATCGTGCGTGCATTAGAGAGTGACGGCGTTGTGCGTCCCTATCCGGCCCAAACCGTTGCCGATGGCATCTCCGTTGGTCTGCCCCGCAACGGTGCCATGGCGGTACGCCATATCCGTAACAGTGGCGGCTTTGGTGTTACCGTCTCCGACGCCGAGATTTTAGCGGCAGAGAAGAGCCTCGCTATGCGCACTGGCGTTTTTGCCGAGCCAGCCGGGGCCGCCTCATATGCTGGTCTACTGCGCCTGCTTGAAGAAGGAAAGATAGCAAAAGATGAACATGTTGTTCTGCTCGTTACGGGCAGCGGCCTCAAGAGCATCGATGCAGTAGTCGAAGCTGCTGGCAGCGTCCTACCGATTGCCAAAGGGCAGGAGGGTATGATGATGGTGGAGAAGCTGGTGAAAGGGGTGTAATTATGAATCGACCAGAAAGGATGGTCAGTAACCAATGTCAAACATGCTCATCGGTAACGGAACCATCGTCACACTCGGCAGCGACAACCAGTTGATCGAGCGGGGAGCCATCCTGGTACAGGGCGAGCGCATCGCGGCCATCGGCTCGGATAGCGAATTGCGCCAGCAACATCCCGGTGCTCAATACATTGATGCCAATGGCGGCTTAATTATGCCAGGGTTTCTCTGCACACACACCCATTTTTATGGCGCCTTTGCCCGTGGTATGGCTATCCCAGGTGAAGCACCGCGCAACTTTCTCGAAATTCTGCAACGCCTGTGGTGGCGACTGGATAAGCTCCTGACGCTGGAGGATACCCTCGCCAGCGCCGAGATGTTTATGGCTGACGCCATTCGACATGGTACAACCTGCGTGGTCGATCATCACGCCAGCCCCAACGCTATCGAAGGGAGCCTGGATGTCATCGCCGATGCTGTGCAGCAGGCAGGTGTCCGGGCATGTCTCGCCTACGAAGTCTCCGATCGTGACGGTATTGCTGTCACCGCCGATGGTATCCGCGAGAACGAACGCTTTATCCGCTCACTCCATACTACACCTGCACGCCGCCAGCAGGCGGAAGCAGGTATGCTCTCAGCCAGCTATGGTCTCCACGCCTCCTTTACCCTCAATCCTGCCACACTTGAACGCTGCGCCTCAGGTGCTGCTGATTTGGGCGTAGGCTTTCATATCCATGTGGCCGAAGATATCTCGGACGAGAACGACAGCACATCATCCTATGGTATGCGTGTCGTTGACCGCCTGGAGGCCAGTCATATATTGGGGCCGCGCAGCATTGCCGCCCACTGCGTGCATGTAAACAGTGGCGAAATTGATCGCCTGGCGGAAACCCATACCAATAGCGTACACAATCCCCGCTCGAATATGAACAACGCCGTTGGTCGCGCCCCCGTCGAAGAGATGCTACGGGCAGGTGCCAACGTAGGGTTGGGCAACGATGGTTTCAGTATGAACATGATGCAGGAGATGAAGGCTGCCTACCTGCTCCATAAGCTCGCACTTGGAGACCCGCGGGCCATGCCGGCTGACCTGGTGTTGAAGATGGCCTTCCAGCATAACGCGCAGATCATGAACGCCGTCTTCAGCCCTTTCGGTGCCGATTTCCCGCGTGTCGGTGAATTAAGCATAGGAGCCGCCGCCGACCTGGTGCTGCTTGATTACCTGCCGCCTACGCCACTCAGCAGTGGAAACTTTCCATGGCACCTGATCTTTGGCATGGACGGGCATCACGTCAACTCAACCATGGCCGCCGGGCGCTGGCTGATGCGCAACCATCAACTGCTGACACTCGATGAAGCACGTATTCACGCACGAACGAGAGAACTCTCGCAAAAACTTTGGCAAAGGTTGTAGGGGTTATTCATTGCATTCCATGTATATCAACCGAAGGAGAAAGGATCGGGGTTTCCCGCCCCTACGGGTCATCCATCCATCCATTCATCCTTCGTTAGGATGATGCGTATGGGACGCGATAAATCGGGTCCCTACCACCGAATATTTAGAGGAGCAACAATAGTATGAACATCCGAGAAACTCAACATGCTGTGCAACAGGAACTGGCACGGCACCACGACAATATGCTTCAGTTCCTGCGCGACCTCGTCGCCATCCCCAGCTTTGACAGCCAGATCGGCCCGGTTG
>WNFH01002381.1_pt1 | contig 13119 bp, 11 predicted proteins | sample 5400411 | NCBI WGS metagenome assembly WNFH01 (sample SAMN13153347, study PRJNA577476) | soil metagenome | isolation source: 200 cm saprolite under Douglas fir tree site 2 hole 3 | place: USA:California | collected 2015-04-18
GACGCACAGACGATAGAATTTCCGCTAGAAGTCGCAGCCAACGGCGAGCAGATCGTGACTTACACCGTGCATTATTCCTGGTAGCGAAGCGAGTGTAGGGCGGGCGCCCTCGCCCGCCGCCGTTGATTTTGATTGTGGGTATGATTTTGTTCGCGCCGGGACGGACGCATTCGTCCGTCCCGGCCGAGCGAAGCTCGGCAGACGCCACAACGGACAGCCCGGGTGCCCGCACTTTGCGAATGGGTGGGTGCACCGCACTACTCTTCAAGCGGCCAGAACACCTTCCGAGCGACTAGAGCCTTTGTCCTCTTTCATCACAATCATCCCTGTCCGCTGTCACATACACCCAACTCGCCGAATGCGACAATGGGCCCTTGATCGGCCGGCGCCGAGGTGTGCCGGTCTTGTAGCCGCTCTTTGACAATCGCAAGTTGAGGCGCTTAGAGCGCGTGACCCGAGCGCAATCGAAAGGGTGAGGTCCGCTTCCGAAGTCTCGAGGAAACCAGCGATTTTTGGAATTTGAGACATTTGGAGGTCTCCATTCGGCCCCCGTCCCGACCCCGCGCCAATCGAAGTATTTCGAAGCTAAGTCCTTACTTGTGTAGAGTGTGGAGTTAAGTCCTTATTTCTCAATCGTTTAGCGCAAATTTGGAGGGGGGTACTAAGACCAACTAGTAACTGCTGTCAAAGCGCGTATAAAGGTTTGCGTCACCGGCCTCCGTGAAGAAGATCAAAGCGTCCGCGAATGATTCGCGCCGTACTTCACCTCCGGATAAGCTCGGTCAAACAAGACCCAGAGCGCTCCGATCACGACGAAAACAAGGTAGCTTCCCTCCGGCCCAACCGAGCCGCCCGTGAGCCAATCGGGACCGTGCAAGCTGGAGTTGAGCAGGTGCCCCGGCAGAACCGCTCCGCTGTCGGGAACGGAGTACAGATAGCTTTCGCCCCAATCCCATGCCATGTGAAAGCCGACGGCCCACCACAAATCCCCCGTCCGCCGCAGCGTGAGACATAAGAAAAAACCAATCAATCCCGCAGCCACAAGGCCGGTCTTAGTTTCACCCGGATTGGAGCCGTGAATGGCTCCGAATGCAAACGACAGCAGCGCCGCAGCCGGCCAGAAATTCATTCCCCGCGAGAGCACCCACTGCGAATATCCGCGCAAGAGGAAATCCTCAAAGAATCCCGTGAGCAGAAAAAGCACGGCGTAATATGCCGCAAATTTCCAGATGCGCGCACCGTGCAGGGACAACGCCCCGAACTCAAACGCGCCCGTCAGTCGCAACGCCAGCATCAGGACGCTCAGCGATCCGATGCCCCACAGCGTCCCCACCCAGAAATTTCGTCCAAAGGCGCGCCGCGCCGGAAGTCCGAAATCGCCGAAAGGACGGTTTTCAATGCGGGCCATGACGAAGGCGGGTAAGATCGCGGCCAGCGTCATGCTGGCCTCGATAGTCAAGCGCCACCAGAGCGGGCCAAGATGGGATCGGAGAGGCATTACCAGCCAGCCCTCCACCTGGAAAGTGATCCACGCCATGGCGATGTAAATCAACCAGCGCGTGCCCGGATAAACGCCCTCGGGACCGAGAAAAACATCGCGCAGCGCAGATTCGCGGCGAGCGCCCGTCGTTTGCAGGGACGACGGCAGAGACGCAGGTGAAAGCGAAGACGCAGTCGGCTCTGCGTCATCCGCCGCCACGGGCCGCTCTGGTTCCGCGGAAGAAGGGGACAACGGTTTGTTATCCATTGTCGTCCCGAACATGGTAAAACACTCGGTCTGCCTTGTTGCGCCGATTTTTTCATTCCGACGCTTTCCGCGCCCCGCAATTTGCCGCAGCCGCGCTGCTGCTGGTCTATCTCATGCAGTGCGTCTGGCTGGTCCACGTGCAAACGTTGCATGCCTCGCTCCCGGATTCCGACCAGGCTCTGCGCATCTACCAAGGCCTCGAGCAGTGGAAAGGCGGCCCAATCGCGGGAACTCCCGAGTCGTTGCGTTCGGAAGCCGCCACCGGTGTGCCTTCTGCTGGCCGCGCTGGCCATCTCCGCGTGCGCGACGGTTACGATCAAGACCGTTCGCCCCTCTACTACCTCGGCGCAGCCGCACCATTTCTGTTGCGTCCCGGTTCATGGTTGCCGGGATCGCTCGAGCCGTTACTGGCCGCGACCCCGAACATGTTCTTCGGCGCGATGCTCGGGGCCTCGCTCTGGTACGTCGCGCGCCGTCTCTACGGCAACGCTGGCGGATACATCGCGCTCGCATTCTATTGCTTTTCGCCGGCCATGATCGTGAACGCTGCTGGCGTGCGGAGTGTGGGTGAAATGGGCGCCGTGTGGGGAGCGTTCGGAACCGTATTCACCGCCATAGCCGTGGCGCACACGCTCTACGCTCCCCGAGAGGTTGTGTTCTGGAACTGGCGACGCATTCTGCTTCTGGGGTTGTCTGCGGCATTGGCGGCGGGCAACCAGTTTTCGCTGGCGGTGCTGGCGCTGGTGATTTTGTCGCTAATGTTCTGGGTGGCGCCAGTCCGGCCATGGGCACTGCTCGCTATCTGGAGCACCGCAATCTCGGTCGCGGTCGTGCTGCTATTTGCCGCCTACTTTTTTGAGCCCTCGTTGTTCCGGCAAGGAATGCTGCACGCGCGCTGGATCGACTTCGAACCCGCGGCGTTTGGCGTTTCCGTCTCCTACCGCCGCGCTTGGGAAACGATCTTCGTGAGAAACCCGCCACTGATGCTTGCCCTCCCCGTCGCGCTGATCGCATACTTCGGATGGAAACGCACCCGCTATTTCGGCAATACCGCGCCGCTCCTGATCGCGGCATTGTTGCTCCTCCTCGCCCTGGGCGCCCCCAATTTTCCGGGACAAGGATTCCATCTGACCATGCTCATGTTCCTCTTCGTATTCGTGTCCGGAGTGTTCACCGATCTGCTGGAGACTCAGCAAAGGCTGTTGGTTATGGCGGGCCTGTGCGGATTGCTGAGCGCGTCTGCCATCTGGAACCTACTGCAGTTGTGGCACGCTTAATCTCCCGTAGAGACGCGGCTTGCCGCGTCTCTGGTGGCGGGGAGACGGGGCAATCCCCGTCTCTACAAGTTAGAATGACTGTTTACGACATTGGCAAGGATCAACTCTGGATGAGCACTGCGACCCCGAATCCAATATCGAAGACCATCTATGTAACTCGCACCGGCCTGCCGCTCAGTTTCAAGCTCGAATGGCCTTTCCGCCATGCCACGTCCGGCGCGGACTTTGACGTTCTGCACGCGGTGATCACGCTGGAGAATTCCGAAGGACTGCGCGCGCTCGTCGCCGTGAATCTTTCCGCCACGCTGCGGGAAGTGCTGCCTTCGCTTGAACCCAAAGACACGGAAGGGCCCGTCATCAACGCTCTGCGCCGGGAGGTTGACCACAAGCAAACGGAGTTCGCGAAGTCCGGCAAGCTGGTGCCACTGCCCTTCTCCAGCCGCCACTACAGCTTCAAACTCAAGCAGTGGGTTTTCGGCAAGGCCAGCGACGAAGAAATCGCCCGTATGATCGAGCGTAAAGTGTATTGGCAAACGCGTCTGGTCGGCGGAGAGGTGTGGCTAGGCGACCAGACCGAAGCACTCTACGTCGCTACCACGGTGGATCACATCGCAGACCTCGCTGCCGGGCTCGCGCAGCAGGGGCTCTTCACGTTGGCCCGGCGGTATGCGAGCGCGCTTCCCGCGCTGATGGAGCAAAAGGAGCGTTTTGAATCTGAGATGACCACGGCGCGTCAGCAGTTGGAAGAGAAACACGCTTTTGAGCGCGGGTAGGGTAGATGGCACCGGCCCCTAAACGGGTAGTCGATGCTGGAGGAATTTGCGGTATCGCTAAAGCGATACCCTGATACGAATCCGGCCTCGATACGCGTGATGCACGTCGGCTTGCTTACTGTTCTTACCACACGCGGCAGGCGTTTACACGCACCATGGGCTGTCCCGGCTTGCAATGAAACGCAGCACGAAATTCCGTCATGTTCGCGGCCACGCCGTTCGCTCGATACTTTTCCGGCGAGTGCGGATCCACCGTCGCCCGCAAGCGCTTATTCTCCTCGCGCTCGTTCGTGCACCAACTCTGTCCATAAGCGACGAAGAAGCGCTGCTCCGGCGTCAACCCCTCCAGCGGCTCCAGCTTGTGATCCCTCGTGTCTTCCTTCCAGGCCAGATATGCCAGCAGCGTCCCGCCCAGATCCGCTAGATCCTCGCCATTCGTCAGCTTGCCGTTGATCTTGATGTCGTCGATGATCGTATATCCGGAGTATTGGTCAACCACGCATTGGGCGCGCTGTTCGAATTCCTTGCGGTCGGCCTCCGTCCACCAGTTGCGCAGATTGCCCTGCGCGTCGAACTGACTGCCCTCGTCGTCAAAGGCATGGGTCAGTTCGTGACCCATGGTGGCGCCGGTGTCACCATAGTTGGGCGCGGCGTCCGACAGCGCGCTAAACAACGGCGGCTGCAGCACTCCTGCCGGAAAGTTGATGTCGTTTTTTTGCGGATCGTAATACGCGTTGACGGTGGGCGGCGTCATGCCCCACTCCTTGCGGTCCACCGGCTTGCCGATTTTCGCGAGCCACCGGTGAAACTCGAACCAGGACGCCCGTTCCGAGTTCCCGATTTCGTCTCCGCGCACTATCTCCAGCGCGCTGTAGTCGCGCCAGGTGTCGGGATAACCGATCTTGTTCGCGATCGTGTGCAGCTTGGTGAGCGCCTGCTCCTTGGTCGCCGCTCCCATCCACGGCAATGCCTGGATTTCGCTCTGCATGGCTGCTTCGACCTCTTTCACAATTTTCAGAGCCGCCTGTTTCGCCTCCGGACTAAAGTATTTCGCCACATACGCCTGGCCCAGCGCTTCACCCAGGTCGTTATCCACGTCATTGGTGCAACGCTTCCAGCGTGGGGGTAGTTCCTCGCGTCCACGCAGAGTCTTGCCATAGAAGCTAAAATTCTCTTTCACGAACGGAGCGGAAAGGTCGGTGGCAGCGTCGTGCGCCGCGTGCCACCGGAGATACGTTTTCCAATCCGTGAGGCTTTCTTTTTCGATTTCTTCACTCATGACGTGGAAGTAGTCCGGTGTTACCACGTTCAAAGTTGAGAGGGGAGACGCAAGCGATCCCGCTCCAGTTTTTGTGAAATACGTGTTCCAGCCAAATGCCGGCGCCAGCTTTTGCAGTTCCTCCACTGTCATCTTGTGATAGAGCTTGGGCGGATCGCGCCGTTCGACGCGAGTCATCTGGCTCTTGGCTAGCGCCGTTTCGATGCGCATCACTGTCGCTGCTTCGGTGGCCGCATCGGCCGGCTTGTCTCCCAGCAACTCGAACATCTTTGCGACGTGCGCCAGATAAGCTTTGCGCAGTTCTTCGGACTTGGGGTCGTCCTTCAAATAGTAATCACGATCCGGCAAGCCGAGTCCGCCTTGATCGGCCTCGGCGATCACCTGCGTCGAGTCCTTGAAATCTTGATTCGAGCGAAACGTGAACAGCGTTCCTCCGCCGTAGAGGGAAGGCGGAAACTGTGTGGTCGCGGCGTATTCCGCCAGATCCTGCTTCGACTTCAGACCCGCGATGCGGTCCAGTTCCGACAACAGAGGCTTGGCTCCAAGCTTCTCGATGGCCGCCTCATCCATGCAGGAGGCGTAGTAATCGCCGATCTTTTGTGTCACATCGTGTGTCACCGTGCCCCGCGTCCCGGTTGCTTTCGCCGCTTCTTCCAGAATCGTACGTAATTGGGCGCGGTTCTCGTCCTCGAGCTTGCCGTAGGTGCCCCAGTTCGACTGGTCCGGCGGAATGGGATTCTTTTTAATCCAACCGCCGCAGGAGTAGGTGTAGAAATCGACGCACGGGTCAACGGTTTTATCCATGGCGGAAACATCCAGCACCGGCTCGGACGAGGAGTGTTGGGCACAGGCGGGCGCAGCGGCCGAAAGCGCCGCCAGAATAAGAGCGGAGATTGTCCAGTTCATAAGGTTTTGAGGCACGAAAATGCTCTCTGAGACTATCGCTTCGTTCAAAACTTATCCAGTGTCCAGCCGACGCTGGTGTGCACACGTCGACCCAGGTAGTCAGACGTGAGTGCGGAGCTTTGGTTAGGGACGTTCCGGAATAATTCGCAGGGATTGCTTTTACGGGTGATTCAGCCCGAGAGAAATCCTTCCAGGTAACCCACGTCACCAGCACCACCGTGACCCCTGCTGCTGCTCGCTGGAGCCAGAATCGCAGGACTGTGGGCGTGAGATAGGCAATGGTGTCAGGGGAATGGCTAATTCACCCCCACATACTGTCGGTCAAGAAGGGTACTCTCCATTAGTGCACCTGCGTTAGTATCCTCTCTAAGTTATACTGCCCTACGCTTCGATCCCCACATGGCACACCCGCCCCACTATATGGTCGGCGGGCTTCTGTCCGTTTTCCAGGGTTATTACCTCAATCGGGCAGGTGGGGTTGTGTGGACGCAAGATCAGGTGGTTATCTAAGGTTTCGACATACTTGATCGTGCACTTCCCATCTTTACGCACGGCGTACATGTTATTCTCGCCCTTGCGGTAGGGGGTCATGGAATTATAGTGGCGGTCGAGCAGTAGGACGGCACCGGGCATGGTACGGGGGTACATGCTCATACCTTCCTGTGTATCCACCTTAATAATTACGAAGCGTTCCCAGCCTCTACGGTCACCTTCCGCCTCCTCCTTCAAGCGTTTCAAGAAGCTCTTCTTGAACTTCAGTATCTCCTTGACGTGCATGCTCATAATGAGGGCTTCGGACGCCGCAATATGCGAGTCGGCGACCACCACGTTGTCGAATTCATCCTCGCTCGGCGGGAGGATCGAGGCCCGCTTGTTGACTTCGGCGGGATCGATGAGATCCAGCACCGAGAGATGCTGCACGTTCAGGACCTTGTCCATGCCTTCCAGGCTGAGTCCGCGCTTGCGGTTCAAGAAGTTGGAGATGTGGGCTTGCTTGAAGCCGGTCTGCTCCGCCAGACGCAAGCCAGTGAGTTCCCCTCCGTCGATGCGTTCCCAGAGGGCTTTGCGGAGATTTTCTTGAAGCATGCGGAATTTCATCGACGGAGTATAACACGCTACAATAGCACATTGCTATTATCGATATAAGTGCAACATCCGTAAGGGAATATAGTTATTGACTTAGTCGTTTCTGAGCTATAGGATAGGTTTATTATATGTCTCATACTGCACTTATACTGCAAGAAAGGTCGACGGCCATGATAGAAGTACAATCCCACGAGAACGAGGAAAGAAGCTTTGGGGAGTTCCGCCGGAAGGTACGTTCGGCGGAAGTGCTCTCGGCAGCTATCCAACGGTTGTTGCAGGCCATTCGCTTTAACGGACGTCTGAGTGTCATTGTGCAGAACGGGCAGGTGCTCAAGTCTGGATACGAAGAGGGTTACTTCCGACAACAGGAGCCCGGGGTAACCGCCAGGCTGCAGTAACTGATTCATTCCTAACTAAATAGCACTGCAGGACATCGTAAGAGAAACGAGCCCTGGGCCGAAAAGTCGGCACCAGGGCTTTTGTTTTCTGTGAGGGTGTTTCATTACATACGAAAGAGGCAATCATGAACTTCATAGGCAGGATGGAAGGCCAGGAAATCCAAGTCGAGCTGAAGTATTGCGAGCGGTGTGGCGGATTGTGGCTGCGTCCGCAGGGAGCAGATGGGGTATATTGCGCCGGTTGCAGAGTGCGTTTGGCAGCAATGCCAAACCCTGGGGAGGCACCGCGCCGCAAAGCGCGCGCCCGCCGCAAAGGACGCGTGCAAAAAACGGACCTTCAAAGAGACGACCTTCAGCGCCAGGGCCGGATTGGATATCTGGAGGGCGTGGCCGCGATGGAGGTACGGGCATGACAAGTACACAAACGATGAGCACACAAGCGGTGAGTCTGATGGGGCAGGCGGAACTCCCGCCATCAGTCCTATTTGGCGAAACGGAGATGGACCTGTGGCCCTACAGGAGGCGCACCGTCGCACTGCTGCGACGCTATGCCCGGGCGTCGGTCGAGGTGGGGAGGCTGCCGTCGCTGCTGGGACGCGAGTTCTTCCGATCACGGGTCACGTCATACACGATGAGGAACTTTGAAGACGTCGTGATCTTTGTGGCCGACATGGAGCAGGCGATCGAAAAGCTGAACGCACTCGACAAAAAGCTGCTGGCCATGAACGTTCTGGAGGAATACACCATTCCCGAGGTCGCGCGGCTGCTCGGTTATAACCAGAGAATGGTCGAGCGGTTCCTTCAGGATGCGCTCGACCAGCTCTCGCGGATACTGCTCGAGGGTGGTTTGATGGAGCAATTGCCGACGGCGACGAGGGGGCGGAAAACTTGTCAAGAGGGTAAGAATTGCAATTTCGGCGTAAGTGACTCAAAGGAAGGCGAAAATAAATATCGAAACTTTGTCGGTACACCCCCCTCCGATTTGATATCCTAAACTTAAGAGTCGAGAAAAATAGAAACTCAGAAGGGCGCGATGCAAATCGCGCCCTTTTCTATTTAGGGCGGGCAGATGGCCAAGGCCAAGATGGGAAGGTTATCCAGAAGCCTGGGGGTTGTGCGAAGAGTTCCCAGCCAGCCACGGGGAGTCGGCAGCGTGAAGGGTGACGTAGAATCAGAGGAATCGTAAGACGCAGATTAAGGATCGTGCCGGGAAGGCAAACGGGACGCAGCATGGAGATAACCTGGATCACTGAACGAGTTGCACTGGGTGGTGGGATCTGGAATGCGGGGAACATGCAAGAACTGGCGCAAACGGGCGTGACCCACGTGCTCAATATGCAGCTCGAGTTCGATGACCGGCCGCTTGCGGAGCCGCACGGGATCCGCGTGCTGTGGAATCCGACCGACGACGATTTTTTGCCGAAGGCCCCGGAACTGCTGAAGCGCGGCGTTGATTTTGCGCTGGAAGCTCTGGACAACCCGAGAGCGCGGCTTTACATCCATTGCGCCGCAGGGGTGCACCGAGCTCCGATGATGACGCTGGCGGTATTATGTGCGATGGAGTGGAAAATGGAGACGGCCATGGTGCTGATCGAGACGCGAAGGCCGGTGGTCGACTTCGCGGATGTTTATGTGGAGAGCGTGCGTCGATTTCTGGAGTCGCGAGTTGAGAGCGAGCCGCGGAGTTCAGACTGACAATCGGATTGAGTTGGAGGGAATATGCGAAAGGCGCGCCGCTCGGCAGAGCGGCTTTCTTATTGGCCCGAATTCGGGTCGCATGCGCTCACCAGGAGAGAACAAGAGATGCCCAGATGGTTCGCGGTGAATAACAACTATTTCTCGAGGGCGGCGCAGGGGGTGATTTCCCTGATGATCGCTTTGCTGACGACATTAATGTTGTCAATCACGTTCCAGGCACAAGGGCCAGCACTTACTACGATCAGCGACACAGTGTATCGAGCCAACGGAACCGCAGCATCGGGCACAGTGCTGATTTCATGGCCGTCGTTCCAAACCGCAGAAGGAAACGCGGTGGCGGCGGGCCATCTGAGTGTGACGATAGGACCACTAGGCGCGTTTACCGCGCAACTGATTCCCAACGTGGGCTCGTCTCCGGCGGGAACTTACTACGTCGTGGTTTTGCAACTCGACGACGGGACCGTCCGGACGGAGTATTGGGCGATTCCAGCGACTTCGCCGACGACGATTGCCGCTGTGCTGACGACACCAGGTACAGGGCTGGCGAACCTCGCCGTGACACAGGAGTACGTGAATGCGGCAGTGGCGAATCGGGCGATCGACGCCGCAGTGGTGCATTTGGCGGGAACGGAAACGATATCGGGTACGAAGCGCTTTGCCGTGCCACCGGCACTTCCAGCGCCGGCCGGAGCCAATGATGCTGCGAACAAGGGCTATGTGGATGCGGCAGTGGCGAATGTAGGCTCGGGAGCATACGTCTCCAAGGCGGGCGACACTATGAGTGGCCCATTAACCCTGCCTGCAGACCTGACTGGCGAAACGTCAACGAGTCATCTCGGTCACCGCCCTTACCGCATGAGCACGAGTTTTGCATGGAATTTTTTGCACCAAACTGAATTCCTGAGTTCCCGGCAAGCGCGGCGCGGAGGAACTGATACCTACTACGCCCCGCTCCAAGCGTCCAAAGCTTTCCCCTTTGGTCATCCCCCTGGAGCAACCGGAGGGGCATGGTCGTGGCGCCGGGACGCTTTCGATACGGTGGGCGGGATGCTGGATACCTGCGTCTTGGGCAGTGCCGACTGGCATCAGGCCTTCGGGTTAGTGCAAGCGACAAACGTAGCCGCCGAAATGAAGCGGTGCACGGGGCCTTACGTGGAAGCTGTGCTCAATTGGCAAGCGCGTGCGGCGAAACTGAACCGCATCGAAGGCCGCTCGCCGATGGGGTGCATCGACAATTTCGCGACGCATGCTTTTCATGGCAGCAAATCGCTGCGCGCTTATGGCGAGCGGTGGGCGCTCCTGCAAAAGTGGGAGTTCAACCCCGCAACCGACATCGCGCGAGATTACCAGGGATTGTGGCGGTGGACCGGAAACAAACCTGGACTCCGCGATGACGTGGCTCGGTATTTCATCGAACGGTCGGAAGACGGGCCTCTACTTCTCGGGGAAGCGCCTTTGGTTTGAGGCTGTAGTGGAGAGTCGGGCGTCCGGCTGGACGGGCGAGGCGCCCGTCCCTCCACCAGCAAAGCACTAGCCGACTTCTTCACTCCAGTTTTCAAGAGTCTTCTTTACGACGGCCATGAACTGGTCGGCGACGGCGCCGTCCACCACGCGATGGTCGTAGCCCAGCGTGAGGTGAACGACGGAACGGATGGCGATGGAATCTGCACCGTCTTTGTCGGTGATCACCATGGGTTGTTTGGTGATACCACCGACTCCCATGATGGCCACGTTCGGCTGATTGATGATAGGCAGACCGAAAACGGCGCCAAACTGGCCGGGGTTGGTGATGGTGAAGGTTGCACCTTCCACGTCAGCCGGCATGAGCTTCTTCGAACGGGCGCGCTCGCCGAGGTCGGTGATACCGCGCTGCAGTCCGAGGAAGTTGAGTTCGTCGGCGTTCTTGAGAACGGGGACTATGAGTCCCCAGTCGAGCGCAACGGCGATGCCGGCGTTGACATGCTTGTGGTAGCGGATGCTGTCGCCTTCAAGCGAGCTGTTGACGATTGGATATTGCTGCAGAGCGATGATGGCGGCGCGCACGAAGAACGGCATGAAGGTGAGCCGCGCGCCGTGGCGCTGTTCGAATCCGTTCTTGAGCTTGTTGCGCAAATTGACAACGCGAGTCAAATCCACTTCGAACATGCAGTGAACGTGAGCGCTGGTGCGGCGGGATTCGATCATGCGCTGCGCGATGATCTTGCGCATTTGGGACATGGGCACGAGGTCGCCCGGAATGACCGCCGGCGCAGGGGCTGAGGCTTGGCGGGATGCGGGAGCGGCAACTGGAGCAGCCGCGCGGCGCTCGACGAAATCGAGAACGTCCTGCTTGGTGACGCGGCCGCCGGTGCCGGTGCCACTCACTTTTGCGAGATCCACATTGTGCTCGCGGGCGAGCTTGCGGACGAGCGGGGAGGAGCGGACGTCGGAATCGTCTTCGTCTCCGGGAGCACTGGCGGGTGACGCGGGCGGAGCCGGAGCTTCTTTCTTTTCGGCCGGAGCCACTGGGGCAGGAGCGGCGGTCTTAACGGGAGCGGAAGCGCCACCGCCGTCGCCAATCACGCCGACGACGGTGTTGACCTGAACGGTGTTGCCTTCGGAAACCTTGATTTCCTGAAGGACGCCGCTAGCGGGCGCGGGGATTTCTGCGTCGACCTTGTCGGTGGAAATCTCGAACAGAGGTTCGTCGCGCTGGATCTTGTCACCAGGCTTTTTCAGCCACTTGGTGATGGTTCCTTCGAAAATAGATTCGCCCATCTGGGGCATGACTACGTCAGTCGGCATAGTTCCCTTTCCATCAAGCCCTGCCGCAAATGGCGGGGGAAGAGCAAACAAACATTATAGCGAAGCCGCTAGTGACTCCGGGCGCAGAGCGCCACGGGTCTGCGCGGGCACTTGCGCGGTGCCAAGGGGGCTCGCCCCGGTTTAGCGAGGCATGTGATTTCTTGTGGAGCAAAGAGCGATGAAAAGGTTTTTGGCGGTTGTACTTTTTTGTTTTCCTGCCTTCGGGCAAGCGGCGTACTCGGGTCTCGGGCTGCGATCGGGATCCACCGTCTACGCTGTCGGCAGCAGTTGCGCGGCGCCGAACTTTTGCGCCTATGCTGGAACTGACATTATTCCATGGGGAACGGTTCCAAACTTTGGCGGAGCCACGAACAACAACACCACGAACTACGACACATCATACCTGGGGCATACGAATTTCGATGGATCGACGTTCAGCAATTCGGCGCTCCTTAGCCCGATCACACGGCTTACCGATTCCGTCAGTGCCTACGGAAAAACCAACGCCAATTTCAACGCCGGGATGGGTGGATCGGGCGTGTTCACGCTGACGAACACCAACACGAGCCTGGTGCGTGTCGACCAAAACTCTCTTGGCTTGATTTGTGCATTCAACACGAGTGGTCCGAACCAGGGCCATTGTGGTACTCCATCGGGCGGTTGGGGAGGAACCCCTCCGCCATCGGGAATCTTCATCACCACAGGGCAACTGTTGGGCGGGACGTGTAGTAGCAACTGCCCCGTTAATGACTTCGGCTCGCTCAGTTTCTCTCTGACTGACCCGACCGTGCTCTACACGTTTGGCAACGACACATACGACATTACGACCCCGACCACGGTGACCCCCTACACGATCAATCCCGCGACGGGGGTCTACAGTGTCGGTTCTCCGCTAGTCGATTTCCAATATGGGTTACCGTCAGGGTCGAATGCCCCGGCCTGGACAACTAGTACCTTCTATCCGTACGGCGCTTATGTCACGCACGTGCTGACCCCCCCTGGATCCGGCAGCCCGGAATATCTGGCGTACATCGCATCCACCTCGTATAACCCTGGGGACATTATTGTTGCCGGCGTGTGTATGTACCGCGCAATCGTTGGAGGGTCGACGAATGCGACCCTGGCGACATCGTTCAATAGCACGGCGCCTTGCAAAAACGACGTCGTTACA
>WNFH01003923.1_pt1 | contig 13119 bp, 15 predicted proteins | sample 5400411 | NCBI WGS metagenome assembly WNFH01 (sample SAMN13153347, study PRJNA577476) | soil metagenome | isolation source: 200 cm saprolite under Douglas fir tree site 2 hole 3 | place: USA:California | collected 2015-04-18
TCGCCCGAGCCGAGGTCGATCACGTAATCTTTCGGCGTGACTTTCGCCATGTCGAGCATTTTGTCCACCAGCGCCTGCGGCGTCGGCACCCAGATCACATCCTTGCCTTCCTGGCCGACCTGCGGCTCGTATTCCTTCGCGGGCTGCGCCTGTGCGAAACCGCAGGCGGCGATTACAAGACACAGCGCCAACAACGACCGACGTATTGCATTCATGTTTGTTCTCCCCATGATTGGATTACACACCTAGGTCTATATTAGGAGTCTCACACCCCACCGGGGAGAGACCCCGAAAGAAATGAGATTCTCCATACCCCAAGGCCGAGGAAATGTCCAGCAACTTTGGTCAATGTGTTGCGGGAACGATTGTAGGGATAAGGCTTCCAACGTCATCGTCAGGTGTCACACCGCAAAAATCTCTAGATTTGTTGCTTGTCCATGAGGTACTTCACAAGAAACGGCCAGACCTGGGTGGCGTCGGCTTGGATTTCGGCGTACACACCGTTTTTGGCCGCTTTGCGCCAAGATTCATTCTCGGAATAGGTGCAGCCGGAAAGATGTCCGTAGTACGGTCTATCGGGACAGATCCTGATTCCGTAGGTGAAGCGACGAGTCGGGTAGAGTGTGCCCAGACGCTTATTGATGATTTCGATCAGCGGGGCGACGTTTTGAACGTTATTTCGCGGCACGCCTCCGCCGATGGTAAAAATCCCAAAACGCTTCGCCTCCGTCACCAGCTTGATGAGCTCCCTGCTGTCGAGCTCGAGGTCAATCAGAATCGGCTTTTTGCCGCGGCGTTTGCGCTTGAGGTTATGGATATAGAGGTCATTGCCCAGTTCCGAGTCCACAAAGGCCGGAACAAATACAGGCACGCCGTGTAGATACGCGGACTTTAATATGCCGCGATCGTTAGGATAGTTTTCAGCGAGGTGTTTCCCGATGAGTTTATTCAGGGTCGTGGGGCTGATCGGGCGCGAGCCATCGAGTTTGTCGATGACTTTCCCGATGACTTCCTCGACGCTGTCGAGATTTGATTCGGGCTCAAGAGTGTCCGTAACGCGGTTGAGTTTTCGGCGGGCCAGCGCGGTATCATCGTAAGCTGGGTTGTATTTGTAATGCTTGAGTCCGATGGATGACACGAGGCCATGCGCCATGAGCGCTCCGGTCGAGCAGATCGCGTGGATCAATCCCGACTCGATCATATCGCAGATCACGAGGTCCATTTTGCCGACCGTCATGGCCCCGCTGATCGTGAGGAATCGAAGGCAGTTTGTATCGCGCATCATCTTGTGAAGCGCCGTTGCTCCCGTTGAAACCTGTGCAGCCACGCCGCCAAAAGACCTAAGCTCCGATATCAGAGGTCCGACGAAGGCCCGGCGTCCGTTGATCCACTCGTCGAGTGTTCGGTAGAGAATCGGCATGACATATCGCGGGTCGGCGAATACGGCGTCGGGAAAGAAGCCATCCTTGATCTGTCCGGGGCGGGCCATATCGAATGGGTTGATGAAGATGGCGCGCGCCGGTTTGTTGTAGATCGCCTCGGCGTATCTTTCAGAAAATCCGCCGACGACTATGGCGCTTTCTTTTCCCTTCCCCCTTTTGGCATACTCGGACGGCAGAATGATTCGGCGACACCATTTGTTTTTGACAAATTGTTGCAAGACGCGCCCCAGAGGCGAATTGTCCAGTCCGCCGTAGATGAGGATGGGTTTTTCTCTGGATGTGATCATGTCATGGGTCGTCTTGGCAACTTCGCCAAGCATGCGTGCGCCGAAGGCGCAGTACCTCATGCCATCTACGATGTCGGCTACGGTTGCGCACTCGCGCAGATCCAATGATTTGAGTTCTTCGAATCTTAAAGCTTTCACGGCGTTTCTCTTCTTAGGTCCGATAATTTTTGTTTCGTAACACGGCGTTAAGGTGCAGTCAATTACAGTGGCTCGGGTCGTACTGAGCTGCCCCGCGACATTCTTTCAGGATGATGCGGGAGAGCTGCGGAGAAGACAACAGGGGATCGAGAGTATTTTTGTAAAAAAGCAGTTGGGGGCAAATCTTGAAATTTGATTTTCACTAACTGCCGGGCGAAGGCGACCGTTTCACCAATCGTGAAGTTCGACCGTCATCCGTTCAGCTATCGCGTAAGAATCAGCAGACGCGACCCCGGTCCTCCTTTGAAGCTTCTAGTGAGTCGCCAGGGGCCTGAAGGGCACGCTCAAGACCGCGAAGGCACTGGCGCCGGCTTGCGAGTGCGGGTCGCGTTCCACTTGCTGTTACTTCCGCCGGATTTGACGGTCCCGTCAATGGCGTTGCCGCTCACGCGGCCGGTGTATTGGGCGCCGCCGGCACTGAAACTGATCTGATCCCCGCGCAGTCTGCCATTCGTGATCGGCATGGTATTGCCGCCGGACCTGAGCGTGCCGGAAATCAGCTGGAAGTCTTGCGTGAGCGTGAGCTCGCCTTGCGCAAGTTGCCATGTGCCTTCCGCTTTTGCCGGCACGATCCAGAGAAGGGCCGTGCACCAATTGGCGCAGCCGTCGCTTACCGTGGCTGTCTCGTCGGCCGTCCATTCTCCCATCGTGAAGGAATTCGACACGATACGGGTGCCGGGCTTGAGATCGAGGATCTTCGGGCGCAGCCTGAGATTTATTTCCGGCAGCAGAAACATGGTGATCACCGTGGCCTCAGAGAAATCGCTCTCGAACAGGTCGGCCCGAGCGCGCGGGCGCCGCGCTTCGCGGCGGTGATCACAGTGCGCCCATCGCCCGAGCCGAGGTCGATCACGTAATCTTTCGGCGTGACTTTCGCCATGTCGAGCATTTTGTCCACCAGCGCCTGCGGCGTCGGCACCCACACCACATCCTTGCCTTCCTGGCCGACCTGCGGCTGGAATGGCTCTTTCGCCGGCTGCGCCTGTGCCAAAACACTGGCGGCGATTACAAGACACAGCGCCAACAACGACCAACGCACAAAATGCGATGCATTCATGTTTGTTCTCCGATGATTAAATTAAACACCTGGGTCTGTGAGAAGAGTCTCACTCCCTACCGGAGAGAGGCCCCCAAAAGAAATGAGATCACCTTTGACCTATCTTTCTCCCAGGTATTTTAAGCTTTCATACTCCAAGGCCGAGGACATGTCCAGCCCTGCCTCTGTTCAGCAGACAGGTTTATCTACAAACCGCTCCGAGGTAGACATCACCGCACCTTGACTACGTCTTGACAGCCGTTTTGGCGTGGTGATATGAGCCAGTGAGTGTAATGTAGAGGCTGAAAGCCTTCCTCAACGTTGGCGAGCATGTTGTGATGTGAGGCCTAACGGGGACGAGAGGAGTCCCCAGGAGGGGAAAATAAAAAAGGAGCCGGGCGCCCTCGCGATTTGAGCCGCAGAGGTGCACCGGCTTTAATTTTAATCGGGGCTTTGGGCAAGAGGGTAAGAAGGAGGCGAAACCATGATTGAACCTATTGGCCTATACCACATTGGCATTGCGGTGGACGATATCGATCGGGCGGAGGGTTTCTACACCAAGATTCTTGGTATGAAGGTAGCCGATAGAATCGGCGAGGCGGGTGCGCGCCTCGTACGGCTGAAGTGCGGCGACGCGGATGTGGTGCTGTTTCAGCGTCCTCGCCCACTCAAGCGCAACACACTTCAAGAGGACGGCATCGCCCACCAAGCATTTGAGGTTGCGCCGGACAAGTTTGATGAGGCGGTGGCATTCCTAAAGAGTCAGGGTTGCTACCATGAGGGACCCGTTGTGCGACCTAGCGGTCGTGCCGTCTACTTCTTTGACTCGGAAGGGAATTACCAGCAGCTTCACGCCTCGCGGGAGGTTTAAAAGGAGTCTTCGAGCCACAAACTGTAGCGATTGGCCTAAGGAGGTGTAACCATGGCGTATCGAATTAATAAAGTCGAAATATGGGTAGCAGAGATCGAAGATCGACCGGGCGGGCTCGCTGAAAAATTGGCGCTCTTAGCGGAAGCCGGCGCGAACTTCGAGTTTCTCATTTCCCGCCGCGCTCCCGAAAAACCGGGGACAGGAGTTGTCTTTTTAACCCCGATCAAGGGAGCGGCACAAAAGCGTGTTGCAACAGAGACGGGCCTTAACACAACGGGCAGTTTACATTCGGTGCGCGTGGAGGGTGCTGACCGACCGGGATTAGGCACGAAGATGACCCGCGCGCTTGCCGATGCCGGCATCAATTTGCGTGGCGTCTCGGCAGCAGCTCTCGGGCGGCGAAGCGTGACGTATTTTGCTTTTGACAGCGCCTCTGATGCAGAAAATGCCATCCGGATTTTGAGGAAAGTTCTGAAATAAGGGATTTAATTGTCACGTTAGGCGGATTGCATCGGCCGATCCGAGTTTGAAGAGACGCTGAAACGAAAAGTGGCGATTCTCAGATCGTTCCGGCCCGGCCTCCCACCGCTTTGAACAAAAACATCGCAGTTTGTTGAAAGAAGTTGTCTTTGTGACTGGTGGGATTGTCTAGATGTGAAGGCCTGATCCCAGTGACCCTCCTCTGAACAACAAACGCGATGACGGGTTGGCTCGCTACGACGCCCGCGTCCGGTAGCGGTAGATCCGGCTCCGGCGCGTCGTACCGTTTAGCTCGGAAAAGAGAACGCCACGGAAGATCATTAAGTAAGTAAGAAAAAACCCGAAAGTAGAGGCGATGAAAAAAGACCGAAGGAAGAACGGCATGTAAGCCGTCACGCCATTTAACCAACCCATCAGCAGATAGCCGGCCGCCGTGATCAACACATTGGGCAGGAACCATTCGATCCAGTTCGCGACGATGAATTCATAGCTCGCGGATAACAGCGCTAGTCCCGACACGCGACTTTGATAGATCAGCTCCGGCACCGCGTTCAGGATGACATACAGAAGGAGCCTAACAAACAGAAGGACGAGCGGCCCTTCAGGCGTTGCATAGGAGACTCGCGAGAGCAGCGTCATGGGGATCCAGAGAATAAACGCGATGCCGAGAATCTCCCATAAATAGACGGAAAAGCCCTTCATGAAATCGTTCAGATCAAACTTTCCTCTTTGGACGATGTTTTCAATCAGGCAAAGCGCCGAACTCGCGCAGGCCGCAAGCGCCGCCGTCAGGAGCATCCCACCGATAAACCAGAAGGGCGAAAATACCACGGCAGCGACGGTCAGCACCACGCTGTAAGCGAATGGCGCGAAGATGACTCTCCAGCTTCCGGCGAGAAGCTCGACGGACCGAGAGAAAGCCATCCGGTAGATCCACAAGATCGCTCTAACCGATTCCATGTGATTAGAGCTGCACCATAACAGCTACCGAAGCTTGAGCCAAATACCGCACACGAAAAAAAGGCCCGAGTTGAAAGCCCCGGGCCCTCTGAATTTTAGATTCGTCGCTGCTTGCGGTTCAGGAAAGATTGTCAAGATTGTCGGGTCTGACGCCAGGCCACTTTTCTTGATGGCCGAGTACAGGTTGGACGCGGCCAGAGGAGAGACAAAGCGGAAAAACTAAGCGCGCCTTCTAAATTGTCTGATGATTCTAGCTATGGAGAATGGTCGACGGTCGGCTCTCGAAAATTTGGAAAGGTAGTCGCGCAAAGGGAACGTGCCAGCCGAGTTTGATTCTTCGAGGTCGGCGCGAGTTCTGTCGATCAAGCGTCGAGCCAAACAAAACGCAAAGTCGTCGGCCTCTTTTTGGCTGCGAAAAGTCATGTCCTGGGCGAGAAAGAACCGTTCGAAGCTTTTGATCCACAACCGCCTCCAGCCGTCGGCCGTATAGAGCCAGAAACAGGCTTCCGGAACCCAGTTTCCTAAGCCCGCCCGGTAGGAGAACGCGCGGATGCCACACCCCTTGTATCCGCTAAGGCGCAGGTCCGATCCAACTCTACTTGTCATAAAGCAATCCGGATAACCGCAAAAATGCAGCAAGACGTGTACCACGGAATTTGCGGGAACTCGGCGGATTAGAGGGTAGCGATTACTACACTTGCAAAGCGCAAAATTGTACCGCGCATCGAGCGGAAACGGTCACGCTCGGATCTCGGAACACTTCAGCTATTCTTCATCGCTTGCTCTGCTACAAGACCGTTGCATGAGGATCGAACACAGGTTGGTGGCAAGTAGTTTGAAGAGACGCTGAAACGATCCTCAGTCCTTCTACCTTTCGTCTCTGATGTTTCATCCTTCATGATTCATCCTTCATCCTTTTTGAGGCGGCGATTCTCAGATCGTTCTGGCCCTCTCTCCCGCCGCTTTGAACAGTCCGGCCACGCCCTTACATGAAATCCGGAGGAAACCTCTCGATATTTCACTTCGCAAATGTGAATTAGTGGGTTAACTCTTAGTTATGCAGCATATAAACGTGTTGTATGAAAACTACGACACGTGTAGGGAATTCCAACCAAAAAAGTCGGTCTTAAACATATTGGCAGCAAATAAAATCAGCAATGTAAAGCTCTGGTATCAGATTTGCGTATAACAGAAATCCAGGGACGACCCTGGAGGGTAATCCAAATTAAATTTATATTTTTAAGGAGGTTAGTGCATGATTGGTAAAATTGCTGTTTTTGGTGTTGCTACGGCGATCTGGTTTCTACCGGTAGCATCTCATGCAGATTCCCGTAGTAGTTTTGTGAATTCCATTCAGGCCATCAATACCAGGGAGATCCCTAATGGCTCTATAGTGATCATTAGCAGAGAGGAATCAGGTGTACCCGGATACGTTCACGAAAGGTACGCATTTGTTGATCAGGCTTGTCCCGGAGGAGCTCAGATAGTCGATCACTCCGGCCCGCCCATTGATCCCAGCGACGCGAACCTGCACTGGCTTGAGCGTACAATGTGTGCAGATCTTCGACTTCGAATGAATGATTAGGTGAGAAAGCTAACTAGCTTTCCGCTGAATTATCTCCCTCCAGGGTCGATTCCGCCGTCTTTTAAAGCGGCGTGGGGTTGGGTTTGTTCCGCTCACCTGACAACCAAAATTAGAGAAAGATCCAACGCAGTTGGAAAGCGGCTAACGAGGTGGAGGGGTCCAGCCGAAGTTAGTTTCGCGTAAAATAGGGCAAAGTCGTTAAGAACGCAATAGGCATGAGGCGAGATATGAAAGGATAAGGGATGAAGGCGGAAGGATGAAAGCGGAAAGAAAAAAGAGGATCGTGACTCGTGCTCGTGTCACTACCATGATCGTGTTCGCGATTCGTGCTGGCGGCCTGCTCACTTGTAAATTCGCCTAAAGCCAGACGATTTTTACGTCATCCTCGATAGAACGAAACTCCGGGTCTCCCGTATAGACATCGGCTTTTTTCTGCTTCCCGAGCGCAGCCGCAAAACAATCCGCCAAGGACATCTTTCGGGTAGCTTTGAATTCGCCTGCAATCTCAGCTAACTCCTGGTCAACTGGAACGATCTCAAGCGGCAAGCCTAGGAGCCTGGCTCGGACCTCCCGCCATCGTACCGCTCCGACTTTCCTTTCGACCATGTATCGAACTTCCGCCCAATTAGGAGCGGCGATCAACAACGTCGTATCCGACTCGGCGGCCTTCTCGAAGAGCGCGACGACCTTTTCGTGCCCGGCTTCTTTGAAGAGAAACGCCAAGACGGCGTAACTATCGAGCACCGCGCTTTTCAAGCTTGGGCTCCTCTCGTTCCCTATCCTTGGCCCGCTCCTTCAGCAGTTCTTCGGTGACTGAGGAAATGTTCTTCAACATGCCACACACGCTTCGGATATACTCCTTGGTGACAGGCTGAAACAGGACTTCGTCCCCGCGCTCCACGAAGCACACCTTGGTCCCCGGCTTAATGCCAAGCTTCCGGCGAATCCGAGCCGGAATGACCAGCTGACCTTTGGTTGTGACGTATGCCGTATCCATATGATCCTCCTACTATCTTTCATTTATCTTACATAGTTTCGAGAAGTAAGACAATACTACCGTAGTAGTACGTCATGGAAGCAGTATGGGGAGAACAAGCAAAGCAAGCGAGAGTCTTTTCAGAGATTCATGGCCCACACTAGAGCGGGGTTGTGCCGGCTGGTGGCTTGCGATGGCGGGTCGTGTGCGTTCAGCCCTTTCCGCTGATCCTTTTAAATAATCCCTCTCTTTCCAACTCGTCGAGCAGCCTTTCGTCGACATACTTGTCCACGTTGGCCTCCAGCTTGGCTCCGGGGTTTCCCTGGGCAATCATTTCGAGGGCGATGCGCATGCCGTCGCGCGAGACTCGCGGAGGAAAAGAAAAAGTCGCGACAAAATACTGATAGGTCTCTTCTATGACGCCGGGGTTTTTCTGCTTCAGCCTCCGGTTGTAAAGCGCCAGGGCTTTCTCTTTATTCGTCATGAACTGGAACGTGGCCTCGCTGTAGGCCTGCAAGAAGCGCTTGACGACGTCACGGTTCTTTTCCAGGAAGGAGCGGCGCGTGGCAATGATGTTCATAGGGAAGGCGGCCGCTTTGAGGTCGGTCATCTGGGCGAGGGTGGGAAACCCCAAGCGAGCGGCCTCGCCGGTCTCGGGGGGCGCGAGTAACGTCGCATCCAGGGCGCCGGTGGAAAGCGCGATGAGCCGGTTAGCCGCCGGACCGCTGGCGAGCAAAGTGACGGATTGCCGGGGAATGTTCCACTCTCTGAGCGCCAGCACCAGGGAAACCTCGTGGGCGGCGCCAAAACCTACGATGCCGACTTTCTTTCCTATAAGATCCGTCGGCTTGCGGATATCTTTTTGCGCTACGAGACTGAAGGGGAACTTGTTGAGGGAGGCGGAGATAAACACGAGATCGGCTCCCTGATTGATGGCCATGATCAGCGAAGTCCCGTCTGTCTGAGCAAAGTGAGTGCTTCCCGCCAGCAAGGCCTGCGTTCCCCTGGCCGATCCGGGGATCATGACAAGATCGGTGCTCAAACCATATTTAGCAAAGAGACCGAAGTCTTTAGCGGCCCATACCGGGGCCTGGAATCCGGCAAAGCCGGCATAGCTGACCAAATAGCGTTCTTGCGCGACGAGAGTTGCCGGCGCGGCGCTAAGGATTAAAAGGATGGCGGACCAAAACGCCTTTAGCATCTCGATCTCCTTTTCTCTCCGGATTTTACGGAGCAACCCGATCATAGTTTCGGCCTTCGAGGCGGGCGATGTTTGATTAGAGGGATTTCCCGGCTATTTGAGAAAGCCCTCTTTTTCGAGCTTTCGTATGATGCGCTCGTCGCTCAAGTCTTCCGCCTTCAATCGCCCGAACTTGGGATCGACCCGGCTGAGAATGCGCAACGTATTGCGCAACCCTTCGATCGTCGGAGAGGACTTTCGATCATAGAGGGGCCGGATCATCTCATAGCCCGCCTCGGCATCCTCGACGCGGGAGAGGCGCAACCACTTCGCCAGAATCCCGACGACCGTCTGTTTGTTCGCGGGGTCCTGAAAAAAGGCGACCGACTTGGCCAGCGCCTTGAGCGTCCGCTCGGCAGTCTCGGGCGAACGGTCCAGAAAGCTTCTGCGCGCCACAATGCCGATCCCTTGGTATGGAATATCAATTTTGGCGAGATCCGCCAAAACGTGAAAGCCCTGGCGCTGCGCCACTTTGCTGAACGTGTAGCCCAGATAGGCCGCATCCACGGCGCCGGTCATCAGGCCTTGTGCGATGACCGCCTGGTCTCCCAGAATCCTGAACTGTATTTTATCCCGCTCCGGCACCAGGCCCCAGTGATCGAGGGCCAGCATCGTAAACGTCCAGATTCCGCCGCCGATACTCTGCACGCCAAGAAGTTTTCCCCTGAGATCCGACGGGGTCTTGATCGCGGGCGAGGCCACGAAGTCACCGTCCAACTTGTTGACGATGCCCGCTATGAAGACCAGATCGAGACCTCCGGCCATTGCCCCGAGGCTCGCGCCGGTCGCGGAGACAGCGTAAAACTGGGCCTCATTCGCGGCCATGGCGGCTACGGCGACCGGACCGCTTCGCACCTGAACGATTTGAACGTCCAGCCCCTGCTCCTCGAAGAAGCGCATGTCTTTGGCGACAAAGAGCACACCGCTCCTCTCGTTGAACCCGGCAAAGACCATGACGATTTTTTGCAGCGGCGAAGCCGCCTCCAACGTCGGCACATAAAAGACGGCAAGGAGGAAACAAACAGCGCTGAGCGACTGGCACAAACCGCGTCGGCTCCACATAGAGGAACTCCTTCGAAATGGATTGAGCGGCGAGTCGTTGGACTCTAACTCATTCTCGGTCTGATTGGCAATCACAGTCATCGAGGATACGAGTAGGCGAGCTTTGTCATGTTGCCATCGTCGTAGGGCCGTCCCACAAACCTCATCCCGGCGGGAAGTAGCCGATAGGTTAGCGTTATGTCAACTCGAGGGCGGCTTGCAGACACAAATGGACATTTCCTCTGCCTTGGAGTAATAAGGCTTTGGTTTAGGCCAGCGATCTCAAAGTTCAGATGGGAGCGATATCTATGATGAGTCATTCTGAGAACCGTTTGCGGAGCGCTTTGAATCTCCTTGCTGTTTTTTGTTTGTTCTGTTCGGTTGAACACGCGCAGGCACAGTCCGTCGATGATGAGTCGGCCAAGAAAGAAGGAGCCGTAGTCGTCTATGGCACTGCGACGCCGCAGGCCATGGATGTAATCAACAAAGGATTTGAGAAGAAATACGGCATCCGGGTTGCGTATTGGCGCGCTTCGGCGACCGGCGTCGCAGAGCGAGCCTTGAGCGAATGGCGCGCGGGCCGGCCCGGGTTTGACGTGGTGGAGGCGAGCCGGGGAGTGCAGCTGATCATGAAGAAGGATGGTCTGTTTGCGAAGTATGTTCCGCCGTCGTCAGATAAGTTTCCCGCTCAGTTCAAAGAGAAGGATGGCGTCACCACGCCGTGGCGCATGCTTCCAATCGGCATCCTCTATAATACAGAGTTGGTAAAAGCCGGCGATGCCCCCAAGACGTTGGATGACCTGTTGAATCCGAAGTGGAAGGGCAAGATCAGTATGCCCGATCCCTCCGCTCACACGACCACCGCCCAATTTCTATGGAACCTGCAGAAATTGAAGGGGGATAAATGGTTGGACTATGTAAAGGCTCTGGCAAAACAGCAGCCCCGCATGGTCGAGTCCCTAACTCCCGTAACCAATAGCATCATCAAAGGAGAAGCTCACGTCGGCATCGCTCTAATTAATACGGTCACGCAGTTTAAGGGTCCGGTTGCCTATGCGCCGTTGGATAGATATCTAACCGATCCCAGCTACATGAGCCTGGGCGCTAAGGCAGCTCATCAGAGCGCTGCGCGTCTCTATATCGAATATGCCTGTTCCGCAGAGGGCCAGAAGGCGATCTCCGAGACTGGTGAGTTTGTTCTCTACCCGGGTATCTACCCTGCCATCAACGATGCGGAAAAAGTGTCCGCTAGGGTGGTCTTTATGGAGAATCCGACCGAAGAAGAATTTAAGAAACTCATGGCCGAGTTTCGGGAGATCTTTTTCGCCAGATAGAGACCCGCTTCCGACACGAAAGTCGTGAGGAGGCGCGTCGGACTTGCGTGAATTCCAGAACATGGAGAGATGGTTTTTTCCAACTCCGTTCCGTAGAACTTGTCGAGACCCGCCGTGAAGACCCGCTCTCCTTCGATGGCCGCCAGCTCTTTCGAGATGTGTTTCTCGGTGGTGCTACGCGAGGTCGTGTGGACCACGAGCATACCGTGAGCCCGCGCCGCGGCGAGGAGTTTCTGGAGCTTCGGAAGAGCGGCGGCGCAGCGCGCCCGCCTTTCAGCAACACAGCTCACCCGGTTGAAGTCCATGAGGAGCAGGGCGCTCTTCTTGGCGTCGACCTTCACGGCTTTCACTTCAGGCGGGGGCGGCACCTTCACGCTCGCCCACTCCTCGATGATGCTCTGGCCGCGGCCTGAGTCGGGCGCGAAAATGGCGGCGGTGATGAGAGCTGCGGCCATCATGACCGCGCGCAAGGGAATCTTGTGAACCTGTTTCATCATTTTCTCCTGCCGGGCTGAACGGTCGGACCGCGCCGACCAAACCTGTCGCGACTCCATATTTTCAATTGCCGGCCAGCTCCAAACCGGCCGCTTCCCAGCGAGCGCGTGCGGCCGGGCGGGACATGAACTTGAGGAAGGCTAGAGCCGCTTCGGGTGAGGCATTGGTGGCCGGCACCGCAGCATCATAGTTGATATAGACCTGCGACGCGGCGGGCGCCGGCCCGGCCAGGACAACACCTTTGACCCGCGGGATCTCACTGACGTTGAACAAGCCGATCTCCACCTTGCCATCCGCAATCAACTGCTGTCCGTCGGAGCGGAGGATCGCTTTCGCTTTGACGGCCTCGGCGATACCGAGTTTCGCCAGCAGCCTTTCGACCGAGAGTCCGCTTAAACCTCCCGTGCTTGAGTCGCTGTAAGTGATTGAGCGGGCATCGAGCAGCGTCCTGCGGAAGGCTTCAGGCGTCGAGATGTCGGGTTTCGGCGCGCCCTCGCGCATCGCGACGCCGATGCCGACCCGCGCCAATGCCATGCGGCTGCCGGGAAGCAACTTCGCGGCCTTATCCAGGGCCTCGATCGCAGCGGTCGGCATGACGACAATATCGAATGTCTCGCCGGCCGCCACCTTCTCCTGGATCGCGCCAGGCGAACCGAAGGTGAAGCTCACCCGATGTCCGGTTTCCTTGGTGAACTCCGTGGCGAGTTCCTTCTCCGGCGCCTGCGCGGCGGCGGCGCTGAGCACGCGGATCTCCGCGGCTCCAGAGGGCCCCGCCGCTATAAAGAGTGTCACAACGAGTACGATGACGATCAGAGCCGTCAAACGACAGGTATAGAGCATCGCGTTACCTCCAAATCTGATCGGCCGCGCATCGTTCGTTGCCGCTACGGCCGGTCACGCAACGTAGTCCAACCAGGAGAAAATGTCCAGCCCTGCCTCTGAAAGGCAAAATTAAAACGGATTTCGAAACTTTTTACTTTTAAATTTTCACTTGAACTCGATGACCGGACGGAGACTGTTCTTCATCCTCCAAATTTTTCATCCTTCATAATTCAACCTCTATCCTTTCGACAACGAGGCGATTCTCAGATCGTTATGGCCCGGTCTCCCGCTGCGCTGAACCTAGTCCGTTGAATTAGATATTTTCTTGTTGGCAGGATTGACCAGAAACAAA